>Ga0209573_1000539_pt1 | contig 78311 bp, 73 predicted proteins | sample TNRBio252014_DNA_FD_185870 | JGI IMG/M metagenome (GOLD analysis project Ga0209573, IMG submission 185870) | Wastewater treatment Type I Accumulibacter community from EBPR Bioreactor in Madison, WI, USA - TNR Reactor_6/25/2014_ DNA (SPAdes)... | ecosystem: Engineered > Bioreactor > EBPR >... | reverse complement strand
CGTGTCGATCACGCCGTCGGTCGGCAAGAGAGGCTTTTTGGCCCACTCCAGCTCGGCGTTGAGAAAGCGCATGTCGAAGGCAGCGTTGTGAATCACCAGCCGGGCGCCCTGGACGAACCGCAGAAAGGCGTCGGCAACCTTGGCGAAGACGGGCTGCGGGCGCAGAAAATCCTCGGACAGACCGTGCACGGCAAAGGCCTCAGCGGGCATATCGCGTTCGGGGTTGATGTATTGGTGAAAGGTGCGCCCGGTCGGCATGTGGTTGAGCAGTTCGACGCAGCCGATTTCGACAAGGCGGTGGCCCTCGGCTGGTTCAAAGCCCGTGGTTTCGGTATCGAGGACGATCTCACGCATCGAGGGGCTTTCCGGTCAGGAGCGCGATCAGGGCGCGGATTTCGGCGCGGGTCTGGTCCAACGTCAGGGTTTCGATCACCTGATCGGCGAGGGCGCGTTTTTGCGCATCGGGCATCTGCTTGGCCAGGATGGTGGCGAAATGCGCCTCGGTCATGCCGGGACGGGCGAGGACGCGGGCACGCTGCACTTCGGGCGGAGCGCTGACGACGAGGGTGGCGTCACAAAGGGCAGCGCCGCCGCCCTCGAAAAGCAGCGGGATGTCGAGAACGACCAAGGGGTCGCCCGCGTGCTGCCGGAGGAAGTCAGCGCGGGACCGGGCGACCAGCGGGTGCACGATGCTCTCGATCTGGCGCAGGGCGTCGGGGTCGCTGGCGATCCAGTTGCGCAGGGTGCTGCGGTCGATCGCGTCGTCTTTCAGGGCCTCGGGGTGCAGGGCGCTCAGCGGTGCGACGGCGGCCCCGCCGGGCGCATAGAGGTCATGCACGGCGGCATCGGCATCCCAGACCGGCACGCCCGCCTCGCGGAAAAAGCCGCTGGCCGTGGACTTGCCCATGCCGATCGAACCGGTGAGGCCGAGGATCAGGCTCATCCCAACACCGCGGCGCGAAGATCGGCATCGACCACGGGCCGCACGCCGAACCAGCGCTCGAATCCGGGGGCAGCTTGATGAAGGAGCATCCCGAGGCCGTCGATCACCGGGTTGCCTCGGGTGCGCGCGGCGGCCAGCAGCGGGGTTTCCAGCGGGGTATAGACAAGATCGTTGACGATGGCCAGCGGCGGAAGCGCGGAAAGGTCGAGGTCAAGCGGCGGGTTGCCGACCATGCCCTGCGAGGTGGCGTTGATCAGAGTGTCGCAGCCCGCAAGCATGGCGGCCCGGTCGGACCAGGCGCAGGCGGTCAGGCCGAATTCGGTGGCCAGTGCCTCGGCGCGGGCGGGGGTGCGGTTGGTCAGCCGGATGTCGTGCGCGCCCAGATCCTGCAGCGCGGCGATCACGGCCCGGCTGGCCCCCCCGGCGCCGATCAGCGCAACCTGGCGCGGTTGCCAATCAGGGCGGCTGTCGAGGATATTGCGGGCAAAGCCATGGGCATCCGTGTTGTCAGCCTCGATCCCGGTGTCGGTGAACAAGAGCGTATTTGCCGCACCGATCCGCCGGGCGATGGGGGTGGCCCGGGTCGCCAGGGCAAGGGCGGCCTCCTTGTGCGGGATCGTCACATTGGCGCCGACAAAGCCCATCCGGGGCAGCAGCGCGAGAGCCTCGGCGAAGTCCTGAGGCGCGATCTGCAAGGGGACGTAGTGCCCGGCGATGCCGTATCGGCGCAGCCAGTGGCCGTGCAACCGCGGTGAACGACTGTGCGCGACAGGGAAGCCGATGACGGCGGCCAGGCGAAGCGGGGTCATCCGTCGATGTCCTTGCGGGTGGTGAGGGCGGTGAGCAGTTCAAGCAAAGGCAGGCCCTGAATGGCGAAAAGGTCACCCTCGATTGCGCTGAACAGGCGAATGCCGGGGCCTTCAATCTGATAAGCGCCGACGCAGTGGCGGATGTCGTCCCAGTTTTGCTGGATATACGCGCGCAGAAAACTGTCGGTAAAGGCCCTCATGGTCAGGCGCGGCGTGCTGACGTGGCGCCAGACCGGCTGGCCGCGGTCATAGAGCACCGCAGCCGTATGCAGGCGGTGGGTGCGGCCGCGCAAGAAGCAAAGGTGGTTATGGGCATCCTCTGGCGAGGAGGGTTTGGCAAAGAGCCTGCCGTCGCATTCAAGGATCTGGTCGCAGCCGAGAACGAGGCTTTCCGGGTAACGCGCCGCGATGCGCAGCGCCTTCTGTTCGGCCAGCGCGTCGGCGATATCATGCGCGCCAGCGCCCTCGGCGAGCAGCGAATCACGCAAGGTGTCCTCGTCGATCCGGGCCGGTTGCACCGCGACCTGCAGCCCTGCGTTGTGCAAAAGGGTCGTCCGTACGGCAGACGACGAGGCAAGGATGAGGACAGCCATGGGGATAAACCTGTGCGAACCCGCTGCATGAGGGTGGGGCAAGTGGGCAGTGTTGGAAAGTGCGCGTGTTTCAGGATGTTGTGTCACCAAGGCAGGCGCAGTTGTCAACACGGGAGAACCCCGGTGCACAGGCTGTGGATGAATTTGCCGGTTGAAGCCGGCCGCAGGCATCGCGGCACAAAACCAGCCCGTGATCTGGCAACGCTCGCCGGGCGGCTTGTGGAGCAATCTGGGGATAGGTTGGGAAGACGAGTTATCCAGAGGCCCTACTGAATCATCAACTCTTCAGACTCTGAGTCTTTATAGAAGAAAGGAAAGCCCGGACGCGGGATGATTGACTCGGGTCGGGGTATCGCCTAAGGGAAAACCAAGCGGTACCGTCCGGTGCCAGCGTTTTCCGATACCTTGAATGATGGGTCGATGCCTTGGCGCATCGCGCAAAGGCACAGCATGTCCGAATTTCGTTTGAATTTGTCCGACCTCAAGGCCCAGACGCCTGCCGCGTTGCTGGCGATGGCCGAAGAGCTGGAGATCGAAAACGCTCCGTCGATGCGCAAGGGCGAGATGATGTTCTCGATCCTGAAGGAGCGCGCCGAGGAGGGTTGGGAGGTCGGCGGGGATGGCGTGCTGGAGTGTTTGCAAGACGGGTTCGGCTTTCTGCGCTCGACAGGGGCGAACTATCTGCCGGGTCCGGATGACATCTATGTCTCGCCTGAGATGATCCGACAGTTCTCGTTGCGCACCGGGGATACCATTGAAGGCGTGATGCAGGCGCCCGGCGAGAACGAGCGGTATTTCGCCTTGACCAAGGTGACGCGCATCAATTTTGATGATCCGGAAAAAGCGCGGCACAAGGTGCACTTCGACAATCTGACGCCGCTTTATCCGGATGAGCGGCTGAAGATGGAGATCGAGGACCCGACGATCAAGGATCGCTCGGCGCGGATCATCGACATCGTGGCACCGTTGGGCAAAGGGCAGCGGGCCTTGATCGTGGCGCCGCCGCGGACCGGCAAGACCGTGCTGATGCAGAATATCGCGCATTCGATCGCCAGCAACCACCCGGAATGTTACCTGATCGTACTGCTGATCGATGAGCGGCCCGAGGAAGTGACCGACATGCAGCGGTCAGTGAAAGGTGAAGTAGTCTCGTCGACCTTTGACGAACCGGCAACGCGGCATGTGGCGGTTGCCGAGATGGTGATTGAAAAGGCCAAACGGCTGGTCGAGCACAAGCGAGATGTGGTGATCTTGCTCGATTCGATCACAAGGCTTGGTAGGGCATTTAACACTGTGGTGCCGTCTTCGGGTAAGGTGCTGACAGGCGGTGTGGATGCGAACGCGCTGCAACGGCCAAAGCGCTTCTTTGGTGCGGCTCGGAACATCGAAGAGGGCGGGTCGTTGACGATCATCGCGACGGCGCTGATCGATACCGGTAGCCGGATGGATGAAGTCATCTTTGAAGAATTCAAGGGCACCGGTAACAGCGAGATCGTGCTGGACCGCAAGGTCGCCGATAAGCGCGTCTTCCCGGCGATGGATATCCTGAAGTCCGGCACGCGGAAAGAAGAACTGCTGGTTGATCGATCGAACCTGCAGAAGACCTTTGTGCTCCGGCGGATCCTGAACCCGATGGGAACGACGGATGCGATCGAATTCCTGATTTCGAAGTTGAAACAGACCAAGACCAACGGCGAATTTTTTGACGCCATGAACTCGTAACGGGTTAGAGCGATGGATACGATCGTGGCTTTGGCGACGGCTCGGGGCCGAGCCGGGGTTGCGGTTGTCCGCGTTTCGGGTGAGCAGGCCTTTGAGGTTTGCCAGAGGATTGCCGGACGGGTCCCGGACGAGCGCAAAGCGAGTTTGCTGCGGCTTTGTGACGCCGACGGCGAGTTGATCGACGAGGGGCTGGTGCTGGTCTTTGGCGCTGGCCGCAGCTTTACCGGTCAAGATGTCTGCGAGTTTCAGGTGCACGGCAGTGTCGCCGTCATCGTCGCTCTGCTGCGGGCTTGCCTGGCGATCAAAGGGGTTCGGGCTGCCGATCCTGGGGAATTTACGCGTCGGGCCTTTATGGCCGGTCGGTTGGATTTGGTTCAGGTGGAGGCACTTGCCGACCTGATCGACGCCGAAACGGAGGCGCAGCGCAAGCAAGCTCAGGCGGTGCTGGACGGTTCGGCGCGCAAGGTGGTTGACGCCTGGCGGAACGATCTGATTGAAAGTCTGGCGATGCTGGAGGCGGCGCTGGACTTTGCGGACGAAGAGTTGCCTGATGATCTGACGCCGATGGTCTTGGCGCCGCTGGTTAGGGTTGAAAAGGACTTGGCTGGTCAATTGGCGGGACGTCGTGCAGCAGAGAGTCTGCGGGACGGTTTCGAGGTGGCGATCATTGGCAAGGTGAACGCCGGAAAATCCAGCCTGCTGAACGCATTGGCAGGGCGAGAAGCCGCGATCACGTCCGAGCGAGAAGGCACGACGAGGGATGTGATCGAAGTCCGGATGGATATCGGCGGAATGCCGGTGACGCTGATCGACACGGCTGGCTTGCGCGACGCGGATGACGAGATCGAGCGAATTGGAATTGAACGCGGGCGCAAGCGGGCGGCTGAAGCGGCGCTGCGGATCTATTTGCTGAGCGACCCATCAGAAGAAGCGCCTGTGCTGGCAGAGGGTGATCTGGTTGTCCTGACCAAATCGGACCTGTGGGGGCGGCCTGGGATTTCGAGCAAGACAGGTGAGGGACTCAGTGACCTCTTGGCCGCAGTCGAACGGGAGCTGGCGGGGCGGGCAGCGGGGTCTTCAGTTTTCAACCGCGAGAGGCACTTCGATCGTTTGCAGCGCGCCTTGGCGCATGCTCGAGGCGCGAAGGCGGGGTTAGAGAGCGGCCTGAGTTGGGATGTCGTCAGCGAAGAGTTGCGTTTGGCGATGCGTTGTCTTGATGGAATCATCGGGAAGGTCGAGATAGAAGAGGTCCTTGGGCGAATCTTCTCGTCGTTCTGCATTGGCAAGTGAGGATGTTTCACGTGAAACATTTTGATGTGATTGTTGTCGGCGCCGGCCATGCTGGCATTGAGGCGGGTCTTGCGTCCGCACGACGGGGTGCGCGGACGGCACTTGTCACCTTTCGCAGGGCCGATGTGGGCGTCATGTCTTGCAATCCGGCAATCGGCGGCATTGGCAAGGGGCATCTGGTTCGCGAGATCGACGCACTGGACGGAATGATGGGCTTGGCGGCGGATTTCGCCGGGATTCAGTATAGATTGTTGAATCGCTCACGCGGGGCCTCGGTTCAGGGGCCGCGCGTTCAGGCGGATCGAGCGCGGTATATGGCCTTTGCGCAAGGGCACCTGGCCATGTTTGAGGGGTTGGAGCTTATCGAGGGAGAGGTAACGGAACTGATTCTTCGGAAAAACGCCGTAGGGGGCGTGGTGCTTTCGAGCGGCGAGCGAATTGAATCCCGAGCGGTAGTTTTGACAGCCGGGACCTTCTTGCGTGGTGAAACCCATATTGGCGACGAAATTCGGCCAGCTGGCAGAAGGGGGGGCGCTTCATCAGACAGGTTGGCAGATTTCCTTCGGTCCGCTGCGCATTCCATAGGTCGCTTGAAGACTGGAACACCTGCGCGCCTTGACGGCAGAACGATAAATTGGGCCGCGATCGGACGTCAGGACGGTGATGATGTGCCGTCTATGATGTCGTTCCTGACCGAGAACCCCGTCGCCCGGCAAGTCTCTTGTGGTGTGACTGAAACGAACGAGCGGACGCATGAGGTTATTCGGGAAAACCTGCATCTTTCGGCAATGCGCTCCGGCAATATTACTGGCGTCGGCCCGCGCTATTGTCCTTCTGTAGAAGACAAGGTTACCCGGTTTTCCGACAAGACAAGCCACAACGTCTTTCTTGAGCCTGAGGGGCTGAACACAATCTCTGTCTACCCGAACGGCATTTCGACATCTCTGCCTAGAGATGTGCAGGAAACGTTTCTCAGAACCATTGCCGGCCTTGAGCATGTTGAAATTCTTCAACACGGCTATGCCGTTGAATATGACTATCTCGACCCACGCGGCCTTGACCGCAGCCTAGAACTGAAGTCGACGCAAGGGCTCTATCTGGCCGGCCAGATCAACGGGACAACCGGCTACGAGGAGGCCGCGGCTCAAGGACTGGTGGCAGGAGCAAATGCGGCTGCTTGCGCCCTTGATCTGGAACCGCTCCTGCTCGATCGAACAAATAGTTATATCGGCGTCATGATCGACGACCTCACGCGGTTTGGTGTGAGTGAACCCTACAGAATGTTCACGTCGCGCGCTGAGTATCGGTTGTCTCTTCGGGCGGACAACGCCGACCAGCGACTGACGATGATCGGTGCGGACTTGGCGCTGGTTTCCGAGGCCCGTCGCAAACGCCATGAAGACAAAGCCCAGCGGCTTGAGTCGCTGAGATTGGAACTGGGAAGCGTCACGGCGACGGCGGAGTACTATGAACAAAGTGGCATCAAGCCGCCAAGGGATGGGCAAGCGAGAACTCTGCTGCACCTGGCGACCCTGCTAAGCACTGAGGTTGACGGCCTATCTAGCCTTTCTCCGCTGTTTCCAGCGTGGCGTTTCAATGAGATTGCTCAAGTCACGATCGACGCGATTTACGCGCCCTATATTGAGAGGCAGACCAAGGAGATTTCCAGATTGCGGTCTGAGGGGAGCGAGACTATTCCTGACGGAATGGACTACTCGTCGATGGCATCGCTGTCCGCCGAACTCCGGTTCAAGCTTAACCGCGAAAGACCACGAACCATTGCCGAGGCACGTGACATCGAGGGCATGACCCCCGCCGCGCTGATCGTTGTGATGGCCAACTTGAAGATACGCAAAGGGCTCACACGTGGCCATCAGTAGTGACCGTGGATTCGAGATCCCCGCATTTGTTTCACGTGAAACATTGGAGCGGTTGGAGGATTTTGCTTCCGAGCTACAAAAGTGGTCAGCCGCGATTAACTTGATCGCAAAAACCACAGTAGCGGACCTATGGCAGCGCCATATTCTGGACTCGCTCCAGTTGGACGCGATTCCGGACCTGACGGCATCCAGTTGGTGTGACCTTGGGACTGGCGGCGGATTTCCGGGGCTTGTTCTTGCCTTGTCGGGCAAAGAAACCCGACCAGACTGCCACTACACGCTGCTGGAGTCAGACGCACGCAAAGCGGCGTTTCTTCAGTTGCAATGTCAAAGGCATGATTTGAACGCGACAGTCATCAAGGCAAGGATTGAAGCGGCCCCGCGGCAGTCGGCCGATGTCATCTCAGCGCGGGCTTTGGCGGGGCTACCCAAGCTGCTGGAGTACGCGCTTCGGCACCAGGCGCAATCTGCGGTCATTTTGCTACTAAAGGGCCGCACATTTCAAGAGGAGCTTGACCAAGCGAAGCACGCCTTCGCGTTTCGCCACGAAGTACGACCAAGCGTAACAAGCGAAGACGGGGCGGTTCTTGTGATTAGCGAATTGACACAGCCGAGGCGCCACGAATGAAAATCATCGCCGTTGCGAACCAAAAGGGCGGTGTCGCCAAGACAACGACAGTGATAAATCTGGGCGCTGCGCTCGCCGAGCGTGGACGAAAAGTTCTGGTTGTTGACATAGATCCCCAAGGAAATGCCTCGACGGGTCTGGGTATCGGCCTCGAGGCGCGAGAACGCACGATTTATGACCTTTTGCTGGGCGAGCACTCTCCGGCCTCGACAATACTCGAAACCACAACCGCGGGTGTGTCGTTGATTCCCTCAACGACCGATCTGTCCGCGTCCGATGTTCAACTGCATAATGTCAACAAACGCAGTTACTTGCTGCGCGATGCGCTGGCTGCTCCAGAGATCACCGAAAAGGGCTTCGACTATATCCTGATCGATTGTCCGCCGTCGCTGAATTTGCTCACGGTCAATGCCCTGGTTTCGGCATCGTCTGTGTTGATACCGTTACAGAGCGAGTTCTTCGCGTTGGAGGGCCTTTCCCAACTGATGCTGACGATCCGCGAAATTCGACAGACCGCAAACCCAAAACTGCGTGTCGAAGGTGTTTTGTTGACAATGCACGACCAGCGCAACAACCTTTCGCTCCAGGTGGAGCGCGACGCAAGAGAGACACTAGGCGCTCTGGTCTATAAAACCGTCATTCCGCGGAACGTCAGGCTGAGCGAAGCGCCCTCTTATGCGGTTCCAGCTCTGACCTATGATCCGGATTCCAAAGGCTCACACGCCTATCGGGCTTTGGCTGCGGAATTCCTTGCCAACAACCACGATGCCGATGAGAGAAAATGACATGAGCGAGCGCAAAATCGAACGTCGGGGCTTGGGTCGCGGTCTGTCCGCGCTGATGGCAGAGGTGGGGATCGAGGCTCCGACAGCCGGATCTGGCGATCCGGGTGCGCGGGGGCAAGGGTTGCGCGTTGTCCCTATCGAGGCCCTGCGTGCCAATCCCGACCAGCCGCGCCGAACCTTCGATGAGCGGTCCTTGGGCGAGCTTGCTGAGTCGATCAAGGAAAAGGGCATCGTTCAGCCGCTGATCGTCCGTGCGGTCCCGGGTGTGGGCGGTGAATTCGAAATCGTGGCGGGCGAAAGACGCTGGCGCGCCGCGCAACTGGCTCAGCTTGCCGAACTCCCGGTAGTTGTTCGCGAATTCAATGACCAGGAAGTTCTCGAAATCGCGATCATCGAGAACATCCAGCGTGAGGGCCTCAACGCAATTGATGAAGCTAGCGGCTATCGTCAGTTGATCGAGAGATTCGGCCACACGCAGGAGAAAGTCGCCAGTGCGCTGGGAAAGAGTCGCAGTCACATCGCCAATCAGATGCGCCTGTTGTCATTGCCGAATGATGTGCAATCGATGATTGTTGCGGGAACTCTGACCGCTGGCCATGCGCGCGCCTTGATCACCGCCGCAGATCCGGCTGCGCTAGCCGTTAAGGTGGTGGGTGCCGGGCTTTCGGTTCGTGAAACCGAACGCCTTGCGCGCGAAGTTGGGCTACCCAAGGGCGCACAAGCGCGCGCTCGCCAGCAAAAGGATGCCGACACCCGCGCATTGGAGGCGGATCTCTCGGCCAACCTTGGCTTGCCAGTGACGATTGACCACCAGATGGACGGCAACGGCAAGGTCACCATCCGATATTCGAACATTGAGCAACTCGACCAGCTTTGCCAGGTTCTTTCGCTGGTGCAATGACAGTCACAGAAGTGCGCGGATCAAGGCGTTCAGCAACGGTCGCCCCTCTGGTGTGGCGCCGATCCGGTCTCCTTGAACCCAAAGCAGTCCTTGATGGCACAAGGTATCAATTGCAGCGCCTGACAACTGCAGCCCGCCTAGCGCTGAATGTCGTGCAAGATCCATCCCTTCGGACAACCGAAGGCTCATCATCAAATACTCATCAGCCGCATCACTGGGGCTGATAATTTCACATCCCTGCAGGGGGTCATTGCCGTCAGCGCGACTTTCCAGCCATGAGTTCGGCGATCGCACCGCTGCCGTTGCGTATCGTTCCCGATCAACCTGAACACGCCCATGGGCGCCCGGGCCGACGCCGACATAGTCGCCATATCGCCAGTAAACCAGATTGTGGCGGCTTTCTTGGCCGGGTTTGGCATGGTTTGATACTTCATAGGCAGGAAGACCCGCCTCCTCGCACAGCGTCTGGGTTGCCAAAAACATGTCTGCGCCTCGGTCTTCATCAGGAAGGCCGGGCAGCTTGCCAATCTTGTAGCGATCCCCGAATGCCGTGCCGTCTTCGACCGTTAGCTGGTACAAAGACATATGATCCGGCTCAAGACTCAGTGCTCTCCGAAGTTCGGCCTCCCAAGCAAACTGGTCTTGAAACTGTCGGGAGTAAATGAGGTCAAAGCTACAGCGAGGAAAGACACGCTTCGCAACATCCCAAGCCTGAAGGCCATCACGCACCGAGTGCTGGCGCCCCAAGAGCCGCAAGGCTTCATCGTCGAGCGCCTGAAGCCCCAGCGAGACCCGGTTAACGCCTGCGTCGGCAAACGCTTCGAACCTACGCAACTCAACCGACGTCGGGTTCGCTTCCAGCGTGATCTCAAGATCATTGCTCGCTGACCAGGTTTCTTTTGCCACCTCGATAACCTTTGCAACGGTTTCCGGCTGCATCAGAGACGGCGTTCCGCCACCGAAGTAGATCGAGGACAAAACGCGACCCGGCAGCAACTGCCCCCAGGAACAAATGTCGTCGATATAGGCTTTCGACCAAACCGAGTGGTCAATGGCGCGTGCGACATGGCTGTTGAAGTCGCAATAGGGGCACTTCGCCAAACAGTAGGGCCAATGAACATAGAGAGCAAAGCCGCCGCTTTGCCAGTTCGCGCGACCATGGACCTCCGTTTCTGCGCCAGAGTGTTTCACGTGAAACACCGGATTCGAAACGCCTCCAGCGCACGACCGCGGTGAGACAACGAGTTCTTCTCGGCGTGAGTCATCTCGGCGAACGTCTTTTCACACCCATCTGGCACAAACATCGGGTCATACCCATGCCCACGATCTCCGCGGAGAGGCCAGACCAATCGACCGTCAACTCGGCCCTCGAAGAACTCAACATCCTGACCCGGCGCGGCAAAAGCCAAAACACAGTGGAATGTCGCAGTCCAAGGCTCAGGCGCCCCGGCCTCCGTTACCATTCGATGCGTCTTGCGCATCGCCCGCAGGAAATCCCGACCGCCAGGCCCTTCCGCCCAATCCGCCGTTCGCACGCCAGGTTCACCGCCAAGAGCATCGACACAAAGCCCGCTGTCGTCCGCCAAGGCGGCGAGCCCGGTCGCGCGCAGCGCCGCCAAGGCCTTGAGCGCAGCATTGCCCTGAAAACTCGCCTCAGTTTCCTCCGGGACCGGCAGGCCAAGCTCTGCTGCCGAAACCACATTGACCCCGAAAGGCGCGAGCAACTCGCGAACCTCTTCAACCTTCCCCTCATTGTGGGTTGCGAACAGCAGCCGAGATACCCGAGCCAGAGCCGTCACAGCGCCGCCCTTTGCGCCTTCACCAACGAGGCAACACCCTGTTCCGCCAGGTCGAGCATCCGCGCGACATCTTGCCGCGAAAAAACAGCGCTTTCACCCGACATCTGCACTTCGACCAGCCGCCCGTCACCCAGCATCACGAAATTTCCATCCACGGCCGCCGCGCTGTCCTCGTCATAATCAAGATCAAGCACCGACTGACCTGCGTAAATCCCGCAAGAGACCGCCGCGACATGGCCGATGATCGGATCACTCGCCAACACCCCCGCCTTCATCAGCCGATCGACCGCCAGCCGCAAAGCCACCCAGCCGCCGGTGATCGATGCGCAACGCGTCCCGCCATCAGCCTGGATCACATCGCAATCGATGACGATTTGCCGCTCGCCCAGCGCCGAACGATCCACGGCTGCGCGCAACGATCTTCCGATAAGCCTTTGAATTTCAATCGTTCTTCCACCCTGCTTGCCCAGCGCGGCTTCGCGTTTGTTGCGCGTATTCGTCGCGCGCGGCAGCATGCCGTATTCCGCCGTCACCCAGCCCAGACCGGTGTTCTTCAAGAACGGCGGCGTGCGTTCGTCCACCGAGGCCGTGCACAGGACGTGCGTATTGCCCACCTTGATCAGGCACGACCCCTCGGCGTGCTTCATCACTCCGGTTTCGATTGAAACATTCCGCAATTCATCTAAGGCTCTGCCTGAAGGCCGCATGGTCTCTGTCCTTGTGCGAGTTTGTCCCCAGATACAGGGCGAGACAGCCATCATGCAACCCGATTGAGCCCAGAGGCAAAGGCTTCGCCATGACCACTGTCAATGATCCCGGAAAGGCGTTCCACGACCTCAACGAACGCACGCGCGAGGTTTTTCGCCGCGTGGTCGACTCTTACCTGCAAACCGGGATCCCGGTTGGCTCGCGCTCGCTGACCCGGGACTTCAGCGAAAAGCTCTCGGCCGCCACCATCCGCAATGTCATGCAAGATCTCGAGTTCATGGGCTTGCTCGAAAGTCCGCATGTCTCGGCTGGCCGGGTGCCGACGCAGCAGGGGCTCCGCCTCTTTGTCGATGCGCTGCTCGAAGTCGATCCGGTCACCACCGCCGACCGCGAGAAGCTCGAGGCCACGCGCCTGTCCAACGAACGCGACACCAACGCCCTGCTCGACCGCGTCGGCAACGCGCTTTCGGCCATCACCCGCGGCGCCAGTCTTGTCCTCGCGCCAAAGCACGAAGCCGCCATTCGCCACATCGAATTTGTCCCCGTTGCCAGTGACAGGGCCTTGGTCGTTCTGGTGTTTTCCGACGGCCATGTCGAAAATCGCGTCTTCACGCCGCCGCCGGGGTTGCCACCGTCGTCTCTGCGCGAGGCGATCAATCTTATCAACGCCATCGCCAACGGTTTGACACTCTCCGAGCTTCGCCAGCGACTGAAGGGCGAAATCGCCAATCACCGCCGCGACATCGACTCGCTCGCCAGCGAACTCATCGAACGCGGCATGGCGCAATGGATCAATCACGGCGAGCGCCACGAACGGCTGATCGTCCGCGGCCGCGCCAATTTGCTCGATCAGGCCGATTCCGACAGTCTCACCACCATCCGCGCCCTTTTTGACGACCTCGAACGCAAACGCGACATCGCCGAAGTGCTGGAATTGACTGAAGGCGGCGACGGCGTGCGCATTTTCATCGGCGCCGAGAACAAGCTTTTTTCACTGACGGGTTCCACTCTGGTGGTTTCTCCATATATGAACGCCGACAGCAAGATCGTCGGCGCCGTCGGGGTCATCGGACCCACGCGGCTCAACTATGGACGAATCGTGCCCATCGTGGATTACACCGCCCAACTGGTCGGCAGAATGCTGACCGATCTGGGATCCGACTGAATCGAGGACGACATGGCCGAGCCACAAGAAACCCCAGCCGAAACCACGGCTGCACCCGCCGAATCCCTTGACGCCGCCGCCGCGCTCGAGGCCGCTCTCGCAGCCTTCGAGGTCGAGCGCGCCGAAATGCGCGACCGCCACATGCGCACCTTGGCTGATCTGGAGAATCTGCGCAAACGGGCGGAAAAAGACCGGCGCGAGGCCGCGATCTATGGCGGGCAGAAGCTGTCACGCGACATGCTGCCGGTCTTCGACAGCCTCGACAAGGCGTTGTCCCTCGTGGACGAAGAAACCCGCGGCCGCGCCAAAGGTCTGGTCGACGGTCTCGAACTGACCCTGCGCGAGTTGACCAACATCTTCGCCCGCCACGGCATCGAGCGCATCACCCCGCAGCTCGGCGACATGTTCGACCCTCATCTGCACGAAGCGATGTTCGAGGCCCCGGTGCCGAATTTCACCGCCGGCCAGATCATTCAGGTGGTTTCCGAAGGCTTCCGCCTGCACGAACACCTGCTGCGCGCCGCCCAGGTTGGTATCTCGTCGACGCCGCGCTGATGCCTGTAGGGTGGGGTTTCACCCCACCCTCAATCGCCCAGCAGATCCCGCAATTCATACAGCAGCGCCAGTGCCTCGCGGGGACTCAGCGAATCCGGGTGAATTGCCCGCATGCGCTCCTCGACCGCCGACGTCTTGACCGTCGGCTTGCGCACTGGCTCCACCGGTCGCGCCGCGAACAGCGGCAAATCGTCGATCAGCGTCTTCACGCCCCGTTGCCCCTGATCGCCGCGCTCGAGCATCCCCAGAACCTCGCGCGCCCGCGTGATGACCGCATCCGGCAGGCCCGCCAACCGCGCGACCTGCACGCCATAACTGCGATCCGCCGCGCCTTTGCGCAACTCGTGCAGAAAAATCACCTCGCCTTCCCATTCGCGGACAGCGACCGTGGCGTTTTCCACCCCCTCCAGCCGCCCCGCCAACGAGACCATCTCATGATAATGGGTCGCAAACAGCGCCCGACAGCGGTTCACCCCATGCAGATGCTCCAACACCGCCCAGGCAATTGACAGCCCGTCATAGGTCGCCGTGCCCCGCCCGATTTCGTCCAGAATGACAAAGGCCCGCGGCCCCGCCTGATTGACGATCGCGGCGGTTTCCACCATCTCGACCATGAAGGTCGATCGCCCTCGCGCCAGATCGTCCGAGGCTCCAACCCGGCTGAACACCTGTTCGACCAGCCCGATCCGCGCAGTCCTTGCCGGGACAAACCCACCAGCCTGCGCCAAAATCGCGATCAGCGCGTTCTGGCGCAAAAAGGTTGATTTCCCCGCCATGTTCGGGCCGGTCACCAACCAGACCGCTGCGCCGTCCCCCGATGGCTTCAAGGCCAGATCATTGGCTACAAATGATTTTCCCGCCTTGGCCAGCGCCGCCTCGACCACAGGGTGCCGCCCGCCTTCGACCTCGAAGGCCCGGCTTTCATCGACTGTCGGGCGGCACCAGTCCCGGCTGCGCGCCAATTCGGCAAAAGCGGCCGCCACATCGACCTCGGCCAACGCCCGCGCTGCGGCATGGATCGGCCCGGCCTTTTCCAACACCGCCGCTCGCAACGCGCCAAAGACCCGCAGTTCGATCTCCAGTGCGCGCGCACCGGCGTTGAGGATCTTCGTCTCCATCTCGGACAGCGACAGCGTGGTGAACCGCACCTGATTGGCCGTCGTCTGCCGGTGAATGAACTGCTCGCTCAGCGGTGGCGAGAGCATCCGTTCCGCATGCAGCGTCGTCGTCTCGATGAAATAACCCAAGACGTTGTTATGCTTGATCTTCAGGCTGGCGATCCCGGCCAGCGCCGCATACTCGGCCTGCATCCGCGCGATGACACTGCGCCCCTCGTCGCGCAATTCTCGCGCGGCGTCGAGGTCCGCCTCGACTCCAGCCGCGACAAAGCCGCCGTCCCGTGTCAGCAGCGGCGGTTCTGCCACCAGCACCCGCCCCAGCAACCCGGCCAGCGCCTCGTGGCCGACCAGCGCCATTCCGGCGGTCTCCAGGTCGCCCGGCAATGCCTGAGCCCCCAGCACGCCCGCCAGCCGTGCGGCTTGCTCCAACCCGGCGCGCAGCATCGCCAGATCACGCGGTCCGCCCCGCTCCAGCGCCAGACGCGACAGCGCCCGGTCAATATCGGGCACCGCCCGCAGGGCGGCGCGCAGCCCGTCGCGCAATAGATCATCGCGCAGAAGCGCCTCGACCGAGGCCAGCCGCCCCTGAATCACCCTCAGATCACAAGACGGACTGGCCACCCGCCGCTCCAGCAACCGGGCGCCGCCTGCCGTCACCGTCAGGTCAATCGCCGCCAGCAGCGACCCATCACGCCCACCGCCCAGCGCCTGCGTCAGTTCCAGATTGCGCCGCGTTGGCGCGTCGATCTGCATCGCCGCCCCGGCCACCTCGCGCACTGGCGGACGCATCAATGGCATCCGGCCCTTTTGCGTCAGGTCCAGGTAATCGACCAACGCGCCCAGCGCCGCGACCTCCTCGCGCGAAAAGCTGCCAAAGCCATCCAGCGTGCTGACGCCAAACAGCGCACACAGCCGCTTTGCCCCCGCCACGGAATCGAAACTCGCCCGTCCGCGCTCGGCCAGCGCCAGCCCCATATCCTCGGCCAGCGGCTGCAACTCCAGCGCCTGATCCTCGGGCACCACCAGTTCGCGCGCGCCCAGCCGCGCCAGTTCCGGCCCCAGCCGCAGCCGCGGACAGGCGACCACTCGCAACTCTCCGGTCGAGATATCCGCCCAGGCCAGCGCCGCCTCGCCGCGAATGTCGCACCAGGCGGCGAGATAGTTGTGACGCCGCGCTTCCAGCAGCGCATCTTCGGTCAGCGTGCCGGGCGTCACCAGCCGCACCACATCGCGCTTGACCACCGATTTCGACCCGCGCTTCCTCGCCTCGGCCGGATCTTCCATCTGCTCGGCGATGGCGACCCGAAACCCCTTGCGGATCAGCGTCAGCAAATAGCCCTCGGCAGCATGCACCGGCACGCCGCACATCGGGATACCCTCGCCCAGATGAAATCCGCGCTTGGTCAGCGCGATATCCAGCGCCGTCGAGGCCGCGACGGCATCGTCAAAGAACATCTCATAAAAATCGCCCATCCGGTAGAACAGCAGCGCATCCGCATTGCGCGCCTTGATCTCCAGATACTGCGCCATCATCGGCGTCACATTGGCGTCGGCGTCACTCACCCCGGTCTCCCTCGTGCTGAAGCGACCCTACAAAACGCCGCAGGCAGCGGAAAGGCCCGATTCCTCTTGTTGTCCGACGCAAGGCGCCGCGCTAAGGAAGGCACAACGGAGGAACCCCCTTATGTCGCGCAAATCCCGCATCACGCCCGAAGAGGCGCTGGCCTATCACTTCGAGCCGACTCCCGGCAAATACGAGATCTCGGCGTCCAAGCCGATGGCAACGCAGCGCGACCTCAGCCTTGCCTATTCGCCGGGCGTCGCCGTCCCGGTCGAGGCCATCGCCCGAAACCCGGAACTGGCCTATGACTATACCGTCAAGGGCAACATGGTCGCCGTGATCTCGAACGGCACCGCGATCCTCGGGCTGGGCAATCTGGGCGCGCTGGCCTCGAAACCGGTGATGGAGGGCAAGGCCGTGCTCTTCAAGCGCTTTGCCGACGTCAACGCCATCGACATCGAGCTCGACACCGAAGACGCCGACGAGATCATCAAGGCCGTGCACCTGATGAGCGGCACCTTCGGCGGCATCAACCTCGAAGACATCAAGGCACCCGAGTGTTTCATCATCGAGCAGCGCCTCAAGGAGCTCTGCGACATTCCCGTGTTTCACGACGACCAGCACGGCACCGCGGTGATCTGCGCAGCCGGGATGATGAACGCGCTGGAACTGACCGGCAAGCGGATCGAGGAGTGCAGGATCGTCCTCAACGGCGCAGGCGCCGCTGGTATCGCCTGTCTGGAACTGCTGAAATCCATGGGCGCGCGGCATGACAATTGCATCATGTGCGACACCAAGGGCGTGATTTATCAGGGCCGCACCGAGGGCATGAACCAATGGAAATCCGCCCATGCGGTAAAGACCGACCTGCGCAGCCTCGCCGAGGCGATGGTCGGCGCCGATGTCTTCCTCGGCGTGTCGGCCAAGGGCGCGGTGACGCGTGACATGGTCGCCTCGATGGCGGACAATCCGGTCATCTTCGCCATGGCCAACCCTGACCCCGAGATCACTCCGGAAGAGGCCCATGCCGTGCGCGAGGACGCCATCGTCGCCACCGGCCGCTCGGATTACCCCAATCAGGTCAACAACGTCCTCGGCTTTCCCTATCTGTTCCGCGGCGCCCTCGATATCCACGCCCGCGCCATCAACGACGAGATGAAACTCGCCTGCGCCCGCGCTCTGGCCGAACTCGCGCGTGAGGATGTGCCGGACGAGGTCGCCATGGCCTATGGTCGCAAGCTGTCCTTTGGTCGCGATTACATCATCCCGACACCCTTTGACCCGCGGCTCATCTATACGATCCCCCCTGCCGTGGCCAAGGCTGGCATGGACACCGGGGTCGCCCGCCGTCCGATCATCGACATGGACGCCTACCGCCATTCCCTGCGCTCGCGGATGGACCCCACCGCGTCGATCCAGCAAAGCCTTTATGCCCGCGCCCGACAGGCCCAGAGCCGGATGATCTTTGCCGAAGGCGATGACGAACGCGTCCTGCGTGCTGCCGTCGCCTATCAGCGCTCGGGCCTCGGCAAGGCGCTGGTGGTTGGCCAAGAGGATGACGTCAAGCGCCGCCTCGAAGGCGCCGGCCTGGGCGACGCCGTGCGCGAGCTCAGCGTGGTCAACGCCGCCAACACCAAACACCTCGATGCCTATCGCACGTTCCTGTATCAGCGCCTGCAGCGCAAAGGCTTCGATCAGCGCGATGTGCACCGCATGGCCACGCGCGATCGGCACATCTTTTCTGCGCTGATGCTGGCCCATGGCCATGGCGATGCCCTTGTCACCGGCGCCACGCGCAAATCGGCATTGGTGATGGACATGATCAACCACGTCTTCGACGCCCGCGCCCAGGACGGTGCTGTCGGCGTCTCGGCCCTGCTGCACAAGGGCCGCATCGTGCTGATTGCCGACACGCTGGTCCATGAATGGCCCGAGGAAGAAGACCTCGCCGACATCGCGATCCGTTCGGCCGGCGTCGCCCGTTCGCTGGGGCTCGAACCGCGTGTGGCCTTTGTCAGCTTTTCCACCTTCGGCTATCCGGTCTCCGAGCGCGCGCAAAAGATGCACGTGGCGCCCGATGTGCTCGACCGCCGCGGCGTCGATTTCGAATACGAAGGCGAGATGACCGTCGACGTGGCGCTGAACCCAAAGGCAGCCGAGGCCTATCCCTTCTCGCGCCTTACCGGCCCGGCGAATATCCTCGTGTGCCCCGCCCGGCATTCCGCCTCGATCTCGGTCAAGCTGATGCAGGAAATGGCGGGCGCCACCGTCATCGGCCCGATCCTGACCGGCGTGCCCAAACCGATCCAGATCCTGTCGACCGGCGCCACCGTCAACGACATCATGAATATGGCGGTCATGGCCGCTTGCCGCGTGGGCCATATGGGAAAATGACGGTCTATTGCCTGGGCTCGATCAACATCGACCACGTCTATCGCCTGCCACACCTACCGCGTCCGGGCGAGACCCTCGCGGCCACCAGCCATACCCCCAGCCTTGGCGGCAAGGGCGTCAACCAGAGCGTTGCCGCCCTTCGCGCCGGGTCGCGGGTGGTGCATATCGGCGCCGTGGGGCAGGGCGATGTCTGGATCGAGGGCGAGTTGACCCGCCACGGCATCCCGCTCGACCACATCGACCGCGTGCCTCAGGGCACCGGGCATGCCATCGTCGCCGTCGATGATGCGGCCGAAAACCAGATCATCATCCACTCTGGCGCCAACCTGGCGCAATCGCCCGCGATGATCGGGGTCGCGCTGGCCGAGTCCGGCCCCGGTGACATCCTTCTCTTGCAAAACGAAACCTCGCATCAGGTCGAGGCCGCACAAATCGCCCGCGCCCGTGGCACCCGCGTCTTTTACTCCGCCGCGCCCTTTGCGCTGGAACCCCTGCTGGCCATCCTGCCTCATGTCACGCATCTCCTGATGAACGCGGGCGAGGCCGCAGCGTTGGTCGAGGCCACCGGCCGGGCGTTGACGGACCTGCCGGTTCAGGCCGTCATCGTCACCCACGGCGCGCGCGGGGCCGAGTGGGTTTCAGCAGGCGCCGAGCCGCTTTTTGTCCCCGCCGTCGCCGTGACCCCGGTCGACACCACCGGCGCCGGCGACTGTTTTGCCGGTTCTCTGGCGGCCGCGCTTGACCAGGGCGACACCCCTGCGCAGGCGATGCGCTATGCCGCCGCCGCCGCCGCACTGCAGGTCACGCGGCCCGGAGCCGCCCCCGCCATGCCGCATCGGTCCGAGGTTCTGGCCCTCCTCGGCCGCTGATCCCACCAAATTGCCCGATCCGCGCCTTTTTTTCGGCACGATTAAGCGTTTCTTCAGAGATGAGCGTCACCCTGACGCAAAGCCCTGAGGTGCGCCATGAACACTCGCGTCGAAACCGCCGATTTCACCGACACCGCCGAGCGCGACAGCTTTGCCCTGCCCGCGGGCGCCGGCGTCGCGCTGGCCGTTCTGGTCGGCTCGCTGGTCTGGATGGGGATTTTCGCGTTCCTGATGTGAAAATTGGGGCCTGATGTGAAAATGGCGGGCCTTCGCCCGCCATTCCCGCCGCAAGTCCATTCACGCTGGCTTACTTGGCGACCCGCGCATTGCGCGAGGCGATCAGCCGCAGCCGCAGGGCGTTCAGCCGGATGAAGCCCGCCGCGTCCTTCTGGTCATAGGCGCCCGCGTCCTCCTCGAAGGTCACATGCGCCTCGCTGTACAGCGAATGCTCCGACCAGCGCGCCACTGTCCGGGCCGAGCCCTTGAACAGCTTCACCCGCACGGTCCCGGTGACATGCTCTTGCGTCTTGTCGATCAGCGCCTGCAGCGCCTCACGCTCGGGCGAGAACCAGAAGCCGTTATAGATCAGCTCGGCATAGCGCGGCATGATCGAATCCTTCAGATGCCCAGCGCCCGAATCCAGCGTGATCTGCTCGATGCCGCGATGGGCCTCCAACAGGATGGTGCCGCCGGGGGTCTCATAAAGCCCGCGCGACTTCATCCCGACAAAGCGGTTTTCCACCAGATCCAGCAGGCCGACGCCATGCTTGCCGCCAATGTCGTTCAGCCGCGCCAGCAGCGTCGCGGGTGACAGGGTCTCGCCATTGATCGACACCGCATCGCCGCGCTCAAAGCCGATCTCGACGAATTCCGCCACGTCGGGCGTTTTTTCCACCGGCGTCACGCGCTGATAGACGAACTCGGGCGCTTCTTCGGCCGGGTTCTCCAGCACCTTGCCCTCGGACGAGGTGTGCAGCAGGTTGGCGTCGACCGAGAAGGGCGCCTCGCCGCGCTTGTCCTTGGCGATCGGAATCTGGTTCGCTTCGGCGAATTCCAGCAGCTTGGTGCGGCTGGTCAGATCCCACAGCCGCCAGGGCGCAATCACCTTGATGCCCGGGTCCAGCGCTGCCGCCGACAGCTCGAACCGCACCTGATCGTTGCCCTTGCCGGTCGCGCCATGCGCCACGGCATCGGCGCCGGTCTCATGCGCGATGCGCACCAGATGCGCGCTGATCAGCGGCCGCGCGATCGAGGTGCCCAGCAGATACAGCCCCTCATACAGAGCATTGGCGCGGAACATCGGGAATACGAAGTCGCGCACGAATTCCTCGCGCACATCGACGATATGGATGTTCTCGGGCTTGATCCCCATCAGCAGCGCCTTCTGGCGCGCCGGTTCCAGCTCTTCGCCCTGACCGAGGTCGGCGGTAAAGGTGATGACCTCGCAGCCATATTCGGTTTGCAGCCATTTCAGGATGATCGAGGTGTCGAGACCGCCGGAATAGGCCAGCACGACTTTCTTGGGCGCGGACATGCGAAACTCCCGTGATTGGAACGCGCCCCGACTATCCCCTTTGCCTTGCCGGTGCAACTGCTCGTTCCCGTTGACAGGAGGCATTTGCCGGGCCTTACTGGCGCAAAACAGGGGGCGAGAATGGCCGGGCTTTCGATCTTCATTCACGCGGTGCGCATGGTGCTGGGCAATCTGAACCCGGCCCTCAGGATCGGGGCGGTTCCGGTTCTGGTCATGGTGATCTCAGGCTGGCTTCTGGCCTCGAACGCGGTGCCGTCTGACGGTGCCGTGCCGCAGATGCCGGGCGCCGGGGCCTTTGGTGGCGGCCTGCTGCTGGTGGTGGTGCAGGTGCTGGCCTCGCTCTGGGTCGCCGTTGCCTGGCACCGCTATATCCTGCTCGAGGAACAGCCGGGCGCCTTTCTGCCCGTCTGGAATGGCGGGGCGATCTGGTCCTATTTCAAGGCCGGACTGATCGTTGGCCTCGTCGTTGGCGCCTTGGCGATTCCTCTGATGGTGATCGTCATGCTGGTTCTGATGCCGGGAATGATGGAGAGCAACCAACCCCCCGGCCTGTTTGCCGGGTTGGTGATGTTCCTTGTCGTCGGTATTCCGGCGACCTGGCTCGGCTATCGCCTCGGGCCGAAACTGGCGGGGGCCGCCATCGGCGAAGGCCTAACGTTGGGCGAGGCTTGGCGGGCCACCGCACGCGGCGCTGTTGACCTTTTGGGGCTCGCGGCGGTCTCGGCTGTCGCATTGTGGCTGCCGTTGATGCTGGTCGAGCAAATGCCGGGGATCCTGCGTCTGCTGCTGTCCGCGGTGCTCAACTGGGCCTCGGTCATGGTCGGTGTCGGCATCATCACCACGATCTATGGCCATTACGTCCAGGGCCGCAGCCTCAATGCCTGACTCGCGCCCGGAACTGCTGCGCGGCGTGGTGCATCCGTGGCACCATGACATCTTTGGCCACATGAACGTCCGCCATTACGCGCCGTTCTTTGATGATGCGACCTTCTTTCTTTACACCTCGATGGGTGTGCCGATCTCGTGGCTGCTGGGCGAGTTCGGCATCCATATTGTCTCGGCCAAGGCCGAAACCAACTTCATCAAGGAACTGCGGGCCGGCGACGGCTTTGTCATCGACGGCGCCGTGCGCCGCATCGGCAATCGCAGCGTCACCTTTCACTTGCGGATGATCCATGTGGAAACCGGCGCGCTGCACGCGACCTATGACCTGACCGAAGTGTTCTTTGACCCGAAAACCCGCGCCTCGGCCCCGATGCCGGACGCGGTTCGTGCGCGTCTGGCCCCGCATCTGATGGCCAGTTAACGCGCCGATTGTGGCAGGCCAAAAATCTTGTCGAAGGCCAAGGTAAAGCCCAGCGTATAGACGGCAAAGAACACCACGAGGCCGATGTCATAGACCAGCGCCTCGACAAGGCCGATCTGCATCCACCAGGCCAGGAAGGGCACCATCAGCACCACCAGGCCGAATTCGAACAGCGCGCCGTGGATCAACCGCACCCGCCAGGGGCGGCCCCTGATCGGCTGGCGGCGCTCCCAGGTTTCAAAGGCCCAGTTGAAGACATAGTTATAGATCAACGCGATGGTCATCGTGCCCAAGGACGCCGTGCTGGCGGTCAGTGCATCGGTTCCCGAAAACAGCATCAGCCCCGCCGTGCTGACGGCCAGCCCGATCCCTTCGAACAGCAGCGCATAGACCACGCGCCGCGCAACGGGTGACAGGTCAGAGGACATACCGGCTCAAATCGGCCGAACGCGACAATGCGCCGATATTGGTCTCGACAAAGGCGGCATCCACCACCACCGATTGCCCGCCGCGATCCGGCGCGGCAAAGCTCAGCTCCTCGAACACCCGTTCCAGCACGGTATAGAGCCTGCGCGCGCCGATATTCTCGACGGCGCGGTTCACCTCGGCAGCGATCGCGGCCAGCGCCTTGATGCCGTCCTCGGTGAAGGTGACCGTCACCGACTCGGTCGCCATCAGCGCGGCGTATTGCCGGGTCAAGGCGTTGTCGGTCTCGGTCAGGATGCGGACGAAATCCGCCTCGGTCAGCGCGCGCAGTTCCACCCGGATCGGCAAACGGCCCTGCAATTCCGGCAGCAGATCCGAGGGTTTCGCCACATGAAACGCCCCCGAGGCGATGAACAGGATGTGGTCGGTCTTGACCGGCCCGTATTTGGTGCTGACCGTCGTGCCCTCGATCAGCGGCAGCAGGTCGCGCTGCACACCCTCACGGCTTACATCGGCGCCGCGGGTTTCGGCGCGGGCGCAGATCTTGTCGATTTCATCAAGGAACACGATGCCGTTCTGCTCGACCGCTTCCAGCGCCGCGGCCTTGACGGCCTCCTGATCCAGCAGCTTGTCGGCCTCTTCGCTCAACAGCAGATCGTGGCTCTCGGCCACCGTCAGCCGTTTGCGCGTGGTTCGCCCGCCAAAGGCCTTGCCAAAGAGATCGCCCAGATTCAGCCCCTGCGCCTGCATCCCCGGCATGTCCAGCATCGGCATCGCGGGCGCGGCATCGGTGATTTCCAGCTCGATCACCGTATCGTCCAGTTCGCCCGCGCGCAGCTTCTTGCGAAACAGATCCCGCGTGCCCGCGCGCGATTCCTTGCCGGCAATCGCATCCAGCACCCGTTCTTCGGCATTCGCCTGCGCCTTGGCGCGCACATCGTCCCGCATCTGCTCGCGCGTCATGGCCATGGCAGCATCGACCAGATCGCGGATGATGCTGTCGACATCGCGGCCGACATAGCCGACCTCGGTGAATTTCGTCGCTTCGACCTTCAGAAACGGCGCGCGCGCCAGCTTGGCCAGACGGCGGCTGATTTCCGTCTTGCCGACGCCGGTGGGGCCAATCATCAGGATGTTCTTTGGATACACCTCATCGCGCAGATCGGCGCTGAGCTGCTTGCGCCGCCAGCGGTTGCGCAGGGCGACGGCAACCGCCCGCTTGGCCTCGGCCTGGCCGATGATGAAGCGGTCGAGTTCACTGACAATCTCGCGCGGGGTCAGGTCGGTCATTTGCGGATCGTCTCCACCGTCAGATTGCCGTTTGTATAGACGCAGATCGACGCTGCGATCGCCATCGCTTTGCGGGCCACTTTTTCGGCGGGCCAATCCGTCTCCATCAGCCCCCGCGCGGCGGCAGCGGCAAAGTTGCCGCCTGAACCGATGGCCGCCACGTCATGCTCGGGCTCCAGCACGTCACCGGCGCCGGTGACAACCAGCAGATCGGCGCCGTCGGTGACGATCAGCATGGCCTCCAGATTGCGCAGGTATTTGTCCATCCGCCAGTCCTTGGCCAGATCGACACAGGCACGAGCCAATTGGCCGGGGTTCGCCTCCAGCTTTTTCTCCAGCCGTTCCAGCAGGGTAAAGGCATCGGCGGTCGATCCGGCAAAGCCGACGACCACGCGCCCCTCAGGCCCGATCCGCCGCACCTTGCGGGCGGTGCCCTTGATGACCGTCTGGCCCAGGCTGACCTGGCCGTCTCCGGCCACCACCACCTCGCCACCGCGCCGCACCGCCAGTATCGTCGTGCCGTGCCAGCCGGGGAACCTGTCGTCCGCCATGGAATGCCCTTTCGGTTGTCTCGCCCCTATATGGCGGCGGGGGCGCGTGGCCGCAAGAACCCCCTCTGGCGGGGCAGCAGAGGCGGCGCTAAGCTGTCACGCATGACGCCCGTTCACGCCCCGATCTTCCTGCCTGACGCCGAGGCGACCGACGCCTTGGCGCGCGCCTTCGCGGCCGTGGTCCGGACGGGCGATGTGCTGCTGCTCGCAGGGCAGATCGGCGCGGGCAAGACCCATTTCGCCCGCGGGGTAATCAAGGCGCTGGGCGTGGACGAAGACGTGCCGTCCCCGACATTCACCTTGGTGCAGGCCTATGACGCCCCGCTGGGCGAAGTCTGGCACGCCGATCTTTACCGTCTGACGCACCCTGACGAAGCCATAGAGCTGGGTCTGACCGAGGCTTTCGAGTCCGCGCTCTGTCTGGTCGAATGGCCGGAAAAACTGGGACAGGACCGGCCGAAACAGGCTCTCACATTGCAGTTTTCGGTGGAAGGCGAGGGGAGGCGAGTCGACATCCTGTCGGACGATCCAACCTGGAACGGGCGACTTGCCGATGTTTGAACCCTCACAGGGCCCCCGCGTCTTTGCCTTGCCGCCCGGCGCCGATTTTCCGACGCTTCTGGCGCAGGGCCTGCGCGCACGTCTGGCCGGGCAGCCGCCCGAGGCCATGGCCCGCGTCGAGGTTCTGGTCAACACCGCGCGCATGCAGGCGCGCCTGCGCGACGCCTTGATCGCGCAGGGGCCGGGGTTTTTGCCGCGTATCCGGCTGATTGCGGATCTGGGCGGCGAGGCGCCGGGCACCGCCCTGCGGATCCGGCTGGAACTGGCGCAACTGATCCGCCAACTCCTTGCTGCTGAACCCGATCTGGGCCCGCCCGCGGCCGCCTTTTCGTTGGCCGAGAGCCTGTTTTCCCTGCTCGACGAAATGCACGGCGAAGGTGTTTCGCTCGATGTGCTGCACCGGCTGGATGTCAGCCAGCACTCGCTGCATTGGGAGCGTTCGCTGCGGTTCATTCGGTTGGTCGCCCGGTTTCTGGGGCCGACGCAGGGGGCGCAGGCCCAGTTGCGCGAGGCTGTGCAGCGGATATCGGGGGAATGGGCGCTGCGCCCGCCACAGCATCCGGTGATCGTTGCCGGGTCAACCGGCTCGCGGGGGCCAACGGCGCTGCTGATGCAGGCCGTCGCGCGCTTGCCGCAGGGCGCGGTGGTCTTGCCCGGCTTTGACGCCGCCATGCCGACCGAGGTCTGGCAGGGTTTGAGCGACCCACTTCAGGACGAAGACCATCCGCAGTTCCGTTTCGCCCGTCTCTTGGGTGCGATGGGCGTGACTGCGCAGGGGGTTCAGCCATGGACCGCGACGCCACCGCCCGACCCAGCGCGCAACGCGTTGGTGTCGCTGGCGCTGCGCCCTGCGCCCGTCACCGACCAATGGCTGCACGAGGGGCCGCTTCTGGGCGACATGGTCCATGCCACACGCGGGCTGTCCCTGATCGAGGCCGCGAGCCCCCGGCACGAGGCGCTGGCGATTGCCCTTAGGCTGCGCGACGCTGCGGTTGCTGGAAAAAAAGCGGCTCTGATTACGCCGGATCGCACTTTGGCGCGGCGGGTGACTGCCGCTCTGGATCGCTGGCACCTGCGACCCGATGACAGTGCCGGACGCCCGCTGTCGCTGTCTGCGCCCGGCCGGTTCCTGCGGCAGAGCGCCGCGCTGATGGCGTCAGGCGCGACGGCCGAGGCGCTCATCACACTGCTCAAGCACCCTATCGCCCACTCCGCAACCGACCGGGGCCCCCACCTGCGCCACACGCGCGACCTTGAACTGCACCTGCGCGCCAAGGCGATCCCCTTTCCGCAACCCGAATGGCTGCTGCCCTGGGCCGAGCGGGCCGAAGACCGTCGTGACTGGGCGGCCTGGGTGATTGGCATTGTGCGCGCGCTCGATTTTCCCACCGAACAGCCGCTCACCGACTGGGTCGCGGCGCATCGGCACATCATCACGAACCTCGCCGCCGGGCCTGCGGGGGCCGATACCGGGGAGCTCTGGAAAACGCAGGCCGGCGAGGACACCCGCGCGCTGTTCGAGTCGCTGGACGCTGACGCCGACTATGGCGGGCACCTGACATCGATCGACTATTCCGCCTTGCTAGAGACACTTTTTGTGGGGGCAGAGGTTCGAGAAGCCGGGCAAAGCCACCCCGGTGTGATGATCTGGGGCACTCTCGAAGCGCGGGCGCAAGGCGCCGATCTGGTCGTTCTGGGCGGGTTGAACGAGGGGGTTTGGCCCTCATCTGCCCAGCCTGACCCCTGGTTCAACCGTCAGATGCGGCTGGATGCCGGGTTGTTGTTGCCCGAACGCCAGATCGGCCTGTCGGCCCACGATTTTCAACAGGCCATCGGTGCGCCCGAGGTCGTCCTGTCTCGCGCCCGCCGCAACGCCGAGGCCGAAACCATTCCGTCGCGTTGGTTGAACCGATTGACGAATCTGATCGCTGGTTTGCCAGCGCAGCGCGGTGCCGCGGCTTTGGCCGATATGCGCACCCGTGGCAGCGAATGGCTGCGACTGGCCGAGGCGCATGAGGCCGATCTTTCCGGCGTGCCGCCCGCCGCCGCGCGGCGCAACCCCCGGCCGGCGCCCGCGCCACCTGCCAGCGCGCGACTCAACGACCTTTCGGTTACGCGCGTCGAGACACTGATCCGCGACCCTTTTGCCATCTATGCCGAATCCATCCTGCGACTGCGCCCGCTTGACCCCTTGGCGCCCGAGGCCGATGCGCGCCAGCGGGGCACCGCGCTGCACCGCATTCCCGACCGTTATGTCCGCGACCACCCGCCGGGGACGCCCGGGTCGTTGCAGGCATTTTTCGCCATCGCAGAGACGGTTCTTGCCCAAGAATGCCCTTGGCAGGCGACGCGGGCGCATTGGTTGGCGCGGCTGGAACGGGTGGCCGCGGGCTTTGTTGCCTGGAATGCGGGGCTCAACAGCCGTCCGGTGCTCATGGAACAGAAAGGCACGATGATCCTGGGTTCGCCGCCCTTTGCCCTGACCGGCAAGCCGGACCGGATCGACGCGGATCCGCACGGCCGACTTTGGCTCTTTGATTACAAGACCGGCTCGCTTCCGGGGGAAAAGCAGATCAAATTCTTCAACAAGCAACTCATCTTGCTGGCGTTGATGGTCGAGGATGACGCCTTTGGGCTTGGCCCTGCCGAGGTTGCCGGGGCAAAGTTCATAGGGCTTGGTTCCCGCTTTGATCAGCGCGACTCGCCTACGGATGCCGAGGCGCTGGACGGGCACCGAACGGCATTTTTGGCCTTGATAGACACCTATCGCAGGCCGGAACAGGGGTTCACGTCCCGGCGCGCCGTCGACCTGGAGGCGCGCGCGGGGGAGTATGACGCGCTCGCCCGGCGAGGGGAGTGGGAGGATTCGGACCCTGCCCAGACGATCTTCGTTGGGGGCGCCGATGGATGACGCCACGCTGAACCAGATCCGCGCCGCTGAACCCGATGCCTCGACCTGGCTGTCGGCGAATGCCGGATCGGGCAAGACCAAGGTTCTGATCGACCGGGTCGCGCGCTTGTTGCTGCACGGGACACCGCCGCAGCGTATCCTCTGCCTGACCTATACCAAGGCCGCGGCCAGTGAGATGCAGAACCGGCTGTTTCGGCGGCTGGGGGGCTGGGCGATGTTGCCGGATGCCGCGTTGCGCGCTGCACTGGCCGAAATGGGCGAGGTGCCGGACCAGACCGACTTGCTGCCGCGCGCCCGACGATTGTTCGCCCGAGCCATCGAGACGCCGGGCGGGTTGAAAATCCAGACGATCCACGCCTTTTGTTCGTCGCTGCTAAGGCGCTTCCCGCTGGAGGCGGCCGTCGCGCCCGACTTTGCCGAGGCCGATGAGCGCAGCCTGCAGCAATTGCGGATCGAAGTGCTCGACCGGTTCTCGCGCGGGGTGGAGGCCGAAACGATGCGGGCCTTGATGCGACGCCTGGACGAGGGGAGTTTCGGGTCACTCCTCGCCGATATCGGCAAGCACAGAGACGCTTTTCAGGGGGAGATGCCCGATCTTTCGAGGCTGTTCGACCTGCCGGCGGGTCAGACCGAGGCCGGTCTGATCGCGCGGGTCTTTGCCGGTGATGAGGCGGACCTGTTCGCTCGACTGGTGCCAAGACTGCGGGCGGGGAGTGTCAATGACGTCAAACTGGCCGACAAACTTGCCCTGATCAGCGCGGCGGATCTGGAGGCGCTGGAGCGGCTGGAGTCCGCGCTGCTGACGCAATCCGGTGCGGCGCCGTTCACGGCGAAAACCGGAAAGCATGTGACCAAGGCCACGCAGCCGCTCATCGGCCCCGATGATCTGGATGCGCTCGATGATCTGGGCGAGCGCGTGGAGGCCGCGCGACGGCTGCGCATGGCGCTGGAGTCGCAGCGGATGGTCGAGGCCTTGCACCGGTTTGCGCGGCTCTGGTTGCCAGCGATGGACGCGGCCAAGGCGCGGCGTGGCTGGCTCGATTTCGACGACCTGATCCGACTGGCCCGGCGCTTGCTGGGCTCGAGCGCGGTGGCGCAATGGGTGTTGTTCAAGCTCGACGGTGGAATCGACCATATTCTGATCGACGAAGCGCAGGATACCAGCCCTGAACAATGGCAAGTGATCGACTTGCTGACGCAAGAGTTCACCGCTGGGCAGGGTGCGCGCGACACGCCACGCACGATCTTTGTCGTGGGGGACCGCAAGCAGTCGATTTATTCCTTTCAGGGCGCCGATCTGCAGGGATTCGAGCGTGCACAGAGCCGCTTTTCGGACAGATTGGCGGCGGTGGGACAGCACCTGAACCGGCTGGAACTGTTGCATTCCTTCCGCTCGTCCGACGCCATTCTTCGCTTGGTGGACCAGTGTTTCGGCACTCGAACGGCAGGCCTGGGTGGCGCACCGCAGCATATCGCCTTTCGGCCCGCGATGGCGGGGCGGGTTGACCTCTGGCCCGGCGTGCCTGCCGCCGACAAGCCCGCCGAGACCCCTTGGGAAAGCCCGCTGGATCGCCTGGCGCCGGACAATCCAGAGATCCTGCTGGCCGGACGGATTGCGGCGCAAATTCGCGCGATGATCGACCGCGGCGAGCGGATCGAGACCCGCGAGGGGCTGCGGGCGCTGCATGAGGGTGATGTCCTGATTCTGGTGCGCCGCCGCGGGCCGCTGTTCAACGCGCTGATCCGGGCCTGCAAGGCGCAGGGTCTGGCGATTGCCGGTGCGGACCGGCTGGTTCTGGGGGACGAACTGGCCGTGCAGGATCTGATCGCGCTGTTGCGGTTCTTGGCGTTGCCCGAGGATGACCTGTCGCTGGCCGTCGCCCTGCGTTCGCCGCTGTTCGGGCTGGATGAGGATGCGCTGTTCCGGCTGGCCCATGGGCGCAAGGGGTTCCTGTGGGAGCGCCTCAGAACAGACCCTAAACATGCCGAAATCCGCGATCTGCTGCAGGATTTGCGCGATCAGGTCGACTTTCTGCGACCCTTCGAGCTGATCGAACGCATCTTGACCCGGCATGACGGGCGGCGGCGCATCCGGGCACGGTTCGGCGACGAGGTGGGCGAGGCCATCGAAGCCTTTGTCGAATTGGCGCTGACCTATGAGGCCGAGCATGTGCCGACGCTGGACGGCTTTCTGGGTTGGCTGGCGGCCTCGGATACCGAGATCAAGCGGCAGTCCGAATCGGCCGGGCGGCGGTTGCGGGTGATGACCGTGCACGGGGCCAAGGGACTCGAGGCGCCAGTGGTGATCCTGCCCGACACCGCCGCGCGCAAGGCGCCGAGGGGTTCGGTCATTGTTGACGCCTCGGGCACGCCGATTCTGCGGGCGATCAAGGCGCAGGCGGTCGAGGCGCAGTTGGCGGCGGATGCCGAGGCGAGCCAACGGCGCGAGGAGGAGGGGGATCGCCTGCTCTATGTCGCGCTGACCCGGGCCGAGCGCTGGCTGATCCTCTGTGGTGCAGGGGATGTCGAGGCGCCCGACAGTTGGTATGCGCGGGTCAGCGAGGCCTTGCGGGCGCTGTCGCCGCTGCCGCTGGAAACGCCGACCGGGCCGGGGTTGCGCCACCAGCATGGGGACTGGCCGGAGACCGAGGTCGCATCCCGGCGACCGGACGCCCCGGCGAGCGCAGTCACGCTGCCGGACCTGCCCGAGGTTGGGCAGAGGGTTGCGCCGATGACACCGTCGGGGCTGGGTGGCGCCAAGGCGCTCCCGGGCGAGGGTGCCGAGACCGAGGTGGCCTTGGCCCGCGGGCGGCTGATCCACCGTCTGCTCGAAGACCTGCCGCGCGCCGATGACCCCGGGGCACTGGGCGCGGCCCTGATCGCGGGTCAGCCTGCGGGCGCCGACTGTCTGGCCGAGGTGCAGGCCTTGCTCGACAATCCAGAACTTCGCCCGGTCCTGGGTGGCGAAGCGCTGGTCGAAGTCGCGCTGACAGGCGACTGGAACGGGCGGGCGATGTGGGGGGTTATCGATCGGCTGCTGATCGCACCGGACATCGTGTTGGCCGTGGATTTCAAATCGAACAGGGTGGTGCCGCCGACTGCGGATCAGGTGCCTGAGGGGGTGTTGCGGCAAATGGCCGCCTATGCTCACCTTTTACGCGCGGTTTACCCCGGTCGGCGGGTGGAAATCGCGCTCTTGTGGACAGCAACCGGGCAGTTGATGCGCCTTGATGCCGCCAGGTTGGACGCGGCACTGGGTCGCGCCGCCCTTGACCCGGCACTGGGGGCTTCTTAGGTTGCGCCAGCAAGACCGCCGCCCTCGGACCATTCAGGAGATCCCCATGGCCACCGTTTCCGTTACCGACGCCACCTTCGATGCCGAAGTGCGCAACAGCACGCTTCCCGTCGTCATCGATTTCTGGGCCGAATGGTGCGGCCCGTGCAAGCAGATCGGCCCGGCGCTGGAAGAGCTGTCGATCGAGTATGCGGGCCGGGTGAAGATTGCCAAGGTCAACGTCGACGAGAACCCGCAGGTGACCGCAGCGATGGGTATCCGCGGCATTCCGGCGCTGTTCCTCGTCAAGGACGGCAAGATTGTCGCCAACAAGGTCGGCGCCGCGCCGAAGGCCGCGCTGCAAAGCTGGATCGACGCGTCGATCTGAGGGCGCTCGTGTCTCGAATGGCAAGCGCCGGGCCGCGAGGCCCGGCGTTTCGTTTCAGGCGGTGGCGCGAAGGACCTGCGCGCGCGGAGTCTTGGCCAGAGGCGCGTCTTCCGGGGTGAACGAGATCATCAGCGCGCCGGTCGATGTGCGCCGCGCTTCGACGCGCAGGGTTTCGCCGTCGGTCATCCGCATCGGGCCGCGCACCGGGTTGCGGTCGCTTTGGCCGGGGCGCGCGAGGGTGGCGATCCGGGTCCAGAGGTCCGAGTCCTCGCTGACCTCACGCCAGTTTTCCAGCGCCTCGGACAGGGTGACGGCAGCCAGCGAGTCCTCGCCTTCCAAGGTCCAGAGTTGCGAGAAGGCGGTGTTGGTCAGCACCAGTTGCCCGTTCGAGGCAAAGACCGCGATGGCGTCGTCGATCTGGTTCAGCACCGACTGGCTGGTGTCCATTTCGGCCCGGACATTGCGGGTGAGATGGGTTTCCGAGGTGATGTCCTCGATCAGGAAGGCCAGCGCGCCGTCCGGGTGCGGATTGGCGCTGACCCGGAAGGTCTGGCCAGTGGGCAGCGACCAGGTTTCCTCGAAGTTGCCGGCATTGGCCGAGGTTTCGATTTCCAGCAGGCGGCGAGACCAGGTGCGGTAATCGCGGGGTTCGGGCAGAACATGCTTGTCGCGCATCCGGTTGAGGAAGCCCTCGATCCCGGGGCGTGACAGCAGGAATTCCGGCTCCAGCCCGGTCAGATCGGTCAGCGCGGGGTTGAACACCTGCAGCCGACGCGTGCGGTCAAAGATGGCGAGGCCGATCGGCAGGGTGGCAAAGGTCTTGGTCAGGGTCTGGACAAAATCACGCTTGGTGCGCTCGGCATGCTGGGCCTCGTCGGCGGGCATGGCATAGGCCAGCGCGCCGCCGTCGGCCTCGATTCGCGCGACGTCGAACCACGAGGAGCGCGCGCCGCCCACCGCCGTCAGGCTGACGCGGCGGACGGCGCCCTCGGTGATTGGGAACAGCGAGGGCAGCGGCCAGACGCGGCCCGCCCCTTCGCGGGACTCGGCGGCGCGCTTGAGATAGGCACTGTTGGCCCATGTCACCTCGCCCCGCGGCCCCTCACGCCAGAGCAGCATCGGCGCGGATTCGGTGATCTGGCGCAGCAGGACCAGTTCCTCCTGCATGGCGCGAAAACTCAGCCTGTCGAGCTGGATCGCGCCATCTTCGTCTGCGGTTTCGACCAAGGTCAGCCGCAGCACGCCGTCCAGCCAGTCGATCACCAGATCCAGCGCGCGGCCGTCGGCGGCGGGCAGGGTGGCGTGGCGGCGGCTGGGAATGTCGGCCAGCACGGCATGCAGCGAGGGAAAATCGCCGGCCAGAAACCTGGTCAGGCGCTGCCAGTCGGTCCCTTCGCCGCTGGCGCGCAGCGTGTCCATCAGCGAGGCGCCGCGTGTATTGGTGTCGATCAGCGTCTGGCCGTCAAAGAGGAACCCGGCGGCCTGCCCCGGCGCCATCGTTGCGCTCGCCTGCCGGGCCGGGCGGCGGAGCGCGCCGACGATCATCAGGATCCCCAGCACGGTCAGGGCCGAGGTTCCGACCAGCATCAGTGCGAAAACGAATGACGTCTGCATGAAACCACCCCGTCAGCGACCCAAGGATACTCGGGCATGACTTCAGGAATCGGTCGGATTGGTTAAATCGTCGTTAAGATGCGGGGTCCAGACCGGAAAGGAACGGCGTATTCTGGCCCAGAGCGCGCCTTGCGTCAGCCTCGAGCAGCTTTCGCGGCCAGGAAACCTCGGCCATGGCACCGCAGCGGTCGCCCAGCGCACCGCGCGCCTGCGTCCGGCCGGTGCAATTGCCGAATCGGACGGTGGCGCCCGTCCGTTCGAGCAGGGTCTTGGCGATGAACAGGCCCAGACCCATCCCCTCGTATTCAGGGCGGGCGGTGTTGCGCGGTTCACTCGTCGGGCGGTCACGCAGATAGGGGTCGCCGATACGGCCCAGCAGATGCGGCGGAAAGCCGGGGCCATCGTCGAGCACGCGCACCGAAATTTCGGCCTCGGTCCAGTGCATGTCGATCCAGACCTGCGACTGGGCGAAATCGACGGCGTTCTGGATCAGGTTGCGCAGCCCGTGGATGATCTCCGGGCGGCGGTCGATTTCGGGCATGCGGTCGGCGCCGGTGACCTCGATCGTCACCACGCGGCCCCGGTCCCGGTGCGGTGCGGCGGCTTCGGTCACCACGGCTTCGAGCGGCGCGGCGCGCAGATGCAGGTCATCCTTGCCGGCTTGCCCCATCGATCGCAGGATCGCGCGGCAGCGGTCGGCCTGTTCGCGGATCAGGCGGGCGTCCTCGGCCAGGTCGGGGTCGTCGAGCGCGTCGATCAGTTCCGAGGAAATCAGCTTGATCGTCGCCAGCGGCGTGCCCAGTTCATGCGCGGCGGCGGCGACCACGCCGCCCAGATCGGTCAGCTTCTGCTCGCGCGCCAAGGCCAGCCGCATCGCCATCAGGGCCTCGGCCAGAGCGTGTTTCTCGGCGGCGATCGAGCGCGAATAGAGGCCGGTAAAGGCGATCCCGGTCACCAGTGCCAGCCAGAAGCCAAAGCGAAAGAGGTCCGGCATCATCAAGGGCGCGCCATTCGCCAGATGCAATGGCTCGAAAACAAAGGCGAGGAAGGTGGCGAGCGCCACGGCTATCGCCCCCAGTATCAGCGTCGAGCGCGTCTGAAGCGCGGTCGCGGCGATGGTCACCGGGGCGATCATCAGCAGCGCAAACGGGTTGTTCAGTCCGCCGGTCAGGAACAACAGCAGCGCCAGATGCAGCGTGTCGAAGATCAGCGTCAGCAGGGCCTCGGTTTCCGACAGCCGTTTCGAGCGCGGAAAGATCCGCAGGCTGAGCAGGTTCGAGGCGACCGAAACCCCAACCACCGACAGGCACAGCACCAGCGGCAGTTGCAGATCGAACAGGTATTGCGTCGCCAGCAGGGCGGCGATCTGGCCACTGGCGGCCAGCCAGCGCACACGGGTCAGCGTTTCCAGCCGGACCCAATGACCCTGAGCCTCGCGATTCATCAGCCCTTTGGCGCGGGTTTCCATCAAGCGGCCTGTTGTCGCGGTTCCAGCATCGTGCATTGATAAGCGGCACCGGCTGGGGCATCAAGCGCGCTCAGCGCCTCGGTGGCGTGGCCAGGAGGGCAAGAGCATGATCAAGACCTATACCATCGGCGCGGCCGCCTTCATCGCCGGCTTGCTGGGCGTGCTGGGCTGGATGGCGATTCGTCCGGGCGCCGATGACCCCTTTGCGCCCTGCCGCACGACCTCGGTTTCGGGCGGGTTGGAGCAGATCGGCGGGCCCTTTACCCTGCTCAACAGTGCCGGCGAGACGGTGACGGATGCCGACATCATCACGATGCCGACGATCCTCTATTTCGGCTATACCTTTTGCCCCGATGTCTGCCCGCTGGACAACGCGCGCAATGCTCTGGCGACCGAGATTCTGGAGGCCAATGGCGTGATCGTGCAGCCGGTGTTCATCTCGATCGACCCGCGCCGCGATACGCCGCCGCTGGTGGGCGAATTCGCCAGCATCTTTCATCCCCGGATGATCGGCCTGACCGGCAGCGAAGAGCAGACCCGCGCGGCCTCGCAGGCTTACCGCACCTTTTTTGCGGTGCAGGAGTCGGGCGACGAGTTCTATCTGATCGACCACTCGACCTTCAGCTATCTGGTGCTGCCCGGTCGTGGCACGGTCGAGATCCTTCGCCATGACATGACCGCCGAACAGGTCGCCGAAGTCGCGCAGTGCATCATCGAGCGCGCCTGACGTCAAAATCCGCATCGCGGTTTGACCTTTGCGCTGCCGCCCACTAGATCGGTTAGGGAAACGTGGGGGACAAGACATGGCCGATGACAGCCTGCTCGATCTTGGCGAGGACGCTACGCTGCTGCTGGTCGATGACGACGAGGTGTTCTTGAAGCGCCTCGCCAAGGCGATGGACAAGCGCGGCTTCAAGGTCGAGACGGCCGGTTCGGTGGCGGCAGGCAAGGCGCTGGCGCTGGCGCGTCCGCCTGCCTATGCGGTGATCGACCTGCGGCTGGAGGATGGCAACGGGCTGGATGTCGTCGAGGCCCTGCGCGCCAAACGGCCCGATGCGCGCATTGTGGTGCTGACCGGATACGGCGCGATCGCCTCGGCGGTGGCGGCGGTCAAGATCGGCGCGACCGATTACCTGTCGAAACCCGCCGATGCCGACGAGGTCGTCAACGCCCTGCTGCAGCGCGAAGGCGCGGTGCTGCCGGACCCGGCGGAAAACCCGATGTCGGCGGACCGCGTGCGCTGGGAGCATATCCAGCGGGTCTATGAGCAATGCGACCGCAATGTCAGCGAGACCGCACGGCGGCTGTCGATGCACCGGCGGACCCTGCAGCGCATTTTGGCCAAGCGCAGCCCGCGCTGAGGTGTCGCAGAGGGGGGCCAGCCCCCCTCACCCCCCGGGATATTTGAAGAGCAAAGAGGGAGGCGCGGTCAGTCGTCGTTTTCCAGTTCCGAGCGCAGTTCGCGCAGGACAGGCAGGATGGCGCGCACCCTGTCGATGCCGATCTTGGCCGCCAGACCGGCGATCACCGGCGAGATGGCATGCAGCGCAGCGTCGCGGGCGGCGCGGCCCGAGGGGCTGATCGAGACGAATTTGCGCCTTGCGTCGTCCCAGTCCGGGCGGATGTGGATATGCCCGGCGATTTCCAGTTTTGACAGCGTGTTGGTCATCGCGCCGCGGGTGACGTGGAAGGATTTCGCCAGTTGCGCGGGCGAGCGTTCGTCGGCCAGCCGGGCGAGGTGGTTGAGCACGCTGAAATGGGACAGCTCCATCCCCTTTGGCAGCACGCGGGTCAGCCGGGCGCGGGCCAGTTGATCGGCCATGAAGAGCTCGGCAAACAGCGGCACCGCGAGGTCATCGACAGGCTTCATCCGGGCACCTGAAAGGCGCGGTCATGGCTGAGCGCGGGGATCCGGGCGCGCGCGCTGGCGACCTGATCCATGTCGAGGTCGATCAGCGTCACGCCGGGTTCGGTGCCCGCATCGGCCAGCACCTCACCCCAGGGCGCCACGGCCAGCGCGTGACCATGAGTGCGGCGGCTGCGGCCGGTGGTTTGCGGATGCTCGCCCGTCTGCGCCGGGGCAAGGACATAGCAGCCGGTCTCGATGGCGCGGGCGCGCAGCAGGGTCTCCCAATGGGCGGCGCCGGTCACGGGGGAAAAGGCGGCGGGCACGGTGAGGATCTGCGCCCCGGCATGGGCCAGTGCGCGGTAAAGATGGGCAAAGCGCACATCATAGCAGATCGTCAGTCCCAGCGTGGCAAAGGGGGTCTGGGCGATCACGGCGCGATCACCCGGCCGGATGCCCGCGGATTCGCGGTAGGTTTCGGTCGGGGTGACCTGCACGTCAAAGAGGTGGATCTTGTCATAACGTGCCATGATCGTGCCATCCGGTCCGATCAGCAGCGAGCGGTTGGCAAAGCGCCCGTCGGGGTCATCGGTTTTCACGATGATCGACCCGGCCAGCAGCCAGATCCCGGCGCGCGCGGCCTCGTTGCGCAGCATCTCCAGCACCGGATCGGCGGATTCGTCGGTCAGCACGCGGTGCTGGTGCGCGCGGTCGGCGGAAATGCAGTTGGTGCATTCCGGCGTCAGCACGAAACCGGCGCCGCCCTCGACCGCCCGGTGCAGGGCGGTGCGCACCAGTGCGACGTTGTCCGCGGGCAGGTCGCCGACGCTGAGTTGCAAGAGCCCCGCGCGCATCGCCTCAGGCCTTGAGCAGCGGGTCGAGCCCGCCTTGGCGATCCAGCAGATGCATGTCGTCCGAGCCGCCGATATGCCGCCCGTCGATGAAGATCTGCGGCACGGTGCGGCCGCCATTCGCGCGGCGGACCATTTCGGGGCGGCGTTCGGGCTCGGCTGAGACGTCGATTTCGGTGAACTGGGCGTTCTTGGATTTCAACAGGCGCTTGGCGGCGGCGCAATAGCCGCACCAGGGCGTGGTATAGATCTCGATCACGGGCATGGCGCATCCTTTTGCGTTTGAAAAGGATGTAGTGCGCCCGCTGCCCGTTGTGAACCACTGTTGCGCGGCGGGGGTCATGGATCGCGCAAAACGCGGGCCATGACGACAACGCCGACATCATCCGCCCCGGCGGCAAAGCAGGCCTCGGCGGCGGCGGCGAGGGTGGCGCCTGAGGTCATCACGTCATCGACCAGCAGGACATGCCGACCGACCAGCCGCGCCGCGCGCCGGGGATGGGCGCGAATCGCTCCCTGAAGGTTGAGGAACCGCCCCTCGCGCGTGCGGCCGTCCTGCGACGAGGTCTGACGCGGGCGCACCAACAGGTCAGGGCACATCGGCAGCCCGGCGGCGCGGGCCAGCGCGGCGGCCAGCAGGGCGGATTGGTTAAAGCGGCGCTGGAACAGCCGCCAGCGATGCAGCGGCACCGGGGCGACCAGCGTATCGGGGCGAATCAGCGGCGCCGCGGCACGGGCCATCCAGCGCCCTGCAGGGGTGGCGATGTCGTGGCGGTCGCCGTGTTTCAGCGCCAGCACCAGCTTGCGGCCGATCTCGCCATAGGTCAGCGCGGCGCGGCCGTGGCTCCAGGGTCGGGCGATGCGCAGGCAGTCGTCGCAGTGCACGGGCGCGTCTTCAGGATTGCCGGGCAGGGGCGTGCCGCAGAGGTCGCAGCACAGCCCGTCGATGAACGGCGTCTGGCCCCAGCATGGGGCGCAAAGCGTGCCGGATTCGACCACCGGGGCATCGCAGGTCAGGCAGGTCGGTGGAAAGAGGATGTCGATACCGGCCCGCAGCGCCGACCTTGCCAGCCGCAGACCCTTGACTTCTGCAGCCGGGCTGGCCTTCAACACCGACATGAGCGCTCCCCTTCCCCCTGCCCTGACCGACCGCGCCGCGCTGGACCGCTTCCGCGCCCGTGCCCGGCGCGCCCCGGCGCTGTTCTTGCACGACGAGGCCGCAGACGAGGTTCAGGAGAGACTCACCGAGGTTAACAGAAGGTTTACGGCACCCGCCGTGGTGACGCCTTTCGCGCAGGTGTGGCAAGATCGGCTGCCCGGCGCGCGGATCATCGCCGATACGCCAGTGCTGAACCTGCAACCCGGGTCGCAGGATCTGGTGGTGCATGCGCTGGGCCTGCATTGGGCCGATGACCCGCTGGGTCAGATCATCCAGTGCCGACGGGCGCTGCAACCGGATGGCTTGTTTCTGGGCGTCACCTTTGGCGGCCAGACCCTGCACGAGTTGCGCGCGGTGCTGGCGCAGGCCGAGGTCGATGTGACCGGCGGCCTCTCGCCCCGCGTGGTGCCGATGGGCGAGATCCGCGATCTGGGGGCGCTGCTGCAACGCGCCGGGCTGGCGCTGCCGGTGGCGGACGGGTTTACCCGGCGGATCCTCTATCGTGACCTGTGGCATCTGGTCGGCGACCTGCGCGCGATGGGCGAGGTGAATGCGCTGGCCGCCCGCCACCGGGCGCCGCTGCGCCGTGAGGTGTTGCATCGTGCGGCGCAGCTTTACCGCGACGAGTTCGCCGATGCCGAGGGGCGGCTGCCGGTGACGGTCGAAACCATCGTGCTGACCGGCTGGGCCCCCGCCGAAAGCCAGCCAAAGCCGCTGCGCCCCGGTTCGGCCGCGACGCGGTTGGCGGATGCGCTGGGCGCTGTGGAAACCGGGCTGGAGCCTGCGCCATTTGTCCCACCCCTGCCACGCGGGGATTGACCTGTCGGCTGGGGCCGCTAACTGGGGTCAGCCGCCAGCAAAAGGAAGCCCGCATGACGCCGATGGACCCGCCCGGACAGGGCCGCCTGACCCACGCCCCCGCCGATCATCCCAAGGTGGCGCGCGCCAGGATCGGGGTGCTGGTCGCCAATCTGGGCACGCCGGACGCCACCGACTATTGGTCGATGCGCCGCTATCTGAACGAGTTTCTCTCCGACAAGCGGGTGATCGACATCGCGTCGTGGAAGTGGCAGCCGCTGTTGCAACTCATCATCCTCAGCAAGCGGCCCTTTACCTCGGGCGCCAACTATCGGCTGATCTGGAACACCGAGGCCAACGAAAGCCCGCTGATGACGATCACCCGTCAGCAGACGGCGGCGCTGGCCGAACGGATGCAGGCGATGTTCGGCGATGCGGTGCAGGTCGAGTTCTGCATGCGGTATGGCAACCCCTCGACGCAATCGGTGGTCGAGCGGATGGTCAAGGACGGCTGCGAGAAGATCCTGTTTTTCCCGCTGTATCCGCAATACGCGGGGGCGACGACGGCGACCGCCAATGACCAGTTCTTTCGCGTGCTGACCGGGCTGAAATGGCAGCCTGCCGCGCGCACCGTGGCGGCCTATTTCGACAACCCGCTCTATATCGAGGCGCTGGCGCAGTCGGTGCAGCGCGTCTGGGATGCGATGACGCAAAAGCCCGAGGTGCTGATCGCCTCGTATCACGGCATGCCGCAGCGCTATCTGCGCGAGGGCGACCCCTATCATTGCCAGTGCCAGAAGACGACGCGCCTGCTGCGCGAGCGGCTGGGCTGGGCCGAAGGGAGCATCCACACCAGCTTTCAATCGGTGTTCGGGCGCGAGGAGTGGCTGCGACCCTATACCGTTCAACATGTTGTGAAACTGGCCGAATCAGGCATCAAGCGAATCGCGGTCATCGCGCCGGCGTTCTCGGCCGATTGCATCGAGACGCTGGAGGAAATCCAGGGCGAGATTCGCGAGGCCTTCGAGCACGCGGGCGGCGAGAGCTTTACCTACATCCCCTGCCTGAACGCTGATTCGGCGCATGTCGACGCACTGGCGGCGATCGTCAGCGAGAACCTGCGCGGCTGGATCGGCTGAGGGCCAAAAAACCGAAAGGGGCCGGGCATAGGCCCGACCCCTTTGGTAGATTTGCTGATTCGGCGTTCTAGTGGCTTTTGACGGCCACCAGATGCCGAATCTGCGAAATCACGAAGCCACAGCGGCGACGACGAGCAGCAGCAGCAGCGGAACCAGGATCCCGCCGACCGACGACGACGAGTGGGCCACAACAACTTCCGGCTCGACGTGGGGCTCAGTGTAGCCCGAAGCCAGAGCGGCGGTGCCGACGACGGCCAGCAGGCCAGCGAGAGCGAACTTTTTCATGTCAACCTCCAGTATTCGCATGGTCCTGTTTTGGTTTTGAGGACAGGACGATGCACCCAAGATGATACCTCGTAGTGCTCTGAAAGCAGTTTGCGAGACGAAATGCAACCGGGCACGAAGGCCTTTGTCCGCAGTTCGCCACGATGTCGTCAAATTAGCAACACTTGCGTTCCGACGCGGGCAAAGCTGTAGAGCTCGGCGATGTGCTCGTTGTAGAGGCCGATGCACCCATTCGACGAACGCCGCCCGATCTTGCGCGTGTCATGCGTGCCGTGGACCCGGTAATACTCCCACGACAGATAAAGCGCGTGCGTCCCCAGCGGGTTGTTGGGGCCGGGGCCGACGTATTCGGGCCACTCGGGGTTGCGTTCGCGCATCGACGGGGTGGGGCGCCATTCCGGACCCTCGACCATCCGCGTCACCTGCGTCATGCCGCGACGGGTCAATTCGTCGCTCATCGGCACCGACGACGGATACAGCCGATAGGTGTTGCCGTCCTCGGACCAGAAATGCACGCAGCGGCTGTCGGTGTCGGCCAGAATCGCGCCGCGGTTCAGGTTGGTGAAATAGTCGCGCCATTCCAGCGTGCGAAAGCTCGACACGTTGCGGCGGGCGGTTTCGCGGACTTCTTCCTCGACCTCGGTCGAGTTGGCCATCTCGGGCGGCGGCGGTGCGGCCTGCGCCCAGACGGCGGGTGCCGACAATGCGCCGCCCAAGGCTGCGCTGCCTGCGAGGAATCCGCGGCGGCTGAGCCTGCGGAAAGGATCATTGGTCATGGGGTGCCTCAGGGATTTGTGGGGGTTTTCCAGCTTTATAGGGCAATTTCGCCGCAGTCGCAACGCGGGCCGGCGACTTCACGCCGAGTTGCATTTGAACTTTCCCGGCGCTTTGGGTATTGCGGGCAGAACCCAACCGACAGGTCCCCCATGCCCAGCCCCGTCCACCCCGCCCTTGTCGCTCTGGCGGCGCTTGCCGCCTGCACCACGGCGGCCACGCCGATGCGCATGGGCCCTGATGGGCGCCCGGTTCCGGTGATCTATCGCATCAGTGAACGCGAAGTGCCGCGGATCCAGACCCGGATGCGCGACGCCATCAACACCGTGCGCGAGCAAAGCCGTCTGGCGCCGGTGGAATTCAGCGTGGCGCTGACCTCGGCGGCTGCGACCCATGCGCGCGACATGTCGGTGCAGGGGCGGCCGTGGCATTTCGGCTCGGACGGCTCGTCGCCGATCGACCGGGTGGCGCGGGTCGGTTATCCCGGCCATTTCCTGGGCGAGACGCTGTCGGAAACCTATGAGACCGAGCTGGAGACCCTGACAGCCTGGCTGGAGCAGCGCGACACGCGGGCGATCATTCTCGACCCCCGCGCGCGTGAGATCGGCTTTGCCTGGCATCAGGAGGCCAATGGCAAGCTCTGGTGGGTGCTGACCACCGGCGTCACCGAGGGGCTGGTCGGCGCCCCGGCGTGACCGGGCAAAGCCCGTAGGGTGCGTGCTCGCACGCACCGCGGCAGCGCCCCTCCCAAAGGTGCGTGCGAGCACGCACCCTACGCGTCACGACAGGATCAGGATCGGCGTCTGCAGGCCGATCATCGAATAGATCTCTTCGATCTCGCGGTCGGTCACGGTGATGCAGCCGACCGACCAGTCGCCGCGCACAAAGCGGTTGTTGCGCCCGCGCCCGTGGATGAAGATGTCGCCGCCCGGGCTGACACCCAGTTCGCGCGCGCGCTCCCGGTCCTGTTCATTGGGATAGGAAATCCCCAGCGACAGGTGATAAGCGCTCTGCGGGTTGCGCCGGTCGATGTGGTAAAGCCCCTCAGGCGTGCGCCCGTCGCCTTCGCGCACCTTGTGGCCCTCGGGCGCAAAGCCGAGGCCAATCTCATACTCGCGCAGCACCTCGTCGCCGTGCAGCAGGTGCATCCGGCGCTCGGCCTTGAAGACGCGGATTTCCGTCACCTCGGGGCCGTCATAGGTCAAAAAGCGCGGCGCACCCGAACAGGCGGCCAGCGTGGACAGGATCATCACCCGCCGCGTCATCGCAATCACAGCCACCGCATCACCCCCCGCAAAAACGCCGCATCGCCCGGATTGCCCAAGGCTTCGACGGCCACGCCCGGCGCCAGCCAATGCGCCGAATGCCCCGCCTCGGTCGGCGGGCCGATCCGCCGCACCGGCAGCGCAAGATACACCATGCACAGCTTTTCCGCCCAGAGGTCGTATTCCGGCATATAGGTAAAGCGCCGGAACGCCCCCAGCCGCCGCGGCGTGGCGATATGCCAGCCGGTTTCCTCGAACACCTCGCGGTGCAGGGCGCGCTGGGGTGATTCGCCGGGGTCGATGCCACCGCCGGGCAACTGGAACTCCGGCACCGGGTCTTGCTGATGGGTCAGCAAGACGCGCCCGCCCCGCCACAGCACCGCATAGGCGCCGGGGCGGCGGGTATAGTGGCGCTCGGTCTCGCGCGGGGTGCCATAGCGACGAATCATCTGCTTTCCTTGACCGGGGCGAATCACTTTTGCCCCCTTGGCCCTGACGCAGGGAGTCCTATATGACGGCGACAAAGAAAAGCCCCTGACGTGAAGGTTTCCCCATGACCCTCGGTGCGCAAATCGCCTGGGACGATACCGTCCTGCCGTTTCAGCTGGACCGCGCCGATATCCGCGGGCGCGTCGCGCGCGTTGATGGCGTGCTGGACCGCGTGCTGGCGCAGCATGCCTATCCCGCGCCGATCGAGGAGTTGATCGCGCAGGCCGTGTTGCTGACGGCGATGATCGGCCAGACGATGAAGCTGCGCTGGAAGCTGTCGCTGCAGGTGCGCGGCAAGGGGGCGGCGCGGTTGATCGCCACCGATTATTTTGCGCCCGGCGCGGATGGCGCGCCCGCCCGCATCCGCGCCTATGCCAGTTTCGACGCCGAGCGGCTGTCGGCCACCGAGCCTGCCTTTGCGCAGATCGGCGAGGGGTATCTGGCGATCCTGATCCATCAGGGCGAGGACATGCAGCCCTATCAGGGCATCACGCCGATCGCCGGGCAGTCGCTGGCCGATTGCGCCGAGGCCTATTTCGCCCAGTCCGAGCAACTGCCGACCCGCTTTGCCACCGCGCTGGGCCGCTCGACGATGCCGGGCCGGGCCGAGCATTGGCGCGCCGGTGGCATCATGTTGCAGCACATGCCAAAGGCCAGCCCTTATGCCAAGGGCGACGCCACGGGCGAGGGCGGTCTGCTGGCCGCTGCCGATCTGGTGCATGGCGAGGATGCCGAAAACTGGACGCGGGCGAATGCGCTGCTCGACACGGTCGAGGAGCTGGAGCTGATTGGCCCGACGGTGCATCCGACCGACCTGCTGGTGCGGCTCTTTCACGAGGAATCGCCGCGGGTCTATGACGCCCAGCCGGTCGAATTCGGCTGCACCTGCTCCGAGCACAAAGTGCGGCAGTCGCTGTCGATCTACTCGGCCAAGGACATCCGCCACATGACCACGCCCGAGGGCACCGTCACCGCCGACTGCCAGTTCTGCGGCGCGCATTATGTGCTCGATCCGAAAACCGTGGGGTTCGAGGCGCAGGATGCCCGCAAATGACATCCTCGCGCGGCTGACCGAGGCGCTGTCCCGGCCGGGACCGCCGTCGAGCGATTTCGACCTCAACCCCGCCTTTCGCCCCGAAGGTCGCGTGCTGCGCCCGGCCGGTGTGCTGATTGCGCTGGTTCAGGCGCCGGCCGGCTGGTCGGTGGTGCTGACCAAACGCGCGTCCGGCCTGAAACACCATCCGGGGCAGATCGCCTTTCCGGGCGGCAAGGTTGATCCGGGCGACGCCGACGCCGTGGCCGCCGCGTTGCGCGAATCGCATGAGGAGGTCGGGCTGAACCCGGCGCAGGTGCGCGTGCTGGGCACGATGCCCGCGCATGAGACGGTGACGGGCTTCAGCGTGACGCCTGTTCTGGGTGTGGTCAGCGGCGCCTTTACCCCGGTTGTCGAGGCCGGCGAGGTCGAAGAGGCCTTTCTGGTGCCGCTGGCGCATCTGCTGGATGTCTCGGCCTATTCGGTGCAGCGGCGGCGTTGGCTGGGACAGATGCGCAGCTATTACACCGTGCCCTGGGGACCCTATTACATCTGGGGCGCCACGGCGCGCATGCTGCGCGCGCTGGCGGCACGGGCATGAAGGTCACCGGCCCCTGGCTGGACGCTCCCGGCACGCAGGCCGTGCTGGGGATGCTGACGGCGGCGGGGCATCAGGCGCTGGTGGTCGGCGGCTGCGTGCGCAACGCGCTGTTGGGCGAGCCGGTGTCGGATGTCGATATCGCCACCGATGCGCGGCCGGAAACCGTGTCTGCGCTGGCCGAAACCGCCGGTTTGCGCGCGGTGCCGACCGGGTTCGCGCATGGCACCGTGACCGTCGTCGCCATGGGCGAGGGGCATGAGGTGACCACCTTTCGCCACGACGCCGAGACCTTTGGCCGCCACGCCCGCGTGCTCTTTGGCGCCGATCTGGCGCAGGATGCGGCGCGGCGCGATTTCACGATGAACGCGCTCTATGCACAGGCCGATGGCACGGTGATCGACCCTCTGGGTGGGCTGCCGGATCTGATCGCGCGGCGGGTGCGCTTTGTCGGCGATCCGCAGGAACGCATCGCCGAAGACTCGCTGCGCATCCTGCGGTTCTTTCGGTTTCACGCGCAATACGGCGACCCGGCGCAGGGGATTGACGCCGAGGCCTTGGCCGCCTGCACACAGCATTCCGCCATGTTAGACACACTTTCGCGCGAACGCATCACCGCCGAGTTGCGCAAACTGCTGGCCGCGGCTGACCCTGCGCCCGCCGTTGCCGCGATGGCGCAGACCGGGGTTCTGTCGCATGTCCTGCCGGGCGCCCAACCGCAGGCCTTGCCGCTGCTGGTGCATTTCGAAGGGGGGCAACCCGGAGGCTGGCTGCGGCGGCTGGCCTTGCTGGGCAGTGCCGAGGGGCTGCGGCTGTCGAATGCGGAATCGCGCGATTTCGGCAAGATCAGAGCCGCTTTTGCCACCACTGATACCCCCGCTGCCCAAGGCTGGCGGCTGGGCGAGCGGTTGGCGGCAGATGCCATCCTCGGCCTCGCCGCGCTGCTGGAAACCCCGCCGCCGGCCCATTGGCAGGCCGAAGTCGCCCGCGGCGCCGGTGCCAGATTTCCGCTGAAGCCCGCCGATCTGATGCCGGCGCTGCAGGGCCCGGCGCTGGGCGAGGCGCTGAAATCCGCGCAGGAGGTCTGGCTGGCCGCCGACTTGCGCCCGACACGGGCCGAACTTCTTGCCCGGCTGGGTCTGGCCTAAGACGGCCATCCGGCCTAGATTGCCTTCACAAGTGAAGGAACGCCCCGTGTTCAAGTTCTTCGAATCCCTCGTGGACCCCTATGTCGCCTATACCGAGGACAACGCCCCGCCGCGTCGTCTCTGGCCGTTTTTGCGGGTCTACATGCGGCCGTTCCGCCGGGTTTTCGTGGCGACGGGCATTGCCTCGGTCACGGTGGCCTTGCTGGAAATCGGGCTGCTCTGGTATCTGGGGCGCATCGTCGATCTGCTGGAATCACAGGGCACGCAGGGGTTCTGGGCGGCGAACGGGATGGAGTTGCTGCTGGCCGCGGCCTTTCTGCTGCTGATCCGGCCGGTGCTGCAGGTGATTGACGTCGGGTTGATCAACAACGCCATCCTGCCGAATTTCGGCACGCTGATCCGTTGGCGCGCGCATCGCCATGTGCTGCGCCAGTCGGTCGGCTGGTTCGAGAACGATTTTGCCGGTCGCATCGCCAACCGGATCATGCAGACCCCCCCCGCCGCCGGTGAGGCCGTGTTCCAGATCTTTGACGCGCTCAGCTTTTCGGTGGCGTATATCGTCGGCGCCGCGGTGCTGCTGCTGGGCGCTGATCCCCGGTTGGTGCTGCCGCTGCTGGTCTGGCTGGTGCTCTATCTGTGGCTGGTGCGCTGGACGATCACCCGGGTTGAACCGGCGTCCAAGGCCGCCTCGGACGCCCGCAGTGCGGTGACTGGCCGCGTCGTCGATGCCTATACCAATATCCATTCGGTGAAACTCTTCGCGCAGGCCGGGCTCGAGACCGATTATGCCCGCGAGGCGATCGAGCATGCGCGGGTGACGTTCCAGAAGGAAATGCGCATCTTCACCACGATGGACCTGTCGCTGGTGGCGCTGAACGGGTTCCTGATTGTCGCCGTCGTCGGCTGGGCGATCTGGCTGTGGTCGATTGATGCCGCCAGTCTTGGCGTGGTTGCTGCCGCTTCGGCGCTGGTGCTGCGGTTGAACGCGATGACCGGCTGGATCATGTGGGCGGTCAGCTCCTTTTTCCGCAACCTCGGCGTGGTGGCCGAGGGGATGGAGACCATCGCCCAACCGATCACGCTGGTGGACGCGCCGGAGGCAATCCCGCTGGACTTTCGCGCGGGCCTCATCGAAATCGAGGGGGTCAGCCACCATTACGGGCGCGGTTCGGGCGGGTTGAGCGACCTCAGCCTGACCATTCGACCGGGCGAAAAGATCGGCCTGGTGGGGCGCTCGGGGGCCGGGAAATCGACCCTCGTCAAGCTGCTCTTGCGGTTTTACGACACCGAAAAGGGGCGCATCCTGATCGACGGACAGGATGTCGCGCTGGTCACGCAGGACAGTTTGCGCGCGCGGATCGGCATGGTGCAGCAAGACACCTCGCTGCTGCATCGTTCGGTGCGCGAGAACATCCTCTATGGCCGCGCCGGCGCCACCGAGGCCGAGATGATCGAGGCCGCGCGCCGCGCCGAGGCCGAAGTCTTCATCGCCGACCTCGCCGACGCCGAGGGGCGGCAGGGTTACGACGCGCGGGTCGGTGAGCGGGGCGTGAAGCTGTCCGGCGGGCAGCGCCAGCGCATCGCGATTGCCCGGGTGATCCTGAAGGACGCGCCGATTCTGGTGCTGGACGAGGCGACCTCGGCGCTGGACAGCGAGGTCGAGGCCTCGATTCAGGAAACGCTCTACGGCATGATGGAGGGCAAGACGGTGATCGCCATCGCGCACCGGCTCTCCACCATCGCGCGCATGGACCGCATTGTCGTGCTCGACGACGGGCGCATCGCCGAGGACGGCACCCATGCGCAACTGCTGGCGCGGGGCGGGCTGTATGCCCGGTTCTGGCAACGGCAATCGGGTGGGTTCATCGGCACGGACGAGGCAGAATAAATGGCGCTTTCGACCCTCATCAACGCCTTTGACCCCGCCAAGGGCGCCCCGCCGCGCACACTCTGGGCCTTTTCGCGCTGGGCGCTGTCCGGGGCCTGGTTGGGGATCTGGATCGCCACGGCAATTGCCGTGGTCGGCGGCGTCACCGAGGTCATGGCCGCGATGGTCATGGGGCTGGTGATCGACGCCGCCACCGGCGGGCAGGCCGCGACCTTCTTTGCCGACAACTGGGCGCTGCTGGCGGGTTTCGCCGCCTTCTTTCTGCTGCTTCGCCCGCTGGCCTTTGGCCTCAACAGCGCGGCGAACTTTCTGACCATCGCGCCGAATGTCGACCCGCTGGTGCTGTCGCGGCTGAACCGCTGGACGATGGGGCAGGACATCGGCTTCTTTGACAACGATTTCGCCGGCCGCATCGCACAAAAGCAGATCCAGACCGCCCGCGCGATGACCGAGGTGGTGTCGGAAAGCATCAACACCGTCGCCTTTGCGCTGGCCTCGCTGGCGGCGTCGGTGGCGCTGATGGCGGCGATCGACCTGCGGCTGGGGCTGGTGCTGCTGATCTGGTCGGTGGTCTATCTCTGGCTGATCCGCGCCTTCATGCCGCATATCCGCAGCCGCTCGGGCGCGCGGGCCGGGGCGCGGGCGATGGTCACCGGGCAGGTGGTCGACACGATCACCAACATCCGCACGGTCAAGCTCTTCGCGCATGCAAGGTTCGAGGACGGCAACGCGCTCGAGGCGATGCGCACCTTTCGCGAGCGGGTGCTGGCCTATGGTCGCGTCTCGGCCACCTTTCGCATCGCGCTGATGCTGCTGGCGGGGGTGCTGCCGGTGGTGCTGGTGGGCGGCACGCTCTGGCTCTGGACGCAGGGCGAGGCCTCGACCGGCAGCATCGTCGCGGCGGGCACCGTGGCGATCCGGCTGGCGCAGATGACCGGCTGGGTCAGTTTCACCCTGATGGCGATCTATGCCAATCTGGGCGAGGTCGAGGACGGCATCCGCACCCTTGGTGTGCCGCATGCGCTGACCGACACGCCCGACGCCATCGACCTGCCCGAGGTGCAGGGCGAGATCGAATTCGACGCCATCAGTTTCGCCTATGGTCGGCGCAGTGGCGGGGTCGACCGGGTCTCGCTGACCATCCGGCCGGGTGAACGGATCGGCATCGTCGGTGCCTCGGGTGCCGGAAAAACCACACTGGTCGCGCTGCTGCTGCGGCTCTACGACACCGAAAACGGCGCGGTGCGCATCGACGGCCATGACGTGCGCGGCGTGACGCAAGAGAGTCTGCGGCGGCAGATCGGCATGGTCACGCAGGACACCGCGATGTTCAACCGTTCGGCCCGCGACAACATCCGCTATGGCCGCCCCGATGCGACCGACGCCCAGATCATCGCCGCCGCCGAGGCCGCCGAGGCGCATGAGTTCATCCTGGGCCTGCGCGACAACGCCGGGCGCAAGGGCTATGACGCGCAACTGGGCGAACGTGGCGTGCGGCTGTCCGGCGGGCAACGCCAGCGGATCGCGCTGGCGCGGGCCTTTCTGAAAGACGCGCCGATTCTGGTGCTGGACGAGGCGACCTCGGCGCTGGATAGCGAGGTCGAGGCGCAGATCCAGACCGCGCTGGGGCAGATCATGGCGGGCAAGACCGTGCTGGCCATCGCGCACCGGCTGTCGACCATCGCCCGGATGGACCGGATCATCGTCATGGACGCCGGGCGCATTGTCGAGGAGGGCACGCATGAGGCGCTGCTGGCGCTGGGCGGGCGCTATGCGCGGTTCTGGCAGCGGCAGTCGGGCGGGTTTCTGGGTGTGGATGAGGTCGCGTGATGGATCTGGAAACCGTTTCCGGCGCGGTGCTGGGCCGCTCGCTGACCGGCCTCGGGGTGAATCTGCTGTGCCGCGACGTGCGGGCGATGGCTGGGTTCCTCCAAGGCTGCCTCGGCCTGACGATCCATCGGCTGAGCGCCGATTTCGCCTTGGCGCGGCACGGGGCGGTGCTGTTGCAACTGCACTCGGACGCCACGTTTTCGCGCCACCCGTTGCTGGGCCTGTTGCCGGAAAACCCGCCGCGTGGCGCTGGGGTGCAGCTCTATCTCTTTGGCATCGACCCTGACGCCGCCTGTGCGCGGGCTGCGGCCGCCGGGGGCCTGGTGATTGAACCGCCGACCGACAAACCGCATGGCCTGCGCGAGGCGACGATCCTGGCCCCCGAGGGGCAGGCGTTTTCACCCGCGGTGGCGCTGCCATGATGACCATCGAACGCCTGAACCTGCGGGCCGAGGGGGTGGCGCAGGGCCTGACCGTCGAGCGCGTGCTGCCCGGCGAGACGGTCGATGGCGAGGTGTTGGCCGGGCGGATCGCGCAGCCGAAGATCCTCACGCCGTCGGGCGACCGGGTGGCCGCGCCCTGCCGCCACTATCGCGCCTGCGGGGGGTGCGCCCTGATGCACGCCTCGGACGGGTTCGTTGCGGGCTGGAAGAGCGGCGTGGTGCAGCAGGCGTTGGCCGGGCAGGGGTTGGAGGCGCCCTTGCGGCCAATCCTGACCTCGCCGCCCGCGTCGCGGCGGCGGGCCGCGCTGGCCGGGCGGCGGCTGAAATCGGGGGCGCTGGTGGGGTTTCACGCCCGCGCGTCGGATACGCTGACGGCGATTGCGGATTGTCGCCTGCTGGACCCGGCGTTGATCGCCGCGATTCCCGCGATGGAGGCGCTGGTCGAGGTCGGCGCCGCGCGCAAGGGCGAGGTGCGGCTGACCGCGACTCGCCTCGACTCGGGCGTTGATCTGGTGGTCGAGGGGGGCAAACCGCTGGACACCGCGCTGCGCGTGGCCTTGCCGCAGATCGCGGCGCGGCACCGGTTGGCGCGGCTGGTCTGGGGTGATGAGGTGCTGTTTCAGGAGGCACCGCCCGGTCTGGCCATGGGGCGCGCGCGCGTCACCCCGTCGCCCGGCGCCTTTCTGCAGGCGACGCCGCAGGGTGAAGCCGCCTTGCGCGACGCGGTGATCGAGGCTGTCGGGCCTGCCCGCCGCATCCTCGATCTCTTTGCTGGGTGCGGCACGTTCACGCTGCCCTTGGCGACGAACGCCGAGGTCCATGCTGTCGAGGGCGCCGCTCCGCTGCTGGAGGCGCTGGCAGCGGGTTGGCGCGGGGCGCCGGGGTTGAAGCGCGTCAGCACCGAGGCCCGCGATCTGTTCCGCCGTCCGCTGCTGCCCGATGAATTGGCGCGCTTTGACGCGGTGGTCATCGACCCGCCGCGCGCTGGCGCCGAGGCGCAGGTGGCCGAACTGGCCCAGTCCCAAGTGCCGGTCGTCGCGTATGTCAGCTGCAATCCGGTCACCTTCGCCCGCGATTCGCGGGTGCTGATCGGTGCCGGGTATCGGCTGGACTGGGTGCAGCCCGTCGATCAGTTCCGCTGGTCGGCGCATGTCGAACTGGTGGCGCGGCTCTCGCGCTGAGGGGCTCAACCGAATTCGAACAATGCGCAGGAAATGTCATCGGGAAAGTCCTCGTTGCCGTGCCAGCGCGCCAGTTCCCACATCATCGCGTCGAGCAACTGCTTGCCGGGCAGATCGGCCAACCGTTGCAACATCAGCGCCAGCCCTTCATGCCCCAGTTCCTCGCCCTGCGGATCCGGGCATTCGGTGATGCCGTCCGACACCAGCAGCAACCGCTCGCCCGGCAGCAGGCGGGTTTCAAAACTCTCATAGCTCGCGCCATCGATCAGGCCGATGGGCAGGCCGCCACCGCCCAGAATCGAGGTCGCGCCGCCCACATGCTGCACCATCGGATGCGGATGCCCGGCCTGCACCATCCGCACCTCGCCCGTGCTGCGGTTGATGACCGCATAGGCCAGCGTGACATAGCGCTCGGTCTGGATTTCCGACAGCATCAGCCGATTCATCGCTGCGGCAACGGCGTCGGGCGGGCGGGCGACAGGCCCTTGGGCACTGCGGGCGATGGCGATATTGTGGTCGGGCGACGCACCCGACAACAGGCCGGACAGCCGGGCGGTCAGCAAGGCTGACGTCACACCATGCCCTGATACATCAAAGGCATAGAGGCCGGTCAGGCCCGGAGCGATGTCGAAAAAGCCGGTCATGTCCCCACCGACCGGGCCCGAGGGGCGCAGCATCAGCGTGATCTTGCCCTCCGCAAAGACATGGTGGCGTTCGCGCAGCAGCGATTGCTGCAGATTGCGCGCCTCGACCAGATCGCGGTCCAGGGATTCATAGACCGCCTGCAGTTTGGCCAGGGTATCCGACAGCAGCAGATTGTTGCCGCGCAGCGCGCGTTCCATCGCGATCACCCGCTCGCCCGCGCGGACCCTTGCGCGCAATTCGCCGGGATCGACGGGTTTCGCCAGAAAATCGTCAGCCCCGACATCGAGCCCCTCGGCCACTGCGGCCTTGTCGGTTTTCGAGGTCAGCAGGATGAAATAGATATAGCGGTCGCGGGGGTTCGAGCGCAGCGCGCGGCAGAAATCGATGCCGGTCATCCCCGGCATCATCCAGTCGGACAGCACCAGATCGACATCTTCGCGCGCGCAGATCGCCAGCGCCTCATCCCCTGATTCGGCGTGCAGCACGGTGAATCCATGGCCGCGCAATCCGGCCTGCACCAACAGCCGTTGAGCGCGCGAATCGTCCACGATCAACACCTTGCTGATCGCGTGCAGGGGCGCACGGTTGGCCGAAATCGGCGAATCGAGAGGAACAGATTGGGAAACGGACACGAGGCACCTTTGCTGCAAGTCCCCCTTTCTTGACCGCAGGGGTTTAACAACTGCTGAAACGTCGATTTATTTCTTCAGACGGTTCTGCGTTAACCTTTCGCTTACGGGTTGAGTGAAACACTGCCGATGCCGAAAGGAGAGAGCGATGATCGACTGGGCACAGGTGGAAGAACTGCAGGCCGAGATGGGCGATGCCTTTGGCGAGCTCGTCGATGCCTTCTTGCAGGAGGTCGACGAGGGGCTGGCACGACTCGATGCGCAGGCGCCACCCGCCGAACAAGCCGCTGCGTTGCATTTCCTCAAGGGATCGGCGCTGAATCTGGGGTTTAGCGAGTTTGCCGGCCTGTGTTCGCAGGGCGAGTTGGCGGCCAACGCCGGTCGCAGCCCGGCCTTTGACCCTGAGGTCATTCTGCAGTGTTATCAGCATTCGCGGGGCGAATTCCTGACCGGCCTGTCGCGCCGCGCCGCCTGAGTCAGACCAGAAACGCCGCGAGGGTCTCGTCCACGGTCACATCGCGGTAATCGAACCCGGCCGCCTCCATGCGACCGAACAACGCTTGAATCGTCTGGGCTGAGCTCGACTCGATGCCAATCAGCACCGAACCAAAGTTGCGCGCCGATTTCTTCAGATACTCAAAGCGCGCGATATCATCGTCCGGGCCCAGAATGTCGAGGAAATCGCGCAGCGCGCCGGGGCGCTGCGGCAGGCGCAGGATGAAATACTTCTTGGTCCCCGCAAAGCGCATGGCGCGTTCCTTGACCTCGGGCAGGCGTTCGAAGTCGAAATTGCCGCCGGATGTCAGGCAGACCACCGTCTTGCCGGGCAACTGGTCCGCCATGTCGGGCAGGGCGTCGATCGACAGCGCACCGGCGGGTTCCAGCACGATGCCCTCGACGTTCAGCATCTCCAGCATGGTGATGCAGATCCGGTCCTCCGGGGCCAGCAGCACATCGGCGGGCGCGACATCGGCCAGCGCGGCAAAGGGGCGCGCGCCGATTCGCGCCACCGCGGCGCCATCGACGAAACTGTCCACGCGCGGCAGGGTCATCGGCGCCCCGGCCCGCAACGCCGCAGTCAGGCTGGCGCCGCCCAGCGGCTCGACATACCGAAACTCTGTCGGCGCCCCCAGCGCGGCGAAAAAGCGCCGCACGCCCGAGGCCAGCCCGCCGCCGCCCACCGGAACCACCATCAGATCCGGCGCGCGACCCAGTTGTTCGAGGATCTCGACGCCGACACTGGCCTGACCCTCGATCACATCCTCGTCATCGAAGGGCGACAGGAAATGCGCGCCGACCTGGGCGCAAAAGCTCTGCGCGGCGGCCAGCGACTGGTCGAAATAGTCGCCGGTCAGCCGGATTTCGACCCAGTCGCCGCCAAAGGTGCGGGTCTTGTCGATCTTTTGGCGCGGTGTCGTCACCGGCATGAAGATCACCCCGCGACGGCCAAAATGCCGGCAGGCAAAGGCGACGCCCTGGGCGTGATTGCCCGCGCTGGCGCAAACAAAGGTTTCCTGCCCGGGGGTTTGCGCCAGCACGCAGCGCATCGCGTTGAAGGCGCCGCGGATCTTGTAGGACCGCACGGGCGTCAGGTCTTCGCGCTTGAGCCAGATATCGGCGCCAAAGCGCAGCGACAGGTGGTCGTTGCGTTGCAGCGGGGTCGGCTCGAACAGCTGGCGCAGTTCGGCGGTGGCGGTGCGGGCTTGGTGCAGGATGTCGCGCATGACTTGCCATAGCGCGCAACGTGCCGCCGGGCAAACAGGGAAAACGCCGCGCCCCCTTACGCCCCGCGCCCCAAGGTGTATGAACCAGCCGATGGACCCTTGGACATTTCCCATGCGCGCTGGCCTTTTCCTCTCGCTCTTGATCCTCGCTGCCTGTGCGGTGCGCGAGGAGGTCGACTTTGTGCAGGGTCCGGCGCCCGGCGCGGTCTGGCGCCCGGTTCTGGTCGCGACCACCCGCGCCGCCGACGCGGATCTGGGTGTGCCCGGCAGCGATCGCAATGCTCAGGTCAGCTTTGGCCGCTTTACCGTGTCGATCCCGCCGGACCGCGAGCCGGGCGCGATCCCGCGCCAGCGCAACCGCCAGACACCGGACCCGGACCGCCATTTCATGCTGGCCGAATCGCGCGAGCTGCGGCCTGTCGCCTTTGAGGCGGCGGTGCGGGCCGAGCTGGCTGAACAGCCGCCGACCGAACGCGAAGCGGTGATCTTTGTGCATGGCTTCAACACCACCTTCATCGAGGGTGTCTATCGCACCGCGCAGCTGGACTACGACCTGCGGCTGCCCGGCGTGATTACCCATTACTCGTGGCCCTCGCTGGGGGCGCCCTTTGCCTATGCGCATGACCGTGACTCGGCGCTGTTCGCCCGCGACGGGCTGATCGAGATGATCCACCGGATCCGCGCCGCCGGGCCGAATCGCACCATCCTGATCGCCCACTCGATGGGCACTCATCTGTTGATGGAGAGCCTGCGGCAGATGGCCCTGACGCATGACCCGGCGCTGGCCGGGATCGGCGGGGTGATCCTGATCGCGCCGGATCTGGATGTCGAACTGTTCCGCCAGCAGGTCAGCGCCATCGGCACCCTGCCGCAGCCTTTCCTGATTATCGTCTCGCAGCGCGACCGCGTGCTGAACCTGTCGGCGCGGCTGACCGGGCAGCCCTCGCGGCTGGGCAATATTCCCAATGCCGAGGCGATTGCCGATCTGCCGGTGACGGTGATCGATGTCAGCGCCTTTGGCAGCGGTGATGGGCATTTCACCGTGGGCTCCTCGCCTGCGCTGGTCAGCCTGCTGGGCAACATGCGGGCGGTCAATCTGGCGCTGAACAGCGACAATGCCGGTGCGCTGGCGCCCTTGCCGGCGACGATCCTGACCTTGCAGAACACCACCGAGGTGATCCTGTCGCTGCCCACCGAGAACCGGCGCCGCTTTGTGCTGCCCTGGTGGACCCGGCCCGAGGCACGGGCGACTCAGCCGCCGGGTTGACGGCGCTTGCGCAGATAGACCGTATAGGCGCCGCTGCCACCCTGGGTGCGATGCGCCTCGCGCAGTTCCAGCACCAGCGGCGCCAGCGGCCCGCTGCGCAGCCAGTGCGGCACCTCGTGTTTCAGCACGCCGTGACGCACCGGCATCGGCGCGGCATGGTCCGGTCCGATGCGTCGCCCCTTGCCGGTAATCACCAGCACCAGCCGCGCGCCGCGCGCATGCGCCGACAGGATGAACCCGGTCAGCGCCGAATGCGCCTGGGCCAGGGTCATGCCATGCAGGTCGATCCGCGCCTCAGGGTCGAGTTTGCCGCGAGTCATCGCGCGGTGCAGGCCCTTGTCCATGCGGACCGGCTCGCTGGCCAGCCGCTCGGAAATCGGCGCGACCAGATCGAGATGCACGCGCGGCGCCGGGCCGCGTGGCGGGGGCGAGGGCGGAAAGGTCAGGGTTGGCGGTGCGGGCGGGTCAATGCGCGGGCGCGGGGCCTGCGGGTCGGCGACCGGCCCCTTGCGGGTGTCGGGCGCCGGGTCGGGCGAGGGCAGCAGCCGCCGCGCCCCACGCACGACGCGTTGCCACAGCTCTTGATCCTCATCGGACAGGCGGCGGGGCATGGCGCACTCCCGCGCAAAGGGTCAGTCGCCGGTCGCAACCAGCCGCCAGTTCGGGTTGTCCGAGCCCATCACCCGCGCAAAGGTCCAGGTGTCGCGCTCTTGCTTGATCCGATTCGCGTCGCCCTCGACGATCTTGCCGTCACGGTCGCGCACCAGCGACGTCAACTCGCCGACAAAGCGCACGGTGATCTCGGCTTCGCGCGTCGCGGCGTTGAAGCGCGCGCCATTCAGGGCGATCTCGCGCAGGCCGACGAAACTCGCCTCCACCTTCAGCCCGTCCCGCTCGCGCAGTTGCACGACCTCGTCAAAGCTCTCAAAGACGTCGCGCGACAGGAAGGGCACCAGATCGTCCAGTTCGCCACGCTCGAATCCCATCAGGATCATCTCATAGGCGCCCCGCGCACCGCCGAGGAAATCGCTGACGCCAAAGCCCGGCTCGGCGCGCTTGATCGCGGCCAAGGCCAGCGCGGCATCCGAGCCCGCTGGCACGTGATCGGTGATGTCATGGTCCTCGCCACCCTCGATCACCTCGAAACCGCCGCGGCGGGCGGGCTCGGGTTTGGCGCCGGGCAGTTCGGGTGGGGCCTCATAGCCGTCGCGCGTGCCCAGCACATTGCGCAGCTTGAGAATCAGAAAGACGGCAATCGCGGCCAGAACGAGCAGTTGTATCACGGCAGAGTCCATTCTTGTCCTCGAAGGCAGGTCGTCAGTCTTGGTTTCCAGTGTCGGTTGCTTATGTAGGGTGCACGAACGCCCAAGTCCACCCGCTCACCCCCACGGAGTCGCCCGCGTGCCCGCGCTTTTCATCTTTGTGTTGCTGCCGCTGATCGAAATCGGCCTGTTCATCGCCGTTGGCGCGCAGATCGGCGTGTTGGCGACGCTGGGGCTGATCGTGCTGTCGGCGCTCTTGGGCGCCTCGATCCTGCGCGGACAGCAGGCGCAGGCGCAGTCGATGATGCAGGGCGGGTTGCGGGTCGCGCCGGGAACCTTTCTGGCGCAGGGTGCGTTTCGCGTGCTGGCCGGGCTGCTTCTGCTGCTGCCGGGCTTTCTGACCGATGCGCTGGGTCTGCTGCTGCTGATCCCTCCGCTGCAGCGCATGATTGTCCGCGCGCTGGGCCTGCGCGCGGGGGTCGTCAGCGCGACGGTCTGGCGGCAGGATGATGTGGTCGAGGGGGACTATACCGTCCGAGACCCCGCGCATGACCCCTTGCCCGCCACTCAGCGCCTGAGGGACGACGGGCATTGAGGCAGCCGGGCGGTCCTGCTAGAACCCCCGCGAAACCATCGATTGCAGGAGAGTCTCATGGCCGACAATGGCAACGGCGCCGCCCCGCCCGCTGGCGCGCAAAACGGCGCGCAGCCGCAGGTCAAGTTTCAGGTGCTGGCGCAATTCGTCCGCGACCTGTCGTTTGAAAATGCCGTCGTGCGCGGCACCGGCGTCATGCCCGCGGGGCAGCCCGACATTCAGGTGCAGGTCAGCCTCGACGCCCGCAAGCGCGACACCGATGGCCATTTCGAGGTGATCTCGAAATACAAGGTCGAGTCCAAGGTCAAGGACACCGGCCAGACCCTCTATCTGGTCGAGCTGGAATACGGCGCGATCTTCCTGATCGAAGGCCTGCCGCAAGAACAACTGCATCCGTTCCTGCTGATCGAGTGCCCGCGCATCGTCTTCCCCTTTGCCCGTCGCATCATTTCCGACATGACCCGCGACGGCGGCTTCCCGCCGCTGAACCTCGACATGATCGACTTTATGGCGATGTATCGCCAGCAATTGCTGCGCCAGCAACCGGCTGCGGCGCCGGTCGCCTGAGTCCACGCAGAGCGTATGACGGCCGGGCATTGCCCGGCCGTTTTGCGTTTGCGGCAGGGGTTTGTTAATCTGTTTCGCGCAGTCTTGGCGGGTAAACTCGCCAAAGACGGAGTCGCCCCGTGGCCGCCACCGCCGAAATCACCCACGCCCGCCGCCTGTCCCGCCTGGAACGGCAGGCGCGTGTCGGTATCCTGCGCAACCCCAACGAACCGCCGCGCCCGCCGCCGCGCAAGACGGCGCTGATGGGCCGCTGGCTGAGTCTGCGCAGCGGGCGCAGGCCCAGCGCCGACCGGATCGAAGGCGCGGCGCAGTCGGTTGTCGAACACATGGGCGGCGAGGTCGGGCAACCCGCGCCGCAGGCCGCGCTGCGCCATGATCCTGACGGGCAACTGGCCGGGATCGACATTGCCACCCTGATGGCCTCGGTGGATGGGCTGGGCAAACAACCACCGGCGCGCGCCGCCTTTGCCTCGGACATGCGCCCCGATGCCCCGCCGGTCGTGGCCCCGCCGCCCGCCGCCGCGCCGCGCCGCCCGCCCCAGAATGATGAGCCGCCAGCCCCCGTGATCGCCCTGCCGCCGCCGCGCCCGCCGATTCGCCCCCGCCGCCCGTTGCCGGTTGGGCGCCTCGTCGCCGCCGGCGTTGTGCTGGCCCTTGTGCTGCTGGTGGTCTTGCCTGCCGCCCTGTCGCTGTGAGGCGTGCGGCTTTACGCCGCGCCGCCGTTTGGGTATCGACAGCGGGGCACAAACCACGGTGGGGCAGGGATGAAACAGGCGCGCGCATGGCAGAGGATGCTGTCCGGGCGCAGGCTCGACCTGCTCGATCCGACTCCGGTCGATATCGAACTGATCGACATCGCGCATGGCCTCGCCTTTGTCGCGCGCTGGAACGGCCAGACGCTGGGCGACTGGCCCTATTCGGTGGCCGAACACTCGCTGCTGGTCGAATTGCTGACCACCCGGATCGAACCCACCCTCGCGCCGAAATGGCGGCTGGCGGCGCTGCTGCATGACGCACCCGAGTATGTGATCGGTGACATGATCTCGCCGGTCAAGGCGGCGGTCGGGCCGGGCTATGGCGCGCTGGATGCCCGGTTGACAGCGGCGGTGCATATCCGCTTTGGCCTGCCCGCCGCGCTGCCAAAGCCGATCAAGGCCCTCATCAAGCGCGCGGATACCTTGAGCGCCTGGCTGGAGGCGACGCAGATCGCCGGTTTCTCGCGCGCCGAGGCCGACCGTATCTTTGGCCGCCCCGGCCCTGAGGTTCTGGGCGTCAGCATCGCACCGCGTCCGCCCGCCGAGGTGCGCGCCGCCTTTGTCGCGCGCCATGCGGCGCTGATGGCCGAGATCGACGCGGCCACCGTGTAACGGGCGCAGCCTGCGGCATAAAGGTCAGTATTTACAGCGAATTGAAGCGCACAGATCAGCCCCGCCGCAGCGAAGCCGTGACATAGTTGACGCTGAGATCGCGCGACGACAGCGACCAACTCCAGCCCAGCGGGTTAAAGACCATGCCCTTGCGGTCCACGGGGTCAAGACCGGCGCGGCGGATCAGATCATACAGTTCGTCCGGGGTGATGAATTTCGCCCAGTCATGCGTGCCGCGCGGCAGCCAGCGCATCACCACTTCTGCCCCGATGATCGCCATCGCCCAGCTTTTGGCGTTGCGGTTGATCGTCGAGCACAGCATCAGCCCGCCGGGTTTCAACAGGTCATGGCAGGCGGTCAGATAGGCCAGCGGGTCGGCGACATGCTCGACGACCTCCATGTTCAGCACGACGTCAAACCGCTCGCCCGCCGCCGCCAGGGCCTCGGCCGTGGTGTGGCGGTAATCGATCGTCAGCCCCGATTGCGCGGCATGGACCTGCGCCACCGGGATATTGCCCGCCGCGGCATCGGCGCCGACCACCTCGGCGCCCAACCGCGCCATCGGCTCGCTGAGCAGGCCGCCGCCGCAGCCGATGTCCAGCAGCCGAAGCCCGGCAAAGGGCAGCGGCTGGGTCAGGTCACGGTCGAATTCCGCGGCGATCTGCCCGGTGAGGTAATCCAGCCGGCAGGGGTTGAGCATGTGCAGCGGCTTGAACTTGCCATGCGGATTCCACCAGTCGGCGGCCATGGCCTCGAACTTGGCGACTTCGGCGGGGTCGATGGTGGTCGCGCTCATCTTGCACTCCGGCTTGCCTTTTGCGCCCGATCCGCGTGGAATGGGCGGCACGAAGGCTGTATAGACCGGATGATGGACAAGTCCCACGAGCAAAAGAGCGCAGTCGCGCATCTGTTCCCGCCCATCGAGCCCTATGAGCGGCGCGTGCTGGAGGTGGGCGACGGGCATTCGATCTATGTCGAGGAAAGCGGCAATCCGCAGGGCGTGCCGGTGGTGGTGCTGCACGGCGGGCCGGGCGGTGGCAGCAGCCCGATGATGCGGCGGTTCTTTGATCCGGCGCATTACCGCATCGTGCTGTTCGACCAGCGCGGCTGCGGACGATCAAAGCCGCACGCCAGTGTCGAGGCGAATACCACCCAGCATCTGATCGCCGACATCGAGCGCATCCGCACCACGCTGGGCATTGGCCGCTGGATCGTCTTTGGCGGCAGTTGGGGAGCGACGCTGGCGCTGGCCTATGCGCAGGCGCATCCGGTGCGGGCCGCATGGCTGGTGCTGCGCGGGGTGTTTCTGGGCACGCAAGACGAGTTGGCCTGGTTCTATGGCGGTGGGGCGGGGCGGTTTTTCCCCGAACTCTGGTCGCGGTTTGTCGATCCGATCCCCGAGGGCGAGCGCAGTGACCTGATCGCGGCCTATCAGCAGCGGCTGTTTTCCGGCGTTTTCGCGCAGGAAAGCCGCTTTGCCCGGCTGTGGTCGGATTGGGAAAACGCGCTGGCCACGGTCGAGCCGCGCGGTGTTTTCGAAACGCCGATCGATTACGCGCGGGCCTTTGCGCGGCTCGAAAACCACTATTTCTCGCATGGCTGCTTTCTGGGCCGCGATGGCCAATTGCTGGCCGACCTGTGGCGCATGTCCGGCGTGCGCGGCACGATCGTGCAGGGGCAATACGACATGATCTGCCCGCCGGTCACCGCCTGGACCCTGCACCGCGCCTGGCCCGGCAGTAGCCTGCGCATCGTGCCGATGGCCGGGCATGCGCTGTCGGAACCCGGCATCACCGCCGAACTGGTCGAGGTGATGGAGGGGCTGAAGGCCGCGCGGCTGGCGGGCGATTAGGTCAGGCGGAACTCGGCGATTTCGGTGCGTTGCAGCGGGTGCTGGTTGTCGTCGGACACCGTGGTCGCCCAGATCTGTCCCTGCGCATCGCGGGTGATGGCCAGACCCTCGTGATTGTCCAGCGCGCCGAGGCGGGTTTCGACGAGGGTCTCGGGCTGATCCCATGCGCCGGGGCGCAACCGGCTGATGCGGCTGGCGAAAAAGGCCAGACGAAAGCGGCGTTCCAGCAGATAGAGCGCACCGTCCGGGCCAAAATCGGCGCCGACGGGCACGAAGTCGCCGCGCTGGGGCAGCAGGGCGATGACCTGCCAATTGCCGCCGCGCAGGCGATAGAGGGGAAAGCCGCCGCCCTGGGGCGCCTCGGGCAGGGCAAAGGCCTCGCCCGCGGCATCGAGGGCCAAGGCCTCGATGCCCTGATTGCCGGGCAGGGTGCTCCATCCATCGCTCGCCGGCAGGGCAACCGCCGCGCCGCCTTCGTCGTCATAGCGCCAGATCCGGCTGCGCGGGCTTTCAAAGGCGACGAACAGCGTGCCGTCCGGGCGTTGGTCCATGCCTTCGGCGTCGCGCGCGTCACCGGTCAGCCGCCGACCCCGGCGGTCATGCAATTCGACATGCTCGATCTTTTCGACACCGGTCAGTGCGCCGGTGTCGTCGCGCAGCAGCCTGATCCGCACCAGAAACCCCCGGTCGCTGAGCAGCAGCGCGCGGCGACGGTCGCTGGACAGCTCGATACCAGAGAACCCGCCAAAGAACGGCCCGCCGCTGTTCCAGTGGACCAGCGAGTCAGGTTGGCTGGTGGTGGCACGGGCGGCACGCGCGGGCAGCAGGGCAGCGGCGGCGCCCAGCAGAAGATGGCGACGAGACAGGATCATCACCCGGCCCTAGCAAGGAATTCCCGCCGCCGTAACCGCCCCGCCCGACATATCGCTTGAAGTTGACCGGCCTTGGGCGTATATCCCCCTCAACAGCGGTGCTGCGGGGTCCAAACTCGCAGCCCACCGGATGCTTTGCACGGGCCGCTTGGCCCGTTTTTTCATTTCTGGAGCACCCCATGGGCGACAACGCCGAATCGAACGATCTGGTGGCGCGCACGGCCATCGACCGGCGCCTTGCCGGGATCGTCAAACCCGCGGTCGAGGCCGCCGGGTTCGAACTGGTGCGCGTGCGGCTGATGTCGGGCAAGACCCGCATCCTGCAGATCATGGCCGACCGTCCCGATGGCGGCATCGAGATCGACGAACTGGGCCAGATCACCACGCTGGTCTCGGCGGTTCTGGATGTCGATGACCCGCTGGAGGACGCCTATGTGCTGGAAGTGTCCAGCCCCGGCATCGACCGTCCGCTGACCCGGCTCAAGGATTTCGAAACCTGGTCGGGCCATGAGGCGCGGCTGGAAACCAACGAACTGATCGACGGCCGCCGCCGCTTCAAGGGCGTGCTGCAGGGCGTCGAGGATGGCGAGATCCTCATCGAGATCGAGGAAAAAGGCGCGCCCATCACCATCGGCCTGACCTTTGACTGGCTGTCGGACGCCAAGCTTGTGCTGACCGACGGGCTGATCGCCGAGACGCTGCGCGCCCGCAAGGACGCCGGGGTCATCAAGGAATCCGACTTCGACACCATCGAGACCGACACCGCCCCTGAGGAGGACTGAGTCATGGCCATTACCAGTGCCAACCAGCTGGAACTGCTGCAAACCGCCGAAGCGGTGGCGCGCGAGAAACTGATCGACCCCGAACTGGTCGTTCAGGCGATGGAGGACAGCCTCGCGCGGGCCGCCAAGTCGCGCTATGGCGCCGACATGGACATCCGCGTCCATATCGACCGCAAGACCGGCCGCGCCCATTTCACCCGCGTGCGCACCGTGGTCGAGGACGAGGCGATGGAGAACCACCATGCGCAGGTCACCGTCAAGCAGGCCAAGGCCTGGCTGGCCGACCCGCAGATCGGTGACGAGATCAAGGACGAGGTTCCGCCGGTCGAACTGGGCCGCATCGCCGCGCAATCGGCCAAGCAGGTGATCTTGCAAAAGGTCCGCGAGGCCGAGCGTGACCGCCAGTATGACGAATTCAAGGACCGCGCCGGCACCATCATCAACGGCGTCGTCAAGCGCGAGGAATACGGCAACATCATCGTCGATATCGGCCGTGGCGAAGGCATCCTGCGCCGCAACGAGAAGATCGGCCGCGAGAGCTATCGCCCGAACGACCGTATCCGCTGCTTCATCAAGGACGTGCGCCGCGAGGCCCGTGGCCCGCAGGTCTTCCTGTCGCGCACCGCGCCCGATTTCATGGCCGCGCTGTTCAAGATGGAAGTGCCGGAAATCTATGACGGCATCATCGAGATCAAGGCCTGCGCCCGTGATCCGGGCTCGCGCGCAAAGATCGCCGTCATTTCCTATGACAACTCCATCGACCCGGTCGGCGCCTGCGTCGGCATGCGCGGCAGCCGCGTGCAGGCCGTGGTGAACGAACTGCAGGGCGAAAAGATCGACATCATTCCGTGGAACGAGGATCAGGCGACCTTCCTCGTCAACGCGCTGCAGCCCGCCGAAGTGTCGAAAGTGGTGATCGACGAGGACGCCGGCCGCATCGAGGTGGTGGTGCCCGACGAACAACTGTCGCTGGCCATCGGCCGCCGCGGTCAGAACGTGCGTCTGGCCAGCCAGTTGACCGGTCTGGACATCGACATCATCACCGAATCCGACGAATCGACCCGCCGTCAGGCCGAATTCACCGAGCGCACCAAGCTGTTCATGGACTCGCTCGACGTGGACGAGATGATGGCGCAGCTGCTGGTGGCCGAGGGCTTTACCACGCTGGAAGAGGTCGCCTATGTCGAACTCGACGAGCTGTTGTCGATCGACGGCTTTGACGAGGACACCGCCGGTGAACTCCAGGCCCGTGCCCGCGACAAGATCGAGGCCGCGAACATCGCCGCGCTGGAAAACGCCCGTGCGCTGGGCGTCGAGGACAGTCTGATCGACTTCCCCGGCCTGACGCCGCAGATGATCGAGGCGCTGGCCAAGGACGGCATCAAGACCATCGACGACTTTGCCACCTGCGCCGACTGGGAACTCGCCGGCGGCTGGACCACCACCAACGGCCAGCGCACCAAGGACGAAGGCATCCTCGAATCCTTCGAGATGAGTCTGGAAGAGGCGCAGACCCTCATCATGACCGCCCGGGTGCAACTGGGTTGGGTCGATCCGGCAGAGCTCGAGGCCGATGTCGAGGCCGACGAGACCGAGGACGACGAGGCGTAAGGGGCAAGGCCGATGACCCGGGGCGGGCGCGTCAAGGACCAGGACGGACCGGAACGGCGCTGCATCGTCACCGGCGACAGCCAGCCCACGGGTGGGCTGGTGCGCTTTGTCGTCGGTCCCGGCGCGGTGGTGGTGCCCGATATCGCGGGCAAGCTGCCGGGCCGGGGGATCTGGATCTCGGCCGACCGGGCGATGATCGCGCAGGCGGTGAAGAAACGGCTCTTCGCCCGCGCCGCAAAGGAACCTGCCACGGCGCCCGAGGATCTGGACGCCGTGGTGCATGATCTGGTCACCCAGCGGGTGATCGAATTGCTGGCCCTGGCGCGCAAGGCCGGGCAGGCGGTGGCGGGCTATGAAAAGGTCCGCGACTGGCTGATGTCGGGCGAGGCGGTGGTGCTGGTGCAGGCCGCCGACGGGTCCGAGCGCGGCAAGGCAAAGCTGCGCCCACCTTCGGGCGCGGGTCGGCACGTCACCTGTCTGACGGCAGGGGAAATCGGTTTGGCTTTCGGCCGGGAACATGTGATACATGCCGCGCTTGCCGCTGGCGGACTGTCTGCACGTGTAGTAGAGGAAGCGGCGAAACTCGCACGATTGCGCGGGCAGATCGGTGGCACCGACGCCACCGCAGAGGATAGACAAGACGCATGAGCGACAACGACGGCAAAAAACCCCTTGGGCTGCGCAGCGGCTCGACCCCCGGTCAGGTGAAGCAAAGCTTCAGCCACGGCCGGACCAAGGCGGTTGTGGTGGAAACCAAGCGCAAGCGCGTCGTGGTGCCAAAACCCGGGGCCGGCGCCTCGACAACCGACGCCGCGCAGGCAAAGCCTGTCGCGGTCAGCGGTGCTGCGCGTCGCCCGGCTGGTATCTCGGACGCCGAGATGGACCGCCGTCTGGCCGCCGTGCGCGCCGCCAAGGTGCGTGACGTCGAAGAGGCCGCCACCCGTGCCGAAGACGAGCGCCTGCGCGAAATCGAACGCGAGCGCAAACGCGCCGAGGCCGAAGAGCGCGAACGCGAAGAGCGTGCCCGCGAGGTTGCTCGCAAGGCCAAGGAAGACGAAGACGCGCAAAAGGCCGCCGATGCTGCGCGCGAAGCAGCGGCTGCCGCCCGGCCCGCCGCGGTCGCCGCTCCGGCTGCGCGCAGCGAAAAACCGGCTGAAAAGCCGGTCGAGCGCCCCTCGCCCGCCGATCGCAGCCCGGCCAAGACCGCTGGCGCCGCCTCGGCGGCACCGCGCAAGTCCGAGCGCGAGCGCGCCGAAGACCGCGACCGCATCGCCAAGAAGAACGACGACGCCGGTCGCCGCGCGGGCAAGCTGACGCTGACCGCCGCGCTGGACGGTGGCGAAGGTGGCCGTCAGCGCTCGATGGCCGCGATGAAGCGCAAGCAGGAAAAGGCCCGTGCCAAGGCGCTGGGCTTTGGGATGAAGGCCGAAAAGCAGGTGCGCGACGTGCAGTTGCCGGAAACCATCGTCGTGCAGGAACTGGCGAACCGGATGGCCGAACGGGCCGCCGATGTGGTCAAGTGCCTGATGAAGATGGGCATGATGGTCGCCATGAACCAGGCCATCGACGCCGACACCGCCGAACTGGTGATCGAGGAATTCGGCCACAAGGCCGTGCGTGTCACCGATGCCGACGTCGAACAGGCGATCGATTCGGTTGTGGACAAGGACGAGGATCTGACCTCGCGTCCGCCGATCATCACCATCATGGGCCACGTCGACCACGGCAAGACCTCGCTGCTGGACGCGATTCGCAAGACCAATGTGGTTTCGGGCGAGGCCGGCGGCATCACCCAGCACATCGGTGCCTATCAGGTGACGACCGAATCGGGCGCCGTGCTGTCGTTCCTCGACACGCCCGGCCACGCGGCCTTTACCTCGATGCGAGCCCGGGGCGCGCAGGTGACGGATATCGTCGTTCTGGTGGTGGCGGCCGATGATTCGGTCATGCCGCAGACCATCGAGGCGATCAATCACGCCCGCGCCGCCAAGGTGCCGATGATCGTGGCGATCAACAAATGCGACAAATACGGCGCCGAACCCAACAAGGTGCGCACCGAGCTGTTGCAGCATGAGGTCGTTGTCGAACAGATGGGCGGCGACGTGCAGGACGTCGAGGTTTCGGCGCTGACCGGCATGGGTCTGGATACGCTGCTGGAAGCCATCGCGCTGCAGTCCGAGATTCTCGAGCTCAAGGCCAACCCGAACCGTCAGGCGCAGGGCGCGGTCATCGAGGCCAAGCTCGACGTCGGCCGCGGTCCGGTGGCGACGGTTCTGGTGCAGCACGGCACGCTGAAAAAGGGCGACATCTTTGTCGTCGGCGAGCAGTGGGGCAAGGTCCGCGCGCTGCTGGACGACAAGGGCCAGCGCGTCGAATCGGCTGGTCCCTCGGTTCCGGTCGAGGTTCTGGGCCTGAATGGCACGCCTGAGGCCGGCGATGTGCTGAACGTCGTCGACACCGAGGCGCAAGCGCGCGAAATCGCCCTCTATCGCGAGCAATTGTCCAAGGACAAGCGCGCCGCGGCGGGTGCCTCGACCACGCTGGAACAGCTGATGGCGCGGGCCAAGGCCGACAAGGACGTCGCCGAACTGGCGATTCTGGTCAAGGCCGACGTGCAGGGCTCGGCCGAGGCGATCGTGCAGGCGCTGGAGAAGGTCGGCAACGACGAGGTCCGCGTGCGCGTGCTGCATTACGGCGTCGGCGCGATCACCGATTCGGATGTCGGTCTGGCCGAGGCCAGCCGCGCGCCGATCATCGGCTTCAACGTGCGAGCCAATGCGACCGCCCGCAGTGCCGCGCAGCAAAAGGGTGTCGAGATCCGCTATTACTCGATCATCTATGACCTGATCGACGACATCAAGAAGGCCGCTTCGGGCCTGCTGAAAGACGAAGTGCGCGAGACCTTCATCGGCTATGCCAAGGTTCTGCAGACCTTCAAGGTCTCGGGCATCGGCAAGGTCGCGGGCTGTCTGGTCACCGAGGGCGTCGCCCGCCGGTCGGCCGGTGTGCGCCTGCTGCGCGACAACGTGGTGATCCACGAGGGCACGCTGAAGACGCTGAAGCGCTTCAAGGACGAGGTGAAAGAGGTCATCTCGGGTCAGGAATGCGGCATGGCCTTCGAGAATTACGACGACGTGCGCGACAACGATGTCATCGAGATCTTCGAGCGTTCGACGGTGGAACGAAACCTGGCGTAAGCCAAGCTAGTTCGCGAAACAAAAGGACCGGGGTTCTTACCCCGGTCTTTCAATTTCTTGAGTCCAAGAAGCCGCGCAGAAAAAAAGTGATGATCTACTAGATGTCGCAAGCTAGCTTGAAGCTGAGCATATCAGTGGATTTTTCACTGGATAATGAAGTTGACGGAGTCGTCGATTTTTCCTAGACAGGACGAGCCAGACTTGATTCGCACCGCGAGTTAAGGCGTAACGCCTCCGAAGCTTGAAAAAAGCTTGGGAGGCGTTTTCGTTTGCTAATCAAACCATTGTGTCGTGTTCTTCACGGTATATCTTGTAGAAGGCACAACAAATTGTGGTTCTTCGACCTTTCCACACCACCCTTGTTGACTCCTTGGTGTGTTTTCCGCTACCAAATAAGCGGTCGAGAGCGTCTCGGCTGAGCGGCGGTGCGAATCAAGTCTGGCGACCTCACGCGCTGCCGCTCCTAACTCCAAGCGAAAGGAACGGCAGGTATGTATACCTCCGCAAAAGCACCCATTGGCACTCTCCAGAAGACCGGAGAGCGCTGCGTTGAAAGCGGTGTTTGGCAGTCGCAGGACTATCCATCCACGACTGCGCCCGTTGCAAAAGGGAACGTGTTTCCCCCCCACAACGGCAAAGCCGTCATGTGGAAACTGATCCGCTACGCGTGATCAGAAACACACGTCCTGAACAAGACGAGTGTGGCTGGGAGCGATCCCGGCCACATTTTTCATTACGCCCCATAGGGCACCCAGACCGTTTTCACCTGCACCGCCTTCCTCAGAAACTCGCGCGATTGGCCCTGCGCGCCGGTCCAGTCGCGCTGGTGCCAGTCGGTCCAGACCGGTTTCAGGTTGCCCGCCGATTGCACCTCGGCATTGGTGCAGATCGCCCGGTCGGCAAAGCACCACAGCGCCGCCACATCGTCGTGCTTGGCCAATGTGTCGGCCAGTTCCGCCCGCGGGCCGGTGATGATGTTGACCACGCCATTCGGCACGTCCGAGGTGTCGAGCACCGGGATCAGGTCGAGCGCCGGAACCGGGTTGCCCTGCGACGGCACGATGACCACGCGGTTGCCCATCGCGATGGCCGGGAACAGCACCGACACCAGCCCCAGCAGCGGTGATTCGTCGGGCGCGATGATGCCCATGACGCCGAAGGGTTCCTTCATCGCCAGCGTCACATGGGCCGAGGCGGTCGAATGCACCTTGCCGTCGTATTTGTCGGCCCAGGCCGCCCAATAAAAGGCGCGCTGCACGGCCTGCGCGTGTTCGGCGGCGTCACCGATGCGGTGCGCCGCCAGGTTCTCGGCCAGGAAATACAGCACCTGCGCGCGGTTATGGCCGGTGACCTTGCTCCATCCGCTGGCCCCCTGCGCGGCCTCGACGGCGTTGCGGATGTCCTTGCGGTTGCCCAGCGGCACCTGCGCGCCCGCCACGGCAAACGAGGCGCCGCCATCCGGCCGCTTCTGCGCACCACCGATATAGAGCTTGCGCGTTCGGTCGATGGCATCGCCGGTGGCGTCACCCGGACGGGTGGCCAAGGGCGCGGGGGCCTTTCGCTCGCGCCCCTTGGCAGTGTCGGGCGTCAGATAGGCCAGCATCCCCTCACGCGCGCCTTCACGGCCAAACCCCGATTCGCGCATCCCGCCAAAGGGGGCGTTGGCGTCGAACAGGTTGGTGCCGTTGATCCAGACCACCCCGGCCTTGACCTGCGCGGCGACGTCCAGAACGGCGGTGATGTTCTCGGACCACAGGCTTGCCGCGAGGCCATAGCGGGTGTTGTTCGCCAGGTCCACCGCCTCGCCGGGGGTGCGGAACGTCATCAGCGACACCACCGGGCCAAAGATTTCCTCGGTCATCGCGATATTGGCGGCGCCAAGGTCGGTCAGCAGCGCGGGTGGCATGAAGCAGCCCGGCCCGTTGGGCACCGGCGCCTGATACAGCACCGCGCCCTGCGCAACCGCCTGATCGACGATGCTGCGGATGCGGTTCATCTGCGTGGCATCGACGACGGCGCCAATGTCGGTCGATTTGTCCAAGGGGTCGCCCAGCCGCAGCGTGGCCATCCGCGCCTTCAGCCGCGCCGTGAACCGTTCCGCCACCGATTCCTGCACCAGAATGCGCGAACCGGCGCAGCAGACCTCGCCCTGATTGAACCAGATGGCATCGACAACGCCCTCGACAGCAGCGTCAAGGTCGGCCTCGGCAAAGACGACAAAGGGCGATTTGCCGCCCAGTTCCAGCGTCAGCGCCTTGCCGGTGCCCGCAGTGGCGCGGCGAATCAGGCGACCGACCTCGGTCGAACCGGTGAAGGCGATCTTGTCCACCTCGGCGGCCACCAGCGCCGCCCCGGTGCGCCCGTCGCCGGTGACGATGTTGACGACGCCCTTGGGCAGCCCGGCCTCGATGCACAGTTCCGCGAACAACAGCGCGGTCAGCGGGGTCTGTTCCGCCGGTTTGACCACCACGGTATTGCCCGCCGCCAGCGCAGGCGCGACCTTCCACGCCAGCATCAGCAGGGGAAAGTTCCACGGGATGATCTGCCCGCAGACGCCGTGCGGGCGCATGCCGGGGAACTCATCGGCCACCAGCTCGGCCCAACCCGCGTGGTGATAGAAATGCCGCACGGCCAAGGGCACGTCGATATCGCGCGATTCGCGGATCGGCTTGCCGTTGTCCATCGATTCCAGAACGGCGAACAGGCGTTCGCGCTTTTGCAGCAGGCGGGCCAGCGCATAGAGGTGGCGGGCGCGGGCATGGCCGGGCAGCGCGGCCCATTTCCTGTGCGCGGCGCGGGCGGCGCGCACGGCGGCCTGCACATCGGCCTCGGACCCCTGCGCGACCTGCGCCAGTTCGGCGCCGTTGGCCGGGTTCAGCACGGCGAAACTCTCATCCGGCGCGGTAAAGGAACCGTTGATGAAATGGCCAAAGGTCCGGCCTTTCAGCCAGTCCAGCGCGGGGCCGGGGGCCTCCGGGGCGGGGCCATACTCCATGAGCGACAGGGCTTCGGTGACGGTGGGCATGGGGGCCTCAGGCGATGGCGTGGCGGTGCGAGGCGGCGTAACGCCCGGTGACATGGTGCTCCAGCTGGCGCTCGATATCGCCCAGCATGCTGGAGGCGCCAAAACGGAACAGATCGGGCTGCAGCCAGTCGCGGCCCAGCTCTTCCTTCATCAGGATCTGCCACGAAATCGCGTCCTTGGCGGTTTTCATCCCGCCTGCGGGCTTGAAGCCGATCTTGACCCCGGTGCGCTCGCCAAAATCGCGGGCGGCGCGCACCATCGTCAGGCTGACCGGCAGCGTGGCGTTGACGGCTTCCTTGCCGGTCGAGGTCTTGATGAAATCGGCGCCCGCCTGCATCGCCACCATCGAGGCGGCATAGACATTGGTCAGCGTCACCAGATCGCCGGTCGCCAGAATCGCCTTCATATGCGCGGCGCCCGAGGCCTCGCGCATCGCGGCGATCTCGTCAAACAGCGCCGACCAGTGGCCGCGCAGGACGTGCTCGCGGGTGATGACGATGTCGATCTCGTCCGCCCCCTGCTCGACGGCATAGCGGATTTCCGCCAGCCGCAGGGTCAGCGGCGTCAGCCCGGCGGGAAAGCCGGTGGCGACGCTGGCGACGGGAATGCCCGAATTCGACAGCGCGCGCTTGGCGGCGCTGACCATCGTGGGATAGACACAGATCGCGCCGGTTTTCGGCATCTCGCGCAGGCCCAGCCCCTCGACGATGTGATCGGCCAGCGGTCGCCGGGCCTTGGCGCAGAGGCGGGCCACGCGGTCCTCGGTATCATCCCCGGCAAGGGTGGTCAGGTCGATGCAGCGGATCGCGTTGACCAGCCATGCGGCCTGATGCTCCTTCTTGACGCTGCGGCGGGTCAGCAACGTGGCCGCGCGCCGCTCGGTGGCGGGGCGGTTGACCTGAACCCGGTCGAACCAGTCGAGGGTCAGCGGCGTTCCGGGGTTTCGGGCGTGCGACATGGCGGCTTTCGGCGGCAAGAGGGACGGGCGAGTATGCGCAGGCGTTTTGCACTCCGCAATACCATCGTTTTGACCATTCGGTCAAATGTCTGACGGCCTGCGACGCCAAAGAATTTGACATCCCCGGCCCCCGCCCATAACCAAGTGCAACACTAGGAATAAGCCCGATGAGCGAGTTGCCAAAGACCCTGACCTTCCGCATGCCGGCCGAGGCCTCGCCGCTGGGCTATCGCCAGCGCGCGGCGCGTCCATTGCTGGTGGTCGAAGGGCTGCGCAAATCCTTTGCCCATGCCAAGGGCGCCGCGGTCGAGCGGGTCAATCTGGACCTTGGCGAGGGCGAGTTGCTGGCGCTGCTGGGCCCCTCGGGCTGCGGCAAGACGACGACGCTGCGGATGATCGGCGGGTTCGAGCGCCCCGACGAAGGGCGCATCCTGTTCCGCGGAGCCGACATCACCGCCCTGCCGCCCGAGGCGCGCGGTATCGGCTTTGTCTTTCAGGATTACGCGCTGTTTCCGCATCTCAGCGTGCTGGACAACGTGAAATTCGGCCTGCGCAAGATGCCGCGCCCGCAGGCGCACTCGCGCGCGCAAGAGATGCTGGCGCTGGTCGGTCTGGCCGATCTGGGCGCTCGGCGGCCGCACCAATTGTCCGGCGGGCAGCAGCAGCGCGTGGCGCTGGCCCGCGCGCTGGCCGTGGCGCCGCATCTGATCCTGCTCGACGAACCCTTTTCGAACCTCGACGCCAAGATGCGGGTCGAAACCCGGCAAGAGGTGCGCAAGCTGCTGAAATCGACAGGCTCGGCGGGGATTCTGGTCACCCATGACCAGGAAGAGGCGCTGGCGCTGGCCGACCGGATCGCCGTGATGGACGGCGGGCGCGTGGTGCAGGTCGGCACGCCGGATGAGATCTATCGCAACCCGGTCAGCGAATTCGTGGCGAATTTCATCGGTCGCTCGAACTTCCTGTCCGGCACGGCCAGCGGGATGACCGTGCAGACCGCCTTTGGCAACCTGCCGATGTCGCGCGCCGCCAATGGCGCGGTGACGCTGGCGGTGCGGCCCGAGCAGATCATGATCGACGCCGACCCGCAGGGGCGCGCCAGCGTCGTCGGGCGCGAGTTCCGCGGCCATGACCAGATCTATTGGGTGCAAGAGGGCGAGTCGCTGCTGACCGTGATTTCGGGCCCCGGACAATCGCTGCCGATCGGCACGCGGGTCACGATGCGGATTTGCGATTGCGTGGTTCCGCTGACCTGAAACCGGCCGACTTTCGCTTTGCCCCGGTCTGAGGTAGTCTGGGGCAAAACAATGAGCAGGGCCCCATGATGTTTCGCGCCGGTTTGATCTGGCTCCTCGTGCTGTTCGGGGCTGTCGAGGCCGCGGCGTCGGTCGAACGCTCGATTTTCCCGCGGGCGCGCCCGCAGGCCCAGTCGCAGCAGCATCAGGCCGCTCCCCAACGCGAGGCGCTGACTGCCTTGGCGCCGCGCAGCTCTCTGCATCCGCGCCCCCGGCCCGCCACGGCCATCGTCACGGCGTCCGCCGCCCGCACGGCCTCGGCGCCGCGCGACGATGACTTCGCCCGCTGGCTGCGCGGGTTTCGCACCCGCGCTCTGGCGCAGGGGATCAGCGCGCGGGTCTTTGACCGCGCCTATGACGGCGTGCAGCCCGACCGCGAGGTCTTGCAGCGCGAGGCCAGCCAGCCCGAATTCAACCGCCCGATCTGGGAGTATCTCGATAGCGCGGTCTCGGCCTCGCGGATCGAGAACGGCCAGCGGATGCTGCGCGAGCACCGGCGGATTCTGGACGAGATCGAGGCGCGCTATGGCGTTGACCGCGAAGTGATCGTCGCGGTCTGGGGGATGGAGAGCGCCTATGGCCGCCTGCGCGGCACCGCGCCGCTGATCCCCTCGCTGACCGCCCTGGCGATGGGCTCGCGCCGCGCCGGGTTTTACGAGGAACAACTGATCGGCGCGCTGCGCATCCTGCAGGCGGGCGACGTGGACGCGCGCCATCTGGTCGGCAGTTGGGCGGGCGCGATGGGGCACACCCAGTTCATCCCGACGAGCTATCTCGCCTATGCGGTTGATTTCCGCGGCGATGGGCACCGCGACATCTGGTCGGACGATCCGACCGACAGCCTCGCTTCGACCGCCGCCTATCTGTCGCGCCACGGCTGGCAGAACGATCAACCCTGGGGGCTGGAGGTGCGCATCCCGCGCGGCTTTAACCCGCGGCTGGCCAATACCCGCCGCCCGGTGGCCGAATGGGTGGGTCTGGGTCTGGACCCGGTGCGCGGCGGCGCGATGCCACGCTCGGGCGAGGCGACGCTGCTGTTCCCGGCCGGCTCGCGCGGACCGGCGCTGCTGGTGTTCCAGAATTTCCGCGTCATCAAGCGGTACAACAACGCCGATGCCTATGCGATCGGCGTGGGCCATCTGGCCGACCGACTGCGCGGCGGATCGGCGTTTCAGGGCAGTTGGCCGCGCGACGACCGCCCGCTGACCCGCGCCGAACGCGAGGAATTGCAGCGGCTGCTGGCGCGCTCGGGCCATTACAGCGGCGCGGTGGACGGGCGTGTCGGGCAAGGCACGCTGGCAGCCGTGCGCGACTGGCAGGCCTCGCGCGGGTTGCCGCCGGATGGCTATGTGTCCCTGGCCTTGCTGCAGGCGATGCGGCGTTAGGCAGAAAGGGGGCATTCTGCCCCCTCTTCGCTGCGCGAATTCACCCCCTGAGGATAGTTGAGGCACAAAGATGGGGGCGGGAAATTGGCGATTCCCCTGCCGGGAATGACGCGCTAGAAGCGGGGCATGAGTGACGAGACGCCCCCGGACGACATCCCCGCCCTGCCCACCGATGCGCCGCTGGCCGAGCCGCTGCGGCGGGCCTTGGGTGAGCGCTATCTGCAATATGCGCTGAGCACGATCATGCACCGCGCGCTGCCGGATGCGCGCGACGGGCTGAAGCCGGTGCATCGGCGCATCCTGTTCGCCATGCGCGAGCTGAAGCTGTCGGCGACCAGCGCCTTTCGCAAATCGGCCAAGATCAGCGGCGATGTGATGGGCAACTATCACCCGCACGGCGACTCGGCGATTTATGACGCGATGGCGCGGTTGGCGCAGGATTTCAACGTGCGCTATCCGCTGGTCGACGGGCAGGGCAACTTTGGCAACATTGACGGCGATAACCCCGCCGCCAGCCGTTATACCGAGGCCCGCCTGACCGCCGCCGCCGAGGCGCTGATGGACGGGTTGGCCGAGAATGCCGTCGATTTCCGGCCCAATTACGACGGCACGCTGGAAGAGCCGATCGTCATGCCGGCGGCCTTTCCGAACCTGCTGGCGAACGGATCGAGCGGCATTGCCGTCGGCATGGCGACCAACATCCCGCCGCACAATCTGGATGAGCTGATCACCGGCTGTCAGGCGATGCTGCGCGACCCCGGCCTGACGGACGAGGCGCTGGTGGCGCTGGTGCCCGGCCCGGATTTTCCCACCGGCGGGGTGATTGTCGAACCGCGCGCCTCGATGCTGGAAAGCTATCGCACCGGGCGCGGATCGTTCCGCCTGCGCGCGCGCTGGGAGATCGAGCAACTCCCGCGTGGCCTCTGGCAGGTGGTGGTGACGGAAATCCCCTATCAGGTGGCGAAGTCCAAGCTGATCGAAAAGCTGGCCGAGGTGATCCAGACCAAGAAGGTGCCGCTTCTGGCCGATGTGCGCGACGAATCGGCCGATGACGTGCGCATCGTGCTGGAACCGCGCGCCAAGACCGTCGATGCCGATCAGATGATGGGCATGCTGATGCGGCTGACCGATCTGGAGATCCGCTTCAGCCTGAACATGAACGTGCTGATCGACGGCCGCACGCCCAAGGTCTGCAGCCTGCGCGAGGTGCTGCGCGCCTTTCTGGACCACCGGCGCGCGGTCTTGCAGCGGCGCAGCCAGCACCGGCTGGACAAGATCGACCATCGGCTCGAGGTGCTGGAAGGCTTCATCATCGCCTATCTGAACCTCGACCGGGTCATCGACATCATCCGCTATGACGACACCCCCCGCGACGCGCTGATGCGCGAGGAATGGGGCCGCAAGTTCAAGCGCGCCACCTCCGAGGCCGACTACCGCTCGCCCCCGCCTGGCGATGGCGAGTTGACCGAGGTTCAGGCCGAGGCGATCCTGAACATGCGCCTGCGCAGCCTTCGCCGGCTGGAGGAGATGGAACTGCGGCGCGAGCGCGACGAGTTGCTGAGGGAACGCGCCGATCTGGACGACCTGCTGCAATCCGACGCCCGCCAATGGGCGCGCATCGGCACCGATCTCGAGGCCCTGCGCGCGACCTTCGGCGCGGGCACCGCGCTGGGTCGTCGCCGCTCGACCTTTGCCGAGGCCGCCGAGGGCGAAATCCTCGCCCCTGAGGCGATGATCGAACGCGAGCCGATCACCGTGGTCCTGTCGAAAATGGGCTGGATCCGCGCGATGAAGGGCCATCTGCCGCCCGAGACCGATTTCAAGTTCAAGGACGGCGACGAAGGCGCGCTGACCCTGCACGCCGAGACCACCGACAAGATCATCCTGTTCGGCTCGAACGGCCGGTTCTTTACCCTGCTGGGCGCCAATCTGCCCGGCGGGCGCGGCATGGGCGAGCCGGTGCGCCTGATGGTGGACCTGCCCAACGAGGCGCAGATCGTCAACCTGTTCCTGCATCGGCCCGGCGGGCGGATGGTCGTGGCCTCGTCGGATGGCGACGGCTTCCTCGTGCCGACCGACGAACTGCTGGCCCAGACCCGCGCGGGCAAGCAGGTGCTCAACCTGCGCGACGGCGCCAAGGCGCTGATCTGCAAGCCGGTCAGCGGCGATCACGTTGCCGTCGTGGGCGAGAACCGCAAGCTGCTGGTCTTCCCGCTGGCCGAGTTGCCCGAGATGGGCCGCGGCAAGGGCGTGCGGCTGCAGGCCTACAAGGACGGCGGCCTGTCCGACCTGACGACGATCACCCTGACGCAGGGACTGTCGTGGAAAGACCCCGCTGGCCGCACCCGGCTCGAGGCCGATCTGGCCGAATGGCTGGGCAAGCGCGCCTCGGCCGGTCGCATGGCGCCCCGCGGATTTCCGCGTGACAACCACTTTGACTGAACCGGCCAGCGATCCCGGCCCAGAACCCGGCGTTGCCTAAACGGGGTGCTTGGGCTAAGGCTGGGCGGCACGAACTCCGGAGAGCCGCCCATGTCGAATGCCGCCGTCGCGTTGCGCACCCGCTTTTCGCTGCGCCCCCTTGCCGCGCTGGCGCTGGCCGGGCTGCTGGCCGCCTGTTCGACCAGTGGCGCCGAACTGGGCGAGATGCAGCCCGAACTGGGCGATTTCCGGCTGTGCTACAACATCGTCACCACCAATGACGCGGTTCAGGGCCCGCTCTCGCGCGAGGCGGATCTGGACGTGTTCGCCGACCGCATCCGTGACCAGATCGACCGCCGCTTTGGCCGCTACGAGGGCACGCGGCTCTATCACATCGCGATCCACCTTGACGCCTATGTCCTGGCCGTTCCGGGGATTCCGCTGGTCGCCTCGCCACGGTCGGCGCTCATCATCTCGACAAACCTCTGGGATGATCGTCTGGGCCGCCCGCTGAACGACGAACCCGAGCAGTTCACCGTGCTGGAAAGCGCCTCGGGCTCGTCGGTTCTGGGGTCCGGCCTGACGCAGAGTGCAGATCAGCAGATGACTCAGCTGGCCGAAAACGCCGCCAAGCGCATCGAGGAATGGATGCAGGACAACCCGGCGTGGTTCAGCCACCCCGAGGACATGCCCGAAACCCGCGAAACCACCGAGACCGCAGCGCCCGCCGAGCCGGTCGAGGAAACGCCCGTCTCGACCAGCGCGCCCGCAGGCACCACGGCGGGCGGGGGTTGCGGGCGCCGCTGACGCGCGGAAAAACCTGCGATTGCGGGCACAAACCGCGCCAACCCGCTTGATTTTTCCCTGACCCGGCTTTACAGGGCGCGCGACGCGGCCTGCCTCAGGGCGGGGCCTTTTTGCCCGCGATCGATCCCACTCGAGGGCGGCCTGCCGCCCGTGCCGAACCCGACCAAAGGAGAAGCCATCATGGCGAAGGCAAAGTTTGAACGGACCAAACCGCACGTGAACATCGGGACGATCGGTCACGTTGACCACGGCAAGACGACGCTGACGGCGGCGATCACCA
>Ga0209573_1000538_pt1 | contig 78317 bp, 66 predicted proteins | sample TNRBio252014_DNA_FD_185870 | JGI IMG/M metagenome (GOLD analysis project Ga0209573, IMG submission 185870) | Wastewater treatment Type I Accumulibacter community from EBPR Bioreactor in Madison, WI, USA - TNR Reactor_6/25/2014_ DNA (SPAdes)... | ecosystem: Engineered > Bioreactor > EBPR >... | reverse complement strand
CGTCGCCGTCTACGTCCGTACCGGGGTCTGTGCGCATCAGGGGTATGGACAGGCCGTTGATACAAACCGGATTGGGCGCCTTGCAATCCACTACCTGAAAAGGCAGGTTGGTTTCGGAGGTATTGCCGCAGCCGTCCGTTAGCCGGAGTACAAAAGCATGGGAACCAATGGGATACTGCTTGGTCACTTCAAATTTTGGGTATTGGCCGGCAATGCCTTCTTCGGGAACGTCTTCATCAATGACGCCGTCGAAGCCCTCGTCGTAAAAAAGTCGCATTTCCAGGTCGGATGGAGTGCAATTTTCAGCCAGTAAAAATTTATATTCGATCTCCACATTGCAATCCACGTTGTCGTAACTGCAAAATGGAGCAGGCGGGTTAAAATAGACCCGTGGAGGAATGGTGTCGTATACTTTGATGGATTGGGTATATTCCCAGAAGCCGTTGCTATGCGCCGTTCGCCAATATCCTTCCGGATTCGTGGTTCCGTCGCACTGAATATTTTTGAGGCCGGCAGCCGGGTTGTTGTTCAGTTCATCATTATCGCGATCCACATAAGTTTGATTTGGGCGGCGCAGCACCCAGACGGCTTCATCGCCCGGGTTGTTGTCACAGTCTTCATCCCGGGAAATGACTACCGGCGCTTCAACCCCATTGTATTCGCACCAGTTGAGGACGCGGTATGTGCGAAAAATTTTATAACATTCATCTTCAGAAGCCACTAAGGTTTCGTCAAGCACGCTGACCGCCAGGAGGTCACAGCCGTATTTCCAGTGCAGGATCGTATCCGGCATCGGGGTTCCGCAGTGCGAAGCCGCATCTTTCGGGAACGCGATTTCGTAATCGTGCAGCGATGTGATGGTAATGACCTGCGAGCAAGTTGAAGAAATATTGCCGGAAGCGTCAACGGCCTGAAAGTTCCGAACAATAGTCCCCACGCCGCAATCGCTGAGCGCCGGCGCTGGAGGTAACTCGCGGATGATTGCGTCCGGACAATTATCGGAAGCAAGGGCATTTCCAAATAAAGCTTGCAGTTGCAACGTGTCTTCCGGGTTAAAATCGTACGGCAAATCGCCGCAGGAAACGGAGGCTGGCAAAGGCGACGAACAGGTCGGGTTAATTTTGTCTTCCACCAGCACCTTCATCCAACAGGTGTTTGAATTACCAGATACATCCGTCACCAGCAATTCAATAGTAATTTCGCTTCCAACATCACAGCAATTCACATCTACATAATCGCCCCACGCTGAATAAACCGGCGTAATCGGAGTACATGATAAGGTGTCTGTTGTAAATAACCGCCGGATTTGTATTTGAGCAACCGCGCAATTGTCGCGACTCCCTTCATCCACACTTGCTTTGTAAATCCGGCCATGACCATTTCCACCAATGGAAAAATTCAGCGCATCGTTGCACACCGCTACGGGCTCTGTTTCGTCCACCACACAAAAACCACATTCAGTAATCGTCGTATTGCCACAGTCGTCTGAAACGGTGTAGCGGAAGCGGTGACAACCTAAAGGAATGTCCGCCACAAAACGGGAAGGAGCGCCTGGACCAATAGTCGCCAGCACAACCGTCTGCGTATCCGCTTCAATAATGCGCTCGGTCACAATTTCAGTAAGCACCGACCATCCGGAACAATTGTCCGTGACCTGTGGCATGGGCGCAACCAAAGCGGCCGTGCAGTCTAAATTACCAAGTGGATAAACCAGCAAATCCGGAATGCTGTCTGCATTGAGGTCCACCACCGGGCATTCTACCACGGGCGGGGTCAGGTCGCCGACTTTTATGGTTTGGATATACTCGAAGAGTTGCCCTGGATTGCACCAGTCAAACAAAGTCCACCGGCGCACAAATTTGTATTGCTGTGCACAAACCATGAACCGGGGTGCGTCGTAATAACTGGCGCCGAGGTTGCAATACGCCGGGTTGATGAACGCGACTCCGAAAGCAGTGCGCAGGAGTGGAAAACCGCTTACGCCCGGATGGGGATTGCCGTTGACATCTTCCTCATATTCGGCTCCGCATTCGATCAATACCGTAAACGGGGGCAGGATGATGTCTTCCCGCCGGGGGTTGCGCACCCGGATTTCCTGCGTACAAAAAGCTGAATTCGGAGCGCCGCTGCAGGGATTCGTATTCACATCGTCAAAATCGGCGTCTTGTTCGTCTTTCGCCGTAAAGGTGCGCAGGATCAAAAAATCGCTGCAATTACCTGGCTGTTCCGTTATTTCTGTGATGCAAATTTCGATTAATCCGCAATCGTCGTTATCGCTTACGCTGCCGCCACGCGCCGTTACCAGGTTGGCGTTCGGGTAGCCCGTGTAAGCCAGGCGATCGAGCAGTTGCTGATAGCGCTGGCGCTGTTGCGGGTTGGACGGAAAAATAACATTCCCGTCTCCGTCAGTTTTGTAGCAACGAGGCACGTTCGCCGGGAGCGTTGAAAGCAATACCTGGCTCTGATCCTCGCAGAACAAAGTTCTGCGCTCTGTGCCAGAAACAACCGGCAGTCCGGTAAGCTGCCCATTACCAGCACTATAAACCCTCCAGGTATAGGCGCCAGTGAAGCTATCCGGAAACGAAGTCGTCACCAATGTATAAGAAATCCCTGCCTGCAACGTCAGGGAAATACGCCAGCGCGGCGTGGCGCCATCTGCAAAAACGAGGCCGAAAGGCGCGGTGTATGTTCCTAATCCTTGTGCCAGCGTTGTAGGATACTGCTGTGAAAGCGCGTCCACGCAAGGATTTTGCGGGTTGAATCCATTTCGGAAAATCCCGCCAATCCAGTTGCTGCTGTTGGGATCGTACAAATCGAAGGTGTAAACATCTGTTTGGGTAACGGTGAACGTCCGGGTGTCGTAAAAATGCAGCGCTGCGGGGGAAGCAGGGTTAAAAAATTGCAACCAGCAGGCTGCCTGTCCGGGTCGGAAGGTAAGATCAGTGGTGGCCAGCGTGCCGGAAATTTCCTGATACATTTGTGGCAACACAATTTCGTCTGTGTCATCGGGACAAACCAGCAGGGGTGGCGTCAGGTCTTCAGAATGCACCACGCCCCAACATTCCGTAAAATCGGGAATCACCACTCCGGGTTGCAGGCTGATGTGGTAATTGAATGTGCCGCAGCCATCCACGACAGGGCCGTTGGCAAGGTTGCCATCCACGACCTGAATCATGAAGTCTGCGTCGTTAAGGCCGTCTAAATTTCCCTCCAATAGCATATCCGGCGTCAACAGGGCTTCGCAGACGTTATTCAAAGCGATATTGAGGGTATCCTGGCAAGCTAATTGAACAATGGTAGCAATGTGTTGTGTCTTTGTCGGTTCTGGTTTTTCAACCACGGTCGAAGAGAACGTGAGCTGTAACAGTAAAATCGGTGCAATTCGTGTAGTGATGTTTGTTTTGAAGTTGGCGAAACAAGTTACGCCTTTCCTGATCGTCAGAAAATGTTCCATGATTTGTTGTGTTTGCCCGATAAGGTGTCAGCAGGTGTACCGCATTCCTTCAATACGGGCACACACTTGACCTTTCCGGCTTCGTGGAAGACAATTTTTTAAATATTTAAACCCTTATGCTACTAAAAACCAAAACTAAAGCAGGCGTGCGCTGTGAGTCGCCGCAGTGGATGCACGAAGGTGCACTTCCGCTTAGCGCAGAACATACCCGTAGAGGGGTAATGTGTTGTGTGTAGTTTTCCCGATGTGAAAAGTGTGTTCTGGATGTATTGTCGAATCCCAAAAAGTGATAGATAACGACAAACCAGGGGCAGGCGAATTAAAAACCGTGGGTGTTTTGGATTGTATGGATAAGCAAATCCGGCAGACAATTTCAATAAAAACCCGGATTCAGGTTGTGTGCCGTTCTCCCACTTTTAGAACGGTGTCGCAAGATGCAACTTATTCATTAAAAAGAAAAACATACTTGCGCTTTTTGTTCACGATATGCCGCCTGAGTTGCCGTCTTTTCGACAAATGTGAAATTTGAAAGAACTTTTTCTATCTTAGCGCAAACGCATTTTTATGAAAATCAGGTTTTGCGGCGCAGCGCGCGAGGTCACGGGAAGCTCACATTTATTGACCCTGGACGATGGTTTCACCATCCTGCTGGACTGCGGTCTTTATCAGGGCGGAGACCGGGAGATGGAATCTTTTAATGAAGACTGGCTTTTTGATCCGGCTCAGATAGACTGTATGATCCTCTCCCATGCGCATATTGACCACAGCGGGCGGATCCCTAAATTGGTAAAAGACGGGTTTAACGGGCTGATTTACAGCACTCATGCAACTCATAGCCTGTGTAGCATTATGCTTTTGGACAGTGCAAAAATTCAGGAAAAAGATGCGGAATTTACCAACAAACGTATTCTGAAAAAGAAACTCAATCACCGTTTGGAAGAGCCACTCTATACCATGGAGGACGTCGCGGAAGCAATGAAGTGCTTTGTTGGCTGCACGTATGACCGGTGGATTCAGGTGCGCAACGGTGTGGAAGTGTTGTTTACCGATGCGGGACACATTTTGGGTAGCGCCACCGTCACCCTTCGCATTCACGAAAACGGGAATACCCGATATTTTGGTTTCACCGGGGATATTGGCCGCCCCAACCGCCCCATTTTGCGGGATCCAAAGCCGATGCCCGAAGTGGAATACCTGATCTGCGAATCTACTTATGGCGACCGCGATCACATTGCCGGACCGGCAGAAAAGGAAAAGTTTCTGGAAATTATCCGCGAGACTTGCATAGATAAACGCGGAAAACTCATCATTCCCGCCTTTAGCATCGGTCGCACCCAGGAGATCGTCTACATTCTCGATCAGTTTGAAACGGAAGGTATTTTGCCCGAAATTCCGGTCTATGTAGACAGCCCGTTGTCTGTAAATGCAACCCGAATTTTTGGCGCGCACCCGGAGTGCTTCGACGCCGAAACGCACGAATATATGCTGCTTGACCCCAATCCATTCGGATTCAACTCCCTGCATTACATTAAAGAAGTAGAGGACTCTAAGGCACTGAATGATTCAAATGAACCCTGCATCATCATCAGTTCTTCGGGCATGGGCAATGCCGGGCGCGTCAAACACCACCTTTTCAACAATATTGACAATCCGCGCAATACCATTCTGATTGTAGGTTATTGCACGCCCGATACGCCCGGTGGCATCCTGCGCTCCGGCGCTTCCAGCCTCCGGTTGTTTGGTGAAGTGAAGATGGTCAATGCCAGAGTGGAAGTCATGGATTCTTTTTCAGCTCATGGCGACCGCAACGAAATGGCTGATTTTATTGCCAATCAGGCAGGCAAGGTGAAGAAAATTTTCCTCGTGCATGGCACGCTTGACCGCCAGGAAAGCTTCGCTGCGTTCCTGAAAAATAAAGGGTTTTGGGATATTGCGATCCCGGAGTTGGGGGAAACGGTCGAGCTGGGGTAACCCTTACTTCAACCCCGCCCGATTCTTCTCCTGTATCCGCCGCACCATCTGAGTAACGGTATCACGCGGCAAAAACCGGCTCATATTGGCAGAAAGATAGTTGAACAAGCGGTGAATCGCCACCGTTTTACCTTTCATCATGGCTTTGTAGCCGTATTCTGCCACGGCTTCTGCGGAAGTATACACCCAACTTTTTTCTCTCAACGTCGGCACGCCTGCGTTCACAGTTTCCTGGAACCCTGTTTTGGTCGTACCCGGACAAAGAACCGTCACGGTCACCCCGCTGCCTTTTACTTCATTGGCAACGGCTTCCGAAAAATGAAGCACAAAAGCCTTCGAAGCAAAATAGATGGCCATGAAAGGGCTGGGTTGGAAGGCTGCCACCGACGCCACGTTCATAATGCGCCCGCTGCCCCGCTTCAGCATTTCCCGAAGGAACAGTTTGGTCATGTGGGTTAGTGTGGTGACGTGCAGTTGCAACATGCGCGACTCCACTTCCCAGTCGGTTTCTGCAAACGCGCCATAATTGCCAAACCCCGCGTTGTTGATGAGGATTTCGATGTGGATGCCTTCGCTTTTTAATTGATCAAACAGTTCCTGCGCAATATTGTGCCGGGTCAAATCGGCCAATATCGGTTTGATTTGTATCGCCGGAGCGAGTTCCTCCAATGCTGGGATAACTTTTAACAAAGCATCGCTTTTATCTACCAGAACCAAGTGGTAACCATCTCTTGCCAATAATTTGGCTAATTCCAGTCCAATGCCGCCCGCGGCGCCCGTAATCAATGCTGTTTTGTTCATCTTACTTTTGAATTGTTCCATTGAGCGGCGAAAATACAACAGCGTTGCCTATCTTTGCGCGCAATTTATCAAAGCCTTCACTCAGCCATGCCAAAAGATACTTCCATTCGTTCCGTACTGATCATTGGCAGCGGCCCCATTATCATTGGGCAAGCCTGCGAATTTGACTATTCCGGCAGCCAGGCCGCACGGTCTCTTCGCGAAGAAGGCATCGAAGTTTCGCTCATCAATTCCAATCCGGCGACGATCATGACGGATCCGGTTACTGCCGATCATGTCTATTTACTGCCGCTAACGGTGGACAGTATCATCCAGATTTTGGAAGACCGGAAAATAGATGCCGTTTTGCCAACGATGGGCGGACAAACAGCATTGAACCTGACCATTGAGGCGGGACAGCGCGGGGTTTGGGAAAAATACGGCATCCGGCTCATCGGGGTTGACTTAGACGCGATTGAGTTGACGGAAAACCGGGAAGCTTTCCGCAGTCACATGATAAAAATTGGCCTTTCCGTAGCGCCGTCCCGTATTGCCAACTCTTTTCTGGAAGGCAAAGAAGCGGCACAGGAAATTGGTTTCCCGTTGGTAATTCGGCCATCCTATACGCTGGGAGGATCCGGGGCTGCCTTTGTTCATAAAGAAGATGAATTTGATGCCTTATTGCGGCGGGGCCTCAGTATGTCGCCAACGCACGAAGTATTAGTGGAAAAAGCAGTACTGGGCTGGAAAGAATTCGAGCTGGAATTGCTGCGCGACGCCAGCGATAGCGTAGTCATCATTTGCACCGTCGAAAACCTCGACCCGATGGGCATCCACACGGGCGACAGCATTACGGTAGCGCCGGCCATGACCCTTTCGGATACTGCCTACCAACGCATGCGCGACGAAGCCATTCTGGCTATGCGTTCCTTAGGCAATTTTGCAGGCGGCTGCAATATTCAGTTTGCCATGCAGCCGGAAACGGAAGACCTGATTGTTGTGGAAATCAACCCCAGGGTATCGCGTTCTTCCGCGCTGGCCAGTAAAGCAACCGGCTATCCGATTGCCAAAATAGCAGCCAAATTGGCCATTGGTTACAATTTAGACGAACTCAGCAACCAGATCACCAAAACCACGTCCGCGTTTTTCGAGCCGACTTTGGATTATGTGATTGTCAAAATGCCGCGCTGGAATTTTGAAAAATTCGTGGGCGCTGACCATCGTCTTGGCCTGCAAATGAAGTCGGTCGGCGAGGTGATGGCCATTGGGCGCAACTTCCTGGAAGCGCTTCAAAAAGCCTGCCAGTCGCTCGAAAATAACCGCACGGGCCTTGGCGCCGACAAAAAAGAATGGATCAGAACCTCTGATATTCTGGAACGCTTAGAACAAGTGAGCGACGATCGGATTTTCCGGCTTAAAGACGCCCTCCGACTTGGCGTACCAGAAAAAACGGTGCAAAAGCTGACGCAAATTGACCCCTGGTTCATTCGCCAGATCAAGCGTTTGGTGAAGATGGAAGAGCGCCTGCTCCGGTTCAACGTAGCTGAGGACATTCCTGCCGATTTTTTCCTTGAACTCAAGCAGGTCGGCTATTCGGATGCGCAGATCGCCTGGGTGCTGCGCATTAAGGAAGAAGAAGTGACCCGACAACGCCGCAAACTGAACATCCGCCGCACCTACAAAATGGTGGATACCTGCGCGGCGGAATTTGAAGCGAAAACGCCGTATTTCTATTCCACTTTTGATACGGAAAACGAAAGTATTCCTTCCAACAATAAAAAAGTGGTGGTGCTGGGTTCCGGCCCGAACCGAATTGGCCAGGGTATCGAATTCGATTATTGCTGCGTGCATGGCCTGCTTGCGATCAAAGAAGCCGGTTACGAAGCCATTATGATCAACTGCAACCCGGAAACTGTTTCTACCGATTTCGATATTGCCGATAAATTGTACTTCGAGCCTGTTTTTTGGGAACACCTCGAAGAAATCCTCGAACTGGAAAAACCGGAGGGCGTTATCGTGCAGTTAGGCGGGCAAACAGCGCTCAAGCTTGCACAAACCCTGCACGAAAAGGGTTACCGGATTTTGGGAACCGATTTTGCTTCGATGGACATGGCCGAAGACCGGGGCGCGTTTTCGGATTTGTTGAAAGCGCTGGAAATTCCATACCCGAATTACGGCGTGGCTTTGGACACAGACGAGGCGATTAAAGTCGCGCACCAAGTCGGGTATCCGGTGCTGGTGCGGCCTTCTTATGTATTGGGGGGCCAAAACATGCGCATTGTCATCAACGACGACGAGTTGGAACGCCACGTATTGCATTTGTTTAAAAGCATGCCCGACAACCGGGTGCTCATTGATCATTTCTTAGAGCGGGCCAAGGAAGCGGAAATTGACGCGATATGCGACGGCGAAGATGTACACATCATGGGCATTATGGAGCACATCGAACCAGCGGGCATCCACTCCGGCGACAGTTCAGCAGTGTTGCCTACGTATAGTCTTTCCGTTGAAGCCATCAGTACGATGGTGGAATACACCAGAAAATTGGCCTTTGCACTGAACATCCGGGGACTGATCAACGTACAATTTGCCATAAAAAAAGACAAACAAAGCGAAGAAGAGCAGGTGTATGTGATTGAAGCCAATCCGCGTGCATCGCGTACGACTCCGTTTATTGCTAAAGCTTATAAGGTGCCTTATCTGCAAATTGCGACCAAAATTATGTTGGGAACCCACAAGCTCAGTGATTTCGATATTAGGCCACAGCCCAGCGGTTATGCCATTAAGGTTCCGGTCTTTTCGTTTGATAAATTTCCGGATGTGGATAAAAACCTCGGCCCGGAAATGAAATCCACGGGAGAAGCCATTCATTTCATCCGCGATTTGTCTGATCCATTTTTCCGGGAACTGGACAGGAACCGCTATATGTACCTTACGCGGTAGCCCCGGAGGGGATACAGATTTATTGATGATAGATGATTGATTAATGATGAATGATGATGGTGGAATGATTACTCGTTCGATGTTTACGGGGTTTTCCATCATCAATTAACAATCATGTAATCATCAATAAAAAAAGTAAGAATTAATATTAGGCATTAGGCTACAAATTCCAATAGACTCGCTCGCGCGATGGCTCCGCCTCGCGTGCTTTATTTGTCGGGCTCCGCCCGGCATTAAACTCATTCGAACGCTCAAAAGCTCAGACATGGGACTAAATAGACGGACATTAAGTAGGCATCACGCTGCTGCGGGCGCTTCCACCCAAAAATTATTGACGCCTTCACCCTGAGTAATGGCGACCAATTCCTGGTTGAGTAAATCGAGCAAAGCGAGGAAGGTAATGATGGCGTGAATCCGGTCGCGGCATTCGCTGAAAATCTGTTTGAACCCCGCTTTAGCGCCGGCATGAATTTTCGACAGGATGAAATGTTGCTGGTCTTCGATGGTATAGTTGAATTGGGCAATCCGGTGGATGGTGGTCGGGTTGCTTTCGTCGAAACGGCGCATCACGCGCTCGAACGTGCGCAGGAGTTTGAACAGGGTAAGCGCCTCCAGTTCAGAATCTACCAAGGCTTTTGTGGCAATTCGTCGCAGTTCTTCGGTCGCATTGCCGCGTAAATTTTGTTGAGCGCGTTGTTCTTCCAGTACGCGCATTTCCTCCAGAATACTTTTATAGCGTTTGTATTCCAGCAGGCGATCTACCAGTTCCTGACGCGGGTCAATTTCATTCCCTTCTTCATCCACCGGTTTTCGCGGAAGCAACATTTTGGCCTTAATGCGGCAAAGCGTCGCAGCCACCAGAATGAATTCGCTGGCTAAGTCAATATTCATGCGCTCCATCTGGTGGATGTAATCCAGGAAGTCATTGGTGATTTTGGAAATAGGAATATCGTGAATATCTAATTCGTCCCGCTCAATGAAGAAAAGCAGCAGGTCGAATGGGCCTTCAAATTGGGCAATTTTTATGGTATAGGCGTTGTTCATATTTCCAATAAGCTGGTGACACCCCACCGTTGAATGCCGGAAGAGGAACACGGGATTCCTTTGCTGCAAAGATTAAAGAAATTGCGGACAGGGTACCGGAATACACCGATTTTTAGTAATATTTTTTGGAAAAAGCAGCCTTTGGTTGAGAAGTCCCGGATTTTAATCCCTGCCTCTTGAGCAAACTTTGTAACTTTGGGAAAACATTTTAATGAGCACGTTTGTCGTATCTGCGCGCAAGTACCGTCCTGTTCGATTTGAGGATGTCGTAGGTCAGGAACACGTTTCCCACACGCTGAAAAATGCGTTAAAGAACGACCACCTGGCCCATGCTTTTCTTTTTTGCGGCCCCCGCGGCGTCGGCAAAACTACCTGTGCGCGCATTCTGGCCAAGGTCATCAATTGCAAACAAGTCACGCCGGAATTCGAACCCTGTAACGATTGCGACAGTTGCCGGGCCTTCAACGAAAATGCATCTTTCAACATTACGGAATTAGACGCAGCTTCCAACAACAGCGTGGAGCACATCCGGGCCTTGATTGAGCAGGTGCGCTTTCAGCCGCAGCAGGGCAAATACAAGATCTTCATCATAGACGAGGTGCACATGCTCTCGCAACAGGCGTTCAACGCTTTCCTCAAAACGCTGGAAGAGCCGCCACCTTACGCCATTTTTATCTTAGCGACAACGGAAAAGCAAAAAATCATCCCGACCATCTTGTCGCGTTGTCAAATATACGATTTCCGGCGCATTCAGGTCAATGATACCGTGCAACACCTGCAAACGATTTGTAAAGAAGAAGGCATCCAGGCCGATGCCAGCGCACTGCACATCATCGCCCAGAAAGCAGACGGCGCTTTGCGCGATGCGCTTTCCATCTTCGACCGCATCGTATCTTTTTCGGGCAAAAAGGTATTGTACGAAGACGTCATCAGCAACCTGAACATCTTAGATTACGATTATTTTTTCCAGGTCACTGACGCGCTGCTGCTGGAAGATGCCCCCCGAATCATGCTGCTGTTTGACGAAGTCCTGAAAAAAGGCTTCGATGCCGATATTTTTATCAATGGCTTGTCGGAACACCTGCGCAATTTATTGGTGTGCAAGGATGAACAAACGCTGCCGCTGCTGGAAGTGAGCGAAGACGTGCGGGAACGCTACCGAAAACAAGCCACACTGATGCCGACCAGCTTCGCGCTCACTGCAATGAATATTGCCAACGATTGCGACATTGAGTTTAAAATGGCGCGCAACAAACGCCTGCATGTCGAAATCGCGCTGATCAAAATGACCTATATCAACCGGGCCATCCAAATGTCCAATGCTCCGGAGGCGCCAACCCCGGAAAACGAAAAAAAAAAGCCTGAGCCACAACCAACCGTAATGGCAACGGCGCTTCCTCAACCACAATTAATTGAAGAAGTACCTGTTGTGGAAAAAGTGGCGTCCATTGCGCCGGATGATACCACCACAGCAGATAAGCCTGCCGCCGCCATTCCGCTTTCCGGATCCGACAAGTACGCAGCCATGCCCAAGTTAATGAGCATGGAAACGATGCTGGCGGAATTAAATAAAGAAGATGCGCCGGAAATTCACTCCGGCGAACTTGACCTGGAAGCCACCAAAGCAGCATGGCATCGCTATATGGATGAATTTGCCAAAGAGGCGATGAGGGGCCTGATGCGCCCTGTCGGATGGCAGGTAGATGGCCTTAAATTGACCATTCAGGTAGGCTCTCCTTTAGCTGAAAATACCATCCGTCAGGAAGCGCCCCTGATGGAATTCCTTCGAAAGGAATTGCGGGCGCCGGAGCTTATGCTCTACATCGCAGTGGAAAAATCGCTGGCGCCTGAGGCGCCCGTAAAACAACGCCCGCTAAACGCTCAGGAAAAATACATCAAAATGCGGGAAGAAAATCCGGTAATTACTGAGTTTCAAAAACGATTCGGTCTGCACCCGGACGAATAGGGCCACAACTCAAACCGGGTAGCCAACGTTTGGCGTAGGTAAGATCAAAAATTGTATACTTTATGGAAAACCAATCGCTGTGGTATCTTGAAAATATAGATGTCAAAGGCATTTTTTGCCCGAAAAAAATAGGCGCCGGGCATTTGAACAGCAAATTGCACCGAAAATATAAAAAAGGAGAATACATCTACCTGCCTCAGGAAGACTCGGATAAGGTATACTTCATTACGGAAGGCCAGGTAAAAATCGGGCACTACGGCGACGCTGGCAAGGAGATCACGAAAGCGCTGTTGGTTGCAGGAGAAGTATTCGGCGAATTATCGCTCACCGGAGAAACCAAACGCCGCGACTTTGCTTTTGCCATGGAGCCGGTAGAAGTCTGCGTACTCACCACCAGCGATATCCGCTCGCTGATGCGGGACTATTCCGGATTATGGCTTTTTTTGATGAAAATTTTTGGCTCCAGGGTCGTAGAAATGGAAAAACGCTTAGAGTCCTTAGTCTTTAAAGATTCCCGTACCCGGGTCATCGAATTCCTGCACGACCTTGCCGTTAAACGCGGGCAGCGGGTAGGGTACGAAACCTTGGTACGCCGTTTCATGACCCACCAGGAAATTGCCAACCTTACAGCTACTTCCCGCCAGACAGTGACCACCGTACTCAACGACCTGCGTAATAAAAACATCCTGACATTTAATCGAAGCAGGTTGTTGATCCGCGATTTAGACCGTTTGATAAACGAATGTAGCCCAGGTTAAACAGGCTGAAAATAATTCTCCACACAGTTTTCCACAAATGTGGATTTCACTTTTTCAAAACAACGTAATTCTGAAATAAAGCCGCTGTCAGCAACAACAATGCGCCGGCTTGGTGTAGTACGCCCAATCCCACAGGAACGAAGCCGATGCAATTGATAACGGTCAGGATTCCAAGGGTAACCTGAATACCCAACAAGGTTATCAACAAATACAGCCAGCGGTGGAAAACGCCCGGCGCAACAAGCTTTCTGGTGTTAAAAAAATAAATTAATACAATGATTGTCAGCGCATAAGCCGTTAATCGGTGTAACGCTTGCACCAACGCCGACATAAAGGGGGCGCTATCGTAATGCACAAAGTTATCCACATTCCATTGCGCGGCGTCAAACAAAATGGCGGGGATAAATTCGCCGTTCATGTCCGGCCATGTCGGATAAAAAAGCCCTGCTTTCATGCCCGACATAATGCCGCCAAGTACAATTTGTAGGGTCAGCACAACCGTCATGATTTTTGCCCACTTACTAACATTGTTATCCCGAACCATGCCCCGTTTCGGGTAGAAAGTGCCTAATGTTGTCCAAAAAAGATAGCCGTAAAGCGTTAAGCCAATGGACAAATGCAAGGTCAGCTTATAGGCATTCACCCAGGGGCGATTGACCAAACCGCTGGCCACCATAATCCAGCCAAAAGAAGCAGCGAGCGCAGCCAGCCCGATGACGATGGCCAATCGTCGCATCAAGACGCGGTTAATCCAGTCTTTGCGCCAGAAAATAAAAAATGGAATAGCGAACACTAAGCCCATCAGGCGCGCCCAAAGCCGGTGAAAGTACTCCCAGAAGTAAATGAACTTAAACTCTGGCAGGCTCATTCCCTCGTTGATCTTCTGGTATTGGGGCGTGGCTTTGTACAGGTCAAATGCTTCATCCCAGGCTTGTTCGTTCATTGGAGGCAGGCTTCCGGTTACAATGTCCCACTTGGTGATGGAAAGCCCCGAGCCCGTAAGCCGGGTAATGCCTCCGATGACGACCTGGCCGAAAACCATAACCAAGCCAATAATGAGCCATATTTTGAGCAGTTTGGGGTAGGATTGAATGGGTTCTGTTGTTTGCATACGTTGATTCCGTTGTCTATAAATATTGTGAGCCAAGTTGTGCAAAGGTAGAACAACCGAGGTTCAACTTTGATTATCCACACTTCTACATTATAGTATTTGTAATCATTAAAAATTATTTTTAAAAAAACAGGAGTTATTAGGGGTGTTAGGATGTAGAGAAAAAGTTTATGTTAACCGTAGGTTATTTGATTGTTAAGATAAACAGTGTGGTTGTCCACAGTCTATTAACATACCAATCCGGTTATTTTCAATGCTTTGCTCTTTTCTCTACATCCTGTCAGGATGTTTTGCACAGCATAACTTTTTCAAAAGGGTGTCGTGGAAAAAGAACCATTGACTGTCTATAAATTTGGGGTACTCCACACTTTTTAAAGTTATCCACGCTTACCAACAGCGGGAGAATGGAGTGATCTTGATAGCTGTGGAATAAATCCCTGTTTTTTGCACACTTCTCAACAGGCTTTGTGGAGTATTTTTACGGTGCGTTGTTTTGTTGCGTGGATGACGCAGGAGCGCCTTCTCGGAATTATTCAAGGCTCGCTGTCAAATATTTACTAATTTTGCGGCGTTTTTTTGCCCATCGGGCAACCGAATTCAATTATAAACGTAGGCGAAACATAAAACAGAATCGCAATGATGAGTAAAGTATTGATGTGTGCCGGAGCTGCCATGCTCCTGACCTTATCGGCAGTTGCACAATCCGCCAATGATCCTGTCCTGTTCACTGTGGAGAATACGCCAGTTCACGTTTCTGAGTTCACGTACATCTACAGCAAAACCAACGGCAAAAATGCGGATTTTTCCAAGAAGTCGCTGGACGAATACCTCGACCTGTACACCAAGTTCAAACTGAAGGTTCAGAAAGCCAAGGACATGCGCTTGGATACGGTATCGCAACTAAAAGAAGAACTGAATGGCTACCGCAAGCAGCTTGCCGACTCCTACCTGATAGACAAGGCTGTAACCGAAAAACTGTTGCTGGAAGCTTATGAGCGAATCAAGCAGGACGTGGACGTCAGCCATGTACTCGTTATGCTGAAGCCCGAAGCCACGCCGGCAGATACATTGGTTGCTTTCCAGAGAGCGCTCGACATCAAAAAACGGCTTGACAGCGGTGATCCTTTTGAAGTAGTTGCCCGTGAAATGTCGGACGACAAATCGGCAGCGCGCAATGGCGGCAACATTGGCTTCATTACGGCGGTATTTCCTTCCGGGCTTTATGCCTTGGAAAACGCTGCTTACACGTTGCAGGAAGGCAAAATTTCCAACCCGCTGCGCAGCAATGCAGGCTACCATATTATAAAGGTGAATGCCCGCCGTCCCGCCCGCGGGGAGGTTGAAGTCGCTCACATTTTAATCAGGAAAACAGAAAACGACCGGGCGATTGCGAAATCCCGGATTGACAGTATATACCAGGTGTTGAAAACCGGTGGCGATTTTGACAAAATGGCGCAATCCTTATCGGAAGATGCTCCCACAGCGCAGCGCAATGGCTATATCGGATTCATTAGCATCAACCGCTACGAACGCAGTTTTGAAGAGGCTGCATTTAATGTGAAAAAAGACGGGGAATACTCCATGCCTTTTGAAAGCAGCGTGGGTTGGCACATCATCAAGCGCATCAGCAAAAAAGACATACAACCATATAGTACAGAAAAGAGTCGTTTAGATAACGCCATTCGCAAAGATGGTCGGTTCGATCAGGCTAAAACGGCTATGCTGGAGCGGATTAAGCGCGATGCGAAGTTTACGGAATACCCGGCTGTGCTGAATACGTTCATCAGTACGCTTGCGGATACCTTCGTAACCTTCAAGTGGAAAGCACCCGAAGTGAAGTCTCCGGAGCTGCTGTTTAAAATGGGGAAAGATTTTAAAGTTACCTTAGGCGACTTCACAGATTACTTAGGCCGTGCAGGAGCAACCCGCGTCCGTCAGGCAAAGGCCGGAGATGTACAAAAAGCTGCTCAAGCCCTTTATCAGGAATTTGTGAATGAACAGTGCATGAAATACGAAGAAACGCAGTTGGAGGCCAAATACCCGGATTTTAAATCACTGATGCGCGAATACGAAGAAGGCATCCTGTTGTTTGAAGCAACAAAAGTGCTGGTTTGGGATAAAGCCTCAGAAGACAGTTTAGGGTTAGCCAAGTTTTTTGAAACGATAAAAGGCAAATATCGCTGGGAGGATCGCGCGGTCTCCAGCGTTTATCGCATCAGTATTGAAAATAAAGATCAGGTAGATGCCATTCGTGCTTATGCACAAGACCATAGCGCTGATGAAGTGAAAGCGAAATTCAATACCGAAGAAAAAATCTTAGTGAACGTTGAATCGCGGAGCTTCGAAAAAGGGAAAAGCCAGGAATTGAAAAGCGTGGAGTGGAAGAAAGGAGCAATGGGACCTGTGGACGAAAACGCCCGCACGAAAACGATTCGTTTCTTAAAAATTGAAGAATTGCTCCCGCCCGCAGACAAAACGCTTGCTGAAGCACGCGGCTATATCGTGGCGGATTACCAGGATACCCTGGAACGCAAATGGGTGGATGAACTGAAAAACACCTACAAGGTGAAAGTGAATGACAAAGTATTGGAAAGTCTGGTGAAGAAAAAATGAACAGACTGAATATCCATATTGTCAGCGCGCTGTTGATCTGCATTTGTTGTGGCGTCTCGTGCCAGTGGATCGGGGGAAAAGCCCCTGATGATAAGCTGTTAGCCAAAGCCAACAACAAGATGTTGTATCTGTCCGAATTAGACGGCATGTTTCCGGATGGAATCGCTGCGGGCGACAGCGCGCTGATCATTAGCGCTTATGCAGAGCGTTGGATCCGCGAAGCGCTGTTGTTGCACGAAGCGGAGCGCAATATTCCCAGCGACCTCAATATTGATAAATTGGTTCGGGACTATCGCGCGTCGCTCATTCGCAACAACTATGAAAAAATTCTCGTAGAAGAGCTGCTCGATTCTATTGTTACGCAAGACGAACTGCGCGATTTTTACGAAAAAAATAAAGAACAGTACCAGCTCGAAACACCTATTGTTCGCTGTTATTTGGTCAAAGTGCCGCTGCCGGTAAAAAATTCGGAGCAATTGAGGGATTTTTGGTCGGGCAGCGATGACAAGAAGAACTTTACGGCGTTAGTCAATTACTGCAACAGTTATGCGGAAGCGCATCTGTTGGACAAGTCAACCTGGTACAGCGTGGAAGATATTGCCGATCAACTGCCTTCAGGGACGCTGACTGCGGACAATGTCAGCACCAAGCTGGATTTCATTCAGCGCGACGGGAAGTTTGAATACCTGTTTAAGGTTTTTGAGGTAAAAAATCGAAAAGATATTGCCCCGCTTGCTTATATCGAAGCGCAAGCCCGGAAATATATTTTGCATCAGCGCAAAATAAAGCTATTGGAACAAAAAAAAGAAGAGATGTACGAACGCGCCATGCGACGGGGTAATGTTCAGGTTTATTACGAAGAAAACTAATGCCGGGCGTACAATTTTCTTTTGCATAAATGCACTTAATCGCCATTCATGAAATATTTGATTAGTACTTTTATTGTAATGATGTTTGCGTCGGGGCTTTTGCTCGCCCAATCGCAGGTAATTGACAAAGTAGTGGCTACCATTGGTGGTGAGCTGGTCCTACTTTCTGATGTAGAAGAACAACACGCCATGATGGAGGCGCAACGAGGGGTCATCCCGTCGGATGCCCGCTGTGCTATTTTAGACAATATCCTCGTGACGAAGTTGCTGCTCAACCAGGCGAAACTGGACAGTGTGGAGGTAAGCGATGACGAAGTGGAAACACAGCTCAATGCGCGAATTGACCGCATTCTTACCCTGATGAACAATGACATGACTCAGTTTGAAGCCTACTACGGGCAAACGATCAGCCAAGTCAAAGAGCAGTTTCGGGAAGACTTGCGCAATCAGTTGCTGGTGGAACGCATGCGTTCCAAGGTTATGGCGGGGATTACCGTGACGCCATCCGAAGTAAAAAAATTCTTCGATCAGATTCCCCGGGATAGTTTGCCTTACTTTAACTCGGAAGTAGAAATCGGAGAAATTGTTTACAAACCCCAAATCAATCCGGAACAACGAAAAAAATCCATTGAGAAGCTGGAAGAAATCCGGCGCCGCATTATAGAAGATAAGGAACCTTTTGAGGCGATGGCCCAAAAATTCTCTGACGACGGCTCGGCTCGTGCAGGCGGCGATCTCGGGTGGGCCAAACGCGGCAAATTTGTACCGGCGTTTGAGGCGGCAGCCTATAAATTAGAAAAAGACGAAATTTCACCGGTTATCGAATCGGAATTCGGGTTTCACATTATTCAAATGCTGGAACGCCGGGGCAATTCGATCCACGTGCGTCATATTTTAGTCAGGCCGGAAATCACAGACGAAGATATTGAATTGGCCAGAAGCCATTTGGATTCTGTACGGCAATTGATTCTCAAGGATTCTGTTTCTTTTTCTGTCGCCGTGAAACGCTTTTCCGACAAGAATGTTCAGAGCTACAACAACGACGGTCGCATGGTCAATTCGGCCACCGGAAATACCTTCTTTGAGGTTGGAGACCTGGATCCCGATATCTATTTTGCCATAGATACGATGAAAGTTGGTAGCGTTTCTTCGCCGTTTGAATTCACCGACCCTTCCGGCGATTCCTATTTCCGGATCATTTTGTTGCAATCGCGTACGGTACCCCATCGCGCCAACCTGAAACAGGATTATTCCAAGATACAGCAGGCCGCGATCCAGGCCAAACAAAGCGAATTCATCAGCAGTTGGGTGGATGAAAAAACGGGGTCTACTTACATTGCAGTAGATAATTTATACAGCGGGTGTCCCAATATCGAGCGCTGGCAAAAGGAAAAGATAAAACCGTAATTTTTAGAAAATTTACCTGTCATAATGTGAGCCATTCTGAAAATTCGGGATGGCTCATGTTTTTTATGCCCAACTTGAAGATAGGGGATAGATGCATTAGTTCTCTTTTCTCAGTTGATTTGCCTCGTCAAAAGGAAGCTGGTAATCGCGAACCAGGTTTTCGGGGGAAGGCCGGAAATAGATAAAAAGCAACATGCCAGCCGCAAACCAGCCTAAATGGATGGGGCGCCCGCTGAGCAGGTAGGCCACCAGGAGCATGATATTCCCCCCTTCGATCATCGCCGAACGCAGCAATACGGTGGTGCGGTAGTGCTGTACTTTTTCCCCGATTGATTTCAGTTGCATGCCCTGAGCCGAGCGCATTCTGTGAACGAACCAGCCAGCCGTAAACGCACCCAATGCGAGGAAAGGTGTTACCATGGTCAGGGTTGTATTTTCCATAGAAGCTTCATCAAGGGCTGCCACGCCCTGATACCTCAGCAATACGGCCACTGCACAGAACAATAACTGGCCGGCAACAAGTGCATAAAAAAGGGTGCTCAATTGTTTGAAAAAGCTATTCATGGCACTGCGGTTTGTGAATTTTTGAAAAACAAACATACAAAGAGCATGTTCAAAATTGATCAAACTCTAAAAACAAAATGCCGGAAGCACTGAGGTGTCCGGCATTTTGTTTTTATACTTCTCGCTGCTTGGTTTTGTGCATGGCTTCCATAATAATCATCTGATTAGCAGCGCTCAGCATGACAAAACCGGCTTCGAACCTAACGGTTCGCGGTATAACTTATCAGGTTTAATGCACGCCGTGCATCCACCTTTTCATAATGGGAGAAACAATCAGCAGAAAAGCTGCTGCGCCCAATACAATGTATACTCCCGAGTTCATATAGACCTGAGCAAAAAGGGTTAATTCTTCTGCTTTGCTTGCACCTTCTGGGGGCGAAGTAAGCTGACCCAGATAACCGCCGATTTTGTGCCCAAAGGCAATCGAAAGGAACCACGCGCCCATTACAAAACCAACTGTTTTTGCAGGCGATAATTTGGTCACCACGGAAAGCCCGACTGGAGACAAACTCAGTTCTCCTGTCGTATGGAACAGGTACATCAACATCAGGAAGACGACAGGGATCAGCGCTCCGGTATCCGCTGTATCAATAATGCTTTTTATCCCCAATACGATGATGAAGAAGCCCAAGGCCATTTGTAACAAGGCAAAAAAGAACTTGATTGGGGTTCGGGGTTCCATGCCTGTTTTATGTAATTTAGCCCAAATCCAGGTAAATACGGGGGCTAACAAAATGATGTAAAGCGCATTAAGCGCCTGGAACTGGCCTGTTTCAACCCCATGCTTTTCTACATATCGGTCGGTAAGAATATTTAAAGAACCGCCGGCCTGCTCAAACAGCGCCCAAAAGATCATGTGGAAGAAGAACAACGCAATGAATGCCAGAAGTCGCTGACCGTCCGCTTTATCTTCTGAAGTAAAGGCTGTGTACAATAAATATCCAATACAAGCAACACCAACAATAATCAGGATGTAAGTGGTGACACCTTCAGCGTTAATCAGGAAAGCAAACAAAGGAACAAAAGCAAAGGCGCCTAATACTATCAGCCATTCTGCATTTAAGCCCATGAATACAGCCTTTTTTAAACCTACCGGATCAGGCGGCAAACCTTTGTCTTCAAAAAGGCGCATATTCCGCCAAAATACTAAGATGCCTACCAGCATACCAATGCCCGCTGCAAGGAATCCCAGAGACCAATGTACCTCGGCGAGGTAGCCACAGGTTAAGGGTGCGAGGAAAGCACCGACGTTGATCCCCATGTAGAAGATCGTAAAAGCGCCATCTTTTCGGCGGTCGTTTCGGTCGTAAAAAGTGCCAAGAAAACTGGAAATATTGGGTTTAAAAAAGCCATTTCCCACGGCAAGCAATCCTAATGCGATGAAAAATAAGGTTTCTTCATTACTCATGTACGCATTGGTCGCCAACAAAAACTGCGCAGTCGCCATGAGAATACCCCCTAAAATAACCGCTTTCCGGAAGCCAAGTACTTTATCCGCCAGCATACCGCCCACAAGGGGGGCAGCGTAGAGTAAAGCATTGAAAGCGCCGTAAATACCATAAGCCTGCGCATCGGCCTCGCCTTGTTCTATCTTTTCAAACAAGACTTTGGTCATGTATAAAATTAAAAAGGCGCGCATTCCATAAAAGGAAAAACGCTCCCAGAGTTCTGCAAAGAATAAAGTGAATAATGCTTTTGGATGAATCTTTCGTTGTGATAATACCACCATGGGTACCCAAATCAATACAAAAATCCAACCGGCAATTAGTAATGTTAACGCAAAGCTCATAAGCAAAGTGGTTTAATAGTCCTGCTTCAAAATTTTATATGCATTCCGGCATAAAGAAAGTGATTTTTGTTTTATAAAAACAAAAAAGCCGTGATTTTAAAGATATTTTATGAGGGGAGGAAATGGGGGGATGCCGGAAAACCGGCATTAGCGGGTCAGGCGGACCTTCCCTTCTTTTTTTCGTAGGTGCGGATGAAATTGGAAACGATTTCCGAAATCATGTCTTTCAACACCGTCTTTTTGACCTGGGCAATTTTATGCAATTTTTCGATTTTTTCTTCGTCGAATGTCAGTACAATGCGGCGGGTAGGGTACTCCTGCACGGTCATTGTTTCTGGCTCTATAGTGCTTCGGATCAGTGCATCCAGCCCTGTTGGCGGACGGCGCACGGGTTTAGAAGAGGAGGCCGCCTGTTGTTGATGTGATGAATCCATGTCGCGTTCGAGCAGAGACATCTGAGCTTCGAAGGATTCTTCAAAGGCTTCGGTTAGAAAGGACTGCAATTCGGCGGCGAAACCTTTTTGAGCAGGGCGTTTTTCGTATTTGGGCGGCGGTGGATCGTTGGCTAATTCCGGGAATAAAAGCAGTTCCTTCACCTGCGCTTTGCTGCCGGAAGACTCGCCCATCAGGCTTTCCAAACCATCGGTGAACCGCTTTTTAGCCATGTTCTGAAAAAGATTTACATTATGTTAATTTTATTTTTTCACCACATAGTTCACAATAGGGTTTTCACATAGACCACATAGCCGTCACGCTCTTTTCAGGCAGCAATTAGCCTTATGTGATCTATCCCGCCAAGTCGGGACAAGTTGTGAAAACTACTATGTACCTATGTGGTAAAGAAATACTTATTGTCAAAATCAAACTTCCACCTCTTCAGTTTCCGTCATGGCGCCTTTATTCAGCGGACGTTTGTTTTCTATTCGGTCAATGATTTCTTTACTGAGCGCTAAATAATCTTCCGCGCCGCTACTTTGGCGGCTGTACTCGAAAATATCCTGTCGCTGTGCCGGCGCTTCTGCTAAGGCAACATTGTCGCGGATCAACGTATCAAAAAGGATGTCGCCAAAGTATTTTCTAAGCGTATCCACGACATCGCGATTCAACACTTTACGGCTGTCGTACATAGTGGCAATAACCCCGCCGATCTCCAATTGCCGGTTCAGTCGGAGCTTCACTTTCTGGATCACCTGTTTGATTTTGGCCAATCCCTGCATCGCTAAAAATTCGGTTTGCACCGGAATCATCACGGAATCGCTCGCCGTCAGCGCATTGAGCGTCAACAAACCCAAAGATGGCGGGCAGTCAATGATGACGTAATCGTAGTTATCGCGAACAGGGTTGATGAGTTCTTTCAACAGGAATTCCCGGCCCGCTTCGTTGAGGAGTTCCATTTCTACCCCTGAAAGGTCGAGGACTGAAATGACCACGTGTAATCGGTCTTTTAAATGGTATGGAACGAGTTCTGATTCTCCTCTCATGGCTTCGTACATACTGGTCGGTTGCCGGGGAATACCTAATGCAAGGGTAAGATTGGCTTGAGGATCGAGGTCAATCAGGAGCACGCGCTTGCCTAATTCTACCAAACCTGCGCCAATATTCATGGTGCTGGTGGTTTTACCAACGCCGCCCTTGTGGTTGAGTAAGGATATGATTGTTCCCATAATTCAAATTCGAGCCGTCAATGTTGCGGCAAGCAAATTTAGTGTTAATTTTCCAACAATCGCATCAGGTATTGGATTGATACCAACGCCCTGTGTAATTTCCATCGTTGCGGTCATTTTCCCGGGCAGACTTTGTTTGTTCAAACGTCCTGGGATCGAGAAAAGTGCGCGCTTCTTCGGGCGCTTCCAATTCCCAGGATGGTTTTTCTTTCACTTCGTCTTTTTCGGTTCGGTCTTTGTAGAGAAATGCCACAAAAATTCCGACCAATCCACCGAGTAAATGGCTTTCCCAGGATACGGTTTCTTTACCTGAAGCAGGCACGATGCCCAGAAAGAGCGAACCGTAGTAAAAAAGCACCAACAACGCCAGAACGATGGACTTGAGGTTTCGGCGGAAGATGCCCGTCCAAAAAACAAACGCGACCAACCCGTAAATCACCCCGCTGGCGCCGACATGCGGACCTGACCGGGCCAGCGCCCACACGGCCACACCGGTTAAAATGTAGATCATCAGGAATGCTGGTACAGCGACGCTTCTGTAAAAAAACAGCAGAATAACGCTCATCACAAACAGCGGCGGCGTATTGGCCATGATATGGCCAAAATCGGCGTGGAGCAGCGGCGATGTGATAATACCCAGCAGGCCGTCGGTTTCGCGGGGATACACCGCACCCAGTAAACCCAGGTTAAGCCCTGTCAGCCATTGAACCAGATGAATGGCCCAGATCAGCAGCAAGAGTTGAATCGGCAGCGCAAAGCTGCGGTAGAGGCGGTTTTCTTTTAATGGCGGCATAGCATTTGTTGATGTCAGGATAATATCTCAACCATTTTCAACAGTTTTGGGTTGAGTTCCAGGTTGTGTTTCGTGGCCTGGTCAAACGGGGTATACGTAATGTCTTTGTGAACGATCCCGATCATGACGCCTTTTTTTCCGTCCATCAAAGCTTCCACTGCGGCCATGCCCATTTGGCTGGCACGGAACCTTTCCATGGCAGTAGGGCGCCCACCGCGTTGTATATGTCCCAGAATGGATACTTTGATTTCGTAGTTGCTGAATCCACGTCGTTTCACTTCCTCTGCTACTTTGAAAGCGCCGCCGGCTTCGTCACCTTCAGCTACGACCACAATGCAGGAGGTTTTTTTGTTTTCATAGCCATTTTTCAGTTTTTCAATCAACGAATCAATGTCTGTTTTGCTTTCCGGAATAAGGATGGCTTCCGCGCCGGTAGAAATCCCGGCTCGCAGGGCTATAAAGCCTGCGTCTCGCCCCATCACCTCTACAAAAAAGAGGCGGTCATGCGCATTGGCGGTATCCTTGATGTTGTCAATCGCGCTCATGGCCGTATTGATGGCCGTATCGTATCCAATGGTGAAATCAGTACCGTACAGGTCGTTGTCAATCGTGCCCGGACAGCCCACAAAACGCACATCGGGGTATTCTTCCATAAAAACGGAAGCGCCCCGGAACGTGCCGTCGCCGCCAATGGCCACGACGCCCTCTATGCCTGATTTTTTCAAATTTTCGTAGGCTTTTCTCCGGCCTTCCACGGTCATGAAATCTTCGCTTCTGGCGGTTCGCAAAATGGTACCGCCCAATTGCATAATGTTGCTGACTGAATGCGAGTACATTGGCACCAGTTCATCATCAATCAATCCCTGGTAGCCACGCCGGATTCCGACTACTTCCAGGTTGTAGTACAATGCCGTGCGAACCACTGCTCTGATGCAGGCATTCATGCCTGGGGAGTCGCCGCCGGAAGTAAAAACGCCTATTTTTTTCATAAACTTAGTGGTATCGACGTCTTATTAACTTAATGAAACCCTTAGCCACATCAATTGTCCCCTCATCTGCCCAATGGTACTGCTCTGCCACACTCAACAACAGGCTGCGAGCCTGGTCAAAGGACTCGTATTTGTTGAGCACTTTCAGGGTTTCATTCATCGCGTCCGCGTCTTTTCCGAACAGGTCGTTCTGGTATAGCAACCGGTCGTTGATGGCCATTGCTTTAGTCAGATCGGTAACGGGGCGTTCGCCCAATTTTTCAGAAAGTTCGCGGGCTTGCTCCATCGAAAACAACGCCTCTACTTTAGCGCTTACCTTTCCTTTATAGGGTTCGGAGTGATGGGATGCTTGTGGCGCCGGCTCGGGTTGTCTTTGGGATTCCGGCTGTTTTGGTGGTTCTGGCTGCGGGGCGCGTTCTTCCACTTTTGGCGGCGGCGGCGGCGGAGGGGTTTGCTTCACCGGCTGTGGCGCAGGTGTTGACGCGAGGTCTTTCAAGGTGTCCGGAATTTCGATGATTTTGGGTGGCGCCGGCTTGCGCTGCGGTGCGACGACAACCGGAGGTTCCTCTGGTTTTGGTGCTGGCGGAACAATGGGTGCGGGCGTTGCATACCCGGTTGCCGGGTTTAAGACCGTATCGTACAACTGCCGGATATAACTCAGCATCAGGTCGCGTTCAATCGGAGCAATTTGTCCGCCGCCGGCTTGAATGCTTTTGTAGAGGGAATTGATTTTGTCCAGAACTATGCCGGATTGTTGAAAATCCATGATGATAACCAGATTACGCAGGTGATGAAAGAGAACAGATAACGAATTAAGCAACGAAATCATGTTCAGCCTACAAATATAGGTTGTCAAAGGGGAATCCGCGTTGAACTTTTGTTTTTTATTATTTTGAAAAAGTCCAACTCATTTTGGCAAAATAAACCCGACCGATGGCAACCGGCGAGGTACTCCCGCTGTCCGAATGGCCGTCGCTGCCTCCGCCACTGACGGGTACATTGCGTACATTAAACAAATTCCGTACTCCGGCGCCAAGCTGGATGCGTTTCTTCCACAGGGATTTGGAAGTAGATACATCTGTTATGATGAACCCTTTTTGTACGCGCTGCCCGGTGATGGCTTCCCCCGTTTCATTGAGGGTCAGGAAATAGCGTACCAAGCGGTCGTTGTATCGGGTAAAGGCCGAAAACCGGAGTCCTGCTTTTGGCAGCAGGAAGCTGATCTCTCCGCTCAGTTCATTGGTAAAGGTATATTCGGGCAGGTTGGGTGCGGCTTCCCGGATTGGATTATTCAACCCGGTCAAAGCATATCCAAGTTGCCACTCCCATTGCGGCATCTGCTGTTGCAGTCGCAGGTTAGCGCCAAAGGAGCGAAATCTTTCCTGGTTGAAATAGGTGAAGGAGGTGGTAAGCGTATCTAAACTTGCTGCCGGAATCAATTGCCCATCAATGTCCACAAAATCATACAGGTCAATTCGGTTGCGGATGTTGTTGAAAAAAAGCCCGGCTGTAATCTGGTTTCGTGTCTTGTCATCCGTTTGATCCCAGGTTAAGGAAAGCTGTATGTTATCTGAAGTCTCCGGTTGCAGATCGGGGTTGCCAATGATATAGTGGTTCACATCTACAAAATAAAAAAACAATTCTTTGATGGACGGACTGCGAAAACCCCGGGCATAAGAAGCACGCAAGGACAGCGCTTTGGAAAACGCATAACGGAGGTGGAAAGCCGGGACAACAGGAACCTTCACACGGCTATTGTACGCAGCTCGGGCGTCAGCTTGCAGGGTAAAAGCTTTGCTCCATTCGTAGCGCAGGGATCCGAAAAAAGCATAATCGCCAATGGAATTGGAACCCCCGGTATCCAAAACACCCAGACGTGGGCCTTTCCCTTGTTCAATGTTGAGGTCGAAACCCGCCTGAAAACTGAATCTGGAGGCAGCAGGTCGAAAAGCAAGCGTTGGGCGAAACACCCAGGCCGCATATTCCGTCATGTCTTGTTCTCCCGGTGTTTCTAAGCGTTCGCCGGTTTCCATATCCAATCGCCAGGAATTTTTTTGCCGGCGGAAGGCGTTGAAAGCAGCCGTCAGCGTCCAGTACCATTTATCCGATTTGTTGCCTTCAAGGTTCAGGCTATGGTTATAGCGTCGGGTCGCATAGCGGTCGTCGAAAGCGTAGGGTTTAAACTGAGGGCGCCGCAACTGCCCCAAATTGTCAACAACCTCGTCGAAGACACCAAAAGCGTAGCGGGCATAACCCCGCTCTCCAAAATCGTACCGAAACGCCCCCTCTGCATGGTGCTGTCTTTTCGGATTCCATTGAAAGGTTCGGTTGAAAGTGCTATCAGGAAATGGCTGCGTATTGAAACCATTGAATCGGTAAGTGCCTGCTTTCAGTTGGATCAGTCCTTTTGGAAATGGCCGCCACCCCAGCCTTGCATCGGCTTGCAACGCGCCAGGTTGTTCTCCTTGCAGGATAAGGCCGGTTTGCCAGGCACCGGGTTGTGATTTTTGGGTAATCAGGTTGATCACGCCGCCTAATGCCTTCGAGCCGTAAAATGCCGATACGGGGCCTTCTATCACCTCTACACGCTCTACATTAAACAAGTTGATCTGCCCCAGGTCAATATCATCGCCGGTACGTCCGATGACCGGCACACCGTCTACCATGATTTTCACATTCTGCCCGTTCACGCCCTGTAAACTCATGCTACTGCCCAAAATAAGGTCTTGCGAAATGCGGATGTTCAGTTCCTGCTGCAGCAACTGTTCTAAATTCACGATGCCTCGTCGTTCAATGGTCTCGCGGGTAATGGTGCGCACACGGTGTATGGCGCTCCGGCTGTCGGTTGGCGCGTATTGAGCCGTGACCACAACATCGTCTAATTGTACGGACATGCGAATGCTGTCTTCGCTTTGCGCAAACAGGCAGCAGGTGCCAGCAAAAAGGAGCAACGCTGTACAAAAAAGGATTGATCTCATGATTTTGAATTTAAAAGTTGACAGGATGCAGTTGGCAGTTGGCAGGAGGATGGGTGTTGTAAAATGTTGATTTATAAATGATTGAATTTTATGTGCTTACAAATTGACAGATAACTAACTTCATCGCGAGTAATCACAATCCTGCCAACTGTAAAACTGCCCACTGCTAACTAAAAGAACTGCCCACTGCCAACTGAAAGACTAACTACAACCTGCTCACCAACTCCCGCCATGCTTCCATTTCCGGAATTCCCGGTTTGCGTTTGCCAAAAAAGTAAACAATCAGTTCTCCCTGCGCGTCGAAGACTTCTACACTAGTGACGATGCCATCGGTGGTAGGTTTGCGCACTTCCCATACTTCGGCAATACCGCTGGTGTCGAGGTGCAGGTTAAATTCAGGATCCATGATATTGACCCATTGGTCTAATTCTAAAATGCGCTGTACCTTTCCTGTATGAATTTGAATGCATCCGGTATTGCCCACAAAGACCATAATGGGAAGTTCCTGCGCTGAAGCCTGGGTCAATAACGGGAGGATGGTTGCTTTGTCTAACCGCCGGGAATGCCCTTCCGGGGCGAAGCGCAAGGCTTCTGTGCGCGACAGGCCATGGGATTTTAACAGGCCAAAAAAATCGTGCGTATCCTGAAGGTTGAGCCAGCCATGCTGAAACGCAGCGATTTCTGTCGCATTTTTTGGGGCAGGAGCAACGGCCTTATTGACGCCGGGAATTATAATGGTGTGTGTGCGCTGGTCTTTTGCCCGAAAAGTTTTTAGCAATTCGTCGTAGGCTAAGGGCGAAGACCTGTGGGTCAGGTAAATTTTGTGAATGGCTTTTCCTGCGGGGTTGAAAAATTGGAAGCTATAGAGCGTGCGGCCACCTGCTGGCATTTTTACCGCGTAAGCGTACTCCCAATCCGTCATGAAAAAGCGCAGGTCTATGTCTTCGTTTACCGCCACGCCCATTTTTCCACCGGCCATAAAGGAGACATTCTGGTAAATCCCTTTACGTTCATGTACAGCATGAGGATTTCTGGTCAGCGCCATGACATAATCCAAACGATGCATTTCAGACAACAGTTTTTTCCAATCACCTGAAAGCCGAACCACCTCTTCTCCGAGTTTTAATTCCAGCAATTCGAGTTCGCTGACACCTAATGATATTGCAGCGTCGTAAATGCGCATTTGTGGATGTTGCGCTTTTAATGCTGTGTATTGTTCATTCAAAGAGTACTGTTCTACAGGTACCATATTTTTTGTTTTTGTTTGTAAATCGTAAAAATCAATAGGCCACTACTTGTGGGCAATCGTATACGGGGTGTTTGCCAACAATGGCGCTGACCTCAAAAACCTGTCGGATACATTCCTCTGTAAAAACCTGTGCAGGGGTACCGCCACAAACAAGTTGGCCATTTTTCATCATCATGACCCGGTCGGCGTACTGACCTGCCAGGTTCATATCGTGTAATACAATCAACACGCCGAGAGAAGGCGAGGCCGCCAACTGGCTGATCAAGGCAAGCACCACGTGTTGTTGAGCAATGTCTAAATTGGATACCGGCTCATCAAGCAATAAGTATTTGGGCGTTTCCGGCATGGGGTCTTCGATGAGTTGCGCCAGCGCACGGGCTAAATGAATGCGTTGTTGTTCTCCGCCGGAAAGGGTATTGATATTTCGATTGTGAAAACTTTGCATCCCTACCTGTTCCAGCACTCAATATGCAATATCTGCTGCGGATGCTGCACGCTCCCGGTGCTTATAGATATAGCGACCCATGAGCACAATTTCCAGTACACTGAGCGGAAAAGCAACATGAACCGATTGAGAAAACACAGCCCGGGTGCGGGAAAGTTGTGCTGAATTGTACATAGACAAAGGTTTTTCATTGATGAAAACAGTGCCTTGTTCAACAGGCTGTTCTCCGGCTATTGCCCGCAACAGGGTAGATTTGCCAGCTCCATTGCTGCCAATGAGCGCCACGACTTCCCCTGGATTCAACGCGAAGCTGATGTTCTGGAGCAGCGTTTTTTTTCCTGCTTTAACGGTTATCTCATTAACTTCGATCATGGTCGTTGCATGTTGACTCTGGTATTGTTAAACAACCTGCTTCTTTTGCATCAAAATCCAAAGGAAAAAAGGCGCACCAAGCAATGCTGTCAATACACCAATGGGTAATTCAGCAGGGGCAATGATTGTCCTCGCCGCAGTATCTGCCAGCAGCAACAGAATAGCCCCAAGCAGTGCAGCCCGGATCAGTAGTTTGTGATGATCAGCCCCGGCGCCCATCCTTGCCAAATGTGGCATCACTAAGCCGATGAACCCAATCATGCCGCACACCGCGACACAAGCGCCAACAGCCAAAGCAATGGCGATAATGATTTGTTTTTTTAATTTTTGAACCGGAACTCCGGCAAATGCAGCTTCGCTTTCTCCTAAAAGGAAGAGGTTTAACCCGGCTGTATTTTTCAAAATGAAGAAAGCAGAAAGGCTCACAGGAAATGCCGTGACGCCGGCTATTTGCCAGTTGGCGCCGCTAAGGCTGCCCAGGGTCCAGAACGTAATGTCCCGCAGGCGTTGCTCGTCTGAAAAATAGGTAAACAGCCCCGTCAACGCACCGGCCAAAGCGGATATCGCGATTCCGGCCAACAGGATGGAAGCAATTTGCGTCTGCTGCCCGGCTGTGGCGATACGATAAACCAACCAGGTTGCACACAAACTCCCCACAAAGGCCATTACAGCCACTGCGGCATAACCCATTGCCTGCGTCACAAAAGCGACTACCGGATGTACCAACGCCAGTCCGGCTACCGCAAAAAGCATGGCGCCGCCGGAAACGCCTACCAGTCCCGGGTCGGCCAGCGGGTTTCTGAAAAGCCCCTGCAAGGCACCGCCGGCTAATGCCAGCCCGGCACCAACAATCAGGGCTAATGCCACACGAGGTAAACGGATATGGAGCAACAAGTAACGAATGCGGTCAACATCAGCGCTGTCATCAACCTGAAACAAACTCAACCAGTCGGCAACCCGCACCGGATAAGCTCCGAATGAAATGGACAACACGATGGCTACCAATAACAATCCGGTTAAAAACGGCACAGAAAACAAGACACGCCACGCACTCCAGGGTGTTTTTGTGGCTGACTTGTTCCGGATGGTTACGGGGCGGGCGAGCTGGGCGTTAAATACTTTCAAGTCCGTGTATTTTGATGGCCAATTCGCGGGCTGCCTGTAAGCAACGCGGTCCAAATCCCAGCAAATATTGGCCTTCCATGACAATGATATTTTTCTTTTTACCAGCCGGGGTTTGAGCAATTCCGGGTATTTCGAGCAGGCCATCTACCCCATCGAGGCTTTGCAAGCCGCTGCTGAACATCAAAATGGCATCGGGCTGCGCCTGAATAAGTCCTTCCGTAGAGAGCGCTCTGAAATCTTCAAAATCTGTTAGCGCGTTCTGACCGCCAGCTAAATGGATGATGGCTTCGGCTGCTGTATTTCGTCCTGCTACCATCAGGTTGCCTTTGCCCCGGGCATAAATAAAAAGCACACGGGGTTTCCCGGTAGCTTGCGCCAATACCTTTTCCAGGGACTCCCTGTCGGCTTCCATTTCAGCTTTCAGTACAATCAGCTTCAGCTTTTCGCCAAGCCTTTCGCTGATGGCGGCGGCCATTTGCCGTGGCGCTTCCCAGGTATAAGGTTTTTTCAAAAAAAGACATTCAATACCTGCGTTTTGCAATTGACGTAGTACCGGGTTGCCTTTTTCAGCTTCCGTTGCTAATATCAATTCGGGTTTGAGTTGCAAAAGAGCCTCTGCGTTAAGCCGACTTACATGGCCGAGATGAGCAACATTTTTTAGTGATTCGCCTGGATAGGTACTGGTCATGTCAACGCCGGCAAGACAGGCTCCATGACCAAGCTCGAATAGTACTTCTGTAATGGCGCCATCCAATGAAATCAATCGTGGACATGAAGCCGTATCCGTTACAGGGGCATTTGCAGCTTTGGCCTTTTCGTTGCAGGCTGGGAACGCCAGTACGATAATCATAGCCAGCGCTCCCATTGTCGGCAGGTATAGCGTTTTTTTCATATTATGACCGGATCAATTTGGTTACAGCAGTGCGATTTCCATTGCTCATGCTGAGGAAGTAAAGTCCTTGTGGCAGGTTTGAAACCGGCAGTTGAATGGCATTAAAACCTTCAGTGGCCTGGAGGGGAGCCTGCCATAGCGTTTTACCGGATACATCCCGGATGCTGATTTGGAGCGGCAAATTTGTCGCAGTGGTAAAGGCTAAGGTAGCTTCTGCGGGGGCCGGGTTTGGGAAAATGCTTAGGGCAGTTAATTCACCTAAAGGGCTTTGAGTAGAAGACAGGGTACCCATATCCGTTTTTTCAAAGGTAGCTGTACCCGTACCTGAACCCTCGAAATCTACGAAAACCAACTTCCAGATATGCCCGTCAGCTTTTTTTACAAAATAAGCGACATCGGAAGGAAGCACCCAGCCATCAGTGAAACTGAAGGTTTTCCAGTCGTAGCCAATGACATCGAGATCGGTCTGGAAACTGTCAATATATGTTTCTATTTCTACGGTTGCCGGGTCAATGCCACGCGCTTCCACAGTTTCTGTTCCGTAGCCGGAAAGAATGCCGGTGACGGCGTAGTCAAGGAAGTTTCCTGTACCGTCGTCCAATGGCGTGATGTACCGGCAAAAGGTCAAATCCCAGCTTTGTTCCGGGCCATTAGCGAGTGTTTCTCCGGTGGAGAAAGAAAAAAAAGCTAATTCGGTATCCGGAAAATCAGCTTTGGCAATGGTTGCCGTTGTTTCAGCCGAGCCATCCAAGTTGGCGTAGCGAATGGTGTAAACGCCGCCAGCCAGCGATTCGATGATGAATTTTTTATAAGACCCGTCGCGAAGTTTGAGGGCAAAAACGCGGGAAGCTTCGATCGCGTGGCTCAAAGGGTCATAAAGTCCCCAGCCCAAATCAAAGGGATTGCCCGGATCGGCCACTGAGTTAAGCGCGCCTGCGTTCCAACTTTTTTCATCGTTGAAAAGCCGGTCGGTCAACCCTGAAATATCTACCGGGTCAGAAAATCCGCCGGAAGGCGAAAGGTAAAGCTCTAAAGCTGGAAGCGCACCGGTTCCCGAGGCTGCGCCTTCATTGATGTGTATGGCAGCGTCGGCGAGGCCGATGGTAGAGAAGGCAATATCCCAGGAAGTGAGGGGTAAATTGACCGTTTCATCGTCTTCCAATCGGTAAAAAGATTGTTGGCCATAACCTGCGCCGGTAGATATTTGTACAAAATTCTGCGCACCGGCAGTATATGCGAGCATTCCGGCAGCTAACATCGGGAGTAGCGAGTGCTTCATTGTTATTTTTATTTAGACAAATTTTAGATAGTGCAAAGGTACCCGCTCCCAATGCAGCCCTGCAATACCTAAATTTAGCTAAAATGAAACACCTAATTTTAGGTACCTAGATTGTACGAGCAAATGATATTCTGTCTTCTTCTTCACTTCTCACGGTTAATAGGATCTTGTAATAGCTGACTAATTTAACTTCTCAAGCTTTTCGAAAACCCAAATATGACCAAATACAAGATAGGGAGAATTTATACTGCACGCCATCAGATTTTGTGTATAAGGAATACAGGGCATATGCAGAGAATTACTGTACTTCTTCATGCACAAAACTTAGCAATGCGAGATATGGTAAACCGGGAGCTTATTTGCGACTTGTTTGATAAGAGTTATATTACACTTTTCAAGAAAAAAATCTATCTTTCCGGCAATTAAGAATTTTCTATCTTTAAAATACTAAAAAATGATAATAAGAGGACTGAAAGTAAATCAATGGCTTAGTTCTTGGGATGACGTTGCTTGGAATGAACTTAAAGGTAGAGGGCGACCTGACAAAGGTTTTTTTTTGATCTCCATAAGTGCAAATGTTTTAAGAAAATTGAGTGGCGTATATCGAAGAGAAACAAGCCAGAGAAAATCAGGAGCAGATGAATCAGGTATTCAAAGAAAGCATGATCCTGAAAGATCATCTACTATAAGAGAATATGTCCAAAATGGTTACCCTTGGTCGGAGCTATCTGCCCAAAAGAGACGGTTAGAAGATTTTAATGAATTTAAAAAACCAGGTTGGCTTCCAACTGCAATTGTTCTGAATATCTTAAAACCAGGCGATAAACGTAGAGGTAAAGAAGTTTCTTCAAGCGACCTTATTAATGTTGCAGAAGGGGATAATGGCACGGTAGAAATAACACTCCCGCAAAATTTCAATACTCAAAATTGGAGCTATGAAGTTTTACCCCCAATTGAAATTATTGATGGACAGCATCGCTTATGGGCTTTTGATGGAGAGGAGTTAGATGGAGATTTTGAGTTACCTGTTGTGGCCTTTCATGGATTAGGTTTAAGCTGGCAGGCTTATATGTTTTACACAATCAATATTACTCCAAAAAAAATAAATAAAAGTCTAGCTTATGATCTTTATCCTATGCTAAGAACTGAAGACTGGCTTGATAAATTTGATGGGCATATTATTTATAGGGAAACACGTGCTCAAGAATTAGTTGATTTACTTTATAGTCATAATAAAAGTCCATGGTATCAATGGATTGACATGCTTGGTGATGGTGGGAGAAATATGGTGTCTCAAGCTTCGTGGATTAGAAATCTTTTGGCAACTTTCGTAAGAAGCTGGGAAGGGCCAGGTGTGAAAATTGGAGGACTTTTTGGGGCTCCTGTGGGTGAACATGAAACGGTATTGTCTTGGGGAAAGGCAGAACAGACAGCTATTCTTATATATATCGGAGCTCAATTTAGAGAAGCCTTAAAAAAATCCGAAGAGGAATGGATAAAGGCACTAACGCCTCCTATATTAAGTGAACCAATAGAAACAATGCCTAATAAAAATGCAAAGCCTTTGATTGAGCCAGTATTCTACGGTAAGGATACTTTGATTAATCAAGATCAAGGAATTAGAGCAATGCTACATGTTTTAAATGATTATCTGTTCTTGTTGTCAGATGATTTAAAATTAGCGGATTGGTATTTAGAAGATGGAGTTGGGGATGATATAGAGCAAATAAATCAAGCAATAGATTCATTAAGCAGGTTTACTGTTTTTCAGGATTTTGTTGATAAGTTGATTGGAATACTCATTACCTATGATTGGCGGTCATCAAAAGCACCAGGGTTAAGTGATTCACAGTCTTTAAAAAAGGCTGCATTCAGAGGTAGCGGTGGATATAAGGAACTGCGAAAGGATTTACTTAGGCATATTGAACAAAATTCTGCTTCTGGCCATTTACTAGTATCAATTGCCAACAAAATATTAACTAAAATTAATTAATGGGTTTTAATATTTTTTATGGATCAAAATGAAATTACAATATTGCAAACGGCTTCAAGAGATGCCATTGCTAACTCACTTTCAAGGATACAAAGCACCTCTAATTGGCTCGACATAAAAAGAAACAGGTATTCTCGAAGAATAGAAAAAATAGGAACGCCATCGTTTGACCAAGGGAGAATTAATAAACCTGATTTAATTGAATATATTTCTAGTTCTATATTTATTCATTACCAAGATTCGTGGGGTTTTTTTGGGCAAGCTATGCAAGCATACCTCCAAGGAAGACAGCATGCTGCACTTCATTTAGCTTATTATTCAGAATTAAGATCTGCTATGGCTCTTCTTGCTTCAGAAGGAGTAGGTATATTCAATTACAAGCATTATGGGGTTGATATAAATGGAAATTGCGCAATTCTGAATTCAAAAGGAACACATACTGCATTGTGGGAAATATTCGAAGAATGGGCAAAAATGGATAAAGCAAGAGAGCTTTTACTCAAGATTATTAAACCAGCTAGCTATTCATTAGAAGAATGGTGTACGGAACTAGGACTTATACATATAGTTAGGAACAGTGTAGCATATGATTTACTTCTTTCATGGGGTCTTGATCTAAGGAATATGCATTCGGATAAAGAAGCAAGGAATTTTGCATCGTATAGGCCATCTTCTTTTGTTCTTCCTAAGCAAAAGCCTTTCAAGAATATTTTGGAATATTTAATTTCCATATGGAAGTTTTTTGAGCCTAAAGCAACTTCTTATTATCACAATGTTGATTTTCAAATTCTTCACCGGTCTTTAATGCTCTCTATGCCTGAAATTAGATCTCATTCGATTAATACTAAAAATTATTCATCAAGCGAAAAATTGAAAATTATAAATACTGCGGATCAATTTGGTAGAACTGAGCTGGAGAAAAGTAAATTAAAAGAATTTCTCTTAAACACTGATGACAAGAGCCATTTCTTTATATTAGATAAGGCTGCAGGAACTTTAAATGTCCATCAACCAGGAGGGATAGACGAAGTTTTTGCTAGAACTTTTTTACTGTTAAAACTTTGTTCTGGTTCATTAAAAGAAACAATCAAAAGGGCCAATCTTTCAAAAGAACATCTATCGTTCTGGCTAACAGATTTTCACGAAAATTTTGGGATTTGTTCTCCTAGTTCTGATATCCAAAACTACTCTGATTTATGGGCAGATTATAGTCCAATTTTAGAGGATACTCATGATTGGCTAATGAATAACCCAACTTCAAATACTCGGCACCGATTTATGACCCAAAAACCTGATATTTTTTTACAACTCTGCAAAACAGAGGCAGTAGCACTTTGGGAGTTAGGTTTATGAAATACATGGGATCAAAGCGAAATATGCTCCAAAATGGATTGGGGAAAACTCTTTCGGAAGAAATTAAGGGTAAAGCACGGTTTGTGGATCTTTTTGCAGGCTCAGCTGCTGTCTCATGGTTCATAGGGGAACGCTTTGACACGCCTGTTTTGGCTGTAGACTTACAGTCTTATTCATCTATACTTGCAAACTCAGTATTATTAAGGACAACAATTGACAGTTGTATAGAAATAAAATATGATAAAATAATAAAAAATGTAAGGGAACAATTAAGAAAAGATCCATCTTATCTTTTTTCAAAAAAATTAGAATCAAACCTAAATTTTTCAATTCCTGTTTTAGCAAAGCAATCAAGAAATATTTGTTCCCAAGAACCGGGGGGAGCGATTTGGACATCATATGGGGGGTATTACTTTAGTCCCTCTCAAGCTAGAATATTTGATGCTTTCAATAGTGTTATACCCAATAATGAGCCATATAAAAGTTTTTTTAAAGCATTAGTTATTATGGCAGGTAGTAGATGTGCTGCATCTCCTGGCCATACAGCACAACCGTTTAAGCCTAATGAAACAGCAGGCAAATACTTGTTAGACGCATGGAGACGTGATGTTTTTCAATGTATCGAAAAAGATTTTAACTTACTGAAATCAATCATAGCTAAAAAAAAAGGTGCAGGGATTACTTCCAACGCCATGGACATAGTATATAGACTTAAAGAGGATGATATAGTATTCATAGACCCACCATATTCAGGTGTTCATTACAGTCGATTTTATCATGTTTTGGAAACAATCGCAGTAGGATATTGTGGCCCTGTGGAGGGGGAAGGAAGGTACCCAGCCCCTTCGGAAAGACCAGTTTCAAATTATAGCAAAAAAGGGGAATCTGAAAAGGAATTCAGGGCATTAATTAATTTATTACATGAACGAGGCTGCAAAATTATAGTAACTTACCCTGAAGGAGATTGTAGTAATGGACTTTCCGGGAAAACAGTTCTTGAAATTATCAGTCAAAAATTCTCAATAAAACAAAATATTGTTGATTCTCATTTTAGTACATTAGGCGGAAATAGAGAAATTAGGGCTGCACGAAAAACGGTAAAGGAGCTAATTTTAGTGTCAACACCTATTTAGGGGCGTTGAGGAAATAACTGTCAGATTTGGGCAACTACCGATAACTCACTAAAACTTTCTTCGGAGGGTTACTCAATGATTGACGGAATGGCCAAACCTGACAGTTATTCTTTTAGCAGCCCGAGGGCTTTTACGAAGTGGATGATTGACGCCCATGTTATACGTCTTCGTTGCGTTCAATATTACCCCAATTTCCACCCATCCCGATAAGTCCGGGAAACGAACTGGTTGGCTTCGTCAAAATTGGTGATTTTCATATTTTTACCATCCCACAACAGCCTTTTGCGACCATAATAATCGAACCCGTTTTTGTTGTTCGCTTTGCGCAAATTGTAGCTGCGAATGGCGAGATTACCCATCAGCACCGTTTCCGTGAGCGGCCCGGCGTAGTCGAAGGAAGAGGTCAGCGCCTGGTGCTGCGCGCTGCCGTATCCCGCTTTGCAGGCTTCTGTCCAGGCGGCGTTGTGGCCGTGTTCGGGTAAAGGGTTCTTTTCCAGTGCCGGCATGTTGATTTTTTCGCCGGTTTTCAGGAAAATCTTTGGGTCGTTGCCATACGTGCCGCAGGTCATCACGCCTTTTTCGCCGATCATGATCACGCCGTTGCTGCTGTCGGCTTCCGCCAAAGGTTCGCTGGCCGGAATCCACTCGGGGTGGAAAGGCCGGATGCCGCCGTCGGTCCAGTGCATGGTTACTTCCGATGCATTTCGGGCCGTTGCCGGAAATTTTATCTGCACATTCGAGGAGGGCGGGCAGCCTTCCGGGATGTATTCCGGCGTCCAGTCTTTGATGAACACCTGACCCACGCTGCATTCCACTTCGGTGGGGTAACCTAAGCCAAGCACCCGGAAAGCAGGGTCAATCAGGTGGCAGCCCATGTCACCGAGCGCGCCGGTACCGAATTCCCACCAGCCACGCCATTTGAACGGGTGGTACAACGGGTGGTACTCTACCCAGGGTGCCGTGCCAACCCAAAGCTCCCAATCGGCAGCGCTCATGGATTTGATGCGTTTCTTTTTTTCGGTTGGAACCGGAATGCCCTGCGGCCAAACCGGGCGGTTCGTCCAGATGTGGACGTCTTTTACTTTGCCGATGAGACCCTGGTCTAACCAGTCCATCATCACTTTTTGCGTAGGGTTAGACGCGCCCTGGTTGCCCATTTGGGTCACCAATTTGTATTTGTTGGCGGCTTCGGTGAGCATCCGCGCTTCCGAGATGTCGTGGGTAAGTGGCTTTTGTACATACACGTGTTTGCCGAGTTGCATGGCGATCATGGCGGCGATGGCGTGTTGGTGGTCGGGCGTGGAGATGGTCACCGCGTCAATGGTACCCTTCATTTCCTCCAGCATGACCCGGAAGTCTGTGTAAAATTTTGCGTTGGGAAATTTTTCCAGACTGGCTTTGCACTGCGCCCGGTCTACATCGCAAAGCGCCACAACGTTATTGGCGCCATTGTTCCAGGCATTGGCGATGTCGCTGGTTCCTTTGCCGCCTGCGCCGATGGCGGCCACGTTGAGTTTATCGCTCGGCGCGGTGTAGCCCCGGCCCAAAACGTGCCGCGGCACAATGAAAAATCCACCGGCGACAAGGGCCCCGGTCTTAAGAAAGTTTCTTCTCGTACTCGTCTTTTTCTGTTGCATGGATAGGATGTTAGGTTGGATTCAAATGTAGGGAGGTTTTGGGTATTTATTACCTGACCCTGTCATTTCCTGACCTCAACTTCATCAATTTTCATTAATCAATCATCAATTGTCAATAAACTGGCAGGCGTTGAATTGATGATTGACGATTAGATAATTGATGATTGTTGATGTGGCCCGTCTCCCGTCCACCGTTTTTTGACGGTCAGCCACCTGAAGGTGGCGACCACCTTCAACGCACCAACACAAACTCTCCTTTTGTTAATTCCGCCTCCGTGGCATAAGAAAACCGGTATCGCACCCAATAAATGTAGACCCCCGCCTGGGCAGCTTGTTGCCGGGATTTGCCGTTCCAGCCCTGGTTGGGATCTTGTGTCTGGAAGACCAATTGCCCCCAACGGTTGGCAATCAACAGCTCGTATGCTGCCATTTCACAGGGCGATTGCGGCAAAAAAACATCGTTGATGCCATCATCGTTCGGGGAAAAGGCATTGGGGAGGAAAATTTTGCAAACGCAGTTGCGCTCAAATTCGGACAATAGAACAGAGTCTCTGACCGCACAACCCCCGGATTGACCTTCTGCCCAGTATAGTCCGGGGGTTTCCACGAGTAGTTCCGGGTCGGACGAACCGTCGCTCCAGATGACCTGATCGAATCGGGACGCATCCACTTCCAACACGACGCCTTCCACCCGGCACAGGGTCGTATCCGGACCGAGGTTGATATCGGGGCAGATCAATTCAAAGCCATCGAGAAAAACCCAGGTTTCAACAGGAGATGCAAGGAGCACCGTCAGATAGCTGAAAGGTTGATCCGGTTGGAAAACGACCTCCCGGAGGGTCCAGTCGGTGCGGGTAGGCGGCGCTTCATACAACAAATCTCCAAACGCAACCGCTGCGCCGGAAAGCCCAACCTGTACACGGCTTTGGGGTTGATGCATACCCAAGCCGTTTTTGTCGTAAAACCGCAGGGTATACGTTTTTCCAACTTCCAATGGGGAAGACAAAGCCATCGCCACGGCATCGGAGCCGTTATTGGAATACAGGGCAATAAAATCAGATCCCTGCGCCGGAGGGCCAAATCCGCAATTGCCGTTTAGCACGTCCACTTCCGATTGAAAGCCGAACGCCTGTACGAAAGGCACGGTTTGATTGAAGTTATTGTTTTGCAGGTTAATCCCGCAATCTGTGCTGTTTAACTCAAAACCACCGTTCAAAATAGTTTGGCTGGCGAGCGGTAGGCTCGCGAATAAGCAAAACAGGACAGACATAAAAAGGCAGCGCATTTGGCAAAGTTAATGCCTCAATTATTTTTAAAGCCTTTTTCTACCATAGAACGCACGATACCCATGTACCACTTCAGCGGCAGCAGGCTTCGCAGCGCCAGCAACAGCGGCGCCGGACTGCCTACGAGGTAGCGCAGGCGGAAGCTGCGGTCGTTGGCGGCAAAGAAGATTTTTTTGGCTACGATTTCCGGGCCGATGGCATTTTTCTCCGATTCGCTAACGTTGGCGTGGACGACTTTTTCGTATTGGTCATACGCCGTTAAGCCTTCTTTTTTGATCAGTTCCATCGAACGGTGGTAGAATTCGGTTTTGATGGCGCCCGGCTCCACGTTTTTTACGCGAATGTTGAAAGGGCGCAATTCGTAGGACAAAGATTCTGCAAAACCCTCTACTGCCCATTTGGTGCCGTGGTAAAGACTATAAATCGGGAAAGTAATGCGACCGCCCATCGAGGTCACGTTGATGATTGTACCATCGCGGCGCTCCCGAAAGTAGGGGAGGATGGCGCGGATCACGTTCATCACACCAAAGACATTCGTATCAAACTGGCGCTGGATTTGTTGGTTGGTAGCGGCTTCAAAAATACCCACTGCGCCGTAGCCGGCATTGTTCACAATCGCGTCAATGCCTCCAAAATCGGCGATGGCCTGCCGGATGGCTTCTGCAATACTGGCTTCGTCTGTTACGTCTAAACGGTACAATTTCAGGTGGGCTAATTGCCCAAGGGTTTTGTCTTTTTCCGGCGAACGTAGGGTAGCGGCTACGTTCCAGCCCTGTTTTTGAAAATAAAGCGCGGTGGCCAGGCCGATGCCCGAAGAAGTGCCGGTCACCAGGACCGTTTTGCGGATGTTTTTCATATTGAATGAATATTTATTCATAAATAAGTCAAAAAAATAGGCTCTAAGAGCCTGATAGTGACCAGGTGACTTGAAGTCTAATGTCGTCAACTTAAGGAATCATAACCACGAAGTGGTTGAAGGACAGGGATGAGCCCAACCCAAAATGGGGTTGAATGTCAATAGGTTACACCCCGGTTTTAACATTCAACCCCATTCGGGGTTGGTTCCCTTCCTCACTTCCACCTTTCCCCGAATTGCATTCGGGGCTATTCAAATTTGACCCTTTCAGGGTCGTTTACGTCGTTAAGTTGATGACGTTAGATTCGAAGTCACCGGGTCGGGTCACTAAACACTATCGTTTCAGCCCATCCCAAGCCATTGCCAGAGCGGTCGTTTTGAAATTTTCGTTCATTCTGAGGTTACCGGAAGCCTGCAACTGAACCAACCCGCCGACAAAACCTGTCAATTGCGCCACCAGCATTTCAGTTGGAACGTCTTTCACCAATCGCTCTCTTTTGCCGCGTTCCAGCAGTTCAAAAATCGGCGCGACCAACTGATCGGCCTCTTCCTGAACTGTCTTATCCAAATATGGCGAGCGGTAGTATTGCTCTACAAATGCCGATTCTTCGGGGTTGGCTAAGTTGGCGTCTAAGAAGTTCTGCCAGATCAGTTCAAAGCCTTCCATAAACGGCGCGGAGGCATCGTATCCTTTCAGCAGGGCTTGTGCACTGCGCCGCTTGAGCGAGATATAAAGCCGGTTGATGATATCTTCTTTGCTTTTGAAATACAGATAGATGGTTCCCGCTGCCATTTGCGCTTCTTTCGCAAGAATGGACATCTTCAACCCCGCAAACCCTTCCTGCTGGATGAGTCGCAGTGCTGCCCGGAAAATTGCCTGTTCTTTATCTGTATCAAGGTTTCGCATGACGGCACAAAGATAATGAATATTTATTCATTTTTAAAAAAAAATAAACCGGTTTTTACAAAAAAAACAGATTAAGAGACCCGTTTTTGCCGCATCACGGTCTTGATCCTATTTGGGCATATAAGTTTAGCATTTGCCTCGCCAGAGGGTTTGCTTCAAAGCGGCGCACATAATCCAGTCCTGTTGAGATGCGCACACTGCGTTCCCCGGTGTCTGTCAGCAATACCCGGATGCCTTCAGCGATGGCTTCTGTGTTTTCCGGGTTCACCAGCCAGGCGCCGGGCCCGCCTGCTTCAGGTAGGGAAGAAACATTGGAGGTAATCACCGGCACGCCGCAGTTCAGGGCTTCGATGACCGGGATGCCAAAACCTTCGCACAAAGAGGGATAAAGAAATACTGAAGCGCCCCGGTAAAGGGCAGGAAGCTCTGCAAAAACAGGTGCAATAAAATGCACCCACGGTTCCAGGGCCTTAGCGGCAATGTATTGGCGCACCTGCTGTTCATAAGCGCCGCCTTTGCCCACTACGGCTAACGGCAGGCGCAGGCTGGGGGGCAACAATTCCAGCGCCTGCACAATACGCAGCAGGTTTTTGCGCTTGATGATGCTGCCGACGTAAAGCAGGTAATTTTGCGGCAAACCGTATTTTTGGACAATACCGGCGATTTCCTCTGGCAGCCGGGGTTGTCCAAAGCGCGCATCGCAGGATTGGTAAATGACCTCAATGCGTTGTGGATCAATGCCGTAAAATTCAACAATATCGTTTTTAGTGCTTTCGCTGATGGCGACGATGCGATCGGCGTGCCGGCAAGCGTAGTTGAATTTCCAATCGTAGATGAGGCGGTCTAAAAAAGCGTATTGATCGGGGTAGCGCTTAAAAATCAGGTCGTGGATGGTAACGACGCTGCGAATGCCCGTGCGGTGCAATCCCAGCGGAATTTCATGACTAAGCCCGTGAAAGAGTTGAATCCCATCGCGGAGCAGGTCTTTTTTGATCCCTGTGCTGCGCCACCAGGCAGGAAAAGAGCTTCCCGGCGTTTGCACCCGAAAAGGAGGATGGCCTAAAAAAACTTCCGTTTCGGGGTGTTGCCGAATTTTTGGGGTGTAGAGCCAGTATTCATTTTCCGGCGCGGCTTTCGCTAAGTTGCCCAGCAGAGTCCGGCTGTAAATCCCCAGCCCGGTGAAGTTATTGAAGAGTCTTTTTGCGTCGTAGCCGATTCGGAACATTGATGATGGATAGTGGTTACTGGTTATTTGTTACTGGTTATTTGTTACTGGTGGGTTGTGCAATGTTCAGCGTAACGAAATCACTACCTGTTCCCTCCCCACGAATAACGAATAACTGATAACCAATAACCATGTTAAGAACAAAGTATCCGCTCCAGCATTTTCAGCGTAATCAGGTAAGTTGGTTTTACGCCATCCATACCCAGACTGCCGGAAGCAAGCGTGTGTCCGGTTAGCAAAGGATTATCAGAAGCGTAATAGGCGTAGTGAAGGGCGACCTCGCGATCAATGCTTTTCCTGATTTTCGAAGCCGACTGGATGGCTTTCTGATAATGTGCGCCCTCCATTTCCAGACCTACCGCCTGCCAGGAGGATCGAAGAAAATATTGGAGGATGTCTTTATTCTGGAGCGATGTTCCCAAAACCGTGATCATGGTTCCTTCAAAAACCCGCAAGCCGTTTCCTTCAAAATCAGCGGCGGTAAATCCGTTATTGATCGGATAGTTGTCTGCTGTGCCCTCGAAAACGTGTGCTGTTGGCACCATAATGTCGCCTTTATCGCCTTCCAGGATGCCGGCTTTGCCCATGATGAAAATGGATTGTACATTCAGAGGAATGTCTTTGCCTTTGTGTTCAAAAGGCTTCAGCAACTCGTCCATGGTCTCATAGGCCTGTTCTCCAAAAGCGTAATCCATGACAAAGATCACCGGTTTTTCCCGGGCGATAAGGTCGGCATCCCAGGCTAATTCCGGAGGCAAAATAGCTACATCAATCTGAGCAGTATCAAATATTTGCACGGAGATATTGGTGCCGCTGGTGTCATCCAACTGATACATACCATTACGCAAAGCATAAGCCTTTACTTTTGCCCGGAGTGTGCTATTTTCATCTAAGCTCAGTTCTTTGGCCAAATCCTCTAAGGGGCGGCTCCGGTTTTGCGCTGAAAAAGCCTGCGCAGCGTAAAAGCAGTTCATCACGCTGTGTAAATTGGCGCTGATGAGGTGGATCGGGCGTTCGATAAGCCCCTGATCCCACAAAAATTGCTTGATGTTGCGCGCCCACTGTTCACCATAATAATGGTGGCCGAGGCGTTCGCGCAAAGCCCATGAAAAGCTAATTTCCCGGTCTTTTTGCTCTAATTCTTCTTCAGTAGACAGCCGTCCCAGCCAATAAGTAATTTGAAAAAGGCTGTTCACGTTCGAGTCGCTGTCGAACCGCCGGCTGATGGCCACCGTTTCTTCGTAAGTGCGGCCAAGCAGCGTGCTGAGGTAGGTGTAGGCAACTTCGCGGTCGAAATCTTCCCCGCTGGTTTCCTGCTGTACCACCTGTTCCAGCATCACCCACTCGCGGCGTTTGCGCTGTTTAATGTCTTCGCTGTTCCTGCGAATTTTGTCTGCTTCGATGTACAGGAAGGTCAGGTGCGTGAGGATGTCGTAAATATCGCTGCGGCCTCGCGTCATCTCAATGTACATTTCTTCTTTTTCAATATGATAACAATTGCGGCGGCGGCGGGGTGGTATGATAGGCGTGAAATCGTTTTCAAAACCCTCTTTGGTAATCAGTTTGATGTAGCGGCACATTTCAATGCCCTTTGGCAAGCGTTGGAAAACATAAAGCAAACCGTCAAGCTCTACTCGTTCCGGGTCGGTTATGGAGCCGTAGATTTCCGGACGAAGTGCGCCAAGCGCTTCGATCATGGCTTCTCCAGATACGCCGAGCGGCTTGTAACCACCGCGAATAAAAAGGTGGCGCATGGCAATGTAAAGCCGTTCAATGGCTCCCCGCGATTCCTGCGCACGGGTGCGCTCGCTAATGGGTGTGATAGGCATGGTCATCATTTTGTGGTGCAAAGGTAGCAGGTTGAAATGGAATATTGCGGAGGAAATGCAGGTTGCTTATTTAGACATTTTACAAATAAATTGACTGCCAACACTTTACAGTCTCGTGACATTAAAAGTACCCTTGCGGTCTATCTTTGTCCTCTGTATAAGGTAAAAGCGCTAATATGATTCACGATTTCAAAATATTAACCGTAACGCATAAGCAGACCAACCTCAGTGCTATTGAGGATTTTGTGCTGAAAGCGGCCGATGAGGTTGTGCTGCAGGAACGTTTGGCGCATTTAAAAGCGCAATTTGACATCGAAGAATTGTTCTACCTGCCCACTTGCAATCGGGTCATGTATCTTTTTACCATGTCACGCCCTTTAGATGCGCATTTTGCTGCGCATTTTTTCCAATACATTAATCCTGAACTTTCCATTGCGACGTTGGAGCGCATTGAGCACCTGGCGCTGCTGCTCGAAGGCGAAGCGGCCATCAACCACTTATTTGAAGTCAGTGCTTCCATAGACTCCATGGTCGTGGGCGAGCGCCAGATTCTCGGCCAGCTAAAGGAAGCTTACGACCGTTGTTTAACATGGGGATTAACCGGCGATAACATTCGCATAGCCATTCAAAATGCAATCATTTCTGCCAAAGAAGTTTATGCCCAGACGCGCATCGGCGAAAAACCGGTGTCCATCGTTTCTTTAGCCATCCAGAAAATGATGCGGAGCAACCTCTCCCGGGATGCGCGGATACTGCTCATCGGCGCCGGGCAAACGAATGCCTTAGTGGCTAAATTCCTGAAAAAGCATAATTTTAGTTGCATTACGGTATTCAACCGCAGTTTGGAAAAAGCGGAACAATTAGCCGCAACGCTCGAAGGCCACGCATTGCCTTTAAGCGCCTTAGCCACGTATCAGAAGGGTTTTGATGGTATGATCATCTGCACGGGCGCTACCGAGGCCATCATTACGCCCGAATTGTACGCGCAGTTATTGCAGGGTGATCCCGACAAAAAAGTGGTCATTGACCTTTCGATTCCTAACAATGTTCACCGCGCCACAACCGAAGCTTTTTCGATGCAATACATCGAAATTGACGACCTGCGCCAGTTGGCAAAAGAAAACCTCGCTTTTCGCGAACAGGAAATTGCCAAAGCGCAAAAATTATTGGCTGCCTATATTAAAAATTTTCCGGACGAACTACGTCAACGCCATGTAGAACTTGCGTTGCGCGCCATTCCTGAAGCCGTGCGGGCTGTAAAAGAAAAAGCAATCAACGAAGTGTTTAAAAAAGAAGTTGCCGTGCTGGACGCGCCGACCCGGGAACTGATGGAGCGCATGATGACCTATATGGAAAAGAAATGCGTGGGTATTCCGATGAAAGTGGCGAAGGCTTCGATAGCGGGTAAGCCGCTCAAACAGCGGCGCTTGCCGGTATCCTTTATAAATTAGTGACCGATCGTTTCGGCTCCGCTCAACGACTGGTCGTTGAGCGGAGTCAAAACGATCGGGCTATAAAGACAGCGGCGAAGCAGGCCGATCCTCCTCAATTGGCTCTACGAGTACCACTTTTTCGTCAATAATTCCTACAACGCGCACCGGAGTACCGGGAGAAATGGCTTTGCCGGAAGTTACGGCTTCTACTGCGAAGGGTGCTTCGCGTACATTGAGGTGGACGGCGCCGAAACCATTGCGGTGCGGTGGAATGGTCTTGAGGGCTTTGCCTGTGCTTTGATCGGCCTGGTGAAGGTCGAAATGATCGCGGATCAGGGTTTGACGGATCAAGCCCATCACAAGCCTGCTGATTACGATGCCTGCAAGACCCGATGCAATACCAACCGAAAAACAAGCTGGAAGAGACAGGTGCTGATGAAAACTCACGACCAGCCCCCAAGCGCCAAACGCAACAAACGGCAGCAGCATGCGGACAGAAATTGCATCCTTGGGAGGCGAATTTGGTTCGGGTTTCCCAAAAATGTTCAGCGCAGCAAAAATAAACAACAGAACGGTCGAAACAGCAGCCACTCCCCAGGCTAATTGCCTGGCTAATGCCTGTTCATGCCATGCGTTGCTGAATAACAAAATATCCATTCCGTCAGGGATTTATCTGCCATAGCGGCATCAGATACAAAGCTACACTTTGAGCAGCGCTTGCCGTCATTGCTTCGACAAAGCAGGCTGCTTTATCGCTGTACCTTCAAAAAATGGGGGATCAATACCGCGGACTGCTGTGATAAAGCACAATAAACAGGATGGCCATGCGCATGGCTGCGGGAACGTCTTTGTCTAATTCATCAATGACAACCCAATCTCTCGGGTCGCCGGTGAAAGCGGTGTATATTTCCATGTCCCCATAATTGCCGCGCACTTCCCATTCGTCCCAGGTGCTGTTGTAGCGGCAAGCTAAGGTAAGTTGGATATCATTGTCAGAAATGCGCCATTCCCGGAAATTGTTATTCCAGAGGATTTTTGCACTGACGATTTCGCCTTCATTGCTGCGGATTTCCCACTCACCGGGGTCATTGGGCCATTTGATTTTAATGGCGCCGCTCAATCCTCCGACATTGTACTCCCACTCATCCCAGTTGTCGGCATCCTGCCACCGCAGGCGCAGATCGCCTTCTTCCTCACCGGCGTAGATAACCCAATCGCGAAAAGAATCGCTCCAGCGCGCACCCGCACCCGACAGCGACTGTGCATAAGCATGAGCTGCCGGAAAAAGTAAAACGAGCCATAATACGAATTTCGCCATAACAGATGGTATCAGGTTTATGAAAATCCACAGGGATAACGAAATTCGAGCGACAAAGAGTATCTGCGCTTAAAACGGCAGGTCATCGTCGCTGCTGGCAGCAGAAGAAAAACTCGGCTCATCGCTGGCGCTTGGGAAAGAACCATCGCCACTTGCCGCAGCAGGCGCATCAGCCGTGCCTTGTGATACTTTTTCTACCCGCCAGGCATTGAGGTTGGTAAAATATTTGCCCTGCCATTCGCGGCCGCGCAGGTCGAAATGCACTTTCATCTGCTCGCCTTCCGAAAAGGCGTCTATCAGGGAGCAACGATCCTGCGTCAATTGAAATTTAACGAATTCAGGGTAGTTACCACTTGCTACCTCAAGGACGAATTCCCGGGCCTGAAATTTTTCAGATTTGCTTTCGGTTTCGTACTTTTTAATCAATTTGCCTTCCACTTCAAATGACATGACGCTATTGTTTTTTTGTGAATGATGATTTAGATGGATAAAGTTAAGATTTGAAAACCAAATCAGTAGTATGAAAGTCATTTTCCGGCGTCCTTCCAACGCCAGAGATACACGCAAGCCCACGACCGGTAAGGGCGCCAGGTATCTGCAATCTCCATCATGCGTTGTCGGAGCGCTTTCCCGGTTTCCGTTAGTCCGTATAATTTGATCATCGAATTTTGCACCCCGAGGTCATCCATCGGGAAGACGTCTTCGCGGCGAAGGGTGAACATCAGGATCATTTCTACTGTCCAGCGTCCTACGCCTTTGATTTGCGTGAGCCGCTTTAAAATTTCCTCGTCTTCGTGACCGTCCCAATTGTAACCAATTAGATTTTCTGCCAAAAAGAATTCCGCCACATTGCGCACATAGTTGGCCTTTTGATACGAAAGTCCCACGCCGCGCAACGATTCCGTATCCAATTTGACTAAGGCTTCCGGCACGGGGTAGCCTTCCGGAAATAACTCGAGGAAACGCTTGTGAATCGTGGCCGCCGCTTTAATAGACAACTGCTGGTAAATGATGGACTCCACCAATTCAGCATAAAGATCACCTTTACTCTGCGAAGGAGCAGGCTGGATCGTGGCCACTAAAGGGCGAAGGCGTTCATCGTTGGAAAGATGCCGGCGTGCAGCCTCGGGAACCATGCGTCTTTATTTTTGTGCGTTGCGGATGAGATAAAAAGCCGGTACTGCAAATATGATATTGGGCAGCCATATCCCCAGCATAACCGGAATGATGTTGCCCGAAGCAAATACGATGGCAAAGCGCGAAATAAATACGAAAATAGCGCCAATGGCAATACCGATGGCCAAATGCAGCCCCATTCCGCCCCGCACTTTTCGGGCGGCAACCGCCATACCGATCAGCGTGAGGATGAAGATCGAAAAGGGTTCGGCAGTGCGCCGTTGCAATTCTACTTCATAGCGCTGCGCATTCCCTACCCCGCGCTCTCGCTGCTTGGCTAAATAGCGCATCAGTTCGGGCGTCGTCATGCTGGTATGGACTTCTGTCGCTTCCAAGAAGTCGGCAGGGGCAAAATTGAACGTGGTGTCTTTTTGGTCTTTTCGTTTGGAAATCAAAGTTTCTTTCTCCCCGTCGAAATTGCGGATTTCATAGTTGATCAGGCGCCATTTATTCGGCGGACCGATCCACTGAGCACGCGCAGCTTTGAGCACGGAGATCATTTTGTTGTCTTTGAAATGTTCGATCCGAAAATGTTGCGCGCTGGTATCCTGGCGGCTAAAAATGCCAATATAGACTTTAGTATCCGGGGAAATAAAAAAATGAAAATCAGCGCTCTTCTCTTTTTTGCGCTTGTTTTTCTCTAAATACTGCCCCTCAATCTCCAATTTTCGCTCGGTTACCTGAGGGATAAAAAAATGGTTACCGGCCAAATGCAAAAAAGCAATAAGCCCGGCGCCGGCGAGGTAAGGTCGCATAAGCCGGTTGAAACTGACCCCCGCATTAAAAATGGAAATGACTTCAGAGTTGAAAGCCATCCGGGACGTAAAAAAAATGACGGAAATCAAGGCGAACAAAGGCCACAACAAGCCGTCAATAAACAGGATAAACCCCGGATAGTAATCAAACAGGATCTCTTTTTTGGTGATTGGCTCCTCAACAAATTTTTCCACTTTTTCACTAAAATCAATGGATACGGCGATCATCGTGAAGATCAGGGCCGTAAAAAAAAAGGTGGAAAGAAAACTTCGGATAATGTACCAGTCGAGCTTCTTGAGCATATTCAACAGTATTGCGTACAAAGATACGCAAACAAGAGGTCATTTAATCGGACATTTCCGGCCAAAGTCGGATAGCTTCGTCTTCTTTGGCCGACATGCGTTGTTTATCCTCCGGAGTTTTGTCTAAATAGCCGCAAAGATGCAGGACTCCATGCGCCATGACCCGTCGTAGTTCCACTTCAAAAGCCACGCCGAATTGTTGGGCATTGTCCTGAATCCGCTCAATGCTAATGAAAATATCACCTTCAATTTCGTCAGATTCCGAATAGGGAAAGGTGATTACATCGGTGAGGGTATCGTGATCTAAGTAGTCCACATTCATGCGGTGCAGGTAAGCATCGCTGGTGAAAATATAGTTGATGGCGGCAGGGGACTTGCCTTCAAAGGCAAGGATTTTGCTAATCCATACCCGGGTGAGCGCTTCGTCCGGCAATTCAAATTCAATATCTTCCGGAAAAAAGTTGACCGAATGGTCATCTTCTTCGTTCCATGCGATCTCCTCGTGATCGCCAATTGGTGCAGGCATGTAGTCTAAAGTCTGAAAGCTCAAATCTTAAAATGCATTTCAACGGTTCTTCCATTGTCTTCAAAACTGATGTCATCGCAGAGCCTTTTCATCAGAAAAACGCCCCGGCCTCCCAAGGTCAGGATGTTTTCAGGAGCAGTCGGATCCGGCAGTTTACAATGATCAAAACCGCAACCCTGGTCGGATACGCGCACGGCTATTTGATCATTTTGTTTTTTCAGGTGCACCTGAACTACTTTTGATTCATCCCCGTGGTTGCCGTGAATGATGGCGTTGTTTACGGCTTCCGTAACGCTGACCAAAATGTTGCCGTGTACGTCAGGACTAATGCGGTAACGCTCTGCCATACGGGTGACCCATGACTCAATCATACTGATGCTCCCAGGTCTGGAAGGCAGTTCAAGAACGATTGCTTGTAGTGTATTTGATTTCATCCCTCGGTTAAGTTGTGTGTTCCGGTTGAAGAAATAAGAGTTCGATGATTAACATTATGCCTCTTTTGACAACCCCGGCGTTCCGACGGTCATACGCCCGGGAAGTCACTTTTATTTGGCCTTCAATGTTTTAAAGTAATCTTCCACTAATTGTTTGTAGTAGGGTTTCAGCGCAGGGGAGACCGTTTTGTACTGTTCGATCTCTGCTTCACGTTTTTTGATGTATTCTTCAAGCGAAGGCGGCATTTTGCGCTCTTTCTGCGTAGCCGTTTCTGCTTTGCGCTGCTCATCGAGGCCGCGTTCGCGTTCCGCTTTTTCGTGCTCAAGCAGGCGCGTCATGATGTCTTGCTGGCGCTTAAGCGTCTCATTGTTTAGTCTTTTGTTAACTAAATCTATCTCAACTTTGTCCATCTGGTCCATGATGTCCTGAAGTTCTTTGTTGCCCTGGCCTTTTTTCTGCAACTCTTGTTGTTTTTCACGCAGGGCTTTGCGCAGCGCAGCTTGTTTGGCTGCCATTTGTGCAAATTCTTTGCTCGTGCCGCCTTTTCCTTTTTGCAGACCTTCCTTCATCTTTTTCATCTGCTCGTTCAAGTCCTGCTGGCCTTGTGATATTTTATCGGAAGGTTTTTTACCTCCTTTGCCGTTTGGATTTGGATTCGTGCACATCTGATCGCCCGACATCATGCCCGACATCTGCTGTTGCATCTGGTTCATCACCTCGCTGAGCATGAGGGCCAGGTCATTGATGTTTTTCATGCCGCGTTGCTGGTGTTCACCGGCCTGAAGTTTTTGGCGTTCTTCCAATTCCTTCAAAGATTCGCGCATGTTTTCTTTGATATCAGATACTTTTTCAGTCACGAAAGACTCGATCTGGAACACGCGCTTGCTCAACGCCTGGAGGCTGTCTTCTACCAGACGGAAGTCGTCCTGGAGTTTGAATTGCTGCTGTACCAGGGATACATATTTTGGGGTGTTTATTTCTACTGCGGAAAAGTTTTTGATCAGGTCTTCCTGGTCAAACGACAAGCCAACTAAGTTTTCCAGCAACTGGCGCAGGGATTTCATGTCTTCCTCCATCTGCTCCATTTCGCCGGATTGCATTTCCATGGCCATTTGATTAGCCATTTCTTTCATTTTTTCGGAAGCGCTTTTCTGTGCTTTGGAAGCTTTTTTATTTTGTTGCTGCTGCAATTGCTGCTGGCTGTCATTCAGGTCTTTTTTGATGTCCTCCATCTCCTCTTTCTTGTCTTCCATTTCCTTGGGGGACTCCAGCTCTTCGTTTTTCTTTTCGATCTCCTCCATCTTCTCTTCGATCTTATCAAACTTTTCGTTGATTTCCTCCTGCTCTTTTTTCAATTCTTCCTGCGCGCCTTTTTCCTCTTCGGTTTTTTCACTCAGTTCCTTCTGCTCTTCCGCCAGTTTATTCAACTCATCAATAGTTTCGTTGAGTTCCTGTTCCAGCTCTAATTGTTTGAACATTTCCAGCATCCGGTCGAGTTCTTTTTCCATATCCTCGTCCTCAAACTGAAACTCTTCCATCATTTCCAGCGCGCCGTCTTTTTCCAACTCCTGAAGCATTTCTTCGATTTGCTCCATAAGTTCCTTCATTTCTTCGCTCATCACCTGCTCGAAGAGTTCCTGGAGCTGTTCCTGCTTCTCAGCGATCTTTTGATCCGTTTCGCTGAATTCTTCCTGGTTTTTCTTATTTTCTTCAAAAGACTGCTTGGCCTGGTCAATCTGTTTTTCCAATTCTTTCTGGCGATCCAGCAGTTTTTCCAATTCTTTGCGGCTTTTCCAGTCTAAGTCTTTTTCCTGCAGGAGTTTTTCCCGCATTTTTTTCATGTCTTCCTGAATCTTGCGCGATTCTTCGAGCGCTTTTTTCAGGTTGTCCTTGATCTGCTGGTCATTTTGCTCGGCCATCTGCTTGAACTCTTCCACGGTTGGAATGGAAAGGATCATCAGGCTGGTACGCGCCGACTTGCGGCCATTAACGCCGTCGTTGTCGAACGTTTCAAAATAATAGGTGACTTCGTCGCCGGGCTTCAGGTCGAGGTTGGTGGCGTCGAAGGAATAATCGTAGCGGATGTCTTTGGTTTCCGGCTTTTTCACCACAACGGTATTCAAATCCCCCTGCTGGCCGCCCGAGCGCTTGATGCGGTAATTGAAGGTCAGTGCAGTAAGGCCGTAATCGTCGGAAGCTTCGCCGGCAAAGAAGAGCAACTTGCGATCCGTGCTATCCTGGAATTTTTCAACCGAAATATTCGGATACAAGTCAGGAATAACCGTGATGGTATAGCTAACCGAATCGGCGTTGGGCAAGCGGGCATTAGAAATATATACTTTATAGGCTTCGTCTTTCGCCACGCGCTTTTTAAACGTGAAAAGGTCGTCTGAAAAACGCTTCACCTGCTGCTTGCGGTGTTGGTCGCCTGAGAAAGCAATTTGGATATCGTCCGTATGTAAAGCGTTGAATATCCAGTCAATATTGGTGCCTTCCGGAATGACAAAATCACCGACGCTGTTCAGGCTTTCGTCTTTGCGGCCTGTGTATGCAGGATAATCCAATTTTGCTTCAAAACCGAGTATATTTGGTTTTTCCAACACGTCAAGGGTATAAGCTTCCGAACGCACAGTGGCTGCCGACAACTCGAATTCCACGTCTTTTTGGACATTGCTGAACCGGTAAACAAAGCGGTCTGCGGCTTCTTTGGTCAGGCGGTAGGTATAGTTGTCTACGTCTATAAAGACCTCGTTTGGCAACTGTTCGCCCTCAATAATTACATCAAGCTGGTAATCACCGAACTGCATGACCGCAAGGGCGTCTTTGTCTATTTTGAACCGGAATGGCGCCGGTTTTTCAAATTCTTTGCCGCTGATGAGGCGCGCCGTACTTTCCTTAATGAGGCTTGGTGCTGCAAACAGCAACACGATGAGCAGCATCAGTGGAGGCAGGGCATAGCGCAGGTATTTTTTATTCTGAGCTAAATTGATGGCCGCTTTGAACGGAACCGGCTTGATTTCTTCCGATTTTTGATCAATGCTCGCCAAAATCAGGTCTTTCTGGTCAATTTGGTCAGCCTGCCGGCGCAATTGCAGCACATTCAGCAGCTTATCTTTCACATCTGGAAAGTGATCGCCCACAATGGCTGCAGCCCGCTCGTGCGAAATGACGCTGCCGAGCCGGAAGTAGTGCAACAGGGGCAGCACTACCCAATAGCCCAGAGACAAGGCACTGACGCCAATGAAAGAATAAAACAGCACCTTACGGGTACCTGCATGGAAATAGAAATAGTGTTCAAGGAAGTTCAGCCCGAGGAACAAAACTAAAATGAGCGCAACGCTGTACAGCGAGCCGCGAATGAGCTGATTGATATAATACTTGCGAATGAACTGGTCTAGCTTCTCAATTAACAGGCGGTAGTTATCGTGCATTGCCATTGCTTACTCTACTTTTTTAACAACGATTAGAGAACGTCTTTTAGCCGTATTCCGCTTAACCCTGTACGAAACAAGGGCAATTAAACAGGAATACGCAGACCTTTGTCACCCTTCTGAACGAAAGACAACCATGATTAGTAACGTCTTAACGCTTAAAAAGGTTACGGGCTGGTTTCAGGGGAAAGTTGTAAAAGACTCGAAAGTTAGGGAAGATTTGGATGCTTGTCAAGGGGGGAAGGTGTTAATCCCCCAACTTATCTGAAAAAGAAAAAGCCCCGACATGCTGTCGGAGCTTTTTTGCGCCTCCTCTAGGACTTGAACCTAGGACCTACGGATTAACAGTCCGCCGCTCTAACCGGCTGAGCTAAGGAGGCTTTTTGAGGTGTGATTTTGCCCTTTCTTCAAAAGGCGAGCGCAAATTTATTACGATCCGATTAAAAGCGCAATCTTTGCGCGTTATTTTTTTTAAAAGAGGCGAGAAATATATTCTTATCGCTGTAAATCAATTCATTAGGATTATGAGTTTGTTAACCGTTGGCACTGTAGCTTTCGATGATATTGAAACGCCGGGCGGCCGGGCAGAAAAAGTCGTTGGCGGAGCAGCTACTTACATTGCGCTGGCAGCTTCCTATTTTACCCGGGATATCCGCATCGTTTCGGTGGTTGGAGATGATTTTCCGACAGAAGAATTGGGCGATTTGCAATCGCGGGGCGTTGATTTGCAGGGATTGCAAATCCGAAAAGGCGAAAAGTCTTTTTTCTGGGCCGGGCGCTACCGCAACAACATGAACGAGCGCGATACGCTGGAGACGCAGTTGAATGTCTTGGCTGATTTCGATCCCATTTTGCCCGAATCCTACAAAAATGTCCCGTTTTTAATGCTGGGCAACCTGACGCCGAGTGTACAGCAGCAGGTCATCGAACAAATGCACCAGCGCCCGAAACTCATTGCTTTGGACACCATGAATTTCTGGATGAACACGGCAATGGACGGCTTGCTGAAGGTGTTGAAAATGATAGATATCCTCATCATCAACGACGAGGAAGCCCGGCAACTTTCCGGTGAATATTCCTTAGTGCGGGCCGCGCGTGCCATTCATGCGCTGGGGCCGCGCTTTTTGGTTATTAAAAAAGGAGAACATGGCGCTCTGCTGTTTGAAGGCGACCAGGTTTTCTTTGCACCCGCGTTGCCGTTGGAAGAGATTGTAGACCCAACCGGCGCCGGAGATACGTTTGCCGGCGGCTTTATGGGCTATTTGACTAAAACGCAGGATACTTCTTTTGAAAATATGAAACGCGCGGTGATTCATGGTTCTGCCATGGCTTCTTTCTGCGTGGAAGCGTTCAGCATCGAGCGTCTGAAAACGCTGACAGAGCAGGAAATCAACGACCGCATCCTTCAATTTGCCCGATTGGTCAATTTCGATTAGCCTGGGCAATGACCCGTTTGCAACGCCAGCAAAGATAGTTGGCTAAGATCCAGAAATGCCGGTACGCCTTGTTGTGCGTTTGTCCGTGGTGGTAGCGGTAATAAATCTGCTGTACAATCACGGCAAGGCGAAACAGGCCATAGACTTCATAGAAAGTAAAATTTTCGGCGCGAAAGCCCATCTTTTCGCAATAATAGGCCACCACTTCTTTCCGGGCCAGCATCCCGGGCAGGTGGGTTGGCTGGCGGCGCAGCATTTTGTGGATAAAATCATCGTCGGCCTGCACCCAGTAAGCCAAAGAATTGCCTAAATCCATTAACGGATCACCCACGGTGGCCATTTCCCAGTCCAAAACCCCGATCACCCGCATCGGATCTTCCGTATCCAGCACGACATTATCAAAACGGAAATCGTTGTGAATGAAACAAGTGCGTTCCGTTTTGGGAATATTGGCGGCAAGCCAGTCCATGATGGAACGGGCAGCGGGCACATTCCAGGTTTTGGCTTTCCGGTAGCGATCCGACCAGCCGGAAATTTGACGTTGAGCGTATCCTGTACCTTTTCCAAAGGATGACAAACCGGCCTGCTCCGGGTCAATCTGGTGCAACTCGATGAGTTTGTCCAGCACATTCAGGCACAATTGCCGAGTTTGTTCGGGCGATAAATACAAATCTTTGGGCAGGTTGGCGCGGGGGATAATGCCGCTGAGTTGCTCCATAATATAAAACTCCCGGCCAATCAGGGTCGTATCGTCACAAAAAGCGATCATTTCCGGCACGTAAGGATATACCGGTTTCAACTGCTTCATGATTTGGTATTCCCGGGCCATGTCGTGTGCGCTTTTTGCTTTGGTTCCTTTCGGCGGGCAGCGCAGGATGAAGGCTGCGTTATCGAATTGGAGCTGGTAAGTCAGATTGGAAGCACCGCCCCGGAACTGGTGCAGGCGGAGGTCGCCTTCCAGTCCGGGAAGATGCTGGCCGAGGAAATTCCGGATCACAACCAGGTCAAGCGCGTCTTCGCTGCGCACGTCCTGAGGTTGGTCTATCCATTTTTTTGGTGTTTGCATAGGTACTTTTATTACCCTTACCGGCAAGCAGGAACAGCATTCGTTCATTTCACTACACTCAGCTTCCCGGTCTGCAAAGTTATTCTCCTACTCCTTTCAACGATGCACCAACGACGCATAATCCAAAAAATAAATCACTTTCAGCGACAAACTGTTCAGTTGAGGCGCTTCCAGCAAGCCGTCTAAGTTGTTGAAATAGTTCAGGTTTGCAAAGGAATCGTAGCTCGAAATTGCATTTTTCCAGATCAGGAAAAGGTCGCTTCCAGGGGCAAAACGCCAGCGGTAGACCACATCAATATTAAAGGCGTCAAAATTGGCGTTGTGCTGGCCTGCGTAATCGGTTGAGGCCAGATCCCCGTCTTCTTCCAACTCATAGTAACGGTTATAATCTACTTTCGTCCAGTAGTGCCTTAACCGGAAGGAGAGTGTCATCTTGTTGTTGAAGGTGTAGTTGGTATTGAAAATATTTTCGACGGTAATCTGGTCGCGACGGCCAAAAATGATCGCTGGCCGGCTCGTTGGTTCGCCGGTCACAGGGTCGGTTTCGTTGAACGTGGTATTGGTCGCGAAACCCATATCGTTGATAAAATTGTAATTGCCAACCTGGAGGGTGAAATTTAGTTTGTCGTTCACGCGGTAGCGCGGCGTAAAGGTCCAATTCCAGCGGTGTCTGCCGCTTGCGCCGTATTTTCTGAAATTAGTTTCAAAAGAAATGCGCATACGCTTGCGCGAATCCGAACCCACCCAAAAGCCATAGTTATTGTTAGTAGGCGCTTTGAAATAACGCCCCGGGGTGCGCGGCTCGAAATAATCGTAATTGATGAACGGTTCGTGGTAAGTCCAGATATTCCAATTCCAGAAATCTTTTGTCTGAGCAGACGCCCAAAAATTAATGCTTGCCGAGGTAAAAACATTTGGATGGTAAAGCCGGGCATAGTTGACATAAACCCCGCCGTTGGCATTGTTAAAGATGGAGAAAGGCTCATATTTGTTGTAGTTCAGCGACCCCTCTACGGCGCGTTCATTGTTGCTGTATATAAAACCCAGGTCGTTAGGATTGTAGGTATCGCTTTCCTCATAATAGCCGGCGGACCACTGAAAGTTGCCGCTGATTTTGCTGGCAAAAAGGTTGTAGTTATGTCCCAGAGTTGTTTCGTCGGAGGCATACTGCTGCGACAGCACCGCTTTGCCGGTGAGCTGATATTTGTTGGTTTTGTTGCGCAGGGTGAATACCGTACCGGTCAGGTTGGCATCGTAATCACTGCCTGCTCTCAGTACGGTGGTGTTCACTAAAGTTACAAAAGAATTATGCTTTAAATTTTGGTCGAGCACCAATACGTTATAGTTGGTCAACGGGTTGGTCATAATGTCGCGTTCTATACCTTCCGAATCGCGTACCCGGGCGTTGGTTTCTCCGGAAGTAGCATTAAAGAAACCAATCCCCAAACCTTTTCCGGTTCTCCCCGATATTTTTGTCGCATTGTACAGTTGCGATTGTTGGGGATTGTCTACGATAAACTCCCCTTCGCGCATCTGGTTGGACACATCCCAATAATGCAGGGGCTGGCCGCCAATCCGGCGCGAATAAAACCATCCGCCTTTGTTAAACAACTCGGTGCCTTCCATAAAAAATTGCCGGTTTTCATTGAACTGGACTTCAAAAGGCGAAAGGTTCAGCACCTGATTATCCGACTGGGCTTCCCCAAAATCCGGAATCAGGGTCATATCTAAGGTAAACGCATCGTTGATGCCGTATTTAATGTCCATGCCGCCGTTGATGGAACGGCCGTAGCTGTCCTTAGGGTTTCCGTTTTTGTCGTGGTACCACTCGCCGTAACCTGCCAGATAAGGATTGGCCTGAAGCCGAATTGGCGAACGAACATCCCGGATGTTTTTCAAATGACCGCCCTGGTTCAGGAAACCGCTCTCTAACGGGTCCACTTCACTCCAATAGCTGCGTTGTTGCATGCGTTTGAAACCACGCGCAAAATTGACCTGCCAAAGTTGTTCCTGCGTTTTGGGGAAGCGCAGGGCGGAATAGGGAATGCGCATTTCAGCAACCCAACCTTTGTCGGTGATGCGCGCTTCGGCATCCCAGACCGCATCCCAGTTGACATCTTCGCCGGGCACAACATTCCAGTTGTCGCTGTTATTCGGCGTTATTTTGGCATCGAACTGGATTCCGGAAGCCGTTACAATAAACATAAGGCCGTTGTTGCCATCGCGGTAAGTATCAATAAATACCCCAAACCAGTCAGTGTTGCCGATCTGATCGCGCTGCGTCAATTCGCGCAGAATGCTGTCAGGGTGCGCGTCATAAAGCGTCGCGCCAATATAAATGGCGTTATCGTCGTACAGTACCCGCACTTCGGTTTCGTAGGTGGGCGGTGCGCCAGGAATTGGAAAAGCTTGAATAAATCCTGCGGCGACCGCTGCCGATTGCCAGATTTCTTCATCCAATTCTCCATTGACGGTTATGCGGTTCTGGGTGCGAAAGGCATCGAAGGCTTTTTTTTCAGCGCCGGAATATTGAGCGCCAGCCGTTATAGCGACGCTGCTCAACAACAGAACAAAGGAGAGGTGTTTCATATCGGGTGATCTATTTTGCTTTTGCAATGCCGGGCTGAAAACGATTCGTTTCCAGAACAAAACCCGTTGTAAAGTTCGGCCTATTATTTACCTGTACCATACCCCCACTGGGGTGGTTTTTGAATTATTTTTTCAAAAAGAGCAGCGATGTTGAAGCTGTAAAAGGAAAGTGTATTACCAAAGATAATCCGAAGGGACAACCCGGAAGACGGTAAGTTGCACACTTCTGTCCAAATAATATGCATCTTGGGTCTGGTTTGGACATTTTTGCATGTTCCTAAAATCCCGTGCCGACAAATTTCACAGAACGTATAAAATTCGCCAATTTGGCGCTATAATTCAAAAATCGCATGACCTACGATAACTTCACCATCAAAGCCCAGGAATCTATCCTGAAAGCACAACAAATTGCCGCCGAACTCAATCAGCAGCAAGTGGACACCACGCACTTGTTGAAAGGCGTGCTGGCTACAGACGAACACGTTGCAACTTTTTTACTGCAAAAGATGGACGTCAACCTGGAAACTCTGCACCGCAAATTAGACGAAGCCATCCGAACCTATCCCAAGGTAACGGGCGCTGAAAAACAGTTCCTCACCAACGAAGCCAACCGGGCGCTCAGTACCGCCAAGCGATTGCTGCCGGCTTTTGGCGACGAGTACATTTCAGTGGAGATGATCCTGTTGGGCGTGCTGTTGGGGAATGACCGGGGTGCGCGTATTCTCAAAGACTCCGGTGCAACAGAGGAAGGGCTGCGCTCAGCAGTGGAGGAGTTGCGCAAAGGCAAAAAGGTGACCGATCAAAGTACAGACAACACTTACAACGCCCTCAATAAATTTGCCGTTAACCTGAATGAACGCGCCGAAAGCGGCAAACTCGACCCCATCGTTGGCCGCGATGAGGAAATCCGGCGGGTGCTGCACATCCTTTCGCGTCGCAAAAAAAACAATCCTTTGCTCATTGGGGAAGCTGGGGTGGGGAAAACGGCCATTGTAGAAGGCATTGCCTGGCGGATCATCAAAGGCGACGTACCTGAAAACCTCAAGCGCAAAAAAATATACACCCTCGACCTTGCCGGCTTAGTTGCCGGCGCAAAATTCAAAGGCGAATTTGAAGAACGGTTGAAAGGCGTCATCAATGAAGTTTCCGGTTCAGACGAAGTCATCCTCTTCATTGACGAAATCCATACCCTCATTGGCGCGGGTGGCGGTTCTGGCGCCATGGATGCTGCCAATATTCTGAAACCGGCGCTTGCTCGCGGCGAATTGCGCACCATTGGCGCCACCACGCTGGACGAATACCAAAAATACTTCGAACAGGACGCTGCCCTGGTACGACGCTTTCAGACAGTGGTCATTGATGAACCCAGCATTGAGGATACGATTTCTATCCTGCGGGGCATTCAGGAAAAATATGAGGTTTACCACAAAATCGGCATCCTCGACGAGGCGCTCATCGCTGCTGCCGAATTATCCGACCGCTACATCAGCGACCGGTTTTTGCCGGATAAAGCCATTGACCTGATTGATGAAGCTGCTGCCAAATTGCGCCTGGAATTGGATTCCGTTCCGGAGCAGGTAGACGAGTGGGAGCGCAAGGTGCGCCAGTTGGAAATTGAGCGGGAAGCCATCAAGCGGGAAAAAGACGAAAAAAAGCTTTCCACCATTACCGAACAATTGGCCAACGCCCGCGAAAAACGCGATTCCATGCGCGCCGCCTGGAACAACCAGAAGGAAATTGTGGACACCATCCAGGACATCAAAAAGCGGATGGAAGAATTGGATATGGAGGCTGAAAAAGCGGAGCGAAACAGCGACTTCGAGGCAGTGGCCAAAATCCGCTACGGCGAATTGCAGCAGCTCCCGGTTATGCTAAAAGTTGCAGAAGAAAAATTGGCGCAATTGCCGGATGACAGCCGTTTTACCAACGAGCAGGTAACCGCCAACGATATTGCCGGAGTAGTGGCCCGCTGGACCGGTATTCCCGTAGCGCGCATGATGCAAAGTGAAAAAGAAAAGCTCCTGCGCTTAGAAGCGGAGATTGGCAAGCGCCTGATTGGTCAGGAAGCGGCCGTGCAGGCGGTAGCCAATGCAGTGCGCCGAAGCCGTTCCGGCTTGCAGGATGGCGATCGCCCGATTGGCTCCTTTATCTTCCTGGGTCCAACAGGAGTCGGAAAAACGGAATTGGCAAAAGCCCTGGCAGAAGTACTCTTCAATGATGAACATGCCATCATCCGCATTGACATGAGCGAATTTCAGGAACGCCATGCAGCGTCACGGCTGGTGGGGGCGCCTCCGGGCTATATTGGCTACGAAGAAGGCGGTGAACTTACCGAATCGGTGCGCCGGAAACCTTACTCTATTGTGCTGTTGGATGAAATTGAAAAAGCGCACCCCGACACGTTCAATGTATTGCTCCAGGTTTTGGATGACGGGCGCCTGACCGATAACAAAGGCCGGGTGGTGAATTTCAAAAACACCATCATTATTATGACCTCCAATATGGGGTCGGAAACCATCCTCGAAAATTTTGAAGACTTAGACGCGCTGGGCGAAAAGCACCGCGTCGACATTATTGAGACGACTAAAAAGGAAGTTTTTGATCAGCTAAAAGAGACCTTGCGCCCGGAATTTCTGAACCGGATTGACGAACAGATCATGTTTCTGCCGCTGGCGAAAGCGGACATCCGCAAAATTTTGCAGTTGTTGATCAAAAAAATCGAAAAAATGCTGGCCCGCCAGGGTATGGTGCTGCGCTGCAGTGATGTTGCGCTGGACTTGCTTTGCGACATGGGCTACGACCCGCAGTTTGGCGCCCGGCCGATGAAGCGCACCCTGCAACGGGAGGTGGTGGACGAACTTTCAAAATTCGTCATCAGCGGTACATTCAGCGCAGGCGACACCATTTATATTCATACCAATAAAGCCGGACTGACTTTTGGGAAAGAACCGTTCGAGGGCATGATTCATGTTCCGGAAGTAACCGAAGCGGCGAAAAAAGAACAAGCTGCCGAAGCGGATGCCAAAAAGCAATCCGACGAAGCGGTCAAACAGGAAAAAGCTGCGGCTGAGCGTAAAAAACAGTTGGAAGAACTGGAACAAGCAACGCAGGATTTGAAGGATGTCATTAAAGACATTAAGCCGGAAGGAGAAATTTAAACGATTATTCTGCCCGACTGAGGAGAAACCTATTGCTGGTGCGTATAAAAAGAGTCCTTTGTAAAATATCACAAAGGACTCTTTTTATTTTCCGGGCGATCAACCTCATCTGAGGTTCTATAAATTACTTCACCCAACCGGTGAATTCTTTGAGGCGTTCGTATACAATCCCCGTTAACAAGGCCAGTACCAGACCCATCGGCAAACCGACGGCCATGCTGTTGATGGCCATACCAAAGCCAATGCCACTGATGATGCCGAGTGCTAACCAAAGAACGAAAAGAGATTTTGAGCTTTCCATATCAACTGATGTTTTTTTTGCTGTTTGGTGAAACTGGCAGTTAATAATTGTGCTTTAAAAGCCAGTGTGAAAGAATATTTGTTATAAATTTGAATGAAAATCAAAATTTGATTGCAAATGTATGCGATTATTTGAAGTCAAACAGAATTTTCATTAAAAATGTTCAGATTCTTCGACGAATTAACTGAAAAAGGTCACAATCAAAAAAGATTTTTGCCCAAAACTTGGTTTTTGCCATGAAAGCCACGTATATTTGCCGTCCAATTAGAAAAAGAAATTTTTTGCCATGAAAAAAGGTCTCCATCCGGAAAACTATAGAATGGTTGTGTTCAAGGACATTTCTTCAGAAGAAACCTTTGTGACGCGCAGCTGTGCTAATACAAGAGATACGATCGTTTGGGAAGACGGAAAAGAATATCCATTGGTCAAAATGGAAATTTCCAGCTTCTCCCACCCGTTCTTCACGGGTAAAATGAAGTTTGTGGATACGGCAGGCCGTATTGACAAATTCAACAAGAAATACGCCAAGAAAGAAGCTTAGGCTACGCCTTTTGCGTTGTACGGGCATGAAGCCCCGATCTCCACTAAGATCGGGGCTTTGCGTTTTCGGGCTATACGATTTGACCGTAAGACGCTGACGAAATGCGCTTTTTTTCTTTATTTTGTGGCAGAACTTTGAGTACCTACGAAAACAACGATTATGACCAACGTCATCCTGTTCGACAACGAGGTGCGGGAGCGCCTGCTGCCCCTGACGTATACGAGGCCTGTGGCCAATTTGCGCATTGGCATCCTGACCATCCGGGAAAAGTGGGAACGCATGATGGGTGGAACGGTTTCTTACATCACGCAAGACTACTTAGCGGATCGCTACCCCATTGAATACGAACAGGATAATTTTTTAGTAAATGCTTCTGCTCTGCCGTCCGACCAGCTTTGCCGGCTGCTTCGGCAGATGGAACCCAATGAAGCTTTTCTGCACAACGGAGAACTGATTGCCGCCCGAATGGACGACAAGCAAATCGAGCGCCTGATGCGCGATGAAGACATCCATGAGTTGAAAGGTATAGACCTGGAAGATACTGCATTTTTGAAAATCAATCATTTGTGGGATATCTTTCGCCTCAACCACTTAGCGATAGAAGAAGATTTTGAGTTGATCACAAAAGGCCGGGTTTCCCAACCCCTCAGCCCCACCAACCAATTGCTGGTCAAAGAGCGCATTTTCGTAGAGCCGGGTGCCCGGGTAGAATGTTCGGTGCTGAATGCCACCAATGGTTCAATTTATATTGGTAAAGACGCGGAGGTTATGGAAGGTTGCCTCGTTCGGGGCGGGCTTGCACTGTGCGATGGGGCGGTGTTGAAAATGGGGACAAAAATTTATGGCGCGACCACCATTGGCCCTGGCTGCCGGATTGGCGGCGAGGTCAATAATTCAGTCATTCAGGCCAATTCGAACAAAGGCCACGGGGGGTATCTTGGCAATTCAATCCTTGGTGAGTGGTGTAATTTGGGTGCCAGCACCAATGTTTCCAATTTGCGAAATACCTACGACGAAGTACAAATCTGGAATTACGAAGACAATAAATTTCAATCTACCGGATTGCAATTTTGCGGGTTGATTATGGGCGACCATTCCAAAAGCGGCATCAATACCATGTTCAATACAGGAACGGTGGTGGGCGTTTGTGCCAATATTTTCGGCAGCGGTTTTCCGCCCAAGCACATTCCTTCTTTTAGCTGGTGCGATAACGGCGCACTGCAAACGTATCGCAGTGAAAAAGCCTTCGACATGGTGGAACGGGTGATGACGCGCCGGGATATTGCTTTTGATACGGATGAGCGACTTATCCTGCTGCGCATTCTGGAAGACACGGCGATGCAACGGAGTTGGGAAAATAAAACCGGCTTATGAAGCCGGCTCAATGGAAAATCTGGCTGAGTTATCTTTTTGAGCAACACCTCGAAAGTACATCGAGCGCGTATAATCCGTACCTCAGTGTGAGCTTGGTGCGCGGACGCTATCAATTGAATACCGCAAACGCCGTCTATTCTTTTGCGGATTTGTATACCAATTTCCGGATGGCTTTCCAACAACTCGAAATCAAAAAACAACCGATCAACAACGTCCTCATCCTTGGCTTTGGCTTGGGGAGTATTCCCTATATGCTGGAACGGGTATTTAATTGCCACTTCAATTATACGGCAGTGGAAATTGATGAGGAGGTTTTATACTTAGCGCACCAATATGCCCTTCCTGAAATTGCCTCCCCGATTGAAATGATTACGGCCAATGCTTTCGATTATGCTGCGCAGTGCCAAACGCAATATGATTTGATTTGCATGGATGTTTTTGTGGATGATATCATTCCGGAAGACTTCGAAACGCTTGATTTTCTCCGGGATTTAAAAAGATTACTCTCCCCGCAAGGCATTTTGTTGTATAACCGACTGTCTTATTCCAATGAGGATAAGAAAAAATCGCGCTTCTTTTTAGAGGAGATCTTTCGCAAAATTTTTCCGGAGGCCATTTACATTGACACCGAAAGCAACTGGATACTGGTAAACAGGCCGGTAACGTAGGCGCAACCAGGTTTGCAGGTTCAGGGCAACAAAAAGGCGCTGATTTCTGAAATTGTGCCGACCGTTCGAAAATTAGGATGCTCTACGAGGATATCCACTTTTTCGTGTTCCCAGGTCGTATGATAAGGCACATGGCACCCGTGTCCGCCGATATTCAGCACCGGGAGTACGTCCGATTTCAGAGAGTTCCCGACCATCATCAACTGGTGGGGCTGGATGTCTAAATGCCGGAGGAGTTTAAGATAATCGGCCTCCTGCTTGTCCGACATAATCTCAATGTGGTGGAAAAAGTGCTCCAGTCCCGATTTTTTCAACTTGCGCTCCTGGTCGAGCAAATCGCCTTTGGTGGCTACCACTAACCGGTAGTGACCTTTCAGCTTAGAAAGGACTTCTTCCACGCCGTCTAAGAGTTCAATCGGGCGATCCAGCATGGTTTTGCCCTCCTGAATGATTTTTTCGATTGCGCTGACGCCGATGGTGCCTTCGGAAATTTTGATCGCCGCTTCAATCATGGACAGCATAAAACTCTTCACCCCAAAGCCGTAGAGGCTCAGGTTGGCAATTTCCGTTTTCAACAACTCGCGCGAAACGGTGTGTTGCGGCAGGTAATCCTCCAGCAATTCACAAAAGTGTCGCTCGGTTTCCTGAAAATACGGTTCGTTGATCCAAAGCGTATCGTCGGCGTCGAAAGCTATGACTTCTATGGGCATTGGGTTGGTTATTTGTTATTGGTTATTTGTTACTGGTAACTGGTAAAATGGATGCAGATACGTATCATCGAACATCCCCCAAATAACCAGTAACTAATAACCAGTAACCATTAAAGGTCATTCAGCTTGCGCCGAACCGCCTCGATGGCTTTTTTCTGTTGTTCAATTTTTTCCTGGGCAGCGGCCTGGTCTTTGTCATTTTGGGCGATGCCTTCTTCTGACTTGCGGATGGTCTCGCGGGCGCGTTCGATGTCTTTCAGATAGCGCTCATTGCTGCTTTGGAGTTTTTTCAATTCGTTTTCCAAAGCTTTCAGTTTTTTTTCTTCGGTACCCAATTGTTCTTCGGTTGACTTTTGGGCCACTTCCAGCGCAAAACGCATCATCAATTTTTCTGCTTCCGGATAACGGTCGTAGTGTTCGCGCAAAGTCAGGTAAGCGCCGCCAAGGTCAAACCACACCGAAAGGCGGACATCGTCGTTTATTTGCTCTGCCGTGGCGTAAACGTCAACGGTGTTTCCCAGGCCAATGGCCGGCATATCCACGTTGTCGGAAAACCATTCCCCCGTTTTTTTATTGAATTTTGATTTTGTGCCGTAAAATTCCTTCAGGTACGCACTCCAGAGACTTCCTACAAATTTATCCTTGTTTTGCGGAAGCGTCATCGTTAGGGCATTTCGATCACCCTGGCTCATGGTTTTATACTGTTCGTATACCTGAGCGTCCAGGTTAATCAAAGAGGCCATCATCAATAAAAAGAAGCTAAGTCTTTTCATGGTTAGTTGCTTTTAGGTTGAAAACAGATGTCACAATATAAACATTTTATCACAAAACATTAGACGTCTGTTTGAACAACCGTCACCATCAGGACGGCACAACAATACGCAATGCGCTGGCTACAACTGAAAATTTTGCAGGCGCCTGCCCCAGAAACTCTCCGTCTGCCTCTACCAATACAGGCGCTTCTCCGGCTGCTTCCACCAGCACCTCCCTCACTTGAAAGGTGCTTATTTTGGGGTGTTTACGGATGGAGCCGTTGTAAAAACGCGGGGTAGCCAGCAGTACGCCCAGCTTGCTGATGCACCCGGCCAAGGTCAGCGCCAGCAAGCCATCGTCGGGTACGGCGTGCGGCGTCATTTGAATGCCGCCCCCACTGTACCGGCAAATGCCAATATTGATGGTATAATAGTAATCTTCCGCGCGGGTATCCCCAAATTGTACGGCACTTTTGACATGCCGGTAGCGGAACAGGCACCAAAGGATCATCAGCAAATAATAAAACCGCCCCGCGCTCTGGTTTCTTCGCGATTCGGCATACTGCACCACAAAAGCGTCGTAGGCCATACCGGCTACATTTACAAAATAACGCACGCCATTCCGATCCTGATTTTCCCGGTATTCTACTTTTCCAGCGTCCTGAAAGCGGGTTTTTCCTGCTCGTACCATCTCCACCCAGGGCTTTAATGTGTGGGGAATCCCGTACATCCGGGCCCAGTCGTTACCGGTGCCCACCGGAAGTAAGGCATAAGTAATCTCATGAGGTGCAACGGTTTGTTGCGTCAGGATGCCATTTGCTACTTCGTGGTTCGTGCCATCGCCACCTACCGCAATCAAGTGTCTGTAACCGGCCTCCACCGCTTTTTCTACCAACTCGATGGCGTGTTTGGGGTATTCCGTAAACCACACCTGCGCTACCGGCAATCCTGCTTTCAGCGTGGCCTCTATGGTTGGCCAATGCTTTTTTACAGCGCCGCCACCAGCAGTCAGATTGGCAATGATGCCCCATTGCCCGGAGTTTGTTGTGGTCATAGATCCAGCGTGGGTCTTGAGTTTATTTCAATAATTCACTCAACACAGCCTGCGCAGCCCAAACCCGGTTGCCTGCCTGCGGAATGACAATAGAATTGGGCCCGTCGAGGACTTCATCGGCGATGACAATATTTCTACGTACCGGCAGACAATGCATCACTTTAGCATCATTGGTCAGTCCTAATTTTTTGTTGGTGAACATCCATGAAGTATCGTTTCGGATGATTTTTCCATAGTTTTTATAGGAAGACCAGTTCTTTACATACACAAAATCAGCGCCTTGCAACGCCTTGTCCTGGTTGTGTTCAATGGTAGCGTTGCCGGTAAACTGCTCTGCCAATTCGTAGCCTTCCGGTTGAGCAATTACAAAATCAGCTTCACCCCAGGCATTCACCCATTGTGCAAAAGAATTAGGAACCGCCTGTGGCAACACCTTCACGTGCGGAGCCCAGGTCATGACAATTTTGGGTCGGCGCGGCTGCTGGAAATTTTCCCGGATGGTCAGGATGTCCGTCAGGCTTTGAAGCGGATGCAAAGTTGCGCTTTCCAGGCTGAGTACAGGGATATTCGAATATTTGGCAAATTGACGGATGATGTGCTCGCTGTAATCTTCATTCCGGTCTGCCAATTTCGGAAAACTACGGATGCCCAGCACCTGTAAATACTGACCCAGCACTCCGGCAGCTTCCTTTATATGTTCGGTTTTATCGCCTTTCATAATCGCGCCGTCGGCAAACTCTAATTGCCAGCCATCTTTTTCAATATTGAAAACGATGACCTCCATGCCCAGATTTCTGGCGGCCACCTGGGTGCTGATTCGGGTGCGCATACTGGGATTCATAAACAGCATCCCCAGCGTTTTGCCCACGCCAAGTTGTTTATCTATAAACGGTTCGGCCTTGTAAGTTAAGGCTTTGTGCAGTAGCCCCGTTAAATCGGGCACATCTTCAACCGATAAAAAGTTTTTCATGTGCATGTATGGTATTTGTATTTATGCGCTGTTTTTTCAAGTTGGCGACAGAAAGTTAAGAAGTGCGCTCAATATAGCTTTATCTTTGCGCCTATTGCAATATGCAAAGGATCAAAATGCAAAGCAACGCATTGTAATGAAAGTTTCGCTAAACTGGTTAAAAGATTATTTGGATCTTGATCTTACCGCAGAACAAGTTTCTGAATGGCTCACCGATTTGGGTCTCGAAGTGGAAGGGTTAGAAAAAGTTGAAAGCATCAAAGGTGGGCTGGAAGGCGTGGTCGTCGGCTGGGTCAAAGAATGCTACAAACACCCTGATGCAGATAAACTCTCCCTGACGAAAGTTGACGTTGGCGGCGAAGTACTGCTCCAAATCGTTTGCGGTGCGCCGAACGTTGCGACCGGCCAGAAAGTATTGGTGGCCACCGTGGGAACAACCTTGTACCCTGCTGGTAGTGAAGAAGCCCTCACGATCAAAAAAGGTAAAATCCGCGGTGAAGTATCCGAAGGGATGATCTGCGCTGCCGACGAATTGGGCATCGGCTCGGATCATAGCGGCATTTTGGTGCTGCCCGCTGCAACCCTTGTTGGCACTTCTGCCCGCGAGGTGCTCCAATTGGAAAACGATTACGTCATTGAAATTGGCTTGACGCCCAACCGTTCCGACGCGACCAACCACATCGGCGTGGCAAAAGACCTTGCCGCCGCGCTCAAAATTAATGCCGGCCACAGCGGCGAATTGCGACTGCCGGATGTGAGCGCTTTCAAAACGGACAACCATAGTCTGCCCGTAGAAGTGGTGGTAGAAAATTACGAAGCCTGCCCGCGCTACGCGGGGGTGGTCATTGGAAACCTGACCATTGGCGAGTCGCCAGAGTGGTTGCGCCGCAGACTGAAAGCAATCGGGGTGCGCCCGATCAATAATGTGGTGGACGCGACCAACTTCGTCCTGCACGAATTGGGGCAACCCTTGCACGCTTTCGATCTGGATGAAATCGCCGGCCGGAAAGTGATTGTAAAAACCCTGCCGGAAGGCACGCCTTTCTTGTCATTAGACGAGGTGGAGCGCAAACTCTACGCCGAAGACCTGATGATTTGCGATGGCAACAGCAGCGGCATGTGTATTGGCGGCGTATTCGGGGGCATTCGTTCCGGGGTTAAAGAAACGACAAAAAGTATTTTTCTTGAATCGGCGCATTTCCACCCCAAATGGATTCGCCGATCCAGTATGCGCCACAATTTGCGTACCGAAGCCGCTAAAGTATTTGAAAAAGGAAGCGATCCCGGGCTTCCGCTTTATGCGCTCAAACGCGCCGCCCTGCTCATCAAGGAGTTGGCTGGCGGCGTCATCGCTTCTGACATTATTGATTTATATCCAAACCTGATCCAGGCTGCCCGGGTGGAAGTCGCATTTGCCAACATCAACCGACTCATCGGGGTGGATATTCCCAAGCCGCGGCTGAAAGAAATTTTTGCGGCATTGGATATGGACATCGTAGCAGAAACGGATACCGGGCTAACCGTGGCCGTGCCAACCAACAAATCAGACGTGACGCGCGAAGCTGATGTGATCGAGGAAATCCTGCGCATTTACGGATTCAACAACGTACCGGAGCCTGGCCACATCAAATTAGCCGTTAGCAAAGCGCCGTGGCCCGATCCAAACCAGGTGCGTAACGCCATCAGCGATTATTTAGCTGCGCATGGGTTTAATGAAATGATGGGGCTTTCGCTCTCGGAGTCAAGGTATTACAAAGAGGTGCTGACTTCGGTTGCCGAAGAAGAGCTGGTTTACATCAACAATACGTCCAGTGTGCAATTGGACATCATGCGCCCAACTATGCTAATGAGCGGTCTGGAGGCCATTTCCCACAACCAAAATCGGCAGCAAAACAACCTGCACCTTTTTGAATTCGGAAAAACCTACCGCATCAAAACCGAAGGCGGATACCGGGAACAACAACACCTTAGTCTGTTTCTTTGCGGTAAACGCTGGGCCGAGAGCTGGCTGCGCAGCGATAAGGAACAGGCCGGGTACTACCAGTTGAAAGCTTACGCCGGCAATATCCTGACCCGCCTTGGGGCAACCGGGTTTCAGGAAACAGCGGTGCAGGACGAAATTTTCAGTTATGCGCTGCGCTGCCATCGCGGGCCACAGGAATTGGCTGTTTTCGGTAAGTTGTCGCCGCGCTTATTGAAAAAAATGGACATCAAAGGCGAGGTTTTTTATGCCGACCTGCATTGGGATAATTTGCTGAAAAGCGTAGCGAAACACCGGATTGTCAGTGAAGAACTGAATAAATTTCCATCTGTAAGAAGGGATTTAGCGCTGGTTATTGATGAATCGGTAAAATTTAACGATATTGCCACGATTGCCGGGAAAGTGGGCAAAAAGTTGCTCCGGAACGTCAATTTATTTGACGTTTACGAAAGCGAATCGCAGCTTGGCAAGGGTAAAAAAAGCTATGCCGTGAGCTTTGTTTTTGAAGATTCAAGCAAAACTTTGCAAGACAAAGAGATTGAAAAAATCATGGATCAATTGATCGCGGCATACGAAACACAACTTGGCGCGCTCATCAGGCGTTAGTTGCAGAATGAATGATATTGGTTTGATGTTCCTTATAAAATGAGGGCAACCAATATAATGAATTACAAGTATGGAACTGTCTTTGAAAATTGATGGCATTGATTTGAAAGTGAGGCAGTTGGCGCTGAAATTAGAACAGCTTCAACGTGATCATGCCTTGTTAATGCAGGAAAACCATCAGTTGAAAGCAGAAACAATCCGCTACCAGGAAGTGGTAGCTACGTTAAAAAATAAACTAAGCACGACCCAGCAGGCGATGGAAACGAGGGGAGAGGAAACAACGGAAAAGCTGAGGCAACAAATTGATCTATACATCGGGGAGATTGATAAGTGCATTGAGTGGCTTTACAACAACTGACGCATGAGTGAAGATGGACAAGAGACCAAGAGCATCACGGTATCCATTGCCGGCAGGCCCTATCCCTTGAAAATCAAGGCTTCGGAAGAAGCCGACATTCGCCGTATCGTCAAAGAACTGAACGATCGCATCAACCGGTTTCAGGCAACTTACGCCAATAAAGACAAACAGGATTGTTTGTCTATGGCAGCGCTGACGTATGCCGTTGAATCGCACAAGGCCAATCAATTGACAATGCCGGATGGCGTTGTCGCATCAAAACTTACCCGGTTGGATGAACTGTTAGATAAACTTTTGTTGTCATAAAACCTTTCTGTTTTTTAATCCCTTTTCATGCGGTTGTGGTTTTGCACATTGCGCGCGGCTTAGAGGCTTGTTGGATTTTTCCAAATAAGCTCTAAAGAAAACTGCGAGCCATTTTATCATTCTCAAAACAAGTGTAATGATATGAGTACCACAGGAATAGGAATAGGGATTGCCATTGGGGTAATTGCGGGCGCCATTCTCGGCTACTTGCTCATCCGCCTTTTCAGTAAAAATGCGGTGCAGTCGAAAGTAGAGGAAATGAATGTCAAAGCAGATCAGGCGGTGAAAGAAGCACGCCTTTCTGCAAAACGCATTGTGGACGAAGCGGAAACCAAGTCAGAAAAAATCATCTCCCAGGCCGAGATCGAAAACGAAAAGATCAAGCAACGCAAAATTCAGGAGGCCAAAGAGAAATTTAACCGCTACCGCTCCGAATTTGAAAGTGAAAAAGCGGGTCATGTCGTGGAAATGAAAGACCGCGAGATGCTGGTTAAAACAATGGAGGGCGAGTTACGCCAGAAAGAGGAAAAATTTGAAGACCGCGTGAAGAAGCTGGAAAGCCAGCGCGGCGAACTGGAGCAGAAAGAAGCAGATATCAAAGCCATCCGCGAAAATCTGGATCTGCAACTCAAAGTAGTTTCCAAAAAGAAAGAAGAACTCGATGCCGCCAACGACCTGCGCATCCGCGAATTAGAAAAAGTCGCCGCACTCAGCCAGCAGGAAGCGAAAGAGCAGTTGCTGGAAGCTATTAAAGGCAAGGCGGAAACAGAAGCCATGGCACTGATCAAGGATACGATCGAACAGGCAAAATCCACGGCCAACAAAGAAGCTAAAAAGATTGTGATTCAGACCATCCAGCGGATGTGTGCTGAATATACGATTGAAAATACGGTTTCTGTATTCAATCTGGATTCTGACGACCTTAAAGGCCAGATTATTGGCCGCGAAGGCCGGAATATCCGGGCGCTTGAAGCCGCTACCGGTGCAGAAATCATCGTAGACGATACGCCGGAAGCGATTGTGATTTCCAGCTTTGATCCAATCCGCCGCGAAGTTTGCCGCCTTGCGCTCAAGCGATTGGTCGCCGACGGACGCATTCACCCGGCCCGCATCGAAGAAGTGGTGGCCAAAACCCGCAAGCAACTCGACGAGCAGATTGTCGAAATCGGGGAACGCACGGTCATTGACCTCGACATCCACGGCCTCGACCCATATTTGGTGAAAATGGTCGGACGGATGCGTTACCGCTCCTCTTACGGCCAGAACCTGCTCAAACACTCCATCGAAACGGCTAACCTTTGCGCGGTGATGTCTGCCGAATTGGGCCTGAACCCCAAGCAGGTGAAACTTGCCAAACGCGCCGGCCTCCTGCACGATATTGGCAAAGTAGCGGAAGAAGAAAGCGAATTGTCGCACGCGCTACTTGGCATGGAGCTTTGCGAAAAGTATAAGGAACACGCAGCAGTCGTGAATGCGGTAGGCGCCCACCACGATGAGGTGGAGATGAACAACATCATTTCGCCGATCATCCAGGCTTGCGACGCCATTTCCGGCGCACGCCCCGGCGCACGCCGCGAAATTCTGGAAAGCTACCTCAAGCGCATCGGCGAACTGGAAGAATTGGCTATGTCTTACGATGGCGTTCAAAAAGCGTATGCCCTGCAGGCTGGCCGCGAATTGCGGGTGATTGTGGAGGCCGACAAAGTAAACGACCAGTACGCGGACGAGCTTTCGTTTACCATCTCACAAAAGATCCAGAACGAAATGCAGTATCCCGGCCAGATTAAAGTAACGGTTATTCGCGAAAAGCGTGCAGTGGCATTTGCGCGATAAAAAATAAGACAACAACATGGATATCAATGTTCAGGACCTTCATGCAAGGTTGAGCAGCGGCGAAAAAATAGCCCTGCTTGATGTAAGGGAAACTTACGAAAACGAGGAGTTTAACATTGGCGGTAAGCTGATCCCATTAGGAGAAGTCGCTGCAAATGCCCATTCCATCGAAATGGACAAAGACCAGGAGCTGGTGGTGTATTGTCGCTCCGGAAAGCGCAGTGGTATGGCGCAGCAGTTGTTGCAGCAGGCAGGGTTTTCGAATGTACGGAACCTGGAAGGCGGGATGTTGGCCTGGATGGATGCTTTTGGGATGTCGAAGCCGTAGCCTTTCCCGCTTTTGTCGAATTTGAAGGTTCAATGGCACAACAGTATAAGCAGATAGCCACAAGTAGATCAATAAATTTTTGAGAAGAAACAGGGTATAATGCATACTACTGTACATTTTTACCAGCTTAATGAGGTAACTCGAAGTTTAATGTCGTCAACTTAACGACGTAACCGACCCTGAAAGGGTCAAATTTGAATAGCCCCGAATGCAATTCGGGGAAAGATGGAAGTGGGGAGGGGAACCAACCCCGAAAGGGGTTGAATGTTAAAAATGGGATGTAGCGTATTGACATTCAACCCCTTTCGGGGTTGGGCGTTACCTTTCGCTCATCCCTGTCCCCCGATTGCATCGGGGGCTATTCACCTTCAACCACTTCGTGGTTATGATTCCTTAAGTTGACGACATTAAACTCGAAGTTACCGCCTAACACAGCCGGGACAACCTTGTTTCGTTCCACCTGAGTATTAAAAATGTCTAGTAGTATGGTTATTTACAACTTTAAACAAATCGGAAAAGGATTTTTTACTTACAACTTTGTTCGAAGATTTTGCCATCAGCGAAATACTATTTCATTGGCAAAGCCAAAATAATGTAAAGCCAGACAGCATAAAAGGTCGTTCTTCAATCACTTAAAAGCCGGAAAGCGAATTTTGCTTTTTGTTAGAGAAAAAGTTGAAGACAAATTTGGGAATAAAATGGGTTCAGTATTTTTAGGCGAAGCCAAAATTGCCGACTATTATGGCAGCAAACCAATGAGTATAAAATGGGAACTTAACGAGCCAATGCCACCTTACTTATGGAAAGATTCGGCTAAGATGGCTGTTGGATAGACAAATAATCTTCACATACCGTAGGCAATACTTTACATAGCAGTTGGTAGGCATTTTCTTGTTTTGTAACTTCTTTATAAAGCTGCTTTATTGAAATTTTAAAGACCCGCTTTTGACTTACGCTATACTCTTCGTTACCGATAACCCATTTTTCATTGGTATCAGAATCGTCATCAATTAATACATAATAAAATTTTGAACTTACGTATAATCTAGCTTTATTTGCCAGTATTTCAAAAACACCCTCCGAAATATTTTTTGTAATTTCCGTGCTTCCAAAAGTTGCAAACAAACTATCATCACTCGCTTTAATGTCGAAGTCACTAAAATTGCCAATTTCAAACCCAGGAACACCCCCTAGAATTTGTTCGTGAAAAGTTCCGATGGAGTTGTTTATGGATTTGTCTACCTGCCGGAGAATTTCAGATTGAATAAGGTCTTCCTCGTTGATGTCGTTGAACTTGGCATCAAAAGTCAGCTTAATCGTGTCAACCTTATTTTTGTAAAAATTCTTTTTGGTAATGTTATTCTTCGCTCTAATATAAGACCTGTGGAGATTGCCAATGCAGTCCAGGAAGTGGTCGTCCGTGATAAAACTTACATACTTGTTTTTCATCCAGTTGCAGACAATTTTTGATCGCTATCGCAGCATGAAAAGTAGACAGATGAGCGGACTCTTCACTACTTCTGCTTCACCAACGCCTCGATATTATGCTTGTCTTTCAACGTTTTCACCAATGCCTCGGCATCGCTTCTGCTTGAAAAGTAATCCACTATAGCCAATGCCTTGGCGCTGCTTTTCGTGATTTCTACTTTTGCGTCAGCGTATCCCAATTTTTTCAACTCCTTCACTAAGGTTTCTGCGTTGGCACGGGCACTGAATGCTCCGGCTTGCACAAAATAAGGTTCTGCCGTTGCCTTAGGCTTGGCTGTTGCCGTTACTTTAGGCTTGGTGGGTGTTGTTTCCTTCGCTTTTTCTGCCGATTTTGGGGTTTCGGTTTTTTTCGTCGCCGTTTCGGTCTTTTTTACTTCGGGTTTTACGTTTTCCGTTTTTTTCGTCGCCTCTGTTCCACCTTTAGCTGTGGTTTTGCTGTCGGAGACAATGTCCCTGTTCCGGTCATCTTCTTCACTGTATGTGGTCACTTCTGCGTCTTCAGGGATGCTGAAAGCCGGATCTGTAAAACTGGAAGTATCCTTTCCAGTAGAGTCTATGGGGTAAGGATCCACATAATCAATGGTCGCTTGTGGTTCTGTTTCGGCATTCCCGTTCATCAGGCCTACTGTTTTATAGACCAGAAACCCAAGGGCTGCCAGACAAACGGCAACGATGCCTACTGTAACAAAATCTAATCTGGACATAGTATGCTTTTTTGGTTTGTTTGCGAAAGTTAAGCGTTTTCATAGCCGAGTGTTACTTTTTGGGGCGCTTTTTTACTTTCCGGTAATTTGTACACTTTTAATTAGCTTGTCTGAACGGTTACTTTTAACCCATCATAAGCCAAATCAACCCCATCGGGAAGTTGAGCGGTCGCTTCCTCATAAAGCCCCATGTGGTGGCTGATGTGGATAAACCAGGTTTGTTCCGGCTCGATTCGCTGAATCAGAGCAAGGGCTTCTTCCACACACAGGTGTGAGTAGTGGGGCGTATGGTGTAAAACGCCGATTGCCAGTGTTTTAGTGCCACGCACCTTTTCAAGTTCGGCGTCGCTGATGGTTTTAATATCGGTCAGGTATGTGAAGTCGCCGATCCGAAAACCCAGCACCGGCAGGTTGCCGTGCATCACTTCAATCGGACGAATGAGCACACCCGCTACCTCGAAAGGGTGGTCTTTGTCAATCGAAAAAAAGCAAAGGGAAGGCGCGCCCGGGTACCGGATTTCAGAAAAAGCATAAGCAAAACGCTGTTCTACTTCAGCAGCTACGCCGGAAGTCGCATAGATCGGCATGTCTCGCTGCGATTGAAAGTTGAAGGGGCGTACGTCATCCAAACCAATCACGTGATCGTTGTGTTCGTGCGTCAGTAGAATGGCATCCACCTGCCGGACGTCGCTGCGCAACATTTGCTGCCGGAAATCAGGGCCGCAGTCTATCACGATATTTTTGCCCCCGGCCTGAATAAGCGCCGAGGTACGCAAGCGGTGGTTGCGGGGATCCTTTGAACGGCATACCGTACAATCACACCCGATAATCGGCACGCCCTGCGAAGTGCCTGTTCCCAAAAAAGTAATGCTGATTTCGATAGTGGTTATGATTTGTAGCGGTTACTGGTATACTGGTTATTTGTTATTGGTTACTGGTTGTTTTGGGAATGGAGGATGATTCAAAAAACGAACTTACCATCCTTCCCCAGCTCCACCAATAACCAATAACAAATAACCAGTAACTATTATATTCATCAAATTTTCAAATCATCTACTTCTTCCTCCTCCCCTCCCAGCCCACTGATCACGCGGTACAGTTTTTGCGATTTGTCGCTCAACACTGTCGCATCAATCTCAAGATTGGCAAGGATTTCCAATAGGCAATTGATCCGACCCTCGGCATCGTAAAACTTATTTACAACTGCGATTTTTTTGTCCTGAACAATGCAATATCCTGACTGGAAATTGCCTTTTTCATAGCGAACCATGTAGCCCAGTTCTTCCATCAGGGCTTCTAATTTTTTAAGATTTCCCGTGGTGTATTTGAACATTCCCATAACAGCAAAGGTAAAATAACTGAGTCATTTGGAAAGCATCTTTTACAGGATGGCACATCTAAAAATCCTGGTGTACGCATGTCGGCGTATAATCTTATTTTTGC
>Ga0209573_1000537_pt1 | contig 78348 bp, 64 predicted proteins | sample TNRBio252014_DNA_FD_185870 | JGI IMG/M metagenome (GOLD analysis project Ga0209573, IMG submission 185870) | Wastewater treatment Type I Accumulibacter community from EBPR Bioreactor in Madison, WI, USA - TNR Reactor_6/25/2014_ DNA (SPAdes)... | ecosystem: Engineered > Bioreactor > EBPR >... | reverse complement strand
TGCACTACTACCTTGACTTTTCCTATTTTTGTTGCCATGAGCGGGGACGGTTTGTTTCGTTTTGCAATTACAAAGCTAACCTATCCGCTCATTTCTTCCCTCAACACCGGACTCTTTACACAACCCCAACAGAACTGGATTAGTATGAAAAAAACGCCTTAGTTTATCCGAAGGTGTGAAAACCGGGTTGCTGAAAACCCCTTTTCACACCTTTTTTAATAGACACCAAACTGCATACAGTCGTTGCATATTAGCGGGTAAATAAAATGTTAAATTATTCTACCAGCAGTGCCGCGCCAAATACGCCGGCGCTATCGCCAAGCCGGGGGGCCGCAATAATAGTATCAAGCCGGGTATTGAACACAAAGTGGCGGATGGCATCCACGCCTTCGGTATACAGTTGGGGCGTATTGCCCACGCCGCCGCCGAGTACGATCACATCGGGGTCGAGAATATTGACAATATTGGCCAAACCTTTGCCAAAAAAGTGGATGAGCCGTTGGAAAGTCTGTGTGGCGGCGGGGTCTGATTGTTGATTGTGGCGTTCGAGTATTTGCGGCAGGCGAAGATGTTGAGCGGTGAGGCTTTCGTAGTACCGTTCGAGGGCGGGGCCTGAAATAATCGTTTCTACGCAGCCCGTATTGCCGCAATAGCAGAGGCCGCCCGACTCATCGAGAAAAGAATGCCCCCATTCGCCGGCAATACCCTGGCCTCCTTCGAGAACCTCGCCGTTTATCACAATACCTCCGCCCACGCCGGTACCCATAATGACGCCAAAAACCACTTTGGCATGGGGGGCGACCTCTTGTACAATGCCCATGCGGGCTTCGGCCACCGTAAAACAATTGGCGTCGTTGGCGGTCACCACCGGGATGCCGAGCGCTTCCGATACATCGCGCCTGAACGGGCGGCCGTTGAGTACCAGGGTATTGCTGTTTTTCAGCAACTGAGTAGGCGGGTCAATCGTACCGGGAGTACCCATGCCCAGTCGCTTGGGAATGGCGCCCGTTTCTTTTTTTAGTAGGGCTATCACCTGCGCAATTTGGTCAATAATATGGTCATACCCCAGGTGGCTTTCCGTGGGCAGGCGCAAGCGTGCCAATACGCGCTTGTCAGCATCCAGCACGGCGCCTTCAATCTTGGTACCGCCCAAATCAATACCCCAGATAAGTGTGTTTTCCATGTTATAAGATTTCTGATAGTCAGCTTCACGGTGGCAAAAATCATCTTGCAATCGCGATAAAATTAGTTGTTTTGATGCCAACTTTGTGGGGCAGGGTGCTTAATTTTGTTATATAGTTTAAATCCCTAATGGATACGCATCAAGAACAACCAGCAGATAAACCAACTTTAGCCGTGTCGCTTACGACACACGAAGACAGCGACCTGCCGGTTTATCTGGCCGGCAATTTTAATGGATGGAAGCTGAGCGACGACCGCTACCGGATGAATAAAAAAGGAGACGGGTACTATTTTTATGAATTCACCAACAGACAAGCGCTTCCACCGCTGTTAGAATACAAATACAACAGGGGTACCTGGGAAACTGTAGAGCTTGACATGGGCGGCCAAGAGCGGCACAATAGGCTGGCGCCCGCTACTCAGCACCGCATCAAAGACACCGTACCGAAATGGAAGCAAGGCATGTTGGAATACAACCCGGCTTTTTTACCTTCAATTCAAATCATCTCAGAGGCTTTTGAGATTCCTCAATTGATCAGAACCCGGCGTATTGCCGTGTTGTTGCCGCACGACTATGCCCAGAGCGACCGGCGATATCCCGTATTATATCTGCAAGACGGGCAAAACCTCTTTGACGATTTCGCCCCATTCGGCAGTTGGGCGGTAGATAAAAAACTGGCGAAACTGGCTGAAAAGGGTCAACACGAGGTCATAATCGTTTCTATCGATCACGCCGCCGAAGACCGCATTGCTGAATTTACGCCCTCCTATACTACCCGGCTGGGGAGGGGCGACGGCATGCTGTATGCCGGCTTTCTCACTGAAACGCTCAAACCATACGTAGATAGCCAATTCCGGACTTTGCCCGGCCGGCAACACACGGCCATCGGTGGGAGTTCGATGGGAGGGCTCATCAGCATCTATGCCGGATTGATGTATCCTCATATATACCATAAGTGGATGATCTTTTCGCCCTCCCTTTGGGTAGATCCCGATATATTACTGCATACTCATGGTTTCAAGCACCCCCATGACCTGCGCGTTTACCTTTACGGCGGTGGCGACGAGGGCCCTTCAATGGCGCCCGGATTGCGCAATTTCGCCCGCTCGCTCAAGGCGGAAGGCCGAAAAGCGCATATCGAATTGATGCTGTCAATAGACCCCAAGGGCAGGCATAACGAGGCCCGGTGGGGCGAAGAATTCCCCCAAGCAATAAAATGGCTGTTTTTTTCTTAGCCAATGGTAGTCAATATGTCGTGCATAACCCTAACTTAGCGCGTTAAATCCCCTAAGCGATTAAGCTAGCAGCATGACCATTTTTTTCTCACAGTCCCAGACTGAGCTCTCTGATACAGTGGTGTTACCGGTGGCATCCGGCAATGGCGCGACAGATTTTTTGTCACTTGCCGAGAAGGTCAGTGGATCTCCCTTATCTCTGATTCAACAGGATTTTAAAGCTGAACTCGGTGAAATCTGCCCAGTTTTAACGCCTATCAGCAGGTTCTTCCTATTGGGCGTAGGAAAACAACCCGGCCATGCCGAAATCCAAAAAGCATTCCGACTTTTTTCGCATAAAATGAAAGCCAGGCTGGGAAACAGCTTGCATGTGTATTGTGCCCATCTTGCCCATTCCGGCAATTTACCCATGTGGATAGAAGCCGCTACAAACGGGTTATTGCTGGGCACTTATGCCATTGGGCGTTTCAAAACAGAAGCGCCGGTGGCGCACCCGCTTTCCGAAGCCGGTTCCGTTTTGAATTTTATCACCGCAGATGCCGATACTGTTCCGCTGGTTGAGGCTGCCAGGCGCGGCGAGCAGGTAGCCCTCACGCAACTACGCATATTCGACCTGGTGAATGCGCCTGGCAATAAAAAAACATCGGTAGATTTATCAGCTTGGGCCGCCGACCTGGGCGCCCAATTCGGCTTGTGCGTAGAAGTACTTGATAAAGCGCAAATTGCAGCGCGTGGCCTGCACGCACTTATCGCCGTCAATATGGGCAGTGAAGATCCGCCGGTTTTCCTCATACTGGAGCACATCCCCCCCGACAAGTCGGCTTACCCCGGTAAAATAGGTTTTGTGGGCAAAGGAGTCACTTTTGACACCGGCGGTTTGTCTATCAAGCCCTCTGCCAATATGCACTATATGAAAAGTGACATGGGGGGAGCTGCCGCTGTATTAGGTCTCTTTGAACTGGCCGCCAGGTTGCGCCTTCCCTATCACCTGGTGGGCGTCATACCGGTAACCGACAATAGCGTCGACGCCCGTTCTTTAAAACCCGGCGATGTGATCGGGTCTTACAGCGGAAAAACCATCGAAGTGATTGACACCGACGCCGAAGGCAGGCTTTTGCTGGCTGACGGGTTGTCGTATATCATCCGAAACCACCATCCGGATGTAGTGATTGACCTGGCTACGCTTACCGGCAGTACCGTGCGCACCCTGGGTTATGCCGCCGGAGGCCTTTTTGCCAACAACGATACGCTCGCCGATGCGCTTTTGAATGCCGGCGACCGCTGTGGAGAACGCCTGTGGCGATTACCGCTATGGGATGCCTACAAAGACGATATCAAATCGGACGTTGCCGACGTGCGCAATTTCAGCGGCAAACCCGTAGCAGGCGCCATCACCGCCGCCAAATTCCTCGAAGCCTTTATTGACGAACACCCCGCCTGGGCGCATCTCGATATCGCAGGAGTTGCTTTTAACGATTCTGAATTTGCCTCTCAGAAAAGCGCTACGGCATATGGAATTCGATTACTCCTTACTTTTTTGGAACATTATTTGGAAAAACCCGCCATTCCCTCCACCTGAGCATGACAAAAATCAAAAGGTGGCAATGACTTTCCATATTGACCCGGTATGGCATTGGGCGTAACTTTGTATAAGTTTAGTAATGTACCAAAAGCCTAGTGCTATGTTAAGGGCAAGAATTCACAATCATTCATTTGACAGAATGGGCGAGCGATATGCACGCCTGATCGATGGCGATCATTTTCTGGGGCGTAGTGCATTTGATATTCATAGGCCCAAACCGCATCCGCCGGTTAATGTCAAGAAAAATGGCACTTTGTATGAGTTGGAAATGCCTGTGCCCGGTTATAGCAAAGACGAGATCGCTATTTTAGTCAAAAACGATACACTGACGGTCAAAGGCGAAAAGTCGAGATCCTCTGCAGAGACAGCGACAGATTACGTACAGAAAGAATTCGAGCTGGACAGGTTTGAACGCTCGTTTCAACTTGATCCGGGGGTGGGCCGCGAAAAAATAACAGCCACCTTACAAAACGGTATACTTAAAATAACCGTAGTTGACGTACCGCCCGAAGAAGAAAAACCTTCGCAACACGTGGAAGTAATGTAAAAGTGTTGTATATTTGCCGCGACTTAGGACGGGAATCGAAACAAGAGGGAACACAGCGTTCCCTCTTTTCATTATATCACTACGGAACGGAGTCAAGTGCTAGAAGAAAAAATCGAGTTGCTGCTGGAGGAATTGTTCAAAACTCCCGAATTTTCCGACTGCTTTTTACTGGAAGTTAAATTACATACCAATCAAAAAGTAGAGGTATTCGTCGATAGCGATACGGGAATCACTTTTGAAAAATGCCGGCTTATCAGCCGCCACCTGGAGCAACACATTGATGAAAATGGATGGTTGGGCGAGAAATACACCCTGGAAGTATCTTCTCCAGGTGTAAGCCGCCCGCTGAAATTCCCACGGCAATACCCCAAACATGTGGGGCGTACACTGGAAATCACGCTACAACAAGGCGACGTCAAACAGGGCAAACTGGTTCAGGTTGATGCCCAACTCCTCACGATAGAAGAGGAAGTAAAACGCAAAGAAGGGAAAAAAAACATCCGGGAAATCGTGCAGACGATCATTCCGTTCGATGAGATTAAAAAAGCAGTCGTTAAGATCTCCTATTAAAAAATGGGATTATGAATTTAGTTGAAACTTTTTCAGAATTTAAAGGGGTAAAAAACATAGACCGCCCCACTATGGTGCGTGTGCTTGAAGACGTTTTTCGCACACTCATCCGCAAAAAATTTGGCTCGGATGACAATTTCGACGTGATTGTCAATACCACCAAAGGCGACCTCGAACTCTGGCGCGTACGCGAAATAGTGCCCGACGGCGAAGTTACCGACGACCGCAGCCAGATCTCTATCTCCGAAGCCCTTTCGATCGATGAAGATTACGAAATCGGCGAAGAGTGCTACGAGCAGCTTCACCTCGAGGATTTTGGCCGCCGCGCTATTATGGCAGCCCGCCAAACCCTCATTTCGCGCATCATGGAGCTTGAAAAAGACGAAATGTACCGCAAGTATACCGAACGGGTAGGCGAACTGGTACTGGGCGAGGTAAACCAGATCCTCAAGCGCGAATTGCTCATCCTCGACGACGTAACAGGCCAGGAATTGTTGTTGCCGCGTACGGAGATGATTAAAGGCGACTTTTTCCGCAAAGGCGATATGGTGAGAGGGGTGATCAAAAGCGTGGAAATGCGCAATAATAACCCCGTGGTGATTGTATCGCGCACCGACAACGCTTTCCTCGAAAAATTGCTCGAGCAGGAAGTGCCCGAAATCGAAGACGGCCTGATTTCTATTCGCAAGATCGTGCGCATTCCGGGCGAACGCGCCAAAGTAGCCGTCGAATCGTACGACGACCGCATCGACCCCGTAGGCGCATGCGTGGGGATGAAAGGCTCACGCATCCATGGCATCGTACGCGAACTGCACAACGAGAATATCGATATTATTAATTTTACAAATAATCCCAGCCTGTATATCCAACGCGCGCTCACTCCAGCCAAAGTGAGCAGTATTGAAATCAACGCTGAAAAAGTACAGGCCGATGTGTACCTCGACCCCGATCAGGTTTCGCTGGCTATCGGCAAGGGGGGCACCAATATCAAACTGGCCAGCAAGCTGACCGGCTTTGAAATCGACGTTTATCGCAATACGGACGAAGTGGAAATCGACGACGTCGATCTCGATGAATTCAGAGACGAAATTGACGAGTGGGTTATCGAAGCCCTCAAGTCGATCGGCTGCGATACAGCCCGCAGCGTATTGTCCCTGAGCAAAGAAGAATTGTTGCGCCGCACCGACCTCGAAGAAGAAACCGTGGAAGACGTAATGAAGGTGCTGGCTGCCGAATTTGAAGATTAATGATCAACTGACGGGCAGAGGAACTTTGTGCAGGCACGCGGTTGTTTTGACATACATTTGGGAAGCGTAACGCTGTAATTTTTTGAAATTGGCGCTGACAAGCGAGTTTTACTCTTATCTTTGCACCAATTCGCTAAAGGCGTTTCGCTTACTCGTCATTTTGTTTCACAAATAATAGCGGGCGGTTTACACGCCTTTGCATTTTCCTCAATTTGTCAGGAGTGCGGCTTTAGAGCGAAGTATTAAAACATCATAATGGAGAAACGTTTAGTAAAAATTGCGAAAGAACTCAATGTAGGGACATCCACTATTGTGGAGCATCTCATCACTCGCGGCTTTGATATTGAAAATAAACCCACAGCCAAGATTACTGATGAGATGTATGCCGAGTTGTTGAAGGAGTTCTCAAAATCAATTGCAATTAAAGAACAAGCCGATCAACTTATTATCGGCTCAAGACCCGCGCCGCCCACTCCTAAAAAAGACTTGCCGCCTCCCCCAAAATTCGGCGGACTGGGATTGTCACCCCACAAAGAAGATACCCAGGCTAAAACACCCCCTCCCACCCCGACACCAGAAGAAAAACAACCCCAGGAACAAGTGGAGGAAAGAGCCCGGCTCCAGCTCAAAATACTTGGTAAAATAGACCTGGGAAGCAGACTCAAAGGCGACCAAAAAAAGGAAGAAGCTCCGGAAGAGCAGCCAGAGAAGGCCTTGCCGGAAGAAACTCCCCAGGAACCTCAACCCGAACCTATACCCCAGCCCGTTGCCCAAAAAGAAGAAATAGAAACCCCTCCTGTTGCCGAAACGCCGGTCATAGAAGAGGTAGAACTGCCTGCACCAATTACAGAAAAGACGCCTGAAGCAATACCCGAAGCAGCCCCTGTTGCAGTAGCTCGCCCTGTAGATGATATTATTCGCGCCGAAGCGCCCGAATTGCGCGGTTTGAAAATTTTGGGTAAAATCGATACCGACAAACTCAAAAAGACCAAAAAGAAAGGCAAAATAAAAGAAAAGGAAAAACCCAAGTTTGCTCCCGCTACACCCCAGGCAGGAGAAGCCCGAAAACCCGTCGATCCAAGCGCCAAACCAGCAGATACTTCAGCCGACGACAACAAGAAAAAACGCAAACGCAAACGCAAAAAGGTCACTACTTCCTTTGATTCGCCTCAAGGTCAGGGACAAGGTCAAGGCCAGGGTCAAGGCCAGGGACAGGGACAGGGTTCAGGCCCCTCAAACACAGGCGCCGCCGGCAAACGCAAACCTACTCCCGGCAGAGCGCTACCGGAAGACTACAAAGAGGTATCTCAACGCGAAATAGACGAGAAGATTAAGGCTACCATGGCCCGCCTGTCGGGCGGCGGCAAGAAAAAACGCCAGAAAATGCGCCGCGACAACCGCGAGCGCATTCGCGAGTTGCAGGAAATGCGCGACGCCGCTTCCCTTTCCGATAAGTTGGAAGTTACCGAGTTTATTTCGGTATCCGAATTGGCCAGCGTCATGGACGTAAGCGTAGCCGACGTTATTACCAAATGCCTCGAACTCGGCGTTATCGTATCTATCAACCAACGCCTCGATGCAGAAATTATTGAACTCGTAGCCGGAGAATTCGGCCACGAAGTACAGTTTATCAGTGTAGAAGAACAAGTAGACGAGGAGGAAGAAGAAGAGGATGATCCCGAAGATCTGCTGCCGCGCGCACCTATCGTTACGGTGATGGGCCACGTAGACCACGGTAAAACTTCTTTGCTCGACTATATCCGCAAATCAAACGTGGTTTCCGGCGAAGCAGGCGGTATTACCCAGCATATCGGCGCCTACGAGGTGATCGTCAATGAAAAAGGCATCACGTTCCTCGATACGCCCGGCCACGAAGCATTTACAGCCATGCGCGCACGCGGCGCCAAGATTACGGACATCGCCGTGATCATTATCGCCGCCGACGATAGTATCATGCCCCAAACCCGGGAAGCTATCAGCCACGCACAAGCCGCCAACGTGCCTATCGTTTTTGCTATTAATAAAATAGACCGCCCCGGCGCCAACCCCGAAAAAATCAAACAGGAGTTGGCTTCTATGAATTTACTCGTAGAAGAGTGGGGCGGCAAGTACCAATCCCAGGATATTTCGGCAAAAAGCGGCACGAATGTTGACCTGCTGCTCGAAAAGATCCTGCTGGAAGCTGAATTACTCGACCTCAAAGCTAATCCCAGCCGCACCGCTACGGGCACTGTCATTGAAGCTTCACTCGACAAAGGCCGCGGTTATGTGGCCAAGATGCTGGTGCAAAACGGCTCTCTCGCTATCGGCGACCCCATCTATGCCGGAGAACACGCCGGTAAGGTGAAGGCTATGTTTAACGAACGCGGTAAACGCGTAAAAAGCGTGGGCCCCTCAACCCCCGTTTTGGTACTGGGCCTCAGCGGCGCGCCTCAAGCCGGCGAACGCTTTAAAGAAGTGGAAAACGAACAGGAGGCCAGGCAAATTGCCTCTAAACGCGCCCAGATTATGCGCGAACAGGCTAACCGCGCTACCAAACGCATCAGCCTCGACGAAATTGGCCGCCGCCTCGCACTCGGCAACTTTAAGGAGCTTAACCTTATCGTGAAAGGCGATGTGGACGGCTCCGTGGAGGCTTTGTCAGATGCCCTGATCAAACTGTCTATTGAGTCGGTACAAGTCAATGTGATCCACCGCGCAGTAGGCCAAATCACAGAGTCAGACGTGTTGCTTGCCTCCGCCTCCGACGCCGTAATTATCGGCTTCCAGGTGCGGCCCTCCGCCAGCGCACGCAAACTAGCCGAACGCGAAGGCGTACAAATCAAGTTGTACTCGATTATCTACGAAGCTATCGAAGAAGTGAAAATGGCTATCGAAGGTATGCTCGAGCCCACCAAAGAAGAAAAGATCATCGCCCAGGTGGAAGTCCGCGAAGTGTTCAAAATTACTAAAGTGGGTACGGTGGCAGGCTGTTTTGTACAAGAAGGCAAAATTACGAGAAATACCAATATCCGACTGGTGCGCAGCGGTATCGTCGTGTACCCCACCCGCGAAGGCGTAGCCGGCGAAATTTCTTCGCTCAAGCGCTTCAAGGAGGATGTGAAAGAAGTCAAGGCAGGTATGGAGTGCGGTATTTCTATCAAAAACTATAATGATATCAAAGTAGGCGATATCATTGAAGGATACGAAATCCTGGAAATTAAACGGAAGCTGGATTAATCGCAATATCCGCACAATTGCTTATCTTGGATGCCAAGACGCATCCCCATGAATGAGCAATTCCCAACTTCCGCCAACACTCCCGTGCAAAGCGGCATCGCCGCTGATGCGCTAGCACACGCGTTCCACTTGTTTGAAACCCGGCAGGATGCCCGCCTGGTTTTCCACAACGACAAATTTGTCACTACTACCGCCGCTGTTGCTGCCGATATTGCAGGCGCACTGCATTTTACCGCTACCCAACAGGAAGTGGTACAACTGGCCGCTATTTTCCTGCATACGGGTTATTGGTACGACTACCGCCGGCGCGCAGAACAAAGCGAAGTCGTAGCCCGGCAATTTTTGGAAGAGAAAAATTACCCCCCCACGTTAATTAGTCAGGTGCTGGCATGTATACAAACCGCCGCGATGGGCTCGGCGCCGGCCACGCCCGAAGCGCAGGTACTTACCGATGCCGCTCATGCCGCAACTTACCTGAGCGAGACTTCCGACAGGGGCGCCCTGCTGCGCCTCGAACGCGAACTCATGCTGGGCAATAATTATTCCCGTGCCAATTGGGCAGGGCAGTACCTGCAGCAACTCGTGCAGATAAAATGGCATACGCCCTACGCCCGCTCGAAGTACGAAGCCGCCCTCCACAAAGCCCTGCTGGTACAACGCCGCATCCAGGAAAAAGCAGCAGGCGATACCGCCGCGTTTAAACACCAGCCCGAACGGCCTTTTGAAGGGCTGGAAGAGGATTATCCCCTGCGCGCCGTACAGACTTTCTTCCGCACTAATTACCGCAATCATATTAACCTGAGCGCCATTGCCGACAATAAGGCCAATATTATGATCAGCGTCAATTCTATTCTTATCAGCGTGCTGATCACGGCTTTGTCTTATCGCAATATGGCGCAAACCAACCCCGGCGTGCTTCTGCCCGTAGTCATTTTCCTGGTCACAGGGCTCGCTTCGCTGATTTTTGCCGTGCTTTCGGCTCGGCCGAAGGTGACTACGCTCAACCGGCAGGTGACCGATAAATCCGTATTGCGGCGCAATATGGTTTTCTTTGGCAATTTCGTTACGCTCGACCTGGACCAATACGAAGAATTGATGGATGATTTGTTCCGCAACGGCGAACTGCTCTATGGCAATATGGTACGCGACCTATATTACCTGGGGCAGGTGCTCGACAAAAAATACCGCTACCTGTCTATTTCCTACAATGTATTTATGCTGGGTTTTATCGCCACGGTAGGCACTTTTTTGTTCATGCTTTTTCGATAACCCGCTATGATAGCACATTTCGCCACAGAGAGGCTTCAGGAAGTATATGCTCGCGTGAAGGCATTCCTTGAGGCAGAGGTGTACCCGCATGAGCTGCGCTGGCTGCAAATGCCCTTCCGCGAGGTAGAAGCCGAATTGCGCCTTCTGCGCACAAAGGCCGCCGCGACGGGCGCCTGGAACGCCTATTTGTCGGCGAATCACGGCGGACCCGGTTTTAGTCTGGTGGAAGTGGCGCAATTGGGCGAATTGATGGGCTCCTCGCCTTACGGCCATTTCCTGTTTAACTGTCAAGCCCCCGATGCCGGCAATATCGAATTGCTGCTCCAACATGGCACACCGGCACAAAAGGCGCAATTTCTGGAGCCGCTTTTAAACGGCGATACGCGCTCGTGTTTTTCGATGACCGAACCTGAACACGCCGGCTCTAACCCGGTTAAGATGGGCACTACAGCAGTCAGGGAAGGCGATTATTACGTTATCAACGGCCACAAATGGTTTACCTCCTCTGCCGACGGCGCAGCCTTTGCTATCGTGATGGCCATTACCAACCCCGGCGAAACCAATCCCTACCGGCGAGCCAGCATGATTTTGGCGCCCACGGATACCCCCGGCTTCCAGTTGGTGCGAAATATACCTGTAATGGGACACGCCGGCGAGGGCTGGCATAGTCACGGCGAAATACTGTATGAAAATGTACGTGTGCCGGCCGGCTACCTGCTGGGCGCCGAGGGCGATGGATTCCGCCTGGCACAGGAGCGGCTGGGTCCGGGCAGGATACACCACTGTATGCGCTGGATAGGCGTGAGCGAAAGGGCTTTCGACCTGATGTGCCGCCGGGCCGCCGGCCGCGAAATCAGCGAGGGCGTGATGCTGGGTGAAAAACAAATGGTGCAGGATTTTATTGCTGAAAACCGTGCAGCTATTAATGCCGCCAGGCTCATGGTGCTCCACACCGCCATGCACATCCAGGAAAAAGGACAAAAATCGGCCAGCCTCGATATATCCACGATCAAGTTTTTTGTGGCCAACGTATTACAGCGGGTGATCGACTGCGCGGTGCAGGTACACGGCGCCCTGGGCGTCACCGACGATACCCTGCTGGCCTATTACTACCGCGAAGAACGCGGCGCCCGCATATACGACGGCCCCGACGAGGCCCACAAAGCCTCTCTCGCCAGGCATATTCTGAAAGGCTATGGACTTGAGGTAAAAAACAATTAACGTGAAAAACTTCGTGTTATGCTCGATAAGGCCACCTCTATCCGCCCTGGAGAAGAATTCGATGTATCGGCGTTGACGACTTATCTGCGCGAGCATTGGCCGGGGTTTGAAGATATCAGCGACATACACCAGTTTCCTGGTGGTTATTCCAATCTAACTTATCTGTTGGTTACAAATCTGGGGGAATTTGTATTGCGCAGACCGCCGATCGGCGCCAATATCCAATCGGCGCACGATATGTCGCGCGAATTCAAAGTGCTCTCTCTGCTAAGCCCCGTCTACGAAAAATCGCCGACGCCCGTATTGCACTGTGGCGATGCGTCGGTTATTGGCGCGCCCTATTTTATCATGGAACGCGTAAACGGCATTATATTACGCGGGCATACGATAAGTGAAGTATCCCCTTCTGCCGACGAAATGCACGCGCTTTCTATCGCTACCATTGACAATATGGTCGCTTTACACCAGTTGGATATTCGCCATAGCGGACTCATGGAATTGGGCAAACCCGAGGGATATGTAGCACGCCAAATAGGCGGTTGGATAGACCGCTACTACAAATCGGCTACTGAGGTCATCGAAAACATGGACCGGGTCACTCAGTGGCTGCAACTCAACGAACCCGCCGACGGCTCACCCACGCTGATACACAACGATTACAAATACGACAACCTGGTGCTGAACCCCGACAACCTGGCCCAGATCGAAGCTGTGCTGGATTGGGAGATGGCCACTATCGGCGACCCACTGATGGACCTGGGCACTACGCTGGCTTATTGGTCTGAGCCCCACGAAGCTAAAGCGCTTCCGCTGGCTGCAGCCATTCCTACCTGGCTGCCCGGCAATCTCAACCGGGAGGAATTGGTGGCTCGCTACGCCGTCCGCAGCGGCCGCGATGTGTCGAATATTCTGTTTTATTTTGTGTACGGTACTTTCAAGGTTGCTGTGATTGTGCAACAGATTTATGCCCGCTATAAAAAAGGGCTTACCAAAGACCCCCGTTTTGCTTCGTTGATCGATGCGGTGCATTTTTTTGCCGGCCAGGCCGTCAAGGCTATTGAGGCCAAGCGTATCAGTAATCTCTGAGAGAATTACGAATTACGGAATTACGGATTACGAATGATTTTCAATTTTCTTATTATCAATTAATTAATTAATAAAAAAATTCGTAATTCGTAATTTGGCATTCGTCTTTTCACAGCATTCCTTCATCGGCGAAGCTCCAATAGCTTGTGCCGCCGATAATGAGGTGGTCGAGAACGGGGAGTTCCACCATCTCGCCTGCTTTCACCAGCTTGCGGGTGAGGTCGATATCGGCCTGGCTGGGGCTGAGATTGCCGGAGGGGTGATTGTGACACAGAATAATGGCACAGGCCCTGCCTTCGATAGCCTTTCGGAAGATAATCTTGGCGTCGACAACCGTGCCCGTCATGCCGCCGGAGCTGATTTGTTCTTTCCCGATTACGCGATTAGCCCTGTTGAGCAACAGAATCCAGAATTCTTCGTGGAGCAGATCCGACAGCAGGCTGCCGATGGCGTTGAAGGCATCCTGGCTGCCGCGTATCTGGGGTTTTTCGCGTATGACGGATAGTTGCCGACGGCGCCCAAGTTCCATAGCTGCGGCAATAGCGAGCGCTTTGGCTTCGCCAATGCCTTTGCACGACATTAATTTGGGCAGGGGACGGTTGCCCAATTCGTTCAGGTCGTAATTAACGCTTTGCAATATTTGCCTGGCCAATTCTACGGCTGAAGTATCGGCGGTACCCGTGCGCAGCAGGATAGCCAGCAATTCGGCGTCGGTAAGGTGCTGTTTGCCTTTGCGCAGCAACTTTTCGCGCGGGCGGTCTTCTTCGGCCCAGGCTTTGATGGAGGATGCGGGAGGGAAGTAGGTGTTCATGGCCTTGTGGTATCTGAATGGTGGCTGTGGGACTGAAGGACTGAAGGACTGAAGGACTGAAGGACTGTACGACTGTACGACTGTAGGACTTAAGGAACGTATCCTAATATAGTCGTACAGTCGTATAGTCCGTACAGTCGTACAGTCGTATAGTCGTATAGTCGCAAAAAGCAGCGGGAGCTTCGTCCCGCTGCTTCGTGTAAATGCAGTTTCACTTCATTCGCCCTCTGACTTCGCCGTCTCCACTTGTGAAGGCTGCATATTGGCTACCAAACGATCTAATGCTTCTTTGAACTGTGGCAGGTCTCTGGGAAAGACCAGGATGCGGTTTGTCTCGTACTCGTTGCTTTCCTTGTTCTTTTTGCTTTCGGTGATGGTCACGTAGTTCGACCCGTTGTTGGCCTCTCTCACATCCATAAAGTAATGGCGGTCACTGGCTTTGACAGTTTCTGAAAAAAGAGCATTTTTAGGCATAGCTCATTTGATTTTAGGTAATAAAATTTGTTATCTATAATATAGACGCGAGAGTGGTTGAAATTCCATAAATTTCAAGAAAAAAATTTACAGCAATTTGCCCATGCCTTCATTTCGATTTCGCAGAGAGGAAAAGCTAAAAAGCCGGAAAGTAATTGAAGGCTTATTTAAACAGGACCGGCGCGGCAGTGTGGGGCAGTATCCGCTGCGCCTGATATGGGCGCCGGTAGAAGAAAAACGCGGAGATTCGCCCGTACTTTTTACGGTTAGCGTACCCAAACGCCGCTACAAAACGGCGGTGCTTCGCAACCGCTTGCGCAGGCAGGTGCGCGAAGCCTGGCGGCTTCACAAGCATCAATTATACGAGTCGCTGCCCGTCGATACAACTCAGTATGCCTGGATGGTGATCTATACGGGAGAGACGCCGCTGGCCTATGCTGTAATTGACGGCGCCATGCAAAAACTGATACGCAAATTTCTTACCCACCTTTCTTCCACAAAAGAAGGGGATTAAAACACAAGCCATGAAAAACCGATATGCGATATGCCTGTTGGCGCTGCTTTGTTATATACCGCTTTCCGCCCAAAAAGTATTGCAAATAGAGCGCTACGGCAGGGCAAAGACGACTAAAATTCACCTTGGGGAAGAGCTCACCTACCGGCTAAAGGGAGATAACGTATGGCATACGCGCGCCATGGAAGACCTGAACATAGAAGAAGGCCTGATCGTGATGCCCGACCGTTATGTAAAAATAGCCGATATAGAAGCGCTGCGGTATAGCCGGGGTTGGCCCAGGGCCGTAGGCAGGCAGTTATTCTGGCTGGGCGCCGGCTGGTCACTGTATGGCTTGATCGGCAATTTAGCCGACGGCGACCCCGACACCAATTACCGCTTGGGCGATGCTGCGGTGACCGGCACAGCCTGGGGATTGTCGTGGCTGGTACCCCGCGTTTTTAAATACAAAAAAATAAAAATGGGCGAACGCAGACGCTTGCGGGCAGTAGACATCAATTTTTATCCGGTCAATTAAGCGCCGGCTTGGGCGCCGCATAGTGCAGCACCGAGCAGTTTTCGGGGCGGAAAAGCCGGGTAGCCACCTGGAGCATGTCTTCCGTTGTGACGTTTTGGTAAAAGCGTACCTCTTCATTGATAAGAGCGGCGTCGCCAAGCAATTCGAAGGTAGCGAGGTTGATGGCTTTATTGAGGGCGCTCAGTTCCGAAAATACCAGCGAGCTTTCTACCTTGTTTTTGAGTTTCTGCAATTCCACTTCGGGCAGAGGCGTAGTTCTCAATTGCTCCAGTTCCTGCCAGATGAGCGCTTCCGCTTGTTCGAGGCTGACGCCCTCCGACGGTTTTCCCTCGATAATCAGCAGCCCGGGGTCGTGGGTGGCCGATAGGTAACAATCGATATGGGCAAACAACTTTTGCTCTTTGAGCAGTCGCCGGAACAGCCGGGCTGAAGGGCCGTTGCCCAGGGCGTCGGTAATCAGGTCGGAGGCGTAAAACTCGGGCGCCAGTCGCGGCGCCATATGAAAAGCCAGATACAAGGCATCCGAGGGTACGTCGGCGTGTAATACGCGACGGCGTTGCTCCGTTTGCGGCGGTTCGGCGGGAATATGCCGCTCCGGTATCTGACCAGCGGGTATTGATCCAAACCATTTCTCAGCCAGCCGCACGGCTTCTTCGGACTTCACATTGCCGGCAATTACCAGGATAGCGTTATTGGGGCGATAATAGGCGTAATAAAACTGCTTCACATCGTCGAGTGTGGCCTGTTCTATGTGGGCGGGTACCAGTCCTATCGTGGGCCAGCGGTAAGAATGCGTTTTATACGCAAGATCGCTGATATGGTGCCAGGCATCGCCGTAGGGTTGGTTGAGGCAGGTTTCTTTAAATTCTTCTACCACCACCTTGCGTTGTACCGACAGCACTTTTTTATTAAACCTCAATTTGAGCATGCGGTCGGATTCCAGCCAAAATGCCGTTTCAATATTTTGGGCCGGCAACACATTGTAAAAACTGGTCAGGTCGCTATTGGTAAAAGCGTTGTTTTCGCCGCCGGCCAGTTGGATGGGGTCGTCAAAATCGGGGATATTGGCCGAGCCGCCAAACATGAGGTGTTCGAAGAGGTGGGCGAAACCGGTTTTGTCGGGGGCTTCATCGCGGGAGCCTACGTCGTACAACACATTGACGGCCACCATGGGGGTGCTGTCGTCTTCGTGTACCAGTACTTTGAGGCCGTTGTCTAATATATATCGCTGAAAGGTGATCACGCTAGCTCCAGTTTAGCCCGCCAAGATAATAGCTAAATCTTAAATCGTGTTAATTAACTCCATTCGTCGCCTCTCCAAAGCATCCCATCTTAATTTTTTCACTCTTTATAAGTTAACACCCCATTTTTGGGGAGTATTGATTTATCACCCGTAATAAAAACTGTTGTTATGAAAAAATTCACTATGCTGGCCGCAGTGATGCTGGCCTTTGTTTCGGCTATAGCTTATGCATCGCCGATGGTTTTTCCCGGCGCCGGCGAAGTCGGCATTACCGTCAACTACCAGGTGCAACAAGCACAAAAGCTGGAACTTCGCCTGAGTAACCTCGGACTGAAAAGCACCCACGTGGTGATCGAGGATCTCAGAACCGGCGACACGTTTTATTCAGAAAATGTGGCCCGCCGCAACGGCTATGCCAAGCTGCTCGACCTGAGCCAATTGCCCGAAGGCAAATATCGCCTCGTCGTTAAGCAAAAAGGCCAGGAACTCATCCAGGTGCTTTCGGTTAAAAATGGTACTCTTTTCGCATCCAAGTTTGTAAGCAAGTAGTCTTTGTAGGCAATATAGTCTTTTGCCTCACTCATGAACATATTGAACGCCCAGGGGCGCCGCTCGAATGGTAAGGAGTCAAAATCCGGTGCATTTGAGTAGCGCCCTTTTTTTATTTTATTAATTTTAACCCAAACAAACCTGAAACCCATTGATCGACATTACCCTTGCCAGTCAAACCTGGATTGCCCTAGCGCTTGTATTAGTGCCTATACAATTGCGATTTGCCGCGCCTTATGGCCGCCATACCCGCCGGGGCTGGGGCCCCATGATCGACAACCGCCTCGGCTGGATTATCATGGAGATTATCTCGCCGTTGGCTTTCGGTTATTTTTTCCTTTCGGGAAATGGGATAAAAACGCCGGCAACCTGGCTGTTTTTTGCCCTGTGGATGGCGCATTACCTCAACCGAAGTATCATTTTCCCTCTTCGTATTCATACTACGGGTAAAAAAATACCGCTGTCGATAGCCGTCTCCGCCATGTTTTTTAACATCGTCAACGGCTACCTCAACGGCGCCTGGCTGGGCACAATGGGCGCGGATTACGGTGCTTCCTGGCTCACAGATCCCCGGTTTATTCTCGGCGTGGCCGTTTTTGCCCTCGGCGCCGGCATCAATTTGTGGTCAGATAACCGACTTATCCACTTGCGCAAACCCGATGAAACGGGTTATAAAATACCCAAAGGAGGGTTGTTCCGGTACATTTCCTGCCCCAATCTCTTTGGCGAAATGGTGGAATGGGCAGGTTTTGTGCTGATGTGCTGGAGCTGGCCGGCCTTGTCGTTCGCCGTGTGGACCGCGGCCAATCTGGGGCCGCGCGCCCTGGCACACCACCGCTGGTACCGCAGCCATTTCAAAGATTATCCGCCTGAACGAAAGGCGGTTGTGCCATTTGTTATTTAATTATTTACCACAGAGGACACAGAGGTACACAGAGTTGTCACAGAGTCATGGAAACGCTCGCTCTGTGACAACTCTGTGTACCTTTGCGTCCTCTGTGGTTAAAAAAAAATTATGACATACAGCACCGTACTAATCATCGGCGCCGGCCCTGCCGGACTGGCAGTTGCCGGGCAACTCCGCCAAAAAGGCATCGCTTTCGAGATCATTGAACAAGGCGACAAACCCGGCTATTCGTGGCATCACCACTACGATCGCCTGCATTTACATACGGTAAAAGAGTTGTCGAACCTGCCGTTTTTACCTTTTCCCGACCACTTCCCCCGTTTTGTGCCCCGCCATCTGCTGGCCGACTATTTTGTGGAATACGCTCGCCATTTTAACATACAACCCCACTACGGCGAATCGGTTACCAACGTAGTCAAACAAAACGGCAAGTGGCTGACCACGACCTCCAAAGGAAATAGCTGGGAATCTGATCACGTGGTGGTAGCTACCGGCGTAAACCGCAGCCCGCTGGAGCCTCATTTTAAAGGCCAGGAATCTTTCAAAGGCGAATGGATACACAGCAGAAACTATCGCAATGCCAAGCCGTTTGCAGGCAAACAAGTACTGGTGATAGGCATGGGCAATACCGGCGCAGAAATAGCGCTGGATCTTAGCGAAAACGGAGCCAAGCCCTTTATTTCGGTGCGGGGGCCGGTTAATATCGTACCTCGTGAAGTGCTGGGCCGCCCTACCCAGCTCACCGCCCTCATGCTGGCTAAGCTGCCTTATTGGCTCGGCGACAGGCTGGGCGTGGTGCTGCGCAAACTCACGGTAGGCAACCTGCGCCCTTACGGCATCGAAACACCCGATATGCCCCCCGCCAGGCAATTGCGCACAACAGGTAAAACGCCGGTAATCGATGTGGGCACGCTAAAAGCTATCAAAGAAAAGCGGATCGGCATTTTGCCCGTTATCGCACAAATAGAAGGCGCAGAGGTGACATTCACCGACGGTCGCAAAATGCCTTTCGATACGATCATTTTGTGTACGGGCTACAAACCTCACCTGGAGCAGTTTATCCCGGGTGTGAGCGAGTTGCTCGACGCCCAGGACCTACCCAAATCGGTGATTGCTCCTCCTCCTTTCGAGGGTTTGTATTTTGTGGGCTTCGATAATTATGTGGCAGGCGGCATATTGGGGGTTATTCGCCGGGACTCAGCGGTGGCGGCGGAGCGGATAGGGCGACTTTAGGACTTTAGGACTTTACGACCGTACGACTTTACGAACTTAGGAGCTTCTCGTATCTTGTACCCTTATGATCGTACAGTCGTACAGTCGTACAGTCGTACAGTCGTACAGTCGTACAGTCGTACAGTCGTACAGTCGTACAGTCGTACAGTCGTACAGTCATACAGTCGTACAGTCGTACAGTCGTACAGTCGTACAGTCGTACAGTCGTACAGTCGTACAGTCGTACAGTCGTACAGTCGTACAGTCGATTAAGGAATCACAGATAAATATCGGCGATGACCAGGGAGCCAAAAACCAGGCTGGCAATGCCGTTGGTGGTAAAAAAGGCGAGGTTGACGCGGCTCAGATCGTTGGGTTTTACCAGGGTGTGCTGGTAAATTAACAAACCGATAAAAACGGCGGCGCCTAGCCAGTGTATCCAGCCGAAGACGGGGTACTGCTGCGACAGCATATAGGCCGCGGTGAGTATGAATAATCCACTAAACAAGTGAAGTGCGTTAGAAAGCATCAAGGCGCGGTTCTTTCCCAATGCCGCAGGGGCCGAATGCAGTTGTTGCGAGCGGTCGAAATCTTCATCCTGTAAAGCATAAATAATATCGAAACCCGATACCCACAGCAAAACCGCCGCCGAATAGAGCAGGGGAAGCAAGGCAAACTCACCCGTGACCGACAGATAGGCTCCGATCGGCGCCAGCGAAAGCCCGAGCCCCAGCACAAAATGGCATAATGCCGTAAACCGCTTGGTAAAGCTATAGCCTAGTATCACCGCCAGCGCTACGGGCGACAGGGCAAAACAAAGCGGGTTGATCCACCAGGTGGTGAAAATAAATAAAGCCGAACTGGTAAAAACGAACCACAGTGCTGATTGGGGCCGGATGATGCCCGCCGGTATTTCGCGGGTGGCGGTGCGCGGGTTGCGCTCGTCGATATCGCGATCGAGGTAGCGATTGAAGGCCATTGCCGCGCTGCGCGCAAAAACCATACAAAGCAGTACCAGAGCAAAAAGGCGGAAACTCAGCGCCGATTCAGATTCGAGGGTGGCCAGAAAAAAGCCCACCAGCGCAAAAGGCAGGGCGAATATCGTATGGCTGAATTTGATGAGGGACAGGTAGTTTTTCATGTCTGTGGTGACAAGGTGACAAAGTGACAAGGTGACAGGGTGACAAGGTGACAAGGTATCAGTTAAAAATCAGTCACCTTGTCACCTTGTCACCCTGTCACCCTGTTACCCTGTTACCCTGTTACCCAATTATTGATTTACCTGGATATTAGGCTGAGAAGCGGCGGGGTCGCCCTTCACTTCGCCGGTCAGGTAGATAAACGTTTGCGGCGGGTTGGTATTAGCCGTGAGCGTAACTTTCTGGTTGCGCTTGCCACCTTTGCCTTTCGAGTTGAATTCCACTACAATTTCTCCGCTGGCGCCGGGAGCGATCGGCTCGCGCGGCCATTTGGGTACCGTACAGCCGCAGCTGCCTTTGGCATCGCTGAGTACGAGGGGCTCGCTACCTGTGTTTTTGAATTTGTAGGAATGCGAAACCATTTCGCCGTCGTTAACCGTACCGAAGTCGAAAGTCGTTTCTGCAAATTCCATTGTAGTAGTCGGGCCGGAGGGTGCAGCCGGCGTAGCGGCCGGAGCGTTGGGATCCACAGCCGGGTTGGCGGGCTGAACGCCTGTGTTTTCAATGTTCTGACGGGCTTCCTGGCGAACGTCTTTGTTGCCGCTTTGGCAATTTACCAAAAGTACAGCTACTGCCAGCATCAGCAATCCAGTGGTGATCTGCTTTACCATGTGCGATGATTGTTTTAAGTTTTGTATAAGAATGTTTTCCATTTCAGCGCGCAAAAATAACACTTTTTGCGACCATTGTAACAGATACAGGCCATCAATAGTTGTCTTTTTGCACTGCAAACATAACACAGCAGCAGCAGAAGGGGCTGTTAATGAGGCTTCAAGATTTGTTAACGCCCTGTTAATCCCTTTTGCAGAAGGCGGCGAAGGCTGCTGTGTCAAGCGTATTGAGGCAGTTGGGGGGTACAACGCAGATCAACAAAAAAGATATGGCTACCGATTAACGACAATTTTTGAATTAAACACGGGTATATGGCCTATGTATAAAACAACAAAATACAATCCCGGAGCTACGCTAATCAATTCCAAACGATGCTCCCGCTCCATTGGTGAAAGATCGTAGGTTGATACTATCTGGCCTAAGCTATTGTATAATATCGCCAACCCGTTTTTTGGGTGGGGGCGTTCAAAAACTACTTTAAGATAGTCTGTTGCTGGATTGGGGAATACCCAGGCTTTTTTCCCTTCTGCTGCCGGTTGCGGCGATTGTGTATCTACGATCAACTCACAAAGCGGCGGCGGTTTTTCACCGGGGATGAGGGGACCGAGGCGGTAGTTGGGGAAATTGGGGAGGGAACGCCGGTGATTGAAAGGCAAAGGTACGCTATGCTGCTGAAAATCACAGGCTTCACCTGCTTCATCTGGTCGATTAATAACATGAAGGTATCTGACAGTATTCTGACTATTTAAGTAAATCTTACAGTCGGGCGCTAATTGAGCGTTGTAAAAGGTAGTTGCAAAGGGAGCAGAGAAGCCATCATAAACCGCAACTGTATCCTTGGTAGCAGCAATATCAGAGGCCCACAAATCGTACTGATAAACCCAAAATGTGGACGATACATATAAATATCTCGAATTCGGCGAAATGGCCACACCTCCCGAAATGACTGAATCGCCGATGGCAATATGCCGAAAATTGCTCAACAACCCTTGTTCCCTTTCGAAATCGAATAAATACACCCCGTCGGCAGCACTGTAACGTACGTACATAGTACCGTCAGGGGAGAACACTGCCTGACCGCCCCCTGAACCTTCTAAACTGGCAGGAGTACCAATATTCTGAATAAATGGGCCCTGTACTCCTTCTGATGTCAAAGCAATTCGAAAATAGCTATTATTTTGATCTCCCCCAGTTAAGATCCACCAATCTTGTCCATTCCCCTGTTTGACAGCTGTAAGTTCACCGTAAGTAGTTGGTTCATCGATAAGAGACTGATTTTTTGCAATTACAGCTCCAAGTCCATTGTTTATAGAAATATCTACGAGTGAATAATAAGTCAAATCTGAGACAACATCCAATACAGGATCGGTAATCGTAATAATACGTTTGTGGAAAATATAAAATAGACTAGGATCTCCCGGTTTAGGCAGTATTAAAGCGCTTTGAGGTCCGGCTATATATCCGTAGTCGCAATAATTATCGTGAATAGTGCCTGGATTAAGCCCATCGCCATTTTCCATGATCTCGTGCTGTGCGTTGGCTATGGCACAGCCATTAGTGTAAAACAATAATTGACCTGAACTGTCAGCGATATTAGTACTACTGACATGTAGGTTTAATCCTATTGGCTGATAGAAAAAGACGCCAGGATTTTGATCAAACGCACAGATACTCCCTTCAATACCCGGGATTGTATCCTTACTATTGTAACCGAATATCCATATATTATCATGTCTTTGGGCCTGTACAATTCCGAAAGAAAATAGAATAATCAAAAATATTAAATACTTCACGGAATAATAAATAATTGTGTGCGCAGTTTAACCTACGCACACACGTTTACAAATTTATTTTGCGATTAACACTTTTTGAACACCGGTAAACTGGTCATTGCAGTATAGTGAAACCAAATACATTCCACCCACTAATACTTGTGTATCCATAATTACCGGCAGGTTCTCAAAAGAATATTCCTCAGCATGTTCCCTTCCAAATACATCACGTAAGACCACTGTAACTGCTGCATCAGCAGGCAATCCTCGCGGTTGAACAATCAAATATCCCTGAACGGCAGGATTGGGGTAAACCATAAACCCGGGGGTTATGGTTTTATTCGAACCCGGACTCTTCAATTGTTGTGAGGCTACACATAATAAGGAATCGTTAAAGGAAATAGCGGCGTCGACCAAGGCATAAGTAGCTCGCGCCCAATACACCGCATCGCCACCTGCTAAAGGGCACTGATTCGCTATGGCAAAAAGCTGTGCCTGTTGAAGACTGTCGAAATGGTATTCACCTGACGTTATGGTCTCCAAAAAAATATCGTGAAATGCCTTTTCATTGTACTGGTATAGCACAGTATCTGTAAGCACATCGTTTTCTTGTACTAATGCCGAGATGCCATAGTCAATATTACCTTGCAAAATACTCACGAGCGCATCGGTATAGGAATTATTATCCGTTATATCGGTTAAAATAGCTCCGCGCTCGTCGAGCAAATTCAGGCTATCGTTTGCCGAAGCGGCTTTGAACAGGGACTGGCTGTTCGTGGCAAGTTCATCAAGCATAACTTCGGTGATTTCCTGAGTGTTGTAAATCGATGCTTCCCTTGAGGCATTGGGTTTTAACAATTCACGCAGGTTAGATTCTAAAGAATAAAAGTCCCCGATTGCGTTATTACCCGCAGCATAAACAAAACTTTCAGCAGGTGACCCGGTTTCTGGCACAATAGTATATTCGTCTATCCTGCGATAGAGATGCCGACGACCGGTCCAGGTCAACGCTTCTGAATAATCTTGTGAAACAAACACTCCGGATGTAAGTGCATGGTCTGCTTCGTCTATCTGTGTCTTAAAATTTCCTGAGAACGTAATAAATTCAGCGCACTCATTTTCAGATGTAGTTATACAGGAGTAAATATCTTCATTTGCAACATCGATATCATCAAACCACTGTCCTTCTGCTTCCCATTCGGGTAAAAAATCGTAAGCCTGGCCAGAAGAGGCATTTGCATCAACAATAAACTGAGACAGCAGGGTTACATCCTGAGTTGAAGCTAAATGTTTGGCACCTTTATCAGCATAAGGCCCATACCATTGATTGCCATTTTGGTTCTGAATGCCAATAGCGCCATTAGGGAATACCTGCAAGCCCACCGCATGAGCATGCATCATATTGCCTTTAACGGCGTCGTTATCTCCCATACCGTCAAAAAGCATACCGACCCGCGTCAAATCCGTACTATTGCAATTAATCAAAGTACTGGGGTTCCCAATCCCAAAAACCCCTCGGCTGTTCTGGTTCATTGCACTGCCCGGCATGCCCGCTACGGTATTACAGCGCACCCAGGCGTCGGCGCTGCCCGCCAGATACATGCCATCCTGGGCTCTGTCCTGTGCCATTTCCACGGTGTTCATAAAGGCGTGAACGTATCTCCCTCCTTGTAATCGGATACCCTCGCGCGCTTTGTCCATCACAACCGTATTGTTTTTCAACCAGTAATAGTCGTAATTGGCTACGCCATAGGGATTTTCTTCCACCCGGATGCCGATAGCCTGCCCCGAAACCGGATCGTGCGCAGTGATGTGGTTGTTGTCTATGGTTGCTTTAAATGGCGTATTTTGAAACAAACCTATGCCGAATTCCGAAGCGCTGATGTCGTTTTGTAACGCTTTAACGCGTCTCAAACGACTGCCACTAACCGCTATCCCCTGCCGGGTATCTACCATGTTACAATTTTTGACTGTGGCATGTGTGGATTGTGCAAATACGCCTACCGTACATCCCGTGAACACCGGCGACCCATATTTGCCGAGGCCTTCCACTGTCAGACTACGGGACACATAGGGATTGCTGAGCGCATAAATGCCCATGCCGCTAAAGACCGGTAATGGGGTGGTCGTAGTTTCCTTAATATCGATAAAAACAGAATTTTGTACAGCCACATTAGAATAAAATGCCGCTATCCCATTTTGCAGATTGCGAAAGTAATTAGGTACTGCGTCTTCCAGTCCGATCACCATCGCGTTTTGATTACTTAGCCAAATGCCGGCCAAGCCTTTTTGTCCTTCAAAAGGAGATTTCAGCCCACCGCCTGTCGTTTCAAATACATTGCCGTAACACTGTATCATATCGACCGTTTGGGTGAGGTAGGGATTGGTCAGCGCCGGCGTGTAAATGCCGATATGGTTATTTCTGAATGTCGACAATTGGATGTCGAGCGAGGCGCCGTCTTTGGCTTCAATGGCGTATTTGGCATCCTGGATGAGACATTCAACCACTTGAATCGAGGCCCCATCCTCTACGCTGATGCGATCCCACAAATCCGTACAACTGAGTATTTTGACGCCCTTGAGCTGCAGGGCGCCGCCTTTAACAACGATTTTTGCATCCGCCCCCATCTGGATAACAGAACCTGGTTTAAAATTATAACAACTGACATCCGACAGGTTGTCCAGGTCGATTTCGAGCACACCGCTCAGGCGTATTATCTGCGTTCCTCCCGATAAGCTGCAATCCGCGTTGGGCGGTAATAACAAAGTGGAAGTCGACAAGCGGGCCGGAGTAGCCCCTGTGCCGTTGATGTGAACGAGGTCCGAAGGCGAAACGGGGTTTGTTACCAGATCGTCGCTATATTCATCAACGCCGTTTTTGACCTTAACAGTTACCGGGTTACCTATAGAGGCCTCTCCAACAGCCCGGATTGAAAATTGGAAGATTTTACATGCTCCATCTTCAAAAAATTCATCGTCAGCGCGTTGATAACGAATGCCATTTACAATAGAAACATCTGTGAAATCTCCTCCTGACAAAAGGGTTTCTGTAACGCCGTTACTTTCAACAACAATATCCCAAGTCCCCGATTGTTCATCCGGACAGACATCGCATATTGTGATGGTGTAGTTGACTATATCCTGATCTTCACAACCGATAACAGGTTGAAGGTTATCAGCCTTTATTTGTATGTCGATACAATCCGTATTGGGACAAGGCAACTCGGGTACCGGCCTGTCGTCGCTCAGGCAGCCACTACCTTCGAAGCCTTCCTCCTCTAGTTTCTGAGTAATTCTATTAATGGTGCAAATATCCAGATAGGACTCGATCAGCGAATTCGCTCCCGAAGTGCACATCAAAGGCTGATTGGAAGAATTTTCACAATCCCCGGCAGCGAAAACGCAATACCCATTGTTTTCATCGACGTGTCCGGTTCCTGTCAACACATGCCCCAATTCATGGGCTATTACCATTCCTATGAAGCCATCTGTTATTCCATTTAAAAAAAAAGCTGTGGTACTAATAAAGGAAATGGGAGTCAAACTGGTACCCTCGGGGCAAGCTCCTCCATTAGCATGGCCTAAACCAATAATACTTCCCGAAAATAACATAATAACATCGCGAGGAATACAATCTCTGAAATCACGCCAGTAATTGCTTATATTTTGGTTAATCTCATTTGTTGTTCCATAAAAATTATCCGACGAATACTGAAAATAGGGGCCGTTTACTTTAAAAGATAAATTATCGAAATGATCCTGATAATAGAACTCCACTTCACTCATAAACGCCATCACCCTCGTATGAATGGCCGATTCATCCTCATTAAAAGCCTGGTACAATTCATAATCCACCTCAACACCGATTTCTAAAATTCCACCGGGGGTGCTCTCTTGTTGACTTGGCGGGGTATATGGCGTTTCCACCACTACAAAATGACCGGCATAATCATCTCCCAGTATACCCCATACAGGACCAATGCGGTACCGTTTATTACCGTCCGTAATCGTGCCGCCCAGATAATCCCTTGTCGCCGTAAGCGCAACTCTGTTTGCGCTCGTATCTCCGGCTATTCCTCTATAGGTGATGATGGGAAGGTTTTCTGAGCCTTGCATATCGTATGGAGCAATAGTAAGTTGCCAGGTCCAGTTTGCTGTAATGGCTAAAGAAAAAGTTGTGTCGCCTGATACTTGTTGTAAAAAATTATCCATACTATCCGTATCGAGTAAAAAAACCTGGTAGGGTTGGTACTGTAGAGCTTCTTCCAGTATTTGCCGGTTACTTCGTTCGTTGATACTAGCTAAGGTAGCTTGAAATACAGGCTGGCTAAATGCGCTTACCGCCATATAACTGACAATGAAAATAAGCAAACTTGGCCGTAGGGTAAATAAACGTGAAATTAAATTTCGGGGGGGGGGCAAAATTACAATACATGATTCTTGGATTTTTGGTGAACAATATTTTTACAATAGATATATTACAAGAATAACCATTCTTTTGTACAAAAACAACCTGATTTTTATAAAAAGTCAGGTTGCTGATGTATTACAAAGCAGTTACTTATTTAGTAAAATAAGCCGCAAAACCCTCCGCGTCAAGCGTATTGAGGCATTCGGCGGCGCTCAGTCCGCCTTTGCGGGCGGCGCAGACGCCATAGTGAATATCGCGTATGCCGTCTTTGCTGTGGGCGTCGGGGTTCACGCACAGCTTCACGCCTTTTTCGAGGGCGTAGGGTATCCACTGCCAGTCGAGGTCGAGGCGGTAGGGGTTGGCGTTGATCTCAATGGCGACCCGGTTGGCGGCACAGGCGTCGATCACGCGGCGGTGGTCGAGGGGATAACCTTTGCGCGATAGCAATAAACGACCTGTGGGGTGACCCAATATCGTAGTATAGGGATTTTCGATAGCAGTGATCAGGCGCTGGGTGGCCTTGTCTTCGTCCATGCGCAGGTTGCTGTGCACGGAGGCGATGATACAATCAAAGCGAGCCAGGATATCGGCCTCGTAGTCGAGCGAACCGTCGTGGAGGATATCGCTTTCGATGCTTTTGAAGATGCGAAAAGGCGCCAGCTCGGCGTTGAGTTCGTCGATTTCGGCCCATTGCTGCAACACGCGCTCGGGTTGCAGGCCGTTGGCGTAGAAGGCCGACTTGGAGTGGTCGGTAATCACCAGATAGCCGTAGCCCAGGGCGCGGGCGTGAAGGGACATGTCGCGCAGGCTGTGCAGTCCGTCGCTGTATGTCGAGTGCGCGTGAATTACGCCTTTGATATCGGCTTCGGTGATCAAAACGGGCAGGCGGCCTTGCCGGGCCCATTCCAGCGCCTGGCCGCTTTCGCGCAATTCGGGGGCGATAAAAGGCAGTCCCGCCCGCTCAAAGACGGCTTTTTCCTCGGGTAAGCCCCGGAAATCGAGGCCCGGGTAGCTTTTTACGAATGCTTCCAGGAAATCGCCGGCGCCGGTATAGCGGAACAGCTTGGAGCCGAATTCCTGCAGATCGCAGGAATAAAATGTTACCGGGTATTCCTCTGCTGTAGAGGCGTGCACCCCTTCGCCCTGCGCTTCGCGGGCTTGCAGATTGGCGACATCCAACAAGCGGGCTGTTTCTGTTTCGCCGCCTATCAATATCTCAATACGAGAAGGCGTAATGGCACAGCGGCGCATTTCGCCGCACAACTCCACCGGCATGCCGGGAAAAGCCTTGCGCAACTTGTCGACGAGCGCCAGCGCGGGAGTTTCCAGAGTAGCGTAGTGGAAACTGCCTTTCGAGCGCTGGTAATATTCGAGTTTGCCCTTGAGGTCTTCCTGCGTTTTCTGGCCAAAACCTTTGAGTTCGATCAGGCGGTTTTCGTTCACGGCATAGAGCAATTCGCCCACGGTTTCCACGCCGAGGTCTTTCCACACTGCCAGCACCTTTTTGGGGCCGAAGCCTGAGATGTGGAGCATTTCCTGTACGCCTTCGGGGGTCATATCGCGGTATTTTTCGAGCGTAGACATGCGGCCCGAGTCGAGCAGTTCGCGGATTTTGCCAGCGATAGCCGAGCCCACGCCTTTGATCGCGGCAATCTCCTCGTCGCTCATCTCGGTCAGCGGGCTATCCAGTTTGCGCAGCGTGATATACGCATTTTGGTACGAGCGGATTTTGAACGGGTTTTCGCCGTGCAATTCCATGATATCTCCCAATTCCTGAAAAGCCTGGGCGATTGCTTTGTTGGTCATGGCGGGTCGGTTGTGGGTTTTTAAATTATTCGTTCATCTATTCCATACAACGGAATATTTACCATCCACTGCACGGGTTTGTAATCGGCAAGCGAAACACGAACGGCCACCTGTGGTTCATATTTATCACAAAACAACTTAAAACTTTTTGCCCGCAGGTTTTCACCAGCTTTTACTTCTATGGGTATTACCTCCCCATCGCGTTGTACTACAAAATCTACCTCGGCGGTGCTGCGGTCATTGGCCCAATATCCAATATAGTTTTCTGAATTCAGCCTCAGTTGCTGCATGACATATTGCTCGGTAAGGGCGCCTTTAAATTCCTTAAATATTTTGTTGCCTTCTATTATTGTTATTGTATTAAGCCCGGCCATAGCGCTCAGCAAGCCCACATCGAGCAGGAAGAGTTTGAAAGCCGACGCATCCTGGTAGGCGGTCAACGGCAAAAAAGGTTTTGACACCTTGAAACTTTTTAGCAGCAAACCCGAGTCTACCAACCATTGAATTGCCAGTTCAAATTCTTTGGCCCTCGCCCCTTCTTTGAGTACGCCGTACATAAATTTTTTGTTTTCCTTGGCCAATTGCGCCGGAATACTTTGCCATACCATACGCACCCTGGGCACCTGTTCGTGCGGAACATGTTTTGAGAAATCGGCCTCATAAGCCCGCAGTAGGCGATATTGAACCTGGCGTAGCTCCTGCCAGTTGCGGTTTTGGGTAAATACCGCTACTGCTTCGGGCATGCCGCCCACAAAAAAATAATAGCGCAGGTACTCTTTTAATTTTTCAGAAAACAGGCTAAGCAGAACCCAGTCTTTTTTTAGCAATGCAGTTGTCAGTTCATTTTCACCCAGCGCTATCAGGAACTCGGCAAACGACAAGGGACGCAAATCCAAAAAATCAACCTTGCCTACCGGGAACGATTCGTTTAGATGCAGGTTAATGCCCAGCAGCGATCCGGCAGCTATGATATGATACTGCGGCGCTTTTTCTGCAAAATACTTGAGCGAAGTAAGCCCGCCCTGTACAGCCTGTATTTCATCCAGTACCAGCAGGGTGTTTTCGGGCTGTATCTGTACCCCGGTTTGTATTTGTAGTGCAGTCAATATTCGGTCGATGTCAAACCCGATAGTAAACAGGTTTTGCAACGTGGAGGTCTCTTCGAAATTGATATAGGCCAAATGGGCATATTCTGCTTTGCCAAACTCCTGCAGCAGCCAGGTTTTGCCTACCTGCCTGGCGCCGCTTAGGATTAGCGGCTTTCGCAGTGGGCTGTTTTTCCACGCTTTTAAGTCCTCTATTTTTGTGCGATACATTTTTTACATGATAAAAACAGCTCAAATTTACACTTTTTACAGGATAAAATGCATTTTATTTTAATTCAGCACCTGCGGGGCCATCATCGAAAACGGGGGTATATCCACGAAAAACGTTTGTTGGTCGGAGAGGCGGATCATGAGGTAAGTACCCTGCATTTTGCCGATAGGCGTATGAAACTGGCACCAGGAGGAATACGAATAAAACTCGCCGGGCTGCAGGATGGGTTGCTCGCCCACCACGCCTTCGCCTTCCACTTCGCGGACGATGCCGTTGGAATCCCATATTTGCCAGTGTCGGCGCATGAGTTGCACCTCTTCCCTACCCAGGTTTTCGATCGTGATATGGTAAGAAAAGATGAACTTAGGTTCCAGGGCGTTGGAATATTCGGGTTCGTAGCGCGGCTCTACGGTGATTTTGATGTCGTTGGTGATGAGCGTCTCCATGGGTTAGTCGTTGAGAAACGCCGAAACAACCGTTTCGGCTTCTTGCAGGGCATTATCCAGTATATCGTTAACGATCACAATATCGAATTTGTTCTCGTAGGCCAGTTCCTCGTCGGCGCGGGCCAGGCGTTTGCGCAGGCTTTCGTCGGTTTCGGTGCGGCGGGCGCTGAGGCGTTCGAGCAGGGCTTCGCGCGAGGGCGGTTTCACAAAAACAGACAGCGATTGTTGGGGGTAGGCATTTTTGAGATTGAGGGCGCCTTTCACGTCGATATCAAAAACAATAGCCTTGCCCTGGGCCCAGAGGCGTTCCACCTCGGTTTTCAGCGTACCGTAGTATTGGTTTTCGTATACTTCCTGCCATTCCACAAAGGCGTCTTTCACTATTTTTTGCTTAAACTGGTCGATACTGATAAAATAGTAGTCGCGCCCATCCACTTCGTGGGGCCTTCTATTGCGCGTAGTAGCCGAAATAGAAAAAGCCAGCCGGTCGAACCTGTCGAGCAGGTGCCGCATAATAGTTGTCTTCCCGGCGCCCGAGGGGGCTGTGATGATCAAGAGTTTATTCATGAGTGAACTGTGAACGGTGAACAGTGAACTGCCGGCTACCGACGGCTGACTGCCGATAGCTACACCGAGTTGGCAACCTGTTCTTTAATCTTTTCGAGTTCGTCTTTCATCGTCACCACAAAGCGCTGGATATCGGACGAATAGGCCTTAGCGCCGAGCGTATTGATTTCGCGGCCCATTTCCTGGCTGATAAAGCTAAGTTTGCGACCTTTCGACATCACCTGCAGGTCGAGTTCTTCGAGGAAATACTTGCAGTGTTGTTCGAGGCGCACCTTTTCTTCAGTGATATCAATTTTTTCGAGATAAAACAGCACCTCTTGTTCGAAGCGGTTTTCGTCGATATTCTCCTTGCCAAGGAATTCTTCGAGGTTTTGGTTGAGGCGTTGGCGGAGGCGGGTCACGCGGTCGCCTTCGTGGGGGTTGATTTGTTCGAGCAGCGACATAATATTATGGATGCGCAGGCGGAGGTCGGTTTCCATGGCGCCGCCTTCGGCCAGTCGGAACTGGTCGAAATGCGCCAGGGCGAGTTGCACCGTATCGAGCACGGCCTGCCATTCCTCCTCGTCGATAGATTCGCTATCGGTGACCACCACATTGGGCAGGCGGAGGATTGTTTGCATAATATCGCCGGTATCGATATGGAGTTCGGCGGCCAATTGGCTCAATTCGGCGTAATAGCGCCGGAACAGCCCTTTATTCAGGCTCACCTCATCTTCGCCCTGCGTAGATCTGATTTCGAGCATCATATCTATTTTTCCGCGTTCGAGGCGGTCCAGCACGATCCGGCGCAGGTCGGATTCGCGTTCCCGGTAGTTGATAGGCGTTTTGAGCTTTACGTCGGTAAACTTGCTGTTGAGCGATCGGATCTCAATCGTAATCACTTTATCGCGAAAGGGCTGGGACACCCTTCCATAACCCGTCATTGACAAGAGCATATATCAAATTTTGAGTGGACGTCCGGCAGTTGCCGGCGCCCCGCAAAGATAACTATAACAAGCGATTGAGAAAATTACTGAAATAAAATGGTCTTTTATTTTCTTATCACAGATAAAATTTAGAAATTTGCAACTCGTTTTTAGAACCGACTTGACATATAACTTACTATAAACCAATTAATAGCGATGAGAAAAGCTGATTTGGTAGCCGCCATTTCCGAAAAAACTGGCGTACCCAAAGTCGATGTATTGGTTGCCTTAGAAACCTTTTTCAAGGAAGTCAAACTATCGCTCGCTCAAGGAGAGAATGTGTATATCCGCGGATTTGGCTCTTTTATCATTAAGAAAAGGGCAAAGAAGATAGGCCGTCACATCAAGAAGAACCAGGCGATTGAAATACCGGAGCACTTCATTCCCGCATTCAAGCCTGCCAAAGTATTTGTAGAGCAGGTGAAGGACAACGTCACTTCGTTGCCTGAAGACGAGGGTGATGACGATTGATTGAGATCAAGCCATTAAACGGCATACATGACCAGGTTACAGCTCTCCATTATAGCATCGGCCATTGCGCTTTTTTTTGTGCTGTACTTTGGTTGTGAAACCCAACCCAAAAAGCAACAGCTTCTCGAAAAGTCGAGAGCCCTGGCTGCTGAGCGCACAGACGCCACCACCCTGATCGAAGAGGCTTTTGCCACCCTGGCGCCTGCCGAACGCAGCGCCATAGAGACGCTGGCCGCGCAAGCCGAGGCGGCAGGTAACGATACGGCCCAGGCGCCGGCCTTGTACCGGCAACTGTCGGGCGAGTGGTACAAAGCGGGATTCCAGGCGATTGCCGGTTATTATGCCCAGCTTGCTGCCGAGGCGGTCAACGACGATCAATCGTGGTCAATTGCCGGAACGACATACTTGCTGTGCTTTCAACAGGCGCCCGACGAAAAAAGCAAGTCGTTTTGTCTGCCCCGGGCCATCACTGCCTTTGAAAATGCGATATCGATTGCGCCTGAAAACGTGACGCACCGGGTCAACCTCGCGTTGTGTTACGTGGAAAGTCCGCCGCAGGATAACCCCATGAAGGGCATCCTGATGCTGCGCGATCTGAATGATAAATACCCCGATAATACCGCTGTGATCAACCAGTTGGCACGGCTGGCTATCAAAACCGGGCAATATGACCGGGCTATAGAGCGGCTGAACGAAGCCTTGCAACTCAACCCCGACGACGTCAACGCCAATTGCCTGATGGCGCTGGCACTGGAAGAAACGGGGAAAGCCGAAGAAGCGGCCAAATTTGCTTTGAAATGCCCGAAGTAGAGACGCAATATTTTGCGTCTGTACAACATTTTTTTATTCAAAATCTAAAAAGGAATTAATATGCCTTGTGGAAAAAAGCGTAAGAGGCACAAGATCGCCACGCACAAACGCAAAAAGAGACTGCGTAAGAATCGTCATAAGAAGAAAAACAGGTAGTTAAAGGGCGCCTAAGGCGCCAACTCACTCCTTTGTCTGGCATAATCCGGATTGTAAGCCACGTGTGCGATACAATCTGGATTCTGTGCTTTTGGCGATTAACAAAATAAACCTGTGGAAAAAGAACTGATTATTAACGCAACGCCCACAGATGTAGAGATAGCACTCCTCGAAGACGGAAAACTCGTTGAACTACACTACCAAAAGACCAACAACAATTTTTCTGTAGGCGACGTCTTTCTCGGCAGAATTAAAAGGCTCATGCCGGGGCTCAATGCTGCTTTTGTGGATATAGGCCACAAGAGGGATGCTTTTTTACATTATACCGACCTGGGGCCAAAACTGCGTTCGCTTGCCAAATACACCAACGGCGCCAATTCAGGCGAAATTGGCACCCACCGGCTCGACAATTTCAAGCTTGAACCCGAAATCATCAAGACGGGAAAAATAGACCAGGTGCTGGCCAAACGGCAACAGTTGCTGGTACAGGTGCTCAAAGAACCGATTTCCACCAAAGGCCCCCGTCTGAGCTGCGAAATTACGATTCCCGGGCGCTACCTCGTGCTCACGCCTTTTTCAGATGTGGTGGCCGTTTCTAAAAAAATAGCCAACAACGAAGAGCGCAAACGGCTCCAACACCTGGTAGAGAGTATCAAGCCTAAAAATTTCGGCGTTATTGTGCGCACGGCTGCCGAGGGCAAAAAGGTTGCCGACCTGCACGAGGAGCTCAATTTTATGATGCAAAAGTGGGAAGATATCTTCCTGCAGATGAAAAACGCCAAAGCCCCGGCCAAACTGCTCAGCGAACTGGATAAAACGTCGAGTATCCTGCGCGACCTGCTCAGCGATACGTTTACGCGTATTGTGGTAAACGACAAACAACTCTACTCGAATATTCGCAACTATCTCGGCTCTTTCTCCCCCGAACAACTCAAGATCGTAACCTTTTATAAAGGTACCAAGCCCATTTTCAATACCTACGGCGTTACCCGGCAAATCAAATCTTCGTTTGGCAAAACCGCTACTATGCCCAGCGGCGCGTATATCGTGATAGAACACACCGAGGCTATGCATGTCGTTGATGTGAACAGCGGGCACAAAATGCAAAGCGCCAACCAGGATGAAGCCGTGCTGAACGTCAACCTCGAAGCCGCCGAAGAAATAGCCCGCCAAATGCGCCTGCGCGATATCGGCGGCATCATTATTATCGACTTCATCGATATGAAAAATCAGGAACACAAAAAGGACCTGATGAAAGAGATGAAGCAGTTTATGAAAAAAGACCGGGCTCAGCACACTATTCTGCCGCTGAGCAAGTTCGGCCTCATGCAGATCACCCGCCAACGGGTGCGCCCCGAAGTGACGATCAATACCGCCGAGGTGTGCCCCACCTGCAACGGCACCGGTAAGATCAACGCTTCTATCCTGATTACAGACGAAATAGAACGCGACCTCAATTTTATCAACCAGTCGCACCCCAAAACAAAACTCAAACTACACGTACACCCCTATGTGGCCGCTTTTCTCAAGCAGGGCCTGCCCAGCCGCCAGATGAAGTGGTATATGCAGTATTTTAAATGGATACATATCTATCCCGATAACGACTACGGCCTCACGAATTACCGCTTCTTCGACGCGAATGACGATGAAATACGATTGAATTGATGTGCTGATGTGCTGATGTGCTGATGTGCTGATTTGCAAAACATTATTAATTATTTATTATTAATTATTAATTAACTAATTATCAGCACATTAACCCATCAGCACATCAAACCTCCACCCATGCAATACACTTCAGCTCAATTGCAATCGGCGTAGGCAGCGACGTAATGCCCACCGTCGTTCGGCAGGGTTGGTGATCAGTAAAATACTCGGCATAGATGCGGTTGTAGGTATGAAAATCCCGCTGCATATCGGTGAGGAAGACGGTGACGTCTACCAGGTTTTCCCATTTGGCGCCGCTTGATTCGAGTACGGCGCGCACATTGCGGAACACCGAATGGCACTGCGCTTCAAAATCAAATACCACAAAATTGCCTGCCGGGCTGCGTTGCAGGCCGGGGATTTCGTCGCTGGCCGCATCGCGCGGGCCGATGCCCGACAGGAAAAGCAGGTTGCCTACGCGTCGCGCGTGCGGGTATGCGCCTACCGGTTGGGGCGCCTGATTGGTTCGAAATGTATCATTTTTCGACATAAACGGTATTTTTACAGCCTGGAACGGCTTATTTTAGTATCGATTTGGTTATTGTTTGGTTAAAAAATCAACAAATCTTCAACAGTTATCGTTATAGCAGTAATACAAAAATAAGAAAGCGCCGGTGAAAACAGGCGTTTGACCGTAAAGGAAGCGTAAAAGAGCGCTTCACAAAAAAAATAAAAAACTTTTCTCCTAACTTTGTGACTTGTTGAGAAACCAACGTCATAATTGCATAAGAACAAAACAACCGGCGCCAATTGCCGGTTACAAGCGAGGAGGGTGACGCAAGATCAGAAGCTAAATGATAAACCTCCTCCCAATGAGAAGGTTTTCATGATATGAATATGGGTTTTAGGTGTTTTTTACCGGGGGGCTTTTAGCTCCCCTTTTTTATTTAATTTGCATCCATAATCGATGGATGTATGAAAAACCTCTCCCGCAATCTCCTTATTGCCGCCACTATTATCGTGGCAGGTTTTCTGGTATATACTTTTCGCAGCATCGTATCTTACGTACTCATTGCATGGGTACTCTCTATGATAGGCCAGCCGTTGACGCGATTTTTTCAGCGGCGGTTGCGCATAGGCAAATGGACGGCAGGGCCCATAACAGGGGCCGTATTGACCATCTTGTGCTTTTTTATTGTGCTGATCTCTTTGATACTTGTATTTGTGCCCATGTTTATCCAACAGGCCGGCAACCTGGCCACGGTAGACTATAGTGCCATTGCCCGTACGATAGAAGAACCCATCAGGCATTTTCAGGAATGGCTAAATAGCCGTGGTATTTTTTTTGATGCCAAAGCGCCCGAGGAGTGGTTGAAAAACATGTTTGCCAGTACATTCGACCCTACTCGTATCGGCGCTATCATAAGTGCCGTATTTTCAGCAGCCAGCGGCTTAATTGTAGATATCTCCTGTATTGTGTTCATTACTTTTTTCTTTTTGAAAGAACAAGGGTTGTTTGTCAATTTTATTACCGTATTGGTCCCTGCCAAATACGAAAGCAAAATACTTGAAGCCGTTGACATCATCAGCAGGCTGCTGACCCGCTATTTTGCAGGTATGTTGCTTCAAATGTTTGTCATTACGATTTATGTATCCTTATTGCTCACCATTCTCGGTGTAAAAAATGCCCTGCTAATCGGCTTTTTTGCCGCGCTGATGAACGTAATTCCTTACCTGGGGCCCTTCATCGGCGGCGCGCTGGGTATTATCATAACCATTACTTCGAATGTCGACCTCGATTTTTATTCCCAGTTACTCCCCCTGCTGATAAAAGTCGCCCTGGTCTTTGCTACCGTGCAAATGCTCGACAACTACTTCTTGTCGCCCTATATTTTCTCCAGCAGCGTATTGGCCCATCCGCTCGAAATATTTCTCGTCATTCTAATGGGCGCCCAAATCAGCGGCATTGCAGGCATGATCCTGGCCATCCCCGTGTATACCGTGCTTCGAGTGATTGCCAAAGAATTTCTTAACCAATTCAGGGTTGTGCAAGCGCTCACCGACAAAATGGAAGAGGAGGGGTATTGAGGAAATACAGGCAAAAGAGATATTCCACAATTACCCCAAAGTCAAATTTAGATGTTTAACTTTTTTATGGCTAAGTGACCAGAGTCACCAATTATACCAACGGTATGCGTGTAATTTTGACTTATCAATACAGTTCTTCACCATCAAAACCTATTTCAGCCATGAAAAAAAATATGGGTAACACCGACCGCCTCGTCCGCGTAATCATCGCAGCCATCATTGCCGTATTGTACTTCACTAATGTTGTTGCCGGAACGCTTGGATTAATACTCCTGGTTTTAGCCGGTGTGTTTGTACTCACCAGTTTTATCAGCTTCTGCCCGCTTTATGCTCCATTTGGGATTAGCACCTGTGCGACAGAGAAAAAAGCTTAATTCGGTTGTAGGTTGTAAGTTGTAGGTTTATTACAACTTACAACCATTCTGTCCTCTCTACTGCATTTTTCCTTTATTGTATAAATTTAATTTCAAATTATTCATTACTAATTATATACATAAAAAATTCGTCAATTAAAAACCTGACTTAAGAGCCTTCTTGGTTTGTTTAGGCGTAACACAAAACGGATTTTGGGCTTATATTTAATTCACCAAAACCACCGTTATGAAACAAACGTGCTTACTCATCATTTGGGCCCTAACGATCAAATTAATCCCGTCAGGCGCGCAAGCCCCTGTTAGTGCCGTAATCGAAAGCGGCAATGTAAAAGCCCTCGTCCAATCCAACGGCGCCCTTTTCTGGGATTTCTCCAACGGTCAGTTTATTGCGCCTTATGTGCCGGGGCAGGCGGAAATATCGCTGATGCGGGCATCGGGCATATGGCTGTCGGGGCTGGATCCAGGCGGTAATATCAAGCTAGCAGCCCAATTGTACGACAGCAATGGCGATTTTGAGCCTGGCCTGTCATCGGGCACAGGCCCTATTCCCTTCAATAAAATCTGGCGCGTGACAGCCGACGAGGTGGCGCAACACGTAGCAGACTGGGAAGACAACCAAATTATTGACAACCCCGTGCCCAATGTCTTTTCCTGGCCCGCAAGGGGTAATCCCTTTTTTGAACAATACAACTCGGGGTTGACACTGCCCAGCCTTTCGCAGGGCTTCGCAGGTTTCTGGGATCGCGACGGCGACGGCGTTTATAACCCCGCAGCGGGCGACTTCCCTGTACTGGAGGTCAGAGGTTGCGAACAAGCTATCGTACCCCACGAAATGCTTTGGTTTTCTTTTCACGACTACGGCATACATAACCAGAGCTTCGGCGCCATGCTCAATATCGAGATACATACACTGGTGTTTACTTTTAATTGTAACGATAACAGCGTGTTAAATGATGCCGTGTTTGTGCGTTACAAATTAATCAACCGGGCTTCGGAAGACCTCCTGGATGCTCGTTTTGGTGTTTTTGCCGACTTTGACATCGGCGCGCCGAATGACGACTATGTAGGCTGCGACCCAACACGCCAACTCATTTTTGGTTATAACGCCGATCTTTTCGATAACCTTTACGCCAATCCGCCGGCTATGGCGGTAGACATGCTGCGCGGGCCCCTCAACGAGCAATTAGAAGAACAGCCCTTTGCAAACATGATGCCCTTCACCAACGGATCGAGTCCGCAAGGTATGCCCAGTAATCCGCTTCAATATTATTACCTGATGAACGGTTATTGGCTGGACGGCACGCCCGCCCCCAACAACGGCCTCCTGTACCCCGGCGACCCCAATAACCCCGCCGCCGACTCTGAATTAACATCGGGTAATACCCCCGGAGAGCGCAGGATCATTGCCAGCAGCGCGCCATTCAAATTGCAACCCGGCGCTGTTAATGAACTGATACTGGGGTATTATTTCACACAAGTGCCCGGCGCCGACGCCTTTGAAAACGTGGCCGCCATGTACGAACGGTCCGATACGCTTCAGGCCCTATTTGATAATTGCTTTGATATTCCTTCTGACCATTGCGCGCTGGTAGTGAGTTCACGCGCCCCTAATGCGGAGCCGCAACGGCTCACCCTATCTCCCAATCCGGCCTCCCAAAGGGTCGTGCTCCAAATTGGCGATATCCGGGAAAAACTGCAAGTAGCTGTTTATGACGCGTCCGGACGGCAAATCTATTCTGCCCCATTGACAGGAGTTAACCCCGAATTAGACGTGAGCAACCTCATGCCCGGTATATACTGGATAAAAGTGGTTACTGATAAGGGAATTACACTGGTAGGTAATATGGCTATTGCGCGGTAGTAAAAAAAATCGTAATGTAGAGCCATAAAATTTTGTGGCTCTACATATTACATACCATGCGAAAAACAGCCTCAGTTCTCATCACACTGTTGTTTGCAGTCGTTTACACTGCACAAGCTCAACCTGCCAATATCGACAGTCTGAAAAACGTATGGAGCGCGCGCGCTTCGGGCGATTCGGTCAGGTGTTTAGCCGCACAGGGCTTAGTAGTTTATTATTTAGGTGTAAATATTGATTCCGCGCTCTGGTGGAGCGATCAGGAAATCTCTTTTGCCCAAAAGACGGGATCGCCCTATTTGCTGTCGTCAGCAATGAAAGACAAGGCGATCGCACACCAATACAAAGGCGAATACGAGCAGGCCCTGGCTCTCAACCAGGAGGCTTTGCAGATGTTGGGCGAGAGCAAACGCGATCAAACACTGGCCTCTACTATTTTGGGCAATATCGGCCTTACTTATAGCGACAAAAAAGAAACCGATAAAGCCGCAGAATACTATAAAAAGGCTCTAAACATCAAACGTATTTTAGCCGACAGCATAGGTATCGCCCGCAATTTGAACAATATCGGGCTGGTGTATTTTCAGAGTAATATTTTTGACTCGGCACTGGTATATTTTACCAAAACCCTCGAACTCTCACGTCAGCTAGGCAGCGATTTTGGGGAAGCATTATCGCTGGGCAATATCGGTTCGGTTTATTTAAATACCAAACAATACGACAAAGCTGATACGTACCTCCATCAGGCCCTTGAACTCAAGCGGCGCATCAACGATCAACGAGGCGTAAATACCGTACTAAACAACCTGGGTAATACCGCATTGGAGCAAAAAGATTATGCCAAGGCCCGCGCTTATTATGAAGAGGCACTCCAGGTAGGCCGGCAAGTGGGCGATAAACAATACTTGAGCGAAACTTATTCCGGGCTGGCACAAACATACGCCGGCCTGGGCGAATACCGCCTGGCATACGAAGCGTCGAATGATTACGCCATAGTAAGAGATTCCATAATGAACGAGCTCAATAGCGAAACGTTCAACGAAATGGAAGTGCGTTTTCAAACCAAAGAAAAAGAAGCCCAACTGAGCAGTCAGCAACTCACCATTGCCCGACAACGCATCCTTGTCATCGGCGCCGTTCTTGCGCTTGTAGTGATGGGCGCCTTGTTTCAGTTCTTCCGCAACCGGCAACGCCTTCGCCAGAAAGAAGCTGACCTGTCCGTGAAACTGGAGCGTGCAGAAGCCGACAAGTTGCGCGAAATCGACAAATTGAAGAGCAATTTTTTTGCCAATATCAGCCATGAATTTCGCACTCCCCTCACACTCATCCTGGGCCCGCTCGAGCAAATGCTCAGCGGCGCCCTGCGGGGTGATCTACAGAAATACTACCGCATCATGCAGCGCAATGCCGTCAGGTTGTTGCAACTCGTCAACCAACTGCTCGACTTATCGCGGTTGGAAAGCGGGCGCATGTTATTGCAGGTAAACCGCTGCGACTGGGTGTCGCTGGTACGCGCTATTGCTTTTTCTTTCGAAAGCCTCGCCGAGCGCAAGCAAATCAGCCTCGAAGTCGATTTACCCGCCGGCCCCCAATATGGCTGGATTGACCGCGACAAACTGGAAAAAATACTCGTAAACCTGTTGTCAAACGCTTTTAAATTCACCCACGAAGAAGGTAATATAGCGGTCAACGGCCGACTAACAGACGATAACAAATGGCTCAGACTCACCATTGCGGACAACGGCATAGGCATACCCGCGTTTCAATTGGAACACTTGTTTGAGCGCTTTTACACCACGGGCACCACCGAAGAAGGTGTGGAAGGCAGTGGCATTGGGTTGGCGCTCACCAAAGAACTGGTCGTGTTGCATCACGGCAAAATCGAAGTAGAAAGCGAGCCCAGGCAGTTTACCCGTTTTCATCTTGCCATACCTATCACTCAAGAAGCCTTTGGCAACGAAGAGATTGGGCCTGATACAGACGTTTCATCGGCTGCTGCAGTTGCGCCTGTTTTTGCCCCAAAAGCGCAGCCGCCCGCATCGGTCGCTGAGGCCGACGAAACCCGTGATCACCCGATGGTATTGATCGTAGAGGACAACGAAGACGTGCGCAACTATATCTCCGAGCAATTATCGGACGACTTCCACACCGTATTGACCGAAAACGGCAAAGAAGGCCTGGCCAAAGCGCTCGAAATAGTGCCCGACCTGGTCATTACCGACCTGATGATGCCCGAAATGGACGGCATGACCTTATGTCGTTTTTTAAAACAGGAAACCGCTACCAGCCACATACCCGTCATTATGCTTACGGCCAAGGCCGAGCGCGAGGATAAACTGGAGGGACTAGGTACCGGCGCCGACGACTACCTCGTCAAACCCTTTGATGCGCTTGAGTTGAAGACCCGTATCAACAACCTCATTACCCAGCGCAGGTTATTGCGCAGTCGCTTTGCCGGCGCGACGGTTTTCAAACCTTCGGAAGTAGCCGTAACGCCTGTAGACGAAGCCTTTCTTAAACGCGTGATGTCTACTATAGAAGACAATCTTGATGAAGAACACTTCAGCGTAGTGGAATTGGGTCAGGCTGTAGGCATGAGTCGCAGCCAACTTCACCGCAAGCTCAAAGCCCTCACTGACAAGGGCCCCAACGAGATTATCAGGGACATGCGCCTGAACCGTGCCAAAGAATTGCTGGAAAAAGGCGCCGGCAACGCCTCCGAGGTGGCTTACATGGTGGGATTCAACAGCCTGGCTTATTTTTCAAAATGCTTTAGCGATCAATTCGGCATGGCGCCAAGTGACGTGCGCAAGCGTTAAAATTCGTGCGCATCTTTTTGGGCAAAATAATTAGCCACAAAACTGTAGGCAAAAATGCCGATTCCGAAAAGTGGCAGGGCAAAGCCGTTTTGAGGTAAAAATATGGCTACCAGGCCCACTACCGCCATAGCTATGGCGTACCACAGCAGGTATTGGCGGGCTTTGCTACCGGGCCTTACATTGTACATGCCACTGGCGGGAATCAACATAAAGAAAAAGTAGCCCGCCAGGAAGGCAAAAAACAAGGCCTGCGTAAACAAAAAGCCGATAAAAGCAACAAGAGCAGCGGCAAGCAGCGTACCTGCCAGATTAGATCCTTTCAGTTCATCCTCATCGAGGGCGTATTTTCCCAGGGGATGCAGGCGAAGAAACAGGTTGGACACCGGTTTGGCTATCCAGGAAGAAAACGCAAAAATGACGTACGCTACAATTAGCGGCATCACCAGCGGCTGAAGCGCGGGAAAAGATTCTGCCGCAGAAAGCAGCAATCGGTAGGCTACATACAGGCCGATGATAAACACCCATTGGTTGCGCTCGCTGAGTTTGCTGATCCACAAGAAATAGCGCAGGATAACCCGGTAAAGTACATTTTTTGCTTTAATGGCTTCTTTGAGCCCCATACGGGCGAAATCGTGGGTAGGGTCGAGCCGAAGCGCTTCTTTAAAATTGTCGAGTGCCTGGGCGTAGTTTCCAATATGCACATTTACCCAACCTTTACTGGCGTGTGAATGGGCGTCTTCGGGGTCTTGTTGCAGTGCGAAGTCAATCACCTGGGCAGCTTCGCCGGTTCGGTTGAGTTTCACAAGCGCTTCGGTGCGCATATTGAGCAAGTTGACATCTTCGGGGTCGAGAGAGAGGCCGGCTTCTGCAGCGTCGAGGGCTTCCTGCCACTTGCTTTCGTAGATGGCAAAAATAGCTTGGAGCAAGTAGAACGATGAGTCGTCGGGCGCCTGACGTTGCCCTTCCAGCAGGACTTCCCTGGCCTTGGCCATTTGTTTATTATAAAATAAGGCGCGCGCCAGAATATAATAAAACCAGGGCCATTCGGGGTTGTTACTCACAGCTTGCCGGGCGGGAGGCAGCGCTTCGGCATAGCGCTCCTGTTGCAGATATACCTCTGCGAGCATAGCCAAGCCAAAAGCATCGGTGGGTTCACCTGCCAGATAAGCTTTCACTTCCTTTTCGGCTTCGGCATAGCGTCTTTGTTCTAATAATAGCCCGGCGCGTTCGAGGTAGATATTCATGGTGAGTAGGGTTGAGTAGGGTTGAGTAGGGTTGAGTAGGGTTGAGTAGGGTTTAGTAGGGTTGAGTAGGGTTTATGAGGGCTTAGATCTGTTCACAGTTCACAGTTCACAGTTCACTTCCTCACATTCAAATACGTCAAAATCTCATCATACAGGCCGCTTTCGTTGGCGAACAGGGCGTAATTTTTTGCTGTGCCGAACCACTCCTTGGTAGTTGCCTTGTGTTTTTTTACGGCTGCTTCGATATCGGCGGTTTCGAGCGGTGTGGGTATGCCTTTCGACATCGCCTCGTGGAGTTTGGCTTCGATAGCGATATCCACGAGGGCCTGGAGGTCGGCGCCCGAGTAGTCGGCGGTAAGACGGGCCAGGCGGGCAAAGTCGACATGGCCAAGGGGTTTGCCTTGGAGTTGGATGCGCAGGATAGCCTCCCTGGCCGACTCGTCGGGGGGCGGCACAAAAACAATGCGGTCGAAGCGGCCCGGCCGGCGGAAGGCCGGGTCGAGGTGCCAGGGAGCATTGGTAGCTGCGAGCACCAGCACGCCTTCGTTGTCGTATTCCACGCCGTCAAGCTCGGCCAGAAACTGGTTAATGAGGTGTCTGCCGGCGCTTTGGCGCATATCACTGCGGCTGGCGCCGAGGGCGTCAACTTCGTCAAAAAAAAGCACGCAGGGTTTCATCGAACGTGCTTTCTGGAAGAGTTGGTGCAGGTTTTGCTCGCTCACGCCCACGTACATATTGAGGATATCGCTGATGCCTACAGCGATAAAATTGGATTGTATTTCACCGGCTGTTGCGCGTGCCAGGTGGGTTTTACCGCAGCCCGGGGGGCCGTACATCAAGATACCTCCGCCAATCTTTTTGCCATAGGCTTTGTATATCTCGGGGTGCTTGAGGGGATGGATGATCTTGAGGCGGATCTCCTCCTTCACCTTATCCATGCCGCCCACACTATCAAAGGCAATCTTGGGGCGTTCAATTTCGATAGCACTCTCGTCTTCGAAGTCGTTGCCCTGGCGCAACGTGAGTTTTTCGGCCTCGCGGGGCGTCTGGGATTTCTGCTGGAGGTTAATTTCCGATTCCAGGAAAGTATCGCGCAGGTTTCCGTCGATCAGCACGGCTTTTTCATAGGCGTCAATAGCTTCGCCGGGCTGATTGGTAGCCAACAGGAGGCGGGCATACAGGAGCCATACCGCGGCGGGAGGCGTAGGGGATTGCAGCAGTTCTTCCACCACCACAAGCGCCAGTGCCGTTTTTTGTTGTTCAAAAAAAACGGTAGCCAATCCCAGCTTGAGCGATACATCGTGGGGGGCGAGGCGCAGGGCCTCTTTCCATTCCAGTTCCGCTTCTTCAAATCTTTTGCGTTTGGCGAAGGCATTGGCCAAAAGCTTGCGAAGCGGTACGTTTTCGGGAGAATTTCGTACCGCTTCGCGCAAGTGATCGAGTTCGTCTGAATCCATCATTATGAATGGGTCGTTAAAGCTGCAATATTAAGGAGAACTAACCTCCAGATCACTGCGCTGGTGTGTCTTTTTGGGTATGGTACCATACACATAATCCCAAAGTGGAGAAGATACGCCAAACATGACGCCTTCTTCGCTATAGTGATGGATAGCATGGTTTACCCACAGATATTTAAAAAAATTATTCGGTGGTCTGAAAATATGCACACTGTAATGAACTACCAGATACAAAGCATAGCCCACCAAAAAGCCGGCCAGCGTAGAAAAGGCATATTGTCCCAGCACGGCGCGAAAGACAATAAGCAACAACGTACTGATGGTCACGCTCATTACCGGTGGCATGGCGAGGCGCTGCTTGTCCTTCGGATAGTCATGATGAATACCATGTACGGTGTAAGTAATTTTCTTTCGTTGATCCGAGGCATCCGGGGGGGCATGAAAAAACCTTTTGTGTACATTATATTCCACAAAAGTAAACAGGAAGGCGCCTCCCGCAAACAGCATTACAATCGTCAAAAACGTCAATTCTGTAGCAACTGCAGCATAGTATAAAAGCCCTGCTGCGTAAACGAAAAAGAAAGTCACGGGCACAGAGATGTGGGTCCGCGTGAGCTTATCGAGCCACTTATTTTGAAAAAGCGGTACCGATATGTTTTCGTCGGAAACATAATTTCTGGCTTTTGCCTGCTTCATAGTTAGTACATTAAATTAAATCTTAAGTGTTTGGCGGAGATACCTGCCGTATTTCCGCTTGTAGACCTTATAGATTCGTTTAATGTGCTTGTAGCTGTATGGGTTGTTTGCTTCGACGGTAGGTGAGCAATAGAAGCCCTGTTGCTTCATCCAGTCGTCGTTAAATATTTTGCCCAGGTAACGGCTGCCGTGATCGGGAAAAAGCACGACCACCACATCATCGGGGCGTAGTTGTTTTTTGATTTTATACACCGCCTCCATAGCGGCGCCGCTGGAGTAGCCTACCATAAGGCCTTCTTTGGCGGCCAGTTCGCGGGCGCGCACGGCGCTATGACGGTCGGTCACCTTCACGAAATCGTCGATCAGTTCAAAGGCTACGTTATCGGGGATAATCGTTTTGCCGAGGCCTTCGATGCGATAGGGGTAAATCTCGTTTTTGTCGAGGATACCCGTTTCCCAATATTTTTTGAGTACCGAGCCATAGGCGTCGACGCCGATGATACGGATATTGGGATTTTTCTCCTTCAGATAGCGTGCCGTACCTGAGAGCGTACCTCCTGTGCCGGCACAGCATACAAAGTGCGTAATTTTACCTTCGGTTTGTTCCCAAATTTCGGGACCCGTGGTATAATAGTGCGCATTGGAATTATCCAGGTTAAAATTTTGGCCCAGGTAATACGCATTGGGAATCTCGCGGCTGATTTGTTCAGCGCGGGAATAATAAGAATTGGGATCTTCGGGTTCGGCGTCTGCGGGGCAGACTACCACTTCGGCGCCCATTGAGCGGAGTAGCGATAATTTTTCCTGTGATGCCTTACTCGTTACCGTAAGGATGCATTTATACCCTTTGATACTGCACACAATCGCAATGCTAAAGCCTGTATTGCCTGAGGTTGCTTCAACGATAGTATCGCCCGGCTTGATGCGGCCCTTTTTTTCGGCTTGTTCGATCATGTACAGGGCAATGCGGTCTTTTGCCGATTGACCTGGGTTAAAAGATTCGACTTTACCGAGCACGGTGCCTGGAATGTCGGCGCACATACGTCCCATTTTGATCAATGGCGTATGGCCGATAGTTGCTAAAACGCTTTCGTAGTACATACAATGGTTGCTTTAAAGTCCAGTTTGGGCAGAGCAGTATTTATTTGAGGGATTCAATACTGGTCGTGTACAATGGTCACTACAACAAAGCGGGTATTCAAAATCTGATAGCGAAATTAGAGTTATAAGCAAAATAAATCTAAATTTCGCCACTTTTGGCATTGGTGTAAAAGCTAATGCAATATTACTAATGTACCCGCAAAAATAAAAGAAAAGCAGGAGGAAACACACAATACTTGAATTGTTCTATTCACAATAAAATCTATCGGGTGTTATGGCAGCGCAGCGCGTGAATCTGAAAGTGCGGTTGATCTTATATCACAAGGGGAAGATTCTCTTGCTCAAACAGACCAAACCCAATGGCGGCAACTATACGCTGGTAGGGGGCAACGTGGAAGATGGCGAATATGCTACGCAATCGCTGATCAGGGAGAGTTTTGAGGAAGCAGGCATTACCCTCAAGGAAAAAGATCTTTCACTGGTGCATGTGCTTCAGAAGACTACACCCGTGGAACAAAGAATGGTGCTTTATTTCAAAGCTTATAAGTGGGAGGGAGAATTAAAAGCCCGCGAGAAGCATAAGTTTAAAGAAGCGGAGTGGTTTGCGCTTGATGAGCTGCCGAAGAACCTCACCAGTACGGTGCGCCATGTATTGGAGGAATACCGCAACGGCAATTTGTATTCGAAGTTTACTAAGTAGCGCTACCGGTCTGACCGCTGCGAGCGGTCAGACCGGTAGCACACGCAGCGGTCTGACCGGTAGCGCACCCGGTTTATTCCCCTTTTACCAGTTTAACTTTAGCTGAGTTGCCGGTAGAAGCTGAAGAGGCTGATTTGCCTTTCTTATCGCAGCATCCGGCGCTGGCGCCTTCTGCGCATGCTTTTTTATCGTTTGATACTTTTGAAGCTTTGCCTTCGCCTGCGCAGCAGCTCTTTTTGCTCGGCGAGACATTGGTGAATTTGCCTGATTTGCTGCAATATTCTACTGCAGTGTAGGATACTTTCCCGCTTTCGGCATTTACTTCTTTGCGAACATAGCTCACTTTGCCGGTTTGGGCGTCAGTGCGCTCTTCGATACCTTCTTCAAGAGAAACGGTTTTGGCGAGACCCGCCTTTGAACCGCAAGCAGCTTTACCTTCTTCGGTGGTAGCCGCAGCAGTAGAGGCTTTAGAGCCATGGCACTGGGCGTTTACATTTACTAATGCAACTGCTCCGAAGAAGGCAAATAATAGGATGAATTTCTTCATGATGATCGTATTTGAAAGGTTGCAGAAAAGAGTTAGTCGAATAATTTGGCTAAAATATAGAAGAAAACAATTCGCTTCTGTTAAAATGAAATTAATGTTTTCTTAAAGTTAGGGATTAGCTGTTAGGGATTAGGGATTAGGGCTTAGCGACTAACCGCTAACCGCTATTTCACCGAAGCCCCATTCACCCAACCTTCAGGAGGGCTTACAAAACCCAGGCGGCCTTCGGCGTCTTCGGCCATGAGGATCATTCCCTTGCTTTCGATGCCCATGAGTTTGCGGGGGGCCAGGTTGGCCACCAATACGATTTGCCTGCCGATGATGGCCTCGGGTTCGTAATGCAAAGCAATGCCAGATACCACGGTGCGCTGCTCATAACCCAGGTCAACCGTCAACTTGAGCAATTTGTCGGCTTTGGGCACGCGCTCGGCGTGGAGGATGGTGGCGGTACGCAGAACGAGTTTTGAAAAGTCGTCGTATTGGATTTCGGCTTTTGCTTCTGCGACGACAGTTGCGGGAGCCTGGGCAGCCTGGCGGGCAGCCTCTGCTTTGATCACTTCTTCCAGCTTTGCCTTTTGGCTATTGATGATCTCCAGCCGGCTGCTGTCTTTGCGGTCGTTTATTTTGGCAAACAAAATGACCGCTTCTCCAATGCGGTGACCGGCCGGCAACAGCGGTTCACCCTTTTGCAATTGGTCAAAAATACCGGTAAGATCCCCGTTTTTCAGCGGCGGCAAATTGAGCAACGCGCGTATACGGGGCGAGGTAAACGGGATAAACGGCTCGCACAATGCACTTAGCAAAGTGACTATCTGCAAACTCACAAACAAACATTCTTTCACCACAGGGCTATCCGGGTCTTCTTTCCAGATTTGCCAGGGAGAGGTGTCCTGCAGATAGGTGTTGCCCCAGGAGGAAATATCCAGGAATAACTGTATCGCCTGCTTGAAGCTGAAATTGTCGAGTTCGCGGCCCAATTCGAGGGCCAGGCGGTTGACCTCCTCGAGCTTGTCTTGCCAGGGGCCGTCAACGGCGGGCACTACGCCGTCGTAATATTTGTGCGTAAGCACGGCCACCCTGTTTACAAAGTTGCCCAGGTTGTCGGCCAGGTCTTTGTCGTGGAAATCGACGAACTCATCCCACTTGAAATCGCTGTCGCGGTTTTCGGGCAGGTTGCGCAGCAAAGCGTAGCGCAGGGCGTCTTCTTTGTTGGGGAAATCTTTAAAATCTTCGAGGTATTCGTGTTGCTCGATACCCCAACCCCGCGATTTGGAGAATTTTTGTCCTTCGAAATTGAGGAATTGGTTGGCGGGCACGTTTTCCGGCAGCACAAAATCCCCGTATGCTTTGAGCATGGCGGGGAAGACGATACAGTGAAACACAATATTGTCTTTGCCGATGAAGTGGATGAGCTTTACGTCGTCGCCACCTTTCCAGTATGCCTCCCAGTCTTTGCCGTTTTCGAGGGCCCATTGTTTGGTCGACGAGATATAGCCGATGGGCGCGTCAAACCACACGTAGAGTACTTTGCCGGCGGCTTCATCACCAGGCAATGGCACGGGGATGCCCCAGTCGAGGTCGCGGGTGATGGCCCGGGGTTGCAGTCCGCCGTCGAGCCAGGAGAGACACTGCCCCACTACGTGTTTGCGCCATTGGCGGGGATCGTGGTGCTGTTTGCCGTCGAGGATGCCCGTGGCGATCCACTCGCGGAGCCAGCCGGCGTGTTTGTCGAGTTTGAAATACCAGTGTTTGGTGGGCCTTAATACTGGCGTTTTACCGCTCAGCGTAGAGCGGGGGTTGATAAGTTCGGAGGGCGACAGGTCGGAGCCGCATTTTTCGCACTGGTCGCCGTAGGCTTCCGGATGGCCGCACCGGGGGCAAGTGCCCACAATGTAGCGGTCGGCCAAAAACTGATGGAAGTCTTCGTCGTAGTATTGTTCTACGGTGCGCTCCTCAAATTCGTCGCCTTTTTTATATAATTTTAAAAAAAAGTCCTGAGCAGTTTCATGGTGCAAAGGCTCACTGGTGCGGTGATAATAATCGAACGAAATGCCCAAGTGCTCGAAAGTACGTTGATTGAGTTCGTGGTATTTGTCGATGATCTCGCGGGGCGTTATGCCCTCTTTTTTTGCCCTTATAGTAATGGCGGCGCCGTGTTCGTCAGAGCCGCAAACCCACACCACATCTTTGCCCATCAGCCTCAAATAACGCACATAAATGTCGGCGGGGAGATAAGCGCCGGCCAGGTGGCCCAAGTGCAGGGCTCCATTGGCATACGGCAATGCGGAGGTGACGAGGTATCGTTTAGCGTGGGTCATTTTTTTCAAATTGGGTACAAAGATAGGAAATGTTGTAGGTTGTAAGTTGTATGTCAACCTACAACTTACAACCTACAACAGAATTCACCCCAAAAACCGCGGCAAACTCCAATGAAACCGCATCGACAGCAGGCGGATGAGCGCGATGAGTGCGGCAGAGGCCAAAAAAGCCACCTGGCGCTCCATGCCCACTCCGATTAGCGCCACATAAGCGATAGCGCCGGCGAGGCAGGCGGTGGCATAGATTTCGCGCCGGAAAATCACAGGCATTTCGTTGGACAGGGTATCGCGGATGACGCCGCCCATGACGGCCGAGAAGACGCCCATGATGACGGCTATTTCTTCTTGAACGCCCAGGCTCAGTGCTTTTTCGGTACCCAAAAGCGTAAATGCCGCAATACCCAGGGTGTCGAACAACAATAAAGTGCGGCGCAGTCGCAATAAAATACCGGGGATAAGCAGCGTACAGATAAACCCTATGAGGATGGCGTAGATGAAGTTTACATCGGCGATCCAGACCAGGGGGTAGCTGCCCAGCAGAATATCGCGCAGGCTGCCGCCGCCGATAGCTGTGATAAATGCGGTAAAGCCGGCGCCAAACCAATCCTGGCCTTTATCGCGCACAGCGAGCGCGCCCGAGATGGCAAAAGCGGCGGTGCCCGCCAGTTCGAGAGGGTATTGCATATCTGTCATAAGCAACCATCTTTATTGTGCCACATAGGCTTTGTAATATTTGCACTCTTTGATGACGCGCTGGGCGTAGTCGGTGTCGTTGTAGTAGCGGCGCAGCAGGGCAAAATATTCGCGCGCCGGCTTTACGCCCGCGGCATTATTGATGAAGTGCAGTTTTTGCTCGCACTTGGCCCCCCAAAAAGTAGCGCGGGCGCCCAGTTCTCTGTCTTTTGCGAGTATACGCGCTTTTTCAAAATAATATAAAGCCTCCGTCACGTCCATGTTTTCTTTATTGCCCAGTGGGAAAAGCGGATTCGAAAAGACGTAGTTACGGCTCCCCCGCTTGTAGCGCAAGGCACTGGCGCCGCTGCGGAAATTATCGGCCGCGCGCCAGCTATAGCCGTAATACGACAGGTTGTAGTAGGCCACGCCCAGGCGATGATACAACCGGGCAGCCTCATCGGGGTCGGTGGCGGCTTTGGCCCGGTATTCGGTATCCATGAGGCTTTCGATCATTTCACCTTTGCTGTACAGGGCCAGCGTATCGGGTAGCGGGCAGCGCACACAGTCGCGAATGCGGTCGGCATAAGGGTTAAACACCCCGTAATCGTCCCAATCCGCGCGATCCATTTGTTTGAGGACTTCCAGCGCCGCTTCGTATTGGTGTTCGCTGATCAACAAGGTAGCTTTCATATCAATCAGCTCTTTTTCGATGGTAGTGCCGTCGGTTTTTTCTACCAGCCACTTTTCCCAGCGGCTGAGGTCTTTTTTGCGGCACACTTCGAGCAGGTCGTCGATAATGTCGAGTTGGGGGTTGGCCCTAAGGCTTTTCAGAGGATAGCGGCTGAGATACGCGAGTCCTTTGCGGCCGCCCTTGTCGTAGAGGTCGGCCATCTTATCTTTTAGAAATTCCGGAAAATCCGGGAATTGGGTGTAAACTTTCGATGTACGGACCTCGGAGGCGGTTTTTTCGATATCGGGGCTTAAGCCTGACATCGCGCTGATGCGCAGGGCCGCCTCAAACGCGTCGAGCTGGCGTTCGAGGGTATCGTTGTCAATCATTTCCCTGGCTACGTTGAATGTTTTTTCTGCAAAATAATAGTTGCCCGCGAGCAATTCGAGATAGCCTTCGGAGATTTTCCACAGGCCGGGGCTGGTGATTTCGCCTTCTTTGAGCACTTTGCGAACAAACCCCTGCAAGTCGATGACTAACTGCCCGGCGTAGGCACGGGGGCGGCCGTGGTAGCGCTTGTTGCCGGCTTTTTTGTCATTAAATTCGAGCCCCAACAGGTCTTTTTCCAATTGTGCCAATTCGCGCACCAGCAACACTTCCAGGAATTCGCTGTGCGGGTCGTATTCGTAGATTTTCTCCATTTCTTCTACCAGCCGACTGTCTTCTGCGTGCGCGCGCAGCGCGTACAAAGCCGCACGCTCGCGGTCGCTCTGGCACATAAGCAGGCATTCGCGCCACTCCTCATCGGTGCGGATGCGAAAACTGAGGAAAGCCGATTCTCGCTTGCTGGGACAGCGGTCGAAAACCCGCGAGAACAGGTACGCCGACTCTACCCGACGGTCGAGGGCTAACAGCGCTCCCGCTTTGTGGCCCAAAATCCAGTATTCGACGATGCTGGGGTCGTGGTCTATTTTGGGTATCAGATAATCGTACAGCGCAATGACTTCTTCGTATAGCTTGGCGTAATGCGCCAGGCGTATGATCTGGTAGGCATAGCGGAGGCGGACGTAGTGCGATTCCGCTCTTATAAATGCTTGTTTTCCTTCCTGAATAAGCCTTTGCATACTTTCACGAGCCAGGGCCGGTTTTTCCCAGCCGCCGGGTTTGACGGCGTAGGGCTCGCATTTTTTGGCAAAAATGAGGTAGTCGACGATCTCTGCGCATTTATTGCGGTGCAGATAACGGGCAAAGGTATTTTCCGACATCGAAGCGCCCAGATAACTCAGCGGTATGCGGTTGTTGCTGATGGAAGTGCGCAGGTCTTCGAGTTCGCCGATAGTAGCTATGTATACCAGGTAGTGAATATCGGCTTCGGTAGCCAGGCGGCAAATGCGTTCGCGCCATTCTTTGATGTTGTCTTCCATCTGCTTGTATGCCTGACCTTTGTATAATTTGTACAATTTGGGGAAATCGGGCAGCAGGGGGGCCATGTCGATATACCTGCGGGTGACGTCGGTATCGATAAAGGAATAACCGCTGAAGGCATTGGGATTGGGCACACAACTGCTATCGATGCGCTGTGGGAACAGACACAACAACAAAACGCCGACAACGCTAGCGAGGCGCCATAATTTGAAGTGATGAATCGAGTTGTACATGTGTATATCTTTTTATCAGCAGCGAATCCAGGTGGTACAAGGCCACCGTGCGGGGATCCCGGCGAAGGGATCGCTGCAACAATTCGGCGGCCTGCCGCATGTCGCCCGGCGCTGCGGTCTCCACCCTGATGCGGTCGCCCTTATACAGGTAATTGCCGTCAAGATAAGTACTTTTTATCACCTCCCAGCGCTGCGGGCCTACTACGCTGAAGCGCGAGGTATCGGCCAGGGCTTTTTCGTCGATGGGGTAAATCAGCCTGATCATTCGGCCTTCCCGGTAGAGTACTCCCCATCCGAACGCCGGCAAAGCTACGTCGAGCGGCAGCGGGTACCGCGAAGCGCCTTTCAGGTAGGGTTCTCCTTTTTTTATATTTAAAATGGAATTGGGTTCGTCCCAATTTTCCACATCGCCCATATTGTAAAACATCAGCATGCCCCGGTCGACCGGTGGAATACCCGTTTTTTTGAAATACCGCACCTGGTGAAGTCGGATGGTAGCCGAAAGGGCGCAGTTGCCGGGTACGAGTTGCGCTCGCAATTTTTTTAATAAATAAAAATAAGACTCGCGAGTACCCTCTGTCCAGTCGCAGTCGATTTGAATTTCCGTTATCGGCCAACGGCTGAGCGGGGCATGCAGTTCTTTTATTTTTTTATACATGCGAACGGCCAGTGTGTCAAGCTGATCGCTTGAGCATCGTTCTAATGTGCGGTTGGTAATAAAAACGGCGGGAATAATCTCAATGTCTTGCAACAATGCCGTATCCGCTTCGAGTTGGGCCAGGGGCAGGGGTTCGCCACCGGCGTCGATATCCACATCGAAATATTTGACGTACAGGCGCTCCACTCCCAGCGAGTCGAGCAACGCGCGTTCCGCGGGGCGCAGCGACAAGGCGGTGCGCCAGTAGTACATGGCGCGACCGGCCGGTTCGACTTCCCGGCGGCAAGCGCTGATGACCAAGACAAGCAGGGCCAATAACCAGGTATTTTGATACATCTGTCTATCTTTGTATCCTATCGAATTGTCAAAAACAAGTCTTAGTGGTACTTTGTGCCCTTGGCGCCTTTGTGGTAAATAAATTGAGTACACATGCCATTTTTTTAACACAAAGACACGAAAAGTACACAAAGACTCAAAAGCCTGGTCTATCAACCTGTATCTATAGCCAAAATTACACCGCTCATGAGAAAAATAGTATGGAGCCTGGCTCTTTTATGGTTGTGGGCCTGTGGCGGCCCGGCGACGGAAGAACAGAACAGCGATCAGCAGTCAGCAGTTAGCGGTCAGCAATCAGCGGATAGCAGTCAGTTGATCGTTGACATGGCCATCGCTGCGCATGGCGGAGAGGCTTATTCCAACAGCCTTATTGAGTTCGATTTTCGACAGTTTCACTTAAAAGTCACCCGGCGGGGCGGCTCTTTTGCTTACGAGCGCAGCTATGCGGATAGCCTGGGCCGGGCGGTCAAAGACGTGCTTACCAACGTCGGCTTCCACCGGGAGATCAACGGCCAAAAGGCTGCTTTGCCCCCTGCCGATAGCTCAAAATATGCCAACGGCGTCAATGCTATGGTGTATTTTGCCCTGCTGCCCTACTACCTCAACGACCGCGCCGTGCAAAAGAAATACCTCGGCAAAACGACGATCAAAGGCGAACCCTACTACAAAATACGCGTCAGCTTTACCCCCGAAGAAGGCGGCAAAGACCACCAAGACGAATACGCCTATTGGATTCATTGCGAGCGCCATACGATGGATTACCTGGCCTATTCTTTCCTGGAGGACGGCGGCGGCGCCCGCTTCCGCCAGGCCTACAATGCCCGCACCGTCAACGGCATCCGCTTTGCCGACTACGCCAATTTTAAACCTACAAGCGACTCCCGCGACGTAGCCGGCTTTGACCGCCTCTTTGAAAACGGTGGTATGACGGAGGTGTCGAAGGTGGAGATGGGAAACATAAAGGTGCATGTCTTGGATTGATGCAACCCTCCTTCATTAGTATTGTCTTTGTATTCATATCGCGCGCCGCCGGCTTATACATCCAAGTTGGCGGCGCTCGCTTTAGCATCACACAAAACCCAATTACATGCGTTCCAAATGCGCCCACTTGCTAGTAGCAGGTCTATTTATGGTATGCTTTTCATCATTTATTGTTGCCCAAAGCGCCATCCAAGGACAAATCATTTCCGACAAAAACGATCCGCTCGAATTTATCAACGTATTGCTATTGGCTGCTGCCGATTCCAGCATTGTCAAAATGGAATTGAGCGACGCCGACGGTAAATTCACCATTCCAAAGGTTGAAGCCGGCGATTATTTTATCAAAACTACCGGTATAGGCGTTGATGATTATTATTCAGAAAAAATAACCATTCAAAAAGGCGAAGACAAGGTATTGCCGCTCGTCAAGCTCTCTACCTCCGCACAAGTGCTGCAAACAGTGGAAGTAATCGCCAAAAAGCCGCTGTTGGAGCAACAAGCAGGTCGACTGGTGGTCAACGTGGAAGGCAATTTGACCGGGCTCGGCGGTAGTATTACCGATGTACTGAGAAAGGTGCCAGGGCTTATTGTGGTAAACGATCGCGTGTCGATGGCAGGCAAATCAGGGGTAACCATTCTTATCGACGGCCGTCCCACCAAATACATGGACATCGAGTCGCTGCTACGCGATATGCCTGCCGACAATATTGCCAAAATCGAAGTCATCACCCAACCCGGCGCCGCTTTTGATGCGGAAGGCACAGGCGGCGTGATTAATATTATTATGAAAAAAAATGTCTTGCTAGGCGTCAACGGCCAGATTACCCTGGGCGCGGGTTACGGCGAACTCTGGAAATACAGGGGTAACGCTTCCGTCAATTACCGCTCAGGCCCCTGGAATCTGAGCGCCTCCGGCGGCTATAACCATCGCACATCTTACGAAAGTCTTGACATTGTAAGGCGGCTTTCCGACCGCAACTATTTACAAAACGCCTATACGCCCAGTTATCCCCATACGCAATCGCTCAGGCTGGGCGCCGATTATGATATCAATGACAATCATCGCACAGGCCTCACTGTCAATTACATTAATAGTACCAACACACGTACCGGCAAAAACACTACTTCGGTAACCACGCCCGAGGGCTTTGAAACCGAACAATTTACTACCGACAACATACAGGATCGCTCCTGGAATTCCTATAGCGCTGACGCTTTTTATCGCTGGAAGATAGACACCACAGGCCATGAATTATCAATGGATTACAATTATGCCTACTACCGGCGCCGGGTTTTCAGCGAACTGCTTACTACGGGCGCCGATTTTGAAGATCGCCGCAACGAAGAACCTGCTGATACGCGCATTTTTGCCGGGCAGCTCGACTATAAATTGCCTATTAACAAATACTGGCAATTTCAGACGGGCGCCAAACTGAGTACAACCCGCCTGGATAATGAGCTAAAAGCCAGTTTGTATCAAAATGGCGAATGGATAAATGATGTGTTGCGCACCAATAATTTTGCCTACGACGAAGATATCTATGCTGCTTATGTCAACCTGTTGCTCAATCGCGACAAATTTCAGGCCAATGTCGGCCTGCGCTATGAAAACTCTCAGGCCGCCGGTTACAGCGAAACGCTCGACTCTACCGTCAACCTCGATATCAGCAAACTTTTCCCGAGCGTAAGCATTTCAGCTCCGCTTACAGGCAAACTGGGCTGGAGTCTGGCGTATAGCTACCGCATTGAAAGACCGGGTTATTACGACCTCAATCCCTTTATTACTTATCTCGACCCCCTAACTTCCAGCAAAGGCAACCCCTTTTTGACGCCCGAACTTACACACAGCGCCCAAGCTTCGCTTACCTTTGACAAACAGCCTTTTTTTAATTTGTCGTATGATGTAACCAGCGATGTACTCACTGAGGTCATCGAACAAAATGACACGACAGGTGAAGCCTTTCAAACCAATGTCAATCTCGATAAATACATCAAATACGGCGGCAGCCTGTTTTTCCCGCTCGATTTTATCGCCAAACCTGTATCAGGCTATGGCGGCGTTATGGTGTATTACCACGACTATCGCGCCCAGTACCTCAGCGCTGAGTACCTTCAAAACCAATGGTCGGTGACGGGCTTCCTGCAAGTCAATGTAACCCTGCCCAAAGAATGGAAGCTCGAAGTTTCAGGCTGGATACAAGGCCCCGGCCTCGACGGCATCATCCGCCATGAATCAATGTACGGTCTAAGCGCCGGCCTGCAAAAAGAGTTTTTCGACAAACGCCTGCGCCTGCAACTCAACGGCGACGGCATTGTACAAAAGTTTTTCCACGGCAGAGTCGATTACGAAAACCTGGATTTCAACATCGTTTCAAAATGGGAAGCCCCGGTCTACAATTGCCGGCTAACCTGGAAGTTCGGCAACCAATTCATCAAAAACCGGGAAAACAGGAGCAGCAGTTCTTCTTCTGAACAAAAACGAATTCAGAATAATTAGACGTTAAAACACCTCCCCCGCTACCCGGTACGTATTCGCGTGCGCCTCGATGATCAGGCTGAGCCGGTCGGAGTAGCCGCCGCCCATGCTCACAGCTACGGGGACGTGGTTGATTTTGCAGGTGTGCAGCACCAGGCGGTCGCGTTCTTTGCAGCCGGACAGGCTGAGGCTGAGGCGGCCCAGTTTGTCGCTGGCCAACACGTCGACGCCGGACTGGTAGAACGCCATGTCGGGCTGAAAATCGTCGAACAGGCGGGGTAGCGTTTCGCGCAAGATGCGGAGGTAATGGTTGTCGTCGGCGCCGTCGGGCAGGCCGATATCGAGGCTGCTCTGTTCTTTTCTCACCGGGTAATTTTTAGCGCCGTGCATGCTGAAGGTGAATACCCGCGGGTCGTGGCCGAATATCTGCGCGGTGCCGTTGCCCTGGTGTACATCGAGATCGATAACTAGTATGCGCGAAGCCAGTCCTTCGTGCAGCAGGTAATTGGCGGCGATGGCGATATCATTAAAAACACAAAAACCCTCTCCCTTATAGCTAAAAGCGTGGTGCGTGCCCCCGGCAATATTGAGCGCAGCGCCGTATTGACGGGCGTAAAGGGCACATTGCAGGGTGCCGTTGGCGATATGCCTGCCGCGCTGTACCAGGTGGGGCGTCATAGGAAAGCCGATGCCCCTGATTTCTTTGGCGGAAAGGGTTTGGTTTTTTAATTTTTGCCAATATTCTTCGTCGTGCGTGAGTAGCAGGACTTCTTCAGTTAGCGCTTCGGGCTGAAAAAACTGGCGTTCGCTCACCGTTCCTTCGTACAACAACTGCTCGGGCAGCAATTCATATTTCACCATCGGGAAGCGATGTCCCGGCGGCAAATCGTATTTGTATATAGGGTGGTAAGCTATTTTTAGCATATAGAATACTAAAATGGATTAAAAGCCATGTCGGTTTACCCATTTTCTATAATTTTAATGGCCTTTTTGAAAAAAACGCAAATAATCCGGCATGAAAAGAATTATACTCATTACCCTGCTGTTGACAACCGCCTATATCGCGCAACTATCGGCGCAAACCCCAACCCTACCCCACCACCGCACGCAAGACGAGATGCGACAAATGCCTTCTTATCTCGCCGAGCGCACCGAACCGGCCAAAAGCCTTACCGAGGCGCCTCCTCCGGGCCCCGTGCGCACCATGGGAGAATGGGAAGAAATACAGGCGCTCATCATCACCTGGCGCAGCTACCCCGCTGTCCTCACCGAAATCGTGCGCCATGCCGTCAATGAATGCAAAGTGTTCATCATATCTCAAAACCCCGCCCAGGTAGAAGGAGCGCTGACCTTGTCGAATATCCCGCTCGACAGCGTGGTGTTTGTCCAGGCCCCCAGCAATTCTGTGTGGGTGCGCGACTACGGGCCCTGGGCAGTTTATCTCAACGACACCGACAGCCTGGCTATCGCCGACTGGATCTACAACCGCCCCCGGCCCCTCGACGACGCCGTGCCCGCGGCCATTGCAGAACACCTCAACCTGCCCATCTACGAAGCTACCGCCCAACCCTTCGCCCTGGTACATACCGGCGGCAACCACCTGGTAGACGGCATGGGCACCGCTTTTTCCTCCGACCTGCTGCTCGAAGAAAATTCCGGCCAATCGGAACGCTATATCGATTCTGTAGCCCATACTTTTTTGGGTGTAAACCAATATGTCAAATTCCGCAAGCTGCCCTACGACGGCATCCACCACCTGGATATGCATATGCGCGTGATTGATGAAGAGACGATCCTCATGGGCCAATACCCCGAAGGCATCGCCGACGGCCCCCAAATCGAAGCCAACATCGAATACCTGCGCCGCAATTTTACGACGCCGTTCGGCAATAATTACCGCATCGAACGCCTGCCGATGCCGCCGGGCACTACCGGCCTTTACCCCGATAACGGCGGCGTGTACCGCACTTTTACAAATTCTGTTTTTGTGAATAAAACGATTATCGTACCGATCTACGACCCCCAATACGATACGGTGGCGCTGCGCGTTTATCGCGAAAACCTGCCCGGGTACAATATCCAGGGCATCGACTGCGACGGCATGATCTCTGCGCTCGGGGCCATTCACTGCATTACCAAATCGGTAGGCGTCCATGACCCGCTTTGGATTGCCCATCCGCGATTGCGCGATACGTACGTCACCGGCGGCGAATACCCTGTACAAGCTATTATCAAACACCGCAGCGGCATTGCTTCCGCTACGCTGTATTACCGCACAGCGGAAGGCGAACCCTATACGAGCTTGCCTATGACGCTATCAGCTGAAGCAGATAGCTATATCGCCGCTATTCCTGCTCAAGCTGCCGGTACCACGGTTCATTATTACATCGAAGCCACGGCCGTATCGGGCAAGGTGCAACGCCGCCCCATTGTGGCCCCCGAAGGCTATTTTCCTTTTGAAGTAAAAGCTTTTGCAGAAGCTCCGATAGCTGCTGCACTATATCCGCAGGGCGTTTTTTGCCCCGAGGGCGTCGTCCAGTTCCGCGACGACAGCCGGCACGGCGTGACCAGTTACCAATGGCTATTCCCCGGCGGACAACCTGAATCGGCTGTCGAGGCCAACCCGGCAGTAATCTACGCCAATCCGGGCGCCTATACCGCCACGCTTATCACTCAAAACCCTATCGGCGCCGATACGGCTACCTTTGAGGTTGTCGTAGCAGAACCCATACTCCCCTACGAAGAAACCTTCAGCGCCACTCCCACACCCTGGACCGTCGACAACCCCGACGGCGACGGGGCCGCCTGGGCCCTCAGCGACGAAGGCAACTGCGAAGGCGGCAGTTTTATGATCGATAATTTTAATACAAATACAAGCTTTACCCGCGATTATTTCCGCACCACTTTCGACCTGCGGGAGATGGAAACCGCTCAATTGCTATTTGACGTGGCCTACGCGCCCTACGATGGCAACAACTACGACGGCCTGCGCGTCAACGTGCGGCGCTGCGACGGCTCGCACAAAGCCCTGTACAACAAATCAAACATGGATCTGGCCACCGTGCCCACGCCCGTCAGCTCGGCTTTTAGTCCCTCCGGCTGCGAGCAGTGGCGGCAGGAGCAGGTCGACTTGTCGGATTTTGTGGGTGAAATTATTACCATCGAATTCGAAAACATCGGCGGCTACGGCAACCGGCTGTTTGTCGACAATATCGAACTCGGCGGCGCAACCGTGCCCAACATAGCGCCCGAGGTAGCGGTGACCAATCCGCTCGACGGCGCCTTCATCGAAGCATCGGTATTGCCCATACTAACACTACAAGCTACAGCCGCCGACCCCGACGGCGAGGTCACCGGCGTGGCCTTCTGGGTCAACGGCGTTGAAGTCGGCATTGACAGCGAAGCGCCCTACGAATGGACTTACAGCGTGCCTTCCTACGGCGTATTCAACATCGAAGCCCGCGCCAACGACAACGACGGCGCTCAAAGCATCTCGGCCACCGTGCAAATCACCGTCAACCAGGTATCGGGCATAGACAATCCCGCCGGGCAAATGCCGCTGACGGTCTACCCCAACCCGACCGGCGGCGAGATATCGCTGCGTTTTTCGGCGCCCGAAGCAGGTACGGCCCAATGTTTTCTCCACGACGCCCTGGGCCGATTGGTGTTGACTACAGCACTCTCGCTGACTGTCGGAGAGCAATCACACCGCATCGACACCGGCGAGCTACCCGCCGGCTGTTATTGGCTGAGCCTGCAAAGCGGTACGCGGCAGGCGGGGGTGAAGGTGGTGAAGAGGTAGGTGGTTGTCGGTTGTCGGTTGTCGGTTGTCGGTTGTCGGTTCAAAAATTGAACTATGTGTAATCTTATATTCAAAATCAAGCTCCACACCTTATTGCCGGCGCTGTTATCAGCCTTAGCCCTAAGCTCCTGCCAAAACCCCGACGCGCCGCAGGAAAGCCCGCTTGCAACTATGCAATGGCTAATCGGCTCCTGGAAGTTCAGCTCGGAAGAGGGCGTCATCTTCGAAAACTGGCGATTGGCATCCGATACCCTGCTCAGCGGCGAAAGCGGCTATTTGAGCGAACAGGATACTGTGGTCAGCGAGCATATTTCACTGGTAAAAAGAGGAGAAAATATTTATTACATACCCATTGTATACGGTCAAAACGAGGATAAACCCACCTTGTTCAAATTGACCTCAAACAAAAATAACGTACTCGTTTTTGAAAATCCGCAACACGATTTCCCCACCAAAATCACCTATTCAATGGTCACCCCCGATTCGATGGTGGCTGAAATTTCCGGCCTGCTGGAAGGCCACCCCGAGCGGATGTTATATTTGTTTGCCAGGGTGAAGTAGGGTTGTGGGTTGTGGGTTGTAGGGTTGTAGGTTGTAGGTTGTAAGTTGTAGGTAGGTTAAGTTAAAAAAACCTACAACCTACAACTTACAACTTACAACACAAAACGGCCCTTACCGACTTGCCGCCATCGCCTCCTGCACCATCAGCAATTCCATAATATTTTCCTGGTTGACGACGCCCACCAGTTCCTCGTTTTCGTAGACGGGGCTGATGGCGATGCCGGCTTTGGCCATCTGCTCGAAGGCGTCTTTGAGGCTCATATCAAGACTGAGCTGAACGAGCTCCGTTTTGGCAATACGGCCCACCGTGATATCTGTATTTGATTGCTGCAACCCCCTGATAATATCCTCGCGGGTGAGCACGCCCACGATGCGGTTATCATCTTCTACCAAAAACTCCTTCTCCTGGCCGTTGAGCAATAGTGCCACGGCTTTGTCGAGGCGATCCCAGACGTGCAGGGTAGTAAACTGCCGCATCAGCACGTCGGCTACGCGGTAGCGCGACAGCAGGGCCTGGGTGGATTCGTAGCTGGCCTCATTGCCCGCGCCGAGGAAAATAAAAATGCCGATAAATACAAGCCAAACGTTGTAAAACAGGCCCAATCCGATAAAACCAATGCCTAGAATCTGCCCCAGCTTGGCGGCGATATTCGTGGCCTTTACCTTGTCGTAGCGCATGGCCAGCAGGGCGCGCAGCACGCGGCCGCCGTCCATGGGAAAAGCGGGTATCATATTAAAAATCACCAGCCACAAATTGACCACAAAGAGGTTGAACATAAAATTGCCTGTATTAATGGCCCCGCTGGGGTCGGCGGGCAGTTGCATCTTGCCCTGCGCATACAATATGACGCCGATAATCGCTGCGATGACCACATTAACAGCAGGCCCGGCCAGCGCCACCCACAGTTCCTGGATGGGTTTTTCGGGCATCTTTTCCATATTAGCTACTCCGCCGATGGGCAGCAATACGATATTTTTGGTTTTTACCCCGTAACGCCTGCCGGTGAGGGCGTGGCCGAATTCGTGCAAAACCACACACACAAAAAGCGACAGCACAAACCAAATACTCCACAGGCTTTCATCCAGGCTGCGCCCGGCGCCGAGGTTGGTAAGCAAAATCCAGGTGATGAGCAATACGAATGTCCAATGAACAAAAACATCAATGCCGGCGAAGCGGGCTATGCGGAGCGACCATTTCATAATAAATATTTTTTTAACGCGAAGGGCGCGAAGGTTTCGCAAGGCGCCTAATGTTCTTTACACTACCTTTGCGTCGGATAATCAAAAATACGCTTTTACCATGACGCCTCCTGCCATGCCGGGCAATAATTCCAGAATGTTGCCCATTTTTCTGACCGTCTTCATCGACATGCTCGGCATCGGGATTATTATCCCCGTCATTCCGGTTTTGTTTTTTGATACTTCTACTTCTTTTTTCGACCCTTCGGTAAGCGAGGCACGCCGTTCGATACTGTACGGACTACTGGTAGCGGCCTATCCGTTCATGCAATTTTTCGGCGCTCCTCTGCTGGGCTCGCTTTCCGACCGCTATGGGCGCAAGCCGGTGCTGGTGATTTCTCTGTTCGGCACCATGGTGGGTTACCTGCTGTTTGCTACCGCCATTTACAACCAAAATATATGGCTCCTATACCTGAGCCGCATGCTGCCCGGCTTTACCGGCGGCAATATATCGGTGATCCTGTCCTCCATCGCCGACGTCAGCGACGATAAGTCGCGCACCAAAAACTTCGGACTGGTGGGCATGGCCTTCGGGCTGGGCTTCATCCTGGGGCCTTTTCTGGGCGGCGTGTTGGCCGACGACGCCGTATTGCCCTGGTTTGACCACGCCACCCCCTTCTGGTTTACGGCAGGGCTCACCCTGCTCAATATCGCGTTTGTGTATTTCAAATTTGGCGAAACCCTCCGCCAACGCCGCGAATCTCGCATGAGCCTCCTCACCGGTTTTAGAAACGTAGCAAAATCTTTTTCCATACCCAACCTTAGAGTCATCTTTAGCGTTGTATTGTTGCTTTCGTTAGGATTCTCTTTCTTCACCCAATTCTTTTCGGTATATCTGATCCAAAAGTTTCAGTTTACCGAACTCAAAATCGGCCAACTCTATGCCTGGATTGGCATCTGGCTGGCTATCACCCAAGGCTTGACCGTGAGATTACTCGCGCGCCGCTTTCATTCTGCGCAATTGCTCAACGTGAGCATTCTCGGAATGAGCCTCGCGCTGGGGCTTCTTTTGGTACCCGACAAAGCCGTCTGGTTTTACCTGATCAACCCCCTTATCGCTACCTTCCAGGGTATCACTTCGCCGAATATGACGTCGGTGATCTCGATGCAGGCAGGCAGCGAGCGACAAGGCGAAATACTGGGCATCAACCAGTCGATGCAATCGCTGGGCCAAATTATACCCCCGCTGATCGCCGGCTATATCAACGCTATCGACGTGCGCCTGCCTTTGCTGGCAGCCACTGTGCTGACGCTGATAGGATGGCTGGTCTACGTGGCCGTGTTTCAGTCCAGGAATAATACTAAGAGAGTTTAGTAGGGTTTAGTGCATTCGCAGTTTAGTAGGGTTTAGTTTTGTTACCTCTACTAAACCCTACTAAACCCTACTAAACCCTACTAAACCCTACTAAACCCTACTAAACATTCAACAAAGATGTTTACACCGAAACTGGTTTCCGTCCTGAAAGAAGGATATAGCTGGAAACAACTGCAGGCCGACCTTACAGCCGGCACCATCGTAGGCATAGTGGCCCTGCCGCTGGCCATCGCTTTTGCCATTGCCTCGGGGGTTACGCCCGACAAGGGCCTGGTGACCGCCGTTATTGCGGGTTTTTTAATCTCGGTATTAGGCGGCAGCCGGGTGCAAATCGGGGGGCCGACGGGGGCTTTTGTGCCCATCGTATACGGCATCGTGCAGCAATACGGCCTCGACGGGCTGATCATCTCCACTTTTATGGCGGGCATCATCCTCATTATCATGGGGTTTGCCAGGTTTGGCAGCGTGATCAAATATATCTCGCATTCCGTCATCGTGGGTTTTACCAGCGGTATTGCGCTTATCATTTTTTCTTCGCAGATCAAAGATTTTTTTGGTTTAAAAATGGACAGTGTGCCCACCCATTTCCACGAAAAATGGTGGGCTTATTTTTCGCATTTTGATTCTATTAATCCCTGGGCTGTGGCCATTGCCGTGGGCACCATTGCTCTATCGCTGTTATTTACCCACTTCAAAACCAAAATCCCGGGATCGCTATTCGCCATCATACTCAGCACATTGGCGGTGCAGTTGTTCAATCTGCCCGTAGATACCATTGTCTCGCGTTTTGGCGACATCCCCAATACCATCCCGGCGCCGTCGATACCCGCGCTGGATTTTGACACCCTGCAAAACCTGCTCAAACCAGCCCTCACCATCGCCCTGCTCGGCGCCATCGAAAGCCTGTTGTCGGCTGTGGTAGCCGACGCCATGACCGGCAGCAGCCACCGCTCCAATATGGAACTCGTGGCGCAGGGCGTCGGCAATATGGCTTCGTCGATATTCGGCGGCATCCCCGCCACCGGCGCCATCGCACGTACCGCCACCAACATCAAAAACGGCGGGCGCAGTCCCATATCGGGCATGACCCACGCCGTTGTGTTGCTGCTCATCATGTTGTTTGCCGGGCAATGGGCCAAACTCATTCCACTGTCTTGTCTGGCGGGCATACTGGTCGTAGTCGCCTACAACATGAGCGAATGGCACACCTTCAAGGCGCTGTTAAAAGGCAGTCGCTCCGACGTAGCGGTATTGCTTACCACCTTTTTCCTCACCGTCGTATTCGACCTCACCATTGCCATCGAAGTGGGCATCATGATGTCGGTATTCCTGTTTATGTATAATATGTCAAAAGTGAGCGGTATCGAACAAATAACCGGCCCGCAGGTAAATGGCAAAGAATCGGACGACCCGTTTGCCATTACCAAATACAAACTCGCCAAAGGCATCGAGGTATTCGAGATCAACGGCGCCCTGTTTTTCGGCATGGCACATAAGTTTAAGGAGACGATGGGCGTAGTAGAACGCAATCCCAAGGTGCTCATTTTGCGCATGCGAAAGGTATCGTTGGTAGACGCCTCGGGCATCAACAGCCTGCGCGAATTCATCAAACGCATGCAACACGCCAAAATCAAAATCGTACTGTCGGGCGTGCAACCCCACGTACGCGAAGAACTCGACAAATCGGGGCTTATAGATATGGTCGGCAGCGAAAACGTATTGCCGCACATCTCCCCTGCCGTCGACCGCGCGCATGCCATTTTGGAAGAAATACAATCAACGTAAAGACGCAAAATTTTGCGTCTCTTCATTATAACCATAAATATGAAACCGTTACGCATTTTTACGATAGGGGCAATAGCCCTGTTTCTGGCGGCTTGTCAGCGCCCCGATCACGCTACCCTCGACAACCAGGACCCCCTGCAGCGACTGCTCGACGGCAACGCCCGCTTTGTGAGCGGTGATCTGTGGCACCCCCACCAGACGGCAGCGCGGGTAAAAGAAACCGCCTCGGGGCAACACCCCTTTGCCGTGGTCATCACCTGCTCCGATAGCCGCGTATCACCCGAAATCCTCTTCGACGAAGGCATCGGCGACCTCTTCACCATCCGCACCGCCGGCAACCTGCTCAGCGATATCGAGCTGGGCAGCGTGGAATACGCCGTAGAGCACCTCGGCGCCAAGCTGATCGCCGTGGTAGGCCACACCGAATGCGGCGCCGTCAAAGCCTTCGTAGAAGGCGGCGAAGCCCCCGGCCATATCGCCGACCTGGTGGAGACGATCGCCCACGAAGCCGAAGAACAAACCGTGGTAGCCCAAGTAGGTAAAAACCTGCCCGCCTGTATCGCCGCCAATGTGCTGCACGGCGTGGACCAACTGCGCCACGACCACCCTATACTCGCCGATAAAATAGCCTCCGGCGAAGTGCAACTGGCGCCGATGCTCTACGACCTCAAAACCGGCAAAGTGAAGGTTTTAAATGAGCAGGAGTTGCGGAAGGAGTACCACCTGAGGTAATGACGAATGACGAATTACGAATGACGAAATACATTATTCATTTTTAATTCTTCATTTTTAATTGACAAGGTGTAACGAATGCCTCGGTTGGGTATCAATAGAAAAAACAGCAACCAACCATGACATCCTACATCAAATTATTTGGCCTGCTGGCCGCTACTGTGCTTTTGTTTTATTCTTGTAAAAAAAATGAAGAATACGTTCCTGATTCTGAACCAGAAATTATAGGCGAATACACAGGCACTTTGTATTCAGTCAACAATAATTTTATTGAAGTTGAGGATACAATATACGGTTTTCATTTTGAAGCAATTAGTGATACTACTATTATTAATCAAAAGCAGTTAGTCGTTTCACAAAATACCAACGGAAATATATTGGTCAAATTTAGTAATAATGACCCCGATTTACCTGAGCTCTCTTTTGAATTTACGCCTTCAGAAACCGAAGAATACGAATACCATTATTTAAGCCATGAATTCGAGTTCCAGGATAGCATTACTATCACTATCAATACTACAGATAAGCATATCAAATTCCACAGGAACAACTATAATCTACGTATTGGGGACGACAAGTTTGTTGATCTTATCGAATTTGAAGGCTGGAAGCAATAACTTACCAAGCACAACAACCCATCCACCATGAAATCTTTCATTCATCTCATCTGCCTACTGGCGCTGGTTTCGCTTTTTTTCTCCGCTTGCAAAAAAGAAGATTACAAACCTATGCTAGTGGATATACTGGGCGAATACGTAGGCCCTTCCACCCATGTCGAAAACCAAAGCATTTACCACTGGGATTCAATTCAAGGTTTGCACAACGAGTGGGTACTGAACACCGTAAACGTGAGTGCCGACACGGTAGTCGTTTACCAGATCGACGAAAACCACGTCCAGTTTAGCTTAAAAAGCCAGGGCGGAGATATTTGGGGGAATACCTTTGTTTTCGAGCCTTCGGAAACCGGGAAATACGAATTTAAAGCCATTGACTCCAATTATTATACTTCCCGTAGTGCTACTGTCTATATCGATGTCTCTAAAGGATATTTGAAGCTTAACATGGGCCGAAGCGGATTATACGATCCCGGTGAGTATACTAATTTTGAGGGTTGGAAAAAGTAAAAAGAAAGGCCCATGCGCAAGTGCATGGGCCTTTCTTTTTATTTTTTAGCTCCCAAAATCATCAAACGCAATATTACCCGGAGGCACGCCCAAATCATCGAGCATCTTCATGACGGCCGAGAGCATAAGCGGCGGCCCGCAGAGGTAGTATTCCACTTCTTCGGGTTCGGGGTGGTTCTTGAGGTAGTTTTCGAGTACTACCTGGTGGATAAAGCCCACGGGGCCCGTCCAGTTGTCTTCGGGAAGCGGCTCCGACAAGGCTATATGATACTTGAAATTGTCGAATTCCTTTTCGATGTTCGTAAAGTCTTCGGTATAGAACAACTCTCGCGAAGAACGGCCGCCGTACCAGTACGATACTTTGCGGTCGCGCGTTTTGAGCGTGTGGAACAGGTGGAAGATATGCGAGCGAAGCGGAGCCATACCGGCGCCGCCGCCGATGTAGATCATTTCCTTCTTTGTGGGTTTGATGAAGAACTCGCCGTAAGGGCCCGATATCGTCACCTTGTCGCCCGGTTTGCGGGTAAATACATATGATGAACAGATACCGGGATTAACAGCCATCCAGTTGTTCGTCTTGCGATCCCAGGGCGGCGTGGCGATGCGGATGTTGAGCATCACGATGTTGCCCTCGGCGGGGTGGTTGGCCATCGAATAAGCGCGGAATTCCGGCTCGGGGTTCACCATTTTAAGATTCCAAAGGTTGAACTTATCCCATTCCGGCTTGAACTCGTCTGGTTTTTTACCCATGCGGGGGTGCGAGGTGATATCGATGCCCTTGAAATCGCAGGTAATAGGAGGCACGTCGATCTGTACATAACCGCCCGATTCGAATTCGAGATGTTCGCCTTCGGGCAGTTTTACCACGAATTCTTTGATAAACGTAGCCACGTTGTAGTTAGACACTACTTCGCATTCCCATTTTTTAATACCGAATATTTCTTCCGGCACGCGGATGTGCATATCCTGGCGCACTTTCACCTGGCAGGCCAGGCGTTTGTGTTCGGCCACTTCCTTGCGCGTGAGGTGGTTGAGCTCGGTGGGCAGCACGTCGCCGCCACCGGCGTCTACATGGCATTCGCACATGGCGCAGGTGCCGCCGCCGCCACAGGCAGAGGGCAGGAATATATTCTTATCGGACAGCGCTACGAGCAGCGACGACCCCGGCTGAACCAGCAGCGGGTTGCCTTCGTCGCCATTAATAACGATTTTGACATCGCCTTGCGGCACCAACTTCTTTTTTGCATAAATAAGCAAAAAAGCCAGCAGGAGGATCACCGCGCTAAACACCCCGATAGAGAGGAGTATATTACCGACCATTGACATTAATAGCATATCGCAGATCACTTTGTAGTGAAAAAGTAATTATCTTATTTCTTCAACCCCATGTACAACGCGGGGTCAATACCCATCAGACTCATGAAGGCGATGCCCATGAGGCCGGTGAGAATAAAAGCCATGCCCAGTCCGCGCAAGGCGGGCGGTACGTTTGAATAAGCCATCTTTTCGCGGATGGCGGCCATCACAATAATAGCCAGCGCCCAGCCGAAGCCGCTGCCGAAGCCGAACGAAAGCGAATTGGTAAAATTATATTCACGCGAAATCATAAACAGCGAACCGCCCAGAATAGCGCAGTTTACCGTGATAAGCGGAAGAAAAATACCCAGCGCATTGTAGAGGGAAGGCGAAAAGCGCTCCACTATCATCTCTACCAATTGTACCATAGCGGCAATGGTAGCGATAAAGAGGATGAAGCGCAGAAAGGTGAGGTCGAGACCGAACATGCCGCGCTCTACGAGCAGGTATTCGTTGATGAGCCAATTGACGGGTATGGTAATCGCTTGCACAAAAATAACGGCGGCGCCCAAACCCACGGCTGTTTTTACCGATTTGGAAACGGCCAGGAAAGAACACATGCCCAGAAAATAAGAAAGCACCATGTTCTCGATGAAGGCCGATTTTATGAAGATGTTAATTGCTTCCATGATTGTTGCGTTTGAGCGAGATTAGGAAATGTCCACCAGCTTCTTATTGTAACTGCGCTGTACCCATATGAGGATACCTACGAGCAATAGCGCCGAAGTGGGCAGTACCATAAGGTTGTTGTTGGCATACCAGCTAAACCAACTGCCCTCGGCAGTCGTATTGATCATGTAAGCGCTGGTATTACCAATGATTTTCCACTCTATCGGGCTGCCTGCAAACAAAGACCCCTTGCCCGTAACCTCGCGAATCACCGCCACGAGGATCAATACGGCGCCGTACCCCAATCCGTTGCCGATGCCATCGAGGAACGAACGCCAGGGTTTGTTGGCCATAGCAAATGCCTCTAGGCGGCCCATCACGATACAGTTGGTGATGATCAGGCCGATGAAGACGGACAGCTGTTTCCAAATCGCATAGTTGAACGCCTTGAGGAAAAGCTCAACGATAGTCACCAACAAGGCGATGATCACCAATTGGGCGATCATGCGCACTTCCTTTGGAATATAACTGCGCACAGCGGAGGTAGCCAGGTTGGAAAAGGCCGTAACGAAGGTTACCGCAATTGCCATTACCAAAGATGGATATACCTGCGTGGTCACCGCCAATGCCGAACATACCCCGAGGATCTGCACGGTAATCGGGTTGTTGTCGTTAAACGGATCGGTGAGCAGTTTGCGCTCTTTTTTGCCGAACCACTCCTCTTTCTCTTTTGGAGCGCTTATTACTGTATTTTCAGCCATAGCCTACGCTTTTTTCGTTTTTAAAATTAACCGCCTAAATGGCTATACGAGGCAAATATTGGTGTTCAATTAACTCTTTTTCAGTTTGTCGAGATAGGGCTTGTAATACGTGATGCCCCGCTCTATCATCTCCGTTACCCCGTTACTGGTGATGGTAGACCCCGTGATAGCGTCCACCTCGTGTTGTGGGTCGCGCGCACCGCCTTTGCGAACAACGATGGAAACAAACTCGCCTTTATCGTTGTACATTTTTTTATTTATAAAAGCAGCGGGAAAAGTTGGGTTGTCCTTAATCTCAGCGCCGAGGCCGGGAGTTTCTCCTTTATGGTCGAAGCTGGCGCCGGCCACCGTGTTCAAATCAGACTCTAACGCGATATTGCCCCATATTTCATCCCACAATCCATTGCCACGAATAGAAAGGATGTAATATTTTTTGCTGTCGTCGGGGCTGTTATAAATGAAAACGGGCAGCAGGCGATTTGATTCAGGTTTCTTTTTCTCTTGCGCGAGGCTAATGTTTTCGGCCTTTTCACCCTCTACCACTTCACCCTGCATGTTAACGACCAATTGTTCTACCTGCTTTTCAAAAATATCGAGTACCTGCTGGTCGCTCAGCTCGTCAAATTTATCGCCTCCCAACTGGGAACGCACCGCCGACAAAATAGCCCGTTTGTTGAAAACAGCTTCGCTGCGCAAGGCGTATGGCTCGGTAACATAAAACATCCCGGCCAGTACCAACGCCGTGATAACGGTCATGATCAGCGTAAATCGAAGAATATAGCCTGAAGATCCCACGCTTGTCAGTTTTAGTTTATTAAAAACAATTAGGCGCTGCTATTGCGCAGCCGCTTTGGCCCTGCGCGCCCTGCGTCTCATATTTGCTTCCAACACATAATGGTCAATCAATGGCGCAAATACGTTGAGCAGCAAAATAGCCAGCATCCATCCCTCGGGATAGGCAGGGTTCATCACGCGGATGACCATACCGACTACACCGATAAAGAATCCGTATATCCACTTGCCCTTGTTGGTAGAAGATGCGGTAACCGGGTCGGTGGCCATATAAACAATGGCGAACAGGAAACTACCCATGTAAAAGTGGTAATGCCAAGGGACTTCCATAAACGGCGTCATACCCCAGGCATTGAATAGCAGGCCGGTAAACGCCACGCCAAAAACACCTGCCACCATAATGCGCCAACTGGCAATGCCCGTGCCTATCAGGAACAAGGCGCCCAATATGATCAAAGGTTTGCTTGTCTCACCTATGGAACCCGGTATGAATCCCCACCACATGTCGCTTACGCTATACGTAGCCACAATTTTCTCCCAGCCACCCTGATATCCTAAAGCCAATGGCGTAGCGCCGGTATAGGCATCAATAACAGCGGTACCGCCCGCGCCGAAGGTATCCCAACCCCAGGCATTAAAAATGCCGTCGAAAAATTGATATACTCCGCCGTATGCCGCGGTTTGATACACGCCGTTGACTTTTTCAAGGCCGGAAACCCATACCTCGTCCCCGGCGATATATGTGGGGTAAGCAAAAAATACAAATACCCGCGCCAATAAAGCGATGTTAACGATGTTCATACCCGTACCACCGAAGGCCTCTTTGCCGATGATGACGGCAAAAGCAACGGCAAAAGCCAGTATCCACATAGGGATATCAGGCGGCATGAGCAAAGGAATCAGGGCGCCGGTGACCAGGAAACCCTCTTCTACACCGTGTCCTTTGCGCGAAGCATAGTAAAATTCTATGCCCAAACCCACTACGTGAGTAACGATGAAGATTGGCAAAATTTTGATCAACCCATACACCAATTTGAGGTGCAACCCATCGAGCAAACCGGGATATTGGCCGATAGCATGAAAATGCTGGTAGCCGATATTGTAGGTGCCGAAAAGATAACATAGCTGCAGGGCTAGTACCACGTATACCATGGTGCGCTTGAGGTCTATGCCGTCGCGAATGTGCACCCCGTCCGTAGTGACGGTTTTGGGCGTGAACGCAAACGTGAAGAATGCGTCGTAGGCCGTATGCAACAGCGGCGACTTCTTCTTGTCGGGTTCGATTCTTTCAAAAAAATGAAGTAACGCTTTTTTCATAACAGTTATATAGCGGTTACTGGATGTGTATTTAAATTAGCTCTGCTCGCGCATCATGTCGAGCCCCTGTCGCAAAATATGCTGCAGCGGCTGCTTGGAAGTACACGCAAATTCGCAGAGCGCTATGTCTTCTTCGCTTAACTCGAGGATACCCAGGCCTTCCATTTTTTCAAAATTGCCGGCCAGGATGGCTTTCATCAAATGCTGCGGGTATAAATCCATGGGCAATACCTGCTCGTATTGACCGGTGACGACAAATGCACGCTTTTCGCCGTGGGTGTTGCTATCTGCACGGAATTTGGCGCCCGGCATCAGGAAGTTGGGGTAAGTTCTCGATAGCGTGGGGCGAAGCGATCCCGGTATCAACCAACCGAATAATTCGAAATAATCGCCTTCTTCGATCACGGTGACCTGGTCGTCCCAATAATTCAGGAATCCCGATTCTGCTTTGTGCTCGCCGGTAAGTACATCGCCGGAGATGATGCGCACGTGTTGTCCCTTGAGGTTGCCTTTCAACAAATCGCTGAGACTGGCGCCCAAATACGTTTTTACGTATTGCGGCGCTTCGAGTTCAGCCCCGGCAAGCGCTACGACGCGGGTAGTATCAAAGCGGCCTTCGGTGAAAAGCGTGCCGAGCGTAATTACTTCCTGAACGCCCATCACCCATACTTTGTCGCCGGTGTTGATGGGTTTGATATGGTGTATTTGAATGCCCACGTTGCCGGCCGGGTGTTTGCCGCGAAACCAGTATTTTTCTACGCCGGCAGCTTGTGTAAATACGGCCGAAGGCGGATTGTCACCTCTGGCGTCTAACCCCAGGTATACTTTGCCGGCAGTCAGTTTTCCCAATACGTCAAGGCCTTTCTGAAAGGCATCGCCCCGGCCTTCTACTACAAAATTGAGGTCGGGCGCTAACGGCGCCGTGTCGAAGGTGCTGATAAAAATATCGCGGGGTTCGTCTTCGGGCGCCGGCGTAACGTCGAAGGGGCGCTGGCGAATCATGGGCCATACGCCGCTGTCGAGCAAAAAGGCTACCAGTTCTTCGCGCGTGCATTTGCCCAGGTCGGGGGCTTTGAACTCGCGGTATATCATGTCCATGTCGGCCAAAATAACCACCTCTTTGATCGCGCGTTTTTCGCCGCGGTTGATGGCCACTATTTCTCCGCTCACCGGCGCCGCATATTTTATCCCGGGCTGGCTCTTGTCGTGAAACAATGGATCGCCGGCTTTTACTATGCTGCCTACTTCTACTTCCATTTTAGGAATGGGAAAAATGCCGCGGAAATTGGCAGGCGTCAACGCATATGTGGCCGACTTGACCTTCGTATTGATTTGAGAAGGGGCTTCTCCTTCGAGTTTGATGTCAAACCCTCTGCGCAGAGAAAACAAGGGTTGACCACTGAGGTAGGCCGGCCGCTTGGTGTCGAACAATTCGCGCATTTGCGGGAAAAGCGAAAAATTAGCGCCCGATTTGTCGGCGCCCAGTCGCTTGGCTTCTATCGCCATCAGGTTTTCGGATACCTGTACGATAATATATATGACGATCAATAGCGCTATAGCTGCCAGGCCGTATACGAACCAATTGGAATCGCTTTTCCCAGGCGCTGGAGTTTGTGCATGGCCAATTTGCGCAAGCAACAAAAATGCCGGTAAAACCAGCTTTATGATCCCGCTTTTCATCATTTATCAGTCAGTTGTGTGAGCCGGATTAAAAAAACTTGGCAAATATAGGAACGTTTCGAATTAATAAGCATTTAGCCGTTTTTGTTGTTCGTACACAAGGCTTATTTAGATTTATTCTAAACTGTTGTCGGTTGTCGGTTGTCGGTTGTCGGTTGTCGGTTGTCGGTTGTCGGTTGTCGGTTTCTATTGGTAACAGATAACTGACAACCCATAACTGACAACAGATAACTGACAACCGATAACTGACAACCGATAACTAACTCCCATCTCCCCACTCCGCCGGCTCATCAACCGCCCGCACTGCCCCGAATTCTAATTCCAGCGCTTCGCGCACCAGGTCTTTGCGGCGCTCGCTGCGCTCAAAATCCGATTTTACATTTCGTTTTGCCGACTTTACCTCGTATTCGTCAGTTGTGCCTTTCACTGTGTAGTATAAATTAAAAAAACCTTTTTTCCTTGCGGGTTGTGGGCTGAGCTTGGGGTCGTGCGCTTTGAGTTTGTTGGCTACTACCTGGCCGGCATTTACCTTTACACTATAGGAGATATCGTTGTCGAAACTGTGTTCGCCGCTGATGGTGAGGTTGAGGGCGTTGCTTTGAATAAACATGGTGGGGATAAAGATCTTCCGGTTGCTGATTTCCAGGTAGTTATTCATATTCACAAACCGGATGTGCATCAGGTCTTTCAGCTTGACAAATGAAGAAAAGCTTCGTAACATCTCCAGTTCGATCAACTCGCCATTTTCTATGCCAACCCCCGCCAAAACGCGGAGGCGGTCCATGAGAAAATGCCCCTCTTTATCCCAGTATGCAAAAATGGCAATTTTGGCGTCGAGCGCTCCTTTCAGTTGTTTGTCGGTAAGTACCTCCTGTCCGAAATTTTCGGCTTGTCTGAAAAATTCGGTGACATCCACTTTTTGGCACACCAGCCGGGCTTTTAGCCGCGGCTCCTCTTCAAAAAACAATTCTCCTTCCACATTGAAACTCCCGCCCATAGCCCTTGTTTTGCCGACTATTTGCAACTCGTTGTTGAGGAAGGTAAAGGCGCCGTTAAAGCCGCTACCTTCGATTTGGTCGTAATTAAATGCGGCTATGTCCGCCTTGAAAGCGCCTTTCAGAAATTGAGTAATACTCTCTCTGCGCTGGATTTGCTCTTCTTTCAGCGAATCGATGCTTACTATGGTGGTGTCTATGTTTTCGGGGGAGACCGCCGTGATTTGCAACAAGCGGTCGATGTCGAGATTTTGCGAAAGCAAACTGGCATCAAACTGCAACTCTACGCGTTGAGTATTCATAGAATCGGCAAAAAACACCGGGATAAAATTGGAAGCGGTTCCGTTAAACAATAAGTCGCTGCCGGCGCCTTCCAATTTAAAATTGCTTACGCTAAGCACGCTATCCTGCAACTGGACGGTTCCCTCATCTACCACCATTTTTTCGTTATTGATAGTGAGCGAGGCGTCGTCAAAAACCAGCGTGCCGCCGGCGCGCACGCGACTCATGCGGTATTCGCTCTGCATATCTTCCAGGCGTCCGTCGAGGGTGAGAGACTTTATTTCGATATCTCCGCTTCCATCGCTGATCAGGGGGCTGGCCAGCAGGCCGTAGACCAGGTGCAGGGGCAGGGCGCCGTTCATAGCAAAATGGACATCAGGGTTGTCGAGGTTATCGAGGCGCAGGGCCATTTCCAATAATTCGCGTTCATAAAAACCTTTGAAATCGCGGATTTCGAAATAAGAGTGCCCGGCGGCGCTGTATTCGCCGTTGTCGTAGATCATTACAAATGAGAGGTCTTTCAACTCGCCGTCCATTTTGGGACTGCTCAGGCGCCCGTCTTCCAGGATGACTTCCGTGCGTACCTGCGGTACTTTGCCGGCCCCCGATTCGCCCTTGACGAGCGTTTTTACCTGAAAATCGCCGCTACTCTGCAGGTCGGCAATTTTAGCTGTGTAGGCGCTGGGCAACAGCTGCGTAAGTGAAGCCAGGTTGCCTTTTTCGTTGTTGATATAAAGGTCATAATAGCTCGATTTGCCGCGACTTTCTACAAAACCGTAGGCTTTAAATGTGTTGTCTTCGAGCGATAGCGATACTTCTTCCAGTTGGTAACGCCCTTTTTCCATGTCGACGGCGATTTTGGCCGTGTAGGCCAGCGGCTTGCCGGCCAGATAGCGCACGCTGTCGATGTCGATAAAATGCGATAAGAGAGAGGCATGGCTGGCCAGGGTGAAGCGTTGGGCGTTAAACTGCCCTGCAAAGGAAGCGTTTTCTACCAATACACGCATGTTTTGATTCGACGGCTCGTCTACATACGCCAGCTCGATATTGTCGAGCAGCGCTTCTTCTAATGCAATGGTGGGGCCGGCGCCTTTGGAGGCTGTTTCGCTGTCGGAAGGTTTAAATATGTCGTAATTGCCCCTTCCCCGCCGGTCGTGCTGCACCCACAGGGCGCCGTCGGATACTTTTAAAGAAGAAACTTCTATTTGCGAGCCCAGCAGGCTGTACAAACCAAAGCGGAACGACACGTTGCCCGCTTCGAGCAGGTTTCTGCCCCGTATATCTTTGAGCTTGACCTGCCTCAAATTGATGGCCGCATAGGGGAAACTGGACAGAATGGTCATGTCTACCTTGCCCACGGTGAGTTCCGACTTCAACTGCTTTTTTACCTGCCCCACGATCTGCCTGCCCAGGTTGTCGCTAAAAAAAGCGGTGATGACCAACGCCAAAATCATGACGATGGCGATAAAAACCAGCAAGATGACAAATAAGCGTTTGAAGAAGGTGCGCATGGTGGGTTGTGGGTTGTGGGTTGTAGGTTGTAGGTTGTGGGTTGTGGGTTGTCGGTTCTCCGTTATCGGTTATCGGTTTTTACACCTCAATTTTAGTGTTTATTTAGCTAAAAACAAATAGTCGTATAGTCATACAGTCCTGGACTTTGGACGGATAAAGCGGCTCCTGAAGCTGGTACAGGATAAAGGCGGGTCAAAGTTATGATAAAAGGGGTTGAAAGTCCACGATCTAAGGAGGAATAGGCACGCTTTGGGACTTTTTTTTG
>Ga0209573_1000536_pt1 | contig 78518 bp, 69 predicted proteins | sample TNRBio252014_DNA_FD_185870 | JGI IMG/M metagenome (GOLD analysis project Ga0209573, IMG submission 185870) | Wastewater treatment Type I Accumulibacter community from EBPR Bioreactor in Madison, WI, USA - TNR Reactor_6/25/2014_ DNA (SPAdes)... | ecosystem: Engineered > Bioreactor > EBPR >... | reverse complement strand
GCCTCGGGGGCGAGCGTCTCCTCGGAAAAGTGGGGAGGACCTCCTCTGCACTCGTTTACCAAGTGAGCCACGTGAGCCACGGGGGGCTCATCGGGGACCTCGGCGGAAACGGGAAGTGAGCCAAGTGAGCCACGAAGAACGGAAAGTGAGCCACGAACCGGCGGAGAGGGCGGCTGAGGCGCGATTTCGGAAGCGTTTGGGCCTGAGCGAGTTAGGCCGGGCCACCGGAAATCCCGTCTCATGCTACGGCCTCTTCTGGGGGTATCTGGCTCACTTGGCTCACTTGGTTCACGATTCCAGATAGGGGGGGTCCAAAGTTTGGGAAGGCCAGGTGGAGGAGGTGAATTCGCCCGACTGATCCCGGGAGCCCGGACCGCCGGACGGTGGCTGTCCGGTCCCCGCGGGTGATGAGCCGGCCGGACTCGGCGAGCCGCTTCCAGAGGGTCACCTTCGACGAGGGCAGTGGCTCGTTCTGGTGGCCGGCGAGGTCCTGGACGGCGGCGTAGGTCGCTTCCGGGTCGAGGAGGAGCCCCTTCCCGCGGGCCTCGGCGTCGGGGCGAGCCTCAGCCCAGCCGATGCACTTCCCGCGGGGGACCCCGCCATCCCAGCCCAGGGCATCGGCGTTGAACGCCGGCCGTTGGCCGGTGCGCTCGTCCTTGACGTGGGCCGTGCCGCTGGAGAAGACGGACGCGAGGAGCGCGTCGAATCTGCGCACGGGGTCGGCGGCCTCCTGCGTGCTCTGCTGTGCAGCCCCGATCTCGAGGAGAGCATCCCAGGTCGAGCCGCGGAGGTCGTCCGCCTCGCCGGGCTCGAGGGCGCCGACGTCCTGCGCGAAGTAGAGGAACTGCTCGATGCCGTAGAAGAGGTTCCCGACGGCCTCCGGCGTCCGGCGGTGTGCCGAGTCGGACTGGTAGGCGAGTGCGCGGAGCTCATCGCACCGGGCGGCGGCGGTGCGGTGTACCTCGTCGTAGCGGCCGGCCATGTGAGCCAAGTAGGCCGACATCGCGCAGGCGAACGTGCCGGCCCGGCCGAGTCGCTGCGCCTCGGTGAGCTTCCCGAAGTCAACGTCTCCGGGCTCCACCTCGAGAATGAGGACGCGGGCTCGCGCGCTCTGGAGCCGGGGCAGGTCCTCGGCGGTCGAGACGACCATGCCGCGGGGTACGTACCGGGGGCGGAGTGAGCCGTCTGAACGCATCCGGCCGCGGCCCGTCCCGTTGCCGACGGCGCGGAAGATCCGCTCGATGTTGGCGTGCGCGCGGGACTGGTCCTCTCGCGAGCCGGAAGGGGCGAAGTCGTCGACGACCACGACGATGTCCTTGGCTGCGAACGTGGCTCGCTCAATCGCGTTCGGCGTGTCTGCCCACGCGGCGGGGAGGGCTTTCGCGTGGAAGCGGCAGCCGTAGAACTGCATCCCGCGAGCGGCGAGTTCCGACTTCCCTGTACCGGTCTTGCCGACGTAGAGGAGCCCTTCCGGTGCGGACACCATCTCGCACGTCGGCGCGCGGAAGATGGCTGCGAGGAGCGGAGCGGTCAGGGTCAGTGGGGCGAGGGAGAGGACGGCGTCGAGGCTCTGTCGAACGACATCTCGCACCTCGTCTTCGTCAGGGGGCTCGGGGAGGTCGACGAGGGAGAGGGAGCCGAGGTCGCCGAGTGCGACGTCGACCTCTGCCCGGTTCCCGTCCGTGGTGAGGGCGCCCCCGGCGTGAAGGAACCCGTGCGTCCCGTCTTCCAGCCGGCGCCATCCGGTGTGCTGAAAGACGGTGCGCCTCTTTGGCGAGGGCGAAAGTAGCTGTATCGCATCGCGTGTGCGGTCGCGGACCGTCTGCCCGGCGGAGAGGCGCGGCCTGGCGCCCCACGCGGAGGGAATCCAGTTGAGGCCTGTGAACTGCGCGGCGGGGACCTCGGCGGGCGCGAGCTTCGTGCCGTCGTCGAGAGTCCCGTTCACGATGAAGACGTGCTTCTTCTCGGCGCCGTCGTCAATCGTCCGCTCCTCGTCGACCGTCGCCGTGAAGTTGGTGAGGATGACCGATTCGATGGTCTGCGCCGTCTCCTTCTTCCAGACGAGCCGGCCTCCCTGGACCTCATACGGGCCGACGCCGAAGGGGCGGGGGTTCGGGGCCGTGTCGCGCCTGAGCGTCCACGTGATCTTGTCGCGGAGCCAGCGGTCGGAGGCGTAGCGGTTGATCTCGGTCTGGCTCCGTCCACCGGGGTCGACGCCTCGCACCGCGCCTTGCAGGGCGGTGACGAGGGCGGCGGCGTCCGTCCCGCGGGCGCCGTGTACCTTCACGTAGGCGGCGATCGCCGACATGATGGGGCCGCAGAACCCGAGCTCCGATCCGATGTTCGCCATGTGCTCGGCGAAGCCGGCCGCGCCGCTGAGACCGTGCCGGAAGCCGGGGTCGGTCGGGGGGGCTGCGACCGGGATTTCGAGGACGGCGTGTCGCGCGGACCCGCGGCGGATTCCGATGCGGCGTCCGGCGAGCGGGGCGGTCAGGCCGGGACCGAAGATCGGAGCGGCCGTGTAGTGGGGCTGAACGGGGCGGAAGACGGCGGGGTCTACCAGCTTCCGGCCGGCTGCGGTGTTGACGCCGAGCGCCCATCTCGTCAGCTCGTCGTCGGAGTAGGGCCTGTCGAGGAGCGCGAACAGGTGGACGGAGAGGTAGTCGGCCTTCATGCCCTGCGAGGAGCCCCACGAATAGACGACGTCGGCCGATGCGAAGCCGGAGGGGAGGAGCCCGAGGACGTAGTCGAGCGCCCCGTCGGGGTCCTTCACGGGGTCGATCCCGGCGGGGGCGGGGGAGAGGTCGCCGTCGACCATCGCCCATTGCCTGGGGCACGGCTCGAACGTGGCGGGAGCCGTCACGGTGCCGTCGTCGGCGATCTCGGGGTACAGGAGTCGGCGACACCGGGCGAGGTCGACACCTTCTCGCGGGGCGCCGCGGACGATGAAGGTCCGGGGCTCGGCCTGGAGGATGACGAGCTTCCCGTGCAGGTCCTCCATGTCGGCGAACTGGACCTCGCGCACGCTGAATTCCTTCGCGTTGCCGTAGGGCGTCACCGCCGGCTTGCCGGTGAGCGGGTCGAGGCGGAAAGACTTCGTGGCCAGGTGCGAACGCGAGGTGAGGGCGGTGAACCCGGTGGGCGTGCTCACTGCGGCCTCCCGTCAAGTTCCTGCGAGATCCGCAGCTCTGCTGCCGCGGTCTGGTCAGGCCGGGCATAGCAGTCGTCGCAGAGCGTGTAGAGCACGGTCCTGTCACGACCGGCCGGGGCTCCCCAGAGGCTGGAGTTCCCGGGGATGAATATGCCCGTCATGCTCGACGTGGCGCCGCAGAGTAGGCACGGCGGGTGCGCCCGCTCCATGTGGGTGAGGATGGCTTCGAGGGAGGCTTTCACGCCGCGCTCCCCGGCCAAGGCATCCCCACGGCGACTGACAAGCCTTCGGGCCAGCCGGCGAAGTACCGGATCGAGTTGGCGGGGAACGGGCGGCGAGTGGATCGGGTAGACTTCACGGCGTCGCTTCTGTCCCGTTCCGACCCCTTCGCCGAGTCCCCGTTGCCGCGGGGACTCTCGCGTTCAGGGAGGTTGATCACGCCGCACCTCTCCTGATCCGGGCCATGCGGCCGGAAGCCGGGGCGACCTTCTCGGTCCCTGCGTTCGCCCTCTCTCGGCGGGCGACCGTCTCCTCGCTCGTGGACGAGTAGATCCGCGACTCTTCAAAGGCTTCGATCTCGGCGACCGGATAGAGCACGACGGAGCGCGACGGCTTCAGGTAGCGGGGGCCTCCCCCGCCCCGCCAACGCCACATAGTCATGGTCTTTGTAGCGACACCGAGACGTGCGGCGGCTTCCTCGGGGCTCAGGTGGATGGATCGGGCTACGGTCATGTCCCCTCCTATCGCCCTGTGCGAGGAGGAGGCCGGAACGCGCTACGATCCCGTTGGATCTCCGGGGGTGAGGGGTCCGTCTGCCAAGAAAGCCCCCTCGCTCGCCGCGTCCGGCCCCGTCTCGTGCGGGGCCTTTTTCGTCTCAGATCTTCTGCGTGCCCGCAGGATCAATCAACGTGTTGAGTGCCCGATTTCGGCCTCTTCTTCCTTGAAACGTTGCGGTTTTCGGTCTTTCGCTGAAGAACCGCTACGGTGATGCCATCCTTCGCCAGGCGTTCACGAGCGCGCTTTCGCTTGTACGGAGCCACAAGACCTCTGGGCAGTTCCGCGATAACCCAGTCCCTATGCACCTTCCTGATCTTCTTTTCTGACGAATTCGCCAGATGCGGGGCTTCTTCTGTCACTTTCGAGCGGATCGCATCGGCAGTGATCTTCCTGAACGCCGCGGGGTAGGCGTCTCTGAGTAGCTGGACTGGATCAACGCCGAAGGTACAGAGCAGAGCGCCGAAAAGCCTCATGTCTCGCGCCTTCGTGAGCATCTTCTCGTTCCATCCCAAGGCGCGAATCAGATCCTCGTGGTGCGTAGCGCAAGCTCGACAGAAGTGCGAACCGTCCCCGGTTGTTTTCAAACACCCGAAGCACTTCATCACTCTCTCCCCACTCTTTCGTTAAGCAGGCGCGCCCGCTCTTCAACAATGGGGCGCAGCACGGTCGCCATCGTGGGCGAGTAGTGGGCACGAGTGATCCTCTCGTCTTTGTGACCTAGCAGGTCGGCCGCCTGGCGCGTGCTTCCTGTCTGCATGACGACGTCGTCGCCTGCACCTCTTCTCAGGTCGTAGATATGGAGCCCTGAGCTCGCGAGACCGGCTCGGGTCAAGATCCGTTTCCAAGGGTAGGTCCACTTGTTCCTGGTGTTCTCGCTGTTATGAGGTGACGGGAAGCACCATGGGCTGCGACGGGGCAGGGCTTTGAGCTCTTCAATCAGAGCGTCCGTGAGCGGTAGACCTCTCGGCTTGTTGCTCTTCGCGAGTCGGACGGTTGCCAAGCCCCGCTCCAGATCGACGTCTTCCCATCGGAGCCTAGTTACCTCGCTCGGCCTCGCGCCAATGTAGATCAGCATGCGGAACGCGACGCGCACCTCGGGGTACTCCTCATCTAAAGAGGCGAGGATCTTCTTCATCTCCTCGACTGTTGGAACGCGCTGGCGTGGTACCGATCCGCCATAGGGCCTGACCCGTCGCGTTGGGTTCGCCGCCAGGTAGCCCATCTCCACAGCCTCTTCAAGGACGGCACCGACGATGGCTCGGAAGTGGTCCGCCGCGGCGGGGTGCTTCTCCCATTCGTCCCGCATCGAGAGGATGTCTGTGGGCGTGATCTCCGAGAGCCGCCGAGCCCCCCACTTCGGATATGTCCGGGCGAGGTACCGGGCCGAGTCTTTGATGGTATTCGGACGGAGCCTCTTCTCGGCCCGCTTCAGGTAGTCCTCAGACCACTTCTGCCACGTCGGGAGGGCCCGTAGGCGGTCCTTCTCGGCGCGAGGGTCATAGCCCCCCGCCATCTGGGCGAGAAGCGCCTGCGCCCGCTTCCGGGCCGCTGTGGGGGTCCAGGGACCGTACTCGCCGATCTTCACGGTTCGACGGGTCCCGTTCAGGAGCACGGCCCGGACGAAGAACACGGTGCTTTCGGGATACCGGACAGCGAAGAAGCACTTCTGCTCTTTGTCGCAGTACCACCGCCCTCGCGGCGGTCCGGGCGGTAGGGCGTCAATCATCCGGTTCGTGAGTTTCTGGCTTTCGGGGCTGCCCATTTCTCCCCCTTGCCGTCGAAAGATCTTGCCGTTCCTTGCCATGACGGCCGAGAAAGAGCGTAGCACGCGAGAGACGGAGAGAGCGCCAAAGCCCCATATCTAGTGACCGGAAGCGACGCCGCAAGATTCGCGTGAGTCTCCTAGAGATGCCCCATCACCTTCTGGAGGTGAAGGGGATCGGCGAGAAGATGTTCGCGAGCCTCAAGCCTTACGTCTCCGTCTCCGGCCCGACGACGCTGACCGAAAAGCTCACCTCGAAGGGGACCGCCGCCAAGGCGGCGCCCAAGGCGAAGGCGCCCGCCCCCGCGGAGAAGACCGGCAAGTGACGCGCCGCGCGGGCCGGGAGCTCACACTCCCGGCCCGCGCCCGCCTCGCCAGCCTCGCGACCCGCCGACAGGTGACGCCGTGCGCCGCCCTCGCCGCCCCGCCCGCGGAATCACCCTCCTCGAGCTCCTGACGACGCTCGCCATCTTCTCGATCACCGCCGGCCTCACGGCCGCGGCGGCCCACGCCTACGCCGGGATGTCCTCCCTGCGCGCCGCTTCGCACGAGATCGCGTCGGTCTTCTCGCAGGCGCGGAGCCGCGCGCTCTTCCGCAACGCCTACTCGGGCGTGAAGTGGATCGCGCGGGACGGTGACCTGACGCTCCAGATCCACGACGACGGCGACGGTGACGGCGTGCGCAACGACGACATCGACAGCGGCGTGGACCCGCTCTTCTTCGGCCCCATCACCGTAAAGAGCCGGTGGCCGAAGGTCACCGTCGCGTTCATCCCGGGCTTCCTCGCGCGGGACCCGAAGGGGAACCCGGTCGGCGACCTCTCCGACCCGATCCGCTTCGGCCGCTCCGACATCGCGAGCTTCTCGCCGGTCGGAGACTGCTCGCCCGGCTCGGTCTGGCTCGGCGACGGCAGGAGCCGCCAGGCGCTCGTCCGCCTCACGCCGGGCAGCGCGACGATCGGGATCTACGAGTGGGTCGGCTCGCGGCGGACCTGGACCCGGATCTGGTGACCGGCGTCAGGCCAGACCGGCCGCGGCGATCGCCTTCTCGGCCGCCGCGAGCTTCTGCGGCGAGCCGAGGTCGAACCAGAGACCGTCCCCGGGAACCCGGTACGGGACGAGCGCGAAGGCGCCGTCTCTCTTCTCCGTCGAGGGGCCCAGGACGTCGCGCGCCAGCTCCGAGACCCCGGGCGGGATTCTCCCGACGAGCGCGGGCGCGGCGAGCTGCAGGCCGGTGAAGAGCCACGGGCCGGTCGCCCCCGGGAACGGCCGCTCGTTTCCGAGCGCGACGAGGCGACCCGCAGCGTCGCCCCAGAGCGCCGTCTCGCCCGGCACCTCGTGCGGGAGGACGCCGAGGGCGGAGACGACGCCCGGCGCAGCGAAGGCGGCCCGGAGCGGAGCGAAAGGGAGCGTGGTGAAGAGGTCGCCGTTGACGACGAGGAAGGGCTCGTCGCCGAGGAGGCCTCGCTCGGCCGCGCGGCGGATCGCGCCCGCCGTCCCGAGGATCGGGTCCTCCGGCGACCAGGCGACGGGAACTCCCTCGCACGAGGCGCCGACGGCCGCCATGAGCGTCTCGGCGAGGTGGTGGGCGTTCACGACGGCCGACGTCACCCCTTCGGAGCGCAGGTGGCGGAAGAGGCGGACGAGGATCGGGACGCCGAGGAGCGGGAGAAGCGGCTTCGGCGTGCTGAGCGTGGCGGGCCGGAAGCGCGTCCCGAAGCCGGCCGCCGGGACCAGCGCCCTCATCGGGGGAAGAGCATGTCGTGGGAAAGCGCGGGGTCGGCTTCGCGGGCGGCCTGCCAGAGGCCCCAGTAGGAGGCGCAGAGAAAGGTGCTCTCGGAAACGCCGAGCTCGCCCGCGAGGGTGCGGACGGCGTCGGCCTCGCCCTCGATCTCGGCGAAGAGGCCGAGCGGCGTCTCGTCGAGGACGACGAGCGGCCGCGCCGCGTCGTCGAAACGCCACGTCGTCCGCCGCTTCTCGTAGCGGAAGCGGGGCCGGAAGCCGAGGGCGTCGAGGATGGCGAGGACGGCGCCCGGGTCGTCGACGCCGCTCTCCACCTCGAGCCGCGACTTGACTCCCCCTTCGAACGACGCCGGCCCCTTGAAGGTGAGGAGGCCGAGGCCGTCCACCGTCCGGACCCGGAGCGCCCGCCCGCCGACCCGCAGGGACATGTCGTCGTCGTCGAGGAGGAGGTTCACCTCGTCCTCGCGCTCGCCGTGCGTGGCGCCGAGCGCGCGGAGCCGCTCTTCCAGCTCCTCGCGCGCTTCGACCCGGAACTTCGCCTCGATCTCCAGGGGGCCGTCCGTCATCTCCCTAGAATACCCACTGTGCCGCGCTACCGCCTTTCCGGGGTGAGGGTCCGCGCCCCGAAGGCGCCGGACGAGGCCCTCGTCGCCCGCCTCCTCGGCCTCGGGCCCGACGCCGTCTCGGATCTGGCGGTCGTCCGCCGCTCGCTCGACGCCCGAAAGAGACCCGACCTCGTCTACGAGTACGCGGTCGAGCTGACGCTCGCCGGCGCGCCCGCCGCGCCGCCGGAGCCGCCGCTCTCTCTCGAGCCCGCGCCACCGCCGCGCGCCCCGGAGCTTCTCCTGCCGCCGCTCGAGAGGACGGCGCGCGTCGCCGTCGTCGGCACCGGCCCGGCCGGGCTCTTCGCGGCGCTCGCCCTGGCCGACGCGGGCATCTCCCTCGTCGTCCTCGAGCGGGGAGACACCGCGGAGGAGCGCTACCGGTCGGTGATGCGCTTCTGGAAGTCGGGGGATTTCGACCCGGAGTCGAACGTCCAGTTCGGCGAGGGGGGCGCGGGGACCTTCAGCGACGGCAAGCTGACGTGCGGAAAGCGGCACGACAGGATCGCCGTCGTCCTCGAGACGCTCCACCGCTTCGGCGCGCCCGACACGATCCTCTACGACGGCAAGCCGCACATCGGGACGGACCGGCTCGTCGTCGTCCTGCGCAACATCCGAAGGCACCTCCTCGACCACGGTGCCGAGATGCGCTACCGGGCGAAGGTCACCGACGTGATTCGCAACGGCGCGTCCGGTCCGCTCCGGGCGCTCGTCCTCGCGGATGGCGAGGAGATCCCGTGCGACGCGGCGATCTTCGCTCTCGGCCACTCGGCCCGCGACACGGTGGAGCGCCTCCACGCCCGCGGCGTCGCCATGTCGGCGAAGGCGTTCGCGATGGGCGTGAGGATCGAGCACCCGCAGGACGAGGTCGACCTGATCCAGTACGGGCGCATCGCCTCCTCCTGCGGCGTGATGCCGGCCGACTACAAGATGACGGCGCAGACCTCCGGAGGCCGCGGCGTCTACACGTTCTGCATGTGCCCCGGAGGCGAGGTGATCGCCTGCTCTTCGGAGGCAGGCGGCGTCGTGACGAACGGGATGTCGCGCTACAAGCGCGGCTCGGGCTTCGCGAACGCGGGGCTCGTCGTCCAGACGCACCCGGCCGACTTCGCGGCGGGGGAGGGGCCGGAGGTCTTCCGCGGCGTCGCGTTCCAGCGGCGCGTCGAGCGGGCCGCCTTCGCCGCGGCCGGGGGGACGTACGCCGCCCCGGCGATCCGCGTTTCCTCTCGGGCCGTGCGCCTCGCGAGCTCCCGCACGGAACCTACACGCCCGCCTGCGTCCCGAGCCGACTCGACGCGGTCTACCCCGCCGCGTACCTGGAGGCGCTCGCCGAGGCGCTCCGCTTCTTCGACAGGAAGATGCGCGGCTTCGTCTCGGAGGAAGCGGTCCTGATCGCCCCGGAGTCGCGCACGTCGTCGCCGATCCGGATCGAGCGGAACGAGGCGTGCGAGTCGCCGTCTCTACCGGGCCTCTTCCCGGCCGGGGAAGGCGCCGGCTTCGCGGGGGGGATCGTCTCGGCCTCCCTCGACGGCCTGCGTGTGGCGCGCGCCGTGAGGGCCCGGCTGGCCGGAGAGACGCCGCCTCCCTCCGGCGCGCGGCCGGTGTCGGGCCCGGAATACTGAAGGGGACTACTTCGGCCGGATCGGGTCTGCCGGAGGCGGGGTCTGGGCGGCGAGGATCTCGTCCAGCTCCTTCTCGACCGCGGCGCGCTCCTCCGCCTGCTTCTGGAGCGTTTCGCGGGTGAGGGGATTGCGGGCCGCCCGCTCGACGATCTCGGCCCAGCCGAGAGGGACGCTCTCGTCGTCGTCGTCGCCGATCTCCTCCCACTCCGCGTCGGAGAGCGGCGCGCGGGTCTTCACGGGAACGAGCCGCTCTCCCGTCTTCTTCACCGAGAGGACGTGATGGCTCGAAGCACCGGAGGCGATCTCGAAAGCGGTGGCGGGGAACTCTCCCCGGAACTCGGCCTCCTCGAGGTGCGGGCCCACGAGGAGGGCGACGGAGCCGTCCGCGAGCTTGACGAAGTAGGTCGCGGAGACGAAGCGCGACCGGTCCGCGGTCGCCTTCACGACGGCTTCCGCCTCGTAGCGCCTGACTTCGACCTGCCCGTCGGCGAGGTCCTTGCGGAGGACGTCCTCGACCTGGGGAGCGGGCCGGAACATCTCCCGGTGCCTCTGCTCCATCCACCGGCCGAAGAGCCAGGCCGCCCCGGCGCCCACCGCCACGGCGAGAAGGACGCGGAGGAAGGCCGGGCCCGGGAGGGCGAGGTTCAGGACCATCAGGGCCGTGAAACCGACCGGCACACCCATGAAGAAGCCCATGGCGCGGCTGGGCGTCCCGGCAGGGGCGGGGTTCAGGTGGCCTTCGAGCGCGGTCCGCTCTTCGGTCGACATCGGCCGGGTGGTCGTCGTCTTCATGAACGGCGAATGATGCCACCCGGGCCGCGATCCCGGATACTCCGGGCATGGCGCGCGTTCTCGTCGGCACCGCAGGGCACATCGACCACGGCAAGAGCGCGCTCGTGAGGGCGCTGACCGGGACCGACCCGGACCGCCTCCCCGAGGAGAAGGCGCGCGGGATCACGATCGACCTCGGCTTCGCCCACGCGGAGTGGGGCGGAACGGTCTTCTCCTTCGTGGACGTCCCGGGTCACGAGAAGTTCGTGAGGACGATGGTCGCCGGCGCGGCGGGCATCGACGTCGCGCTCCTCGTAGTCGCCTCCGACGACTCGGTCATGCCGCAGACGCGCGAGCACCTCGCCATCCTCACGCTCCTCGACGTGCGGTGCGGCGTCCTCGTCCGGACGAAGGCGGACCTCGTGGACGAGGAGACCGGCGCCGTCGTCGAGGCCGAGATGCGCGAGCTGGTCAGCGAGACGTTTCTGGAGGACGCGGAGCTCGTCGCCGTCTCGGCCGTCACCGGGCAGGGCCTCGACGCCCTGAAGGCCGCTCTCTCCGCCGCGGCGGCAAGCGCGGTTCTCCGCGACCCTGCCGCGCGGCCGGCCCGCCTCTGGGTCGACCGCGCCTTCTCGATGAAGGGCTTCGGCCCGGTCGTCACCGGGACGCTGGACTCCGGTCGCATCCGGCCGGAAGACCGGCTCCTGCTCCTCCCCGAGGGGCGCGAGCTGCGCGTGCGGCGCGTGGAGGTCCACGGCGAGGAGCGCCCCCTTGCCGAGGCGGGCGAGCGGACGAGCCTGAACGTCGCCGGCGTCGAAACCGCCGACCTGGCGCGCGGGATGTGCCTCGTCACCCCCGGGACTCTCGATCCCGCGACGCTCCTGACCGTCGACCTCACCTCGCTCGGCGGACTCGAAGAGCCGTTCGAGGACGGGCTCGCCGTCCGCTTCCACACCGGGACGGCCGACGTCGCGGCGAAGCTCCACCTCATCGCGCAGGGAGACGCCGCGCCCGAAGCCATGCAACAGGGAAGCCGCGCCGTCGCGCAGCTCTCCTGCCGGGAGCCGGTCGCCGCGCGCCGGGGAGACCGCTTCGTCCTCCGGCGGCCGTCGCCGCAGGAGACGATCGGAGGGGGGCGCGTCCTCGACACCGCGCGCCCGCGGGTCCGCCGCCGTGCGCCCCTGCGCGCCGCCTCCGTCGCCGTCCTGCGCGGAGACGACGACCACGCGGCGGCCGCCCTCTTCCTCGCCGAAGCCGGGCCCGCGGGGCTCGAGGTGCCCGCGCTCGGCCGGCGCCTCGGGATTCCCGAAGAAGCCGCTGCCGTCCACGTGGACGCCCTCGTCGCCGACGGCGCTGCGCTGCGGCTCTCCCCGCTCCTGGCCGTCGCCGCGTCGGCTTCCATCGAGATGGCCACGCGCGCCGACGCCTTCTTCGCCGAGCGGCGCAGGGCGGGCGTGCCGACGCTCCTGGTCGGCCGCCGGGAGCTCCTCGGGAAGATCGCCCGGGAGCTTCCCGAGGCGACGGGGGAGGCGTGGCTCGCGACGCTGGCCGCCGCGAAGAGGCTCGTGGTCACGGGCGACCAGGCGGGGCCTCCCGGCTCGGCCGCATCGGGCGTCGCCGACGAGGCGGGGGGCTTCGCGCAGCGGATCGACGAGGCGTGGCGCGCGGCGGGGTTCGAGGCGCCCGGAAACCTCGAGCTGGCGAAGGCGCTCGGGACGAAGATGCAGGTCGTCGCCGGCCTCGTGCAGCACCTCATCAAGAGCGGGACGCTCGTCCGCCTCTCGCCCGAGATCATCGCCCACTCCGCCTTCCTCGCTGGGATCGAGGAGAAGGTCGCGGCACAGAAGGGGAGGACGATGAGCGTCGGCGACTTCCGCGACCTCCTCGGCCTCTCGCGGAAGTACCTCATCCCGCTCCTCGAGTACCTCGACCGCAAGCGCCGGACGCGGCGCGTCGGCGACGCGCGGATCGTGGAGTGAGGGCTGGCGGAATGAGGCCCGGCGGAGGGAGAGCCGGCGGAGGGAGAAACTGAGCCAGGTCCGGCGGCTGCGCGTCGAGGTGCGGGGCGCGGTCCAGGGGGTCGGCTTCCGCCCCTTCGTCTACCGCCTCGCGACCCAGCTGGGTCTCTCTGGCTGGGTCCTCAACGACGTGCGGGGCGTCGAGGTCGAGGTGGAGGGCGAGGCCGCTCTGCTCGACGCGTTCCGCACCCGGCTCGAGGCCGAGGCGCCCCCCCGGGCCGTCGTGAGGAGCGTCTCCGTCTCGTGGCTGGCGCCAGCGGGGTTCACGTCGTTCGAGATACGCAGGAGCACGGGTGAGGGCGAGAAGAGCGTCTCGGTGCTCCCCGACCTCGCGACGTGCGGCGACTGCCTCGCCGAGCTGGACGACCCGGCCGACCGCAGGTACCGCTACCCGTTCCTGAACTGCACGAACTGCGGCCCGCGGTTCACCATCGTCCGGGCGCTCCCCTACGACCGGCGGAACACGACGATGCGCGGCTTCACCCTCTGCGCCGCCTGCCTCCGCGAGTACGAGGAGCCGCGCGACCGGCGCTTCCACGCCCAGCCGACCGCGTGTCCCGCCTGTGGGCCGCGCCTCGCGCTATGGAGCAGCGCCGGGCTCGTTCTCGCGCGCGACGACGAGGCGCTCCGGGACGCGGCGGCCGGGCTCCTGGACGGGCGCGTCGTCGCGGTGAAGGGGCTCGGCGGCTTCCACCTCTGCTGCGAGGCGCGCAACGAAGCCGCCGTCGCCCGCCTGCGCACCGGGAAGGTGCGGCGGGAGAAACCGCTCGCGCTCATGGTGCGTGACGTCGCCGCCGTGCGCGCCCTCTGCGAGGTCTCTGGCGCCGCCGAACGCTGGCTCCTCTCGCCCGAGGCGCCGATCCTCCTCCTCCCTCGGCTCGATCCGGCCTGCGCCACCGTTCTCGTCGCCCCGAACGTCGCGCCCGAGTCGACGCGTCTCGGCGTGATGCTCCCCTCCACGCCGCTCCACCACCTCCTCCTGGCGGCGGTCGACGCGCCTCTCGTCGCCACGAGCGGCAACCTCTCCGACGAACCGATCGCGACGGACGAGGACGAGGCGGTTGCCCGGCTCGGTCACCTCGCCGACCTCTTCCTCGTCCACGACCGTCCCGTGGAGCGGCACGCCGACGACAGCGTGGGGTGGCTCCAGGGCGAGGAGCTGCAGCTCCTCCGTCGCGCGCGTGGGTTCGCTCCGCTTCCCGTCCCGGTCCGCGTGAAGCTGCCTCCGATCCTCGCCGTCGGCGCGCACCTGAAGAACGCCGTCGGCCTCGGGCTCGGAAGCGAGGTCGTCCTCTCGCAGCACGTCGGCGACCTCGAGACGCCCGAGGCGCTCGCCGCGTTCGAACGGGTCGTCGCCGACCTCCTCCGTCTCTGGGAGGCGGCCCCCGTTGCGATCGCGCACGACCTGCACCCCGACTACCTCTCGACGCGCTGGGCGCGCCGCGCGGCGGCGGGGGACGAGTCGGAGGGGCCGCTGCCACCCGCGATCCTCGGGGCTGCGCGCGAAGGCCGGCTCCGGCTCGTGCCCGTCCAGCACCACCACGCGCACCTCGCCTCCTGCCTCGCGGAAAACGAGACCGAAGGCCCGGCGCTCGGCGTCACCTGGGACGGGACCGGCTACGGGACCGACGGATCGGTGTGGGGCGGCGAGTTCCTCCTCGGCGATGCGGCGGGGTACACCCGCGCCGCGCACCTTCGTCCCTTCCGTCTCCCCGGCGGCGACGCGGCCGTGAAGGAGCCGCGCCGGGCGGCGCTCTCACTTCTTTTCGAGCTCTTCGGGGAGGCGGCCCTCGGCCGCGACGACCTCTCCCCCGTCGCGTCGTTCTCCGGCGCCGAGCGCACCCTCCTCGCGCGAATGCTCGCCACCGGCACGCGCAGCCCCGTCACGACGAGCGCCGGCCGCCTCTTCGACGCCGTCGCCGCGCTCCTCGGCCTTCACCCCAGGGCCGGCTTCGAGGGGCAGGCGGCGATGGCGCTCGAGGCGCTCGCCGACCCGTCGGAGCGAGACGGCTACCCGTTTCCTCTAGTCGTGGGCGCGGTCTCCGGCGGCCCCGCAACCCTCGACTGGGGCCCGCTCGTCCTCGCCCTCCTCGAGGACGGCGCGCGCGGCGTCGCCGCCTCTCTCCGCTCCGCCCGCTTCCACAACGCCCTCGTCGACGGCATCGCGGCCGTGGCCCGCCTCGCCGGCACCCCGCGCATCGCGCTCTCCGGCGGCTGCTTCCAGAACCGCCTCCTCGTCGAGCGCGCGAGGGCGCGTCTCGCCGCGGACGGCTTCGAGGTGCTCACCCACCGCCTCGTCCCGCCGAACGACGGCGGGATCCCGCTCGGGCAGGTGATGGTCGCCGCGGCGAGCGGCTCCTCTCCCCGCTGAGCGGGAGAAGACGGGCCTCTACGGCAGGACCGCTTTCATTCTCTGCCGGAGCCTGTCGATGTACGCTTCCGGTAGCCGGCCGACCCCGTGCCGCTGGCCGTCCTCCAGCTCGAGCACCATTTCATTGCCGCCGTTCGTCGTGCCGTTTCCGACGTCGTTGAAGGTGACGCTCTTCACCTCCGGGTTATCGGCTGCCGAGACCCCGTCGAAGTAGCCGGGCCAAAGGGTCTTCCATTCGGAGGGCAGGTAGAGCCTCCCGCCCAGGCTGCCGGGCGAGACCAGCGACGACGCCTCGGTCAGGTTGTTCAGGACGAACTCCCGCGCGTCGGCTTTCGTGGCGACGTAGCCGTTCTTCTCCGCGATGACGATGAACGGCGGGTTGGTCCACGTCTTGCCCCTGAGGATTCCGTCCCTGTCGAGAATCGAGCAACCGAAGGCCGGCGTCGTCCCGCTGCTGCCGCCCGCGCCGAGGACCGTACGGTACTGAAGGGACCAAGGGTTCTCCTCCGCGGTGTTCGTGAGGTTGAACTGGAAGTCCGCGGGTGTGCCGTACTCGTGAAAGCCGCAGGCGACCGCGTGTCCGCCAGGGACCTCGATCCGCGCACCGAAGGTCGCGGGGTCGTTCTGTTCGCCGTCCAGAGGGGAGCTGAAGGTCACGTTGGCCAACGGGTACTTCGTCCCCTCCAGGAGCACCGAGTCCTGGAATCGCGGGTTCAACGTGCTGATCTGGGTGACGACGCTCCACGCCAGGAGCGGTTTCGTGCTGCCAAGCGCGCAGACGACGCTCGTCTCGAGGACGTGGCCGTACCCAACGGCGGTTCCAACCGCTTCCTCCACGATTCTCTGCTCGTAGCTTCCTGCCTTCACGTCCTGCGTTCCGCTTGCCATCACGTTTCCCGTCTGGTCGAGAAGCCGATGCGTCACGGTTGCGTCACAGCTTTCGGGCGCAATCCAGGTGAGCGTGTTCTCGCGAGCGCTCCCGGAGCTGCCGGCGAGGATGAACTCGACCCGGTCCCACTCCCCCAGGAGCCTCTGGTCGGTCTGGAGCGTCGCCGCCTCGAAGACGGGGAGCGAGGTTCCCGTCCTGTCTCCGCTACTCGCGAGGTTGTAGACGTAGGGGTCGTTGATCGAGAGGGGGCTCGTGCTGCGGACCTCGATCCACGCGCTCAGCGGGTCTGGCGTGACCAGCGACAGGACGTCGAGGAGGGGAAGGGACGAGCCTGCTTCGAGGGCAAAGGTGTACGAAGGGTCGGAGGGACCGGCGACCTGACCCCGCAGGTGGGCGATGAGGATCACGTCCGCGGCCGGCGTGCCGAGGGGCGCACCGTTGCGCACGAACATGTCGGTTCTCCACCGGGACTCGAACGCGCCCGGCGCTCGCGCTCCCGCCGGAACGTACCAGGCGTACGGTGCGCCGGCGAGCCCCTTGGCGTTCGCGAGGGCCGGAAGGGGCCCGCTCGCCCGGGCCGCGGTATGCGGTGATTCCGGCGCGATCTGAGCGGCGACCGGTGCGGCTGCGTGCAGGGCCAGAAGCGAGAGCAGCGGCACAACCCCGTTGCGCCGTCCACTGGAAAGGTTCGGGCCTGGCATCTTCATGGCGGTTCTCTCGAGGACGATTGTGGTGCATACGAAGAGAAGCGGCCTTCGCTCTCCAACCGCCCTACCCCGAGGCGCGTTGCGCATCACGAAATATGGCCATACTCTTATGGTATGGCGACCACGACCGTCAAGGCGACGTATTCCCTCGATCCGGGCACGGTCTCGCACCTCGAGGAGATCGCGCGTCATTGGGGCGTCTCGAAGTCCGAGGCGCTCCGAAGGGCGATCCGGGCCGCGGCCGCCGGCCCGGGAAGCCCGGGAGGACCGCTCGCCGCGCTCGACGCCCTCCAGAAGAACGCGGCCCTGTCCGAGCCGAGGGCCCGCGCCTGGGCGGCGGAGGCCCGCAGGGAGCGTCGCGCCGCACCTTCGCCCGCCGGGAAGCGCCGCGGGTGATCCACCTCGACACGAGCTTCCTGATACGGGCGCTCCTGCCGGGAAGCCTGGAGGACGCCACGCTGCGCGCCTGGCTCCGGCGCGGCCTTGCGGTCGGCGCGAGCGCCGTCGTCTGGGCCGAGCTCCTCTGCGGCCCGCTCTCCCCGGCGCAGGGCGAGCTCGCCCTCCTCGTCGTCGGCGAGCCGGCCCCGTTCGGGCGGGACGAGGCCGCCCTCTCCGCCTCCCTCTTCAACGCCTCCGGGCGCCGCCGCGGCTCCCTCGTCGACTGCATGGTCGCCGCCGCCGCGATCCGCGCCGACGCCGCGCTCGCGACCGCCAACGAGGCCGACTTCGCCCGCCTCCTCCCGCAAGGACTCCGCCTGGCCGGAGTCATGTAATACACGAGTTCATGCCTGACACGAATTCATGTGGCCGGAGTCATGTAATACACGATTTCATGCCTGGCACGAAATCGGGGACTGGTACGGGATCGGGGACGGGTGGCCGGTTCTAGAATCGTGGCGATGAGGTCCGCACGGTTCGGTGTTCTCCTGGGTGTCGTCTGCTTCGCGGCGGCCTGCACCGGCGGGGCCGTCGTGCGGCCTGCGGCCCCGGTGGCGCTCGACGTCCCCACGCGCTTTCCGGCTCCGCGGCGCCTGGTGGCCGTCGGCGACCTCCACGGCGACCTCGCGGCGACCCGACGGGTGCTTCGTCTCGCCGGAGCCATCGACGAGCGGGACGCCTGGATCGGCGGGGAGCTGGTGCTCGTGCAGACGGGCGACCAGCTCGACCGCGGCGACGACGAGCCGGAGATCCTCGACCTCTTCGACCGGATCGCGAAGGAAGCCACGGCCACCGGGGGCGCCGTCCACGTGCTGAACGGGAACCACGAGTTCATGAACGTGAAGGGCGACGTCCGCTACGCGACGCTGGACGGCTTCGCGGACTTCCTCGACGAGCCGGTGCCCGGCCTCTCCGGCGCCCAGCCTGCCACGGTGGTGGCCGCGGTGCTCGCGCGGATCAAGGCGTTCAAGCCCGGGGGACCCCAGGCTCTTCGCCTGGCGACGCGGAACGTGGTGGCCGTCGTCGGGAACACCGTCTTCGTCCACGGGGGAGTGCTGCCGAAGGTGGCGGAGTACGGCATCGAGAGGCTCAACCAGGAATCGAGGGAGTGGCTTCGGGGGGAGCGGAGCTCTCCGCCGGATCTCCTGCTCGGCCCGGACGGCCCGGTCTGGAGCCGCCACTATTCGAAGGACACCGACGAGGACGACTGCCGCCTCCTCGCGGAAGCGCTCGGGAGGCTCGGCGCGACGCGGATGGTGGTGGGCCACACCGTGCAGAAGGACCAGGTCACGTCCGGGTGCGCGGAGCGCGTCTGGCGGATCGACGTCGGAATGTCGCGGCACTACGGGGGCACGCCCGCGGCGCTCGAGATCGTGGGCAACGAGGTCCGGATTCTCCGGGCCGGGGATTTCCCCGCCGCGTCCGGCTCCCGTTAGCGCCGCTCCTCCGCCTCGGTAGGTGCGCTCGGCGACCTTGTCGTTCCCGCGTCCGGTCAGCCCGTTGCGTCCGGCTCCTCGAACGTCACGTTCAGGACGTCGAGCTCGTCGCCCCCCTCGATCCCGAGCGGCCCCTGGCAGCGCGGGCAGAGCCGGAGCCAGGTGCCGGCCGCGCGCTCGGGGATGACGCCGCAGGCGGCGCAGGTCTGCTTCGCGGGGCGGAAGTCGACGTCGAGACGCGAGCCGGCGTCGGGCGTCCCCGCCGTCACCGCTTCCCACGCGAAGACGAGGAGGTCGGGCTCGACGGCGGCGAGCTCGCCGACGGCGATCCGCACGACCTCGATCCGGTGCGGGCCGGTGCCGCGGTCGTCGACCGCCCTGCGGGCCGTCCGGTAGATGTCGGTGACGAGGGAGAGCTCGTGCATCAGGGCCCTTCTCGCATCAGCGTGCGGCGATGCGGCCTTCGTCCTCGAGCCGGCCGAGGAGACGGAGGAGGCCGTCGAGGATGGTGAGCGGGTGGGGCGGGCAGCCGGCGACGAAGAGGTCGACGGGGACCACCGCCGCCGCGCCGCCGAGCTGCTCGGGCCGGTCGTAGTACGGCCCTCCCGAGATCGCGCAGGCACCCACGGCAATCACGATCTTCGGCGGGGGGACGGCGTCCCACGTCTTCTTCAGCGCGAGCTCCATGTTCTTCGTGACGGGGCCGGTGATCAGGAGCCCGTCGGCGTGCCGCGGCGAGGCGACGACCTGGATGCCGAATCGGCCCAGGTCCCAGCCGATCGTCCCGAGGACGTTCACGTCGGCCTCGCAGGCGTTGCAGCCCCCCGCACTCACCTGCCGGAGTTTCAGGGAGCGGCCGAAGAGAGAGAGGAGCTTTGCGTCGAGCGCCTTGGCGAGGGGCAGCGCCGCCCCTTCGAGGCGGAGGTCGTCGCGCGCGCGGACCGAAAGCCGGTAGTCGCTCGTGAACGAGATCGCCTTCTCGGGACAGGCCGCCTCGCACTCGGGACAGAAGAGGCAGCGGCCGAGGTCGAGCTGCGGCTTCCCGCCGGAGAACGCGATCGCCTCGGTGGGGCAGGCGTCCGCGCAGTCGCGGCACCCCTCGGGGCAGCGCGCGGCGTCGATCGCCGGGAGGCCGCGGTAGCGCTGGGCGAGCGCCGGGGCGGGGCCGTCCGGCCAGAGGATCGTCCGGTGCTTCTGGGAGATCCGCGCGAGGAGGGTCCTGATCATCGGCGGTACCTCACAGGTCGTGCCCGCAGTAGGAGAGGTTGAAGCTCTTGTTGCAGAGCGGGAAGTCGGAGATCTCCTCGTTGCGGAGCGCCATCGCCAGGCCCATCCAGTTGTGGAACGAGGGGTCGACCACCTTGTAGCGCGAGAAGCGCCCCTCGGCGTCGGTGACGGCGACGTGGCAGATCTCGCCTCGCCACCCCTCGACGAGGGAGATGGCGACGTGCTCCGGCCGGATAGGCTTCTCCTGCGCGCGGATCGTTCCCGTGGGGAGGGAGGCGAGCTGCGCCTTCACGAAATCGTGGGAGCGCTGCGCCTCGAGCCAGCGCACGAACGCGCGCGCGTTCACGTCGCCGTCGTGGGCCGTCATCACCGGGACGTGCGTGAACCGGTAGATCCCGGTCGGGTGGTCGCGCCGCACGTCCTGGTCGATGCCGCACCCCCGCGCCGCGGGGCCGACGAGGCCGAGGGCCTCGGCCGTCGCCGGGTCGACGCGGCCCGTTCCCTCGAAACGGGCCAGGACCGTCGCGGCCCCGAAGAGGAGCTCGGCCGCCCCGCGCAGGTCCGTCATGGTCTCTTCCAGCCGGCGGCCGAGCTCGGCGGCGAGCGCATCGTCGAGGTCGACGAGCGTTCCGCCGGGCCGGACGAGGCCGCGGCCGAATCGGTTCCCGCAGAGGAGAGCGGTCATGTTCAGGAAGTCGCCGCGGAGCCGCCCGCAGAAGGACGCCGTCGGCAGGAACCCGACGTCGCCGGCGAGGGCGCCGAGGTCCCCCGCGTGGTTCGCCAGGCGCTCCAGCTCGAGCGCGATGCCTCGGATCGCCTGCGCGCGCGGCGGGGCGGAGCGCGCCGACAGCGCCTCGACCGCCTGCGCGAAGGCCGTCGCGTGGCCGATCGTCGTGTCGCCGGCGAGGGTCTCGATTCGGGCGGTCGTCTGCCGATGAGGACCGCCGAGGAGCGACTCCTCGACGCCGCGGTGCTGGAAGCCGAGGGCGATCTCGAGGTGGAAGACGCGCTCGCCGTGACACTGGAAGCGGAAGTGCCCCGGCTCGATGACCCCCGCGTGGACCGGGCCGACGGCCACCTCGTGGACCTCGTCCCCCTCGACGCGGAAGAAGTCGCCGACGGCGGGGAGGATCGGCTCTCCCTCCGTCCGCCCCCACGCGTCGTGGCCCGAACGCCACGACGGCCGGTAGCGGACCGGCTTGAGCCACGGGTGGCCCTGTGGCTTCAGGCCGAGCTGCTCGGCCATCTCGCGCTCGAAGAGGTGGGCCTGCGGGGCCGCCGGAGTCAGCGACGGGAAGCCGTCGCCTTCCAGGAGCGTGCGCGCGACGGCGAGCGTCCCGGGGCCGTCGTCGGCGACGACCGCCCAGAGCGCGGCGGCGGCCCCCGCCTCCGGCGTGGCGAAGAAGGAGACGAGCCGGCGGCCGGCGGCGAGATCGCCGAGGAGTGCGCCCCGGAAGGCATCGAAATCGGTGACGGGGACGCGCGCGAGGGGCAGCGCCGCCCCGTTTCGCGTGCGGGTGAAGACGGCCCCCGTCACGGCAGCGCCTCCAGGCCCGCCGACGCTCGCTCGAGAAGGCTCACGAGAGGGGCGGGAAGGTAGAGACCGAGGAAGAGGACGAGCGCGGCCGCGACGAGGATCGGCGCGGTCCGGGCCAGGTCGTCCTTGTACGGTGTCCCCGCCGAGGCGGTTCCGGGCCGCCCCTGGACGGCGGAGAGGACCGTCGAGCCCATCCCGATGAAGATGATCCCGAGGAGGACGAGAAAGAGCGTTCCGGCGACGGGGTGGCCGCCCCCGATCGCGGCGTTCACGATGGTGAACTCGCTGACGAACGGGCCGAACGGCGGGGAGCCCGTGATCGCGAAGAAGCCGACGAGGAAGAGGCTCCCCGAGATGGGGAGGCGCGAGATGGCCCCCGAGATCTCGTCGGTGCTCTTGCTCCCGTAGGCCCGCTGGATGTTCCCCGCAGAGAGGAACAGGATCCCCTTCGTCAGCCCGTTGTTGATGGCGTGAAGGAGCGCGCCGAAGACGCCGACCCCGCCGAGGCCGATGCCGAGGATCAGGATCCCGACGTGCTCGACGCTCGAGTAGGCGAGCATCCGCTTGATGTCGCGCTGCCTCACGACGAAGACGGCCGCCAGGCCGATGGAGGCGAGCCCCATGAAGACGAGGAGCTCGCGGGCGAAGGCTCCTTCTCCCGCCGCGTTCACGACGCGGTAGACGCGCAGGAGGGCGAGGAACGCGCAGTTCGTCATCCCGCCGGCCAGCAGCGCGCCGACGAGCCCCGGCGCCTCGCCGTAGGCGTCGGGCTTCCAGGTGTGGAGCGGCGCCAGGCCCATCTTCGTCCCGTAGCCGACGAGGAGGAGGACGAACGCGGCGCGCAGCCACGGCCGCGAGAACGAGCCCGCCCCGGCGAGGAGGTCTTCGAACAGGAGCGACGGCTCGCCCCCGCCGAGGTAGGCGGAGTAGGCGAGGAAGAGCGAGCCGAGGAGCGCGATGGCGATGCCGACCGACCCGATCATCAGGTACTTCCACGTCGCCTCGAGCGACCGGGCCGTCCTGTTGAAGTAGAGGAGCGGCGCCGTTGCGAGCGTCGTCGCCTCCATCGCGACCCAGAGGAGCCCGAGGTGCTGGGCGAGCGCGAGGAGAGACGTCATCGCGAGGAAGAAGAGGAGGACCGCGCAGAAGATCCGGTTGTCGCGTTCGGGGCGCAGCTCGAGATACCCCGGGACGTAGAAGGCGATGAGGAGGAAAAGGACGCTCACCGTCCCGAGGATGACGGTGGCGAGCGGGTCGAGCCGCAGCCAGACACCGCGGCCGGAGCTGACGCCGCCGGCGAGGATCGCGGCGAAGAAGGCGAGGTGGAGGCACGCCGCCACCGGGACGACGAGCGGCCGGACCCTCTGCGAAGGGACGACCGCGGCCACGATGGCGGCGGCGAGCGGAAGGAGGACGAGACCAATCTCCACGTCGTCGTCCTCCCGGTCAGTCCTTCAGCTCCGAGAGGAGGTCCGTGTCGAGCGACGAGAACTCCTGCCGGATGTGGTTGATGACGATCCCCATGATGAAGATGCCGACGAAGAGGTCGAGGAGGACCCCCGCCTCGACGAGGAAGGGCATCGCCTCGATGAGGAGCTGGCCGAAGATGAAGATGCCGTTCTCCAGGATCAGGTAGCCGACGACCTGCGAGATCGCCTTTCGCCGCGTCGTCAGGACGAGGAAGCCGGAGAGGAGCGTTGCCAGGGAGGCCGGAACGATGAGGGTTCCGACGTGCTCGGGCGCGAGCGGGAGGTTCCCGGCGAAGAGGATCGCCAGGCCCGTTCCGACGGCGCAGAGGAAGAGCGACGGGACGAATCCGACGTAGGGCTCCACCTCGTGACGGATGTGGATGTCGCGCATCGCCTTCTCGAGAAGGCCGGGGATCAGGATCCCCTTGATTCCCATCGTCGCGATCGCGATCGCCGCGACCCGCCAGCCGAAACCGCGGTGCACGAGGAGCGGGAGGACCGCCAGGACCGCCCCCTGGAGGGCGGCGCCGCGGATCGTCATCCGGAGGGACGGCGTCCCGAGGACGAGGAAGTTCAGCAGGATGACGACGACGAGGAGGATGTCGACCGGGTGCGTCATCGCGTCACCGTGCCAGGAGGAGCATGCCGAAGGCCGACAGGACGCAGGCCCCGACGAGGAGCTGCGGCACCTTGACGAGCCGGAGCCTCGCCATGACCGACTCGACGACGCCGATCGAGATGGCGACGAGGAGGATCCCGGCGACGAACGCGATCCAGTCGAGGCGGGGGTCGGTCACGTTGAACGGGAAGACGACGCGCAGGAAAAGGGCCGAGAGGACGAAGAGCTTCATCGACGCCCCGTAGAGAACGAGGCCGAACGCGGGACCGCCGTGGTCGAGGACCATCACCTCGTGGATCATCGTCAGCTCGAGGTGGGTGTTCGGGTCGTCGAACGGGATCCGGCAGTTCTCTGCGAGAAGGACGACGGCCCAGCTCGCGGCGACGAGGACGAGGGGCGCGCCGGCCGTCACCCATCCCGGCCCCGTCCCCAGCATCTGCGAGAGCGACAGCGAGCCGGAGATCCGCGCGAGCGCCACGAACCCGAAGAAGAGCGCGGGCTCGGCGAGGCACGAGAAGGCGACCTCTCGCGCGGCCCCCATTCCTTCGAAGGCGGAGCCGGTGTCGAGCGCCGCGGTCGCCGTGAAGAAGCGCGACAGGGCGAGGACGTACGCGAAGAGGATCATGTCGCCCGCGAAGGAGACCGGCGCCGAGTGACCGCCGAAGGGGAGGAGGAGCGAGGCGAACAGGGGCGCCGCAACGCCCGCCACCGGACCCGCGAGGAAGACCCATCCCGAGCCCGCGGGGAGAACGCTCCCCTTCCGCAGGAGCCTGGCGAGGTCGTAGTAGCCCTGGAGCAGGGGCGGGCCGTTGCGGCCGGCGAAGGCCGCCTTCGTTCTCGCGATCACCCCCGGCAGGAGGGGCGGAAGCGCGAGGACGAGGAGGATGTGGACGAGCGTGTTGATCATCGGATCTCCCCGGGTCAGACCCTGAAGAGCAGCGCGACGAGCGTCGCGACGACGTAGAGGAGGTAGAGCTGGATCCTTCCCTGCTGGAGGATCCGCCCCTTTCGGGCGGCCCAGGCGCCGGCGCGGAACGCCGGGACGATGGCCCGGTCGAGGACGGTGTCGGGGACGTGGCTCTCGAAGCTGGCCGTGACGGGGAACAGCTTCGAGACGGGAGCACCCTTGGCGCGCGGACGCAGCGCCCACCCGAAGTAGCCGACGGGCCCGCGTGCGAACGACGAGGCCGTGTACTGCATTCGCGCGGTCGGCCGGGCATACCCGCAGTCCCACGTCGGCCCGGCCGTCGGAGCGGCCGCGGCCAGCCTCCGCCTCAGGAACAGGGCGACGGCCCCGAGCAGGAGAACGAGCGCGAACGCCGAGAGGCCGACCGTGACGAGGGAGGCGAGCTCGGCGAGGGGAACGGCCGGGACCGGGCCGGGCGCGGCGATCGCGGAGGCACGCGCGAGGGCCGGAGCGATCCCTGCGGGCCAGAGGCCGAGGGACACGCAAGCCCCGGCGAGAATCGCCATCGGCACCACGTGCAGAGCGGGCTCGCCGTGCGCGTGCGGCGGATCGCCCCGCAGGCTCCCGAGGAAGACGGACCCGTGCGCCTTCACGAAGCAGGCGAGGGCGAGCGCCCCGGTGAGGGCGAGAGCCGGCGCGGCGAAGGCGGCCCGGAGCGCATCGGCACCCGAGGCGCGGGCCCGCTCGAAGAGGCCGAGGTAGACGAGCCACTCGCTCGCGAAGCCGTTCAGCGGCGGGAGGCCCGAGATCGCCACGGCCCCGGCGAGGAAGAAGAACGCCGTCTTCGGGAGAACGCGGCCGAAGCCCCCCATCCGGTCCATGTCGCGCGTCCCGGCGACGTGGACGACCTCTCCCGCTCCGAGGAACAGAAGGGACTTGAAGAGGCCGTGGTTGACGACGTGGAAGAGCGCCCCCGCGAATCCCAGCAGCGCCCATTCCGGCCGGCCCGCCGCGCGCCCCGCGAGGCCGGCCCCGAGGCCGAGGACGATGATCCCGATGTTCTCGACGCTGTGCCACGCCAGGAGACGCTTGAGGTCGTGCTGCCCGAGGGCAAACGCGACGCCCAGGACGGCCGAGGCCACGCCGAGGACGAGGAGCACGTCGCCCCAGACGGCGGGCGGGTCGGGAACGAGCGAGGTGAAACGGACGATGCCGTAGATCCCCGTCTTGATCAGGACTCCCGACATCAGCGCGGAGACGTGCGCCGGGGCCGCGGCGTGCGCCGGCGGGAGCCAGAAGTGGAGCGGGAGCACGCCGGCCTTGAAGCCGAACCCGAAGAGCGCGAGGACGAAGAGGGCGGTGCCGGCGTCGGTCCCGGCGACTCCGGGCGGGAGCGGCACGAGCTCGGTCGAGCCCGTGAGGTGCCTGAGCTGCGAGAAGAAACCGAAAAGGCCGAGGGTCGCGACGTGGGTCGCGAAGAGGTAGAGCCGCCCCGCGTCGCGCGACTCGCGGGACTGCCGGTCGGCCGTGATGAGGAAGAACGCCGAGAGGGCCATCACTTCCCACGCCGCCAGGAAGAGGAGCCCGTTGCGCGCGACGAGGACGAGGGCGATCGCGCCCGTCACGAGGCCGAAGAAGAGGCGGGTCCGTCGCGCGTCGGAAGGGTGCTCGGCATCGCCGAAGGAGCGGGCGCCGCTGATTGCCGCGAGCGCCGAGACGAGGAAGAGCGGGACCAGGAAGATCGCCGAGAGGGCGTCCAGCTCGACGTGGAACGACGCGCCCGGCAGGGGCCAGGAGCGCGTCAGGGTGTCCACACGGCCCGTCACCGCGGCGCTCACCGCCCCCACGAGGCCGAGGAGGGACCCGCCGACGGAGCCCGCGGTCGCAATGCGCCGCGCGCTGGCGCCGGGCGGGAGGAAGAGCCCGGGCACGCCTCCGGCCACGCAGAGGAACGCCCCGCCGAGGACGAGGAGGAGGCTCACTGGGGCGGAATCCACCCGCGCAGGACGCTCCACGCCAGGAGCGCGATGAGGGTCCCGAGGACGTAGACGAGGTAGATGGTCAGCCGCCCCTCCTGCAGGGCGTGGAGATCGTGGAAGCGGCGGGCCCAGCGCTGCGCGAACGGCTCGAGGAGCCGGAGGAGAAGGGGGTCGCGGGCGGGCGCCGCCGCGGAGACGCGCGCGCCCCGCGGAAAGATCCCTTCCGGAAGGCGCTCCTCGAGGAGCGTCGCGGCGACGCGGGGTGTCAGGCGGGCCGCGATCCAGTCTCCGAAGGAGCTCCCCGTGTACTGCATCCGCGCCGTCGGTCGGGCGTAGCCGCAGTCCCACGTCGGGCCCCGCGAGATCGTCCGTCTGCGAACGAGGAAAGCCACCGCGGCGGCGGTGAGGGCGAGAAGGCCGAGGAACGCGGCGCCCCAGGTCGCAACCGTTGCGAGCGGTGCCACAGTTGCGAGAGCCGGCACCCCGGCAGGACCCTTCGCCGCCCACGCGGCCGTCGCCGCGTCGAGCCCGGGGGCCAGGAACGGGGAGAGAAGTCCGGCCGCGAGGCAGGCGGCCGCGAGCGCGAGGATCGGGACGCGCATCGCGAGCCCCGGTTCGTGGGCGTGTTCCGCCTTCTCCGAGCGGGGGCTGCCGAGGAAGACGATTCCGAAGAGCTTCACGAAAGCCGCCAGCGCGATGCCACCCGCCAGCGCGAGCGCCGGGGCGGCGAAGCCCGCGAGGAGCGCCTCGCCCGGTCCCGCGAAGGCCCGGAGGAGGCCGAGGTAGACGAGAAATTCCGAGAAGAAGCCGTTGAGGGGCGGCAGGGCCGCGACGGCCGCGCACCCGACCGCGAAGGCGGCACCCGTCTTCGGCATCTTCTTCAGCAGGCCGCCCATGAGGTCCATCTCCCGCGTCCCCGTCCCGTGGATCACCGCCCCGGCACCCAGGAAGAGGAGCGGTTTGAAGAGGGAGTGGAAGAGGACGTGCAGGAGCGCCCCGCCGAGCCCGAGCGCGATCCACTCCGGCCGCGCCGCGGCTCGCCCGAGGAGGGCGACGCCGATTCCCGTCGAGATGATTCCGACGTTCTCGATGCTCGAGTAGGCGAGGAGGCGCTTGACGTCGTTCTGCCCCGCGGCGAGCGCGGCCCCGTAGAGCGCCGACGTCGCCCCGAGGACGAGGAGGAGCCCGCCCCACCACGCGGGAGGCGCGCCGTAGAGCGACGTGATGCGCAGGAGGCCGTAGAGGCCCACCTTGAGCATGACGCCCGACATCACCGCCGAGACGTGGCTCGGCGCCCCGGCATGTGCGCCCGGGAGCCAGAAGTGGAACGGGAATAGCCCTGCCTTGGCGCCGAAGCCGACGAGGGCGAGAAGGAAGACGACGCTCGCCGAGCCGGTGACGGCGAGGCCCGCCTCGGGCGCCTCCCACGTGAAAGAGCCGGTGGTCGCCCGAAGGACGGCCGTCATCCCGAACAGCCCGAGCGTGCCAGCGTGCGTGGCCACGAGGTAGATCCACCCCGCCTCCCGCACCGCCGGCTGGCGGTCCTCGGTCGTCGCGGCGAAGAAGGCGGCCAGCGCCATCACCTCCCACGCGACGAGGAAGGCGACGCCGCTCCGGGCGACGAGGACGGCCGCCATCGACGCCGCGAGGAGACCCATGAAGAAGCGCAGCTTTCGCCCGTCGCGCAGGTGCTCGGCCTCGGCCCAGTAGCCGAGTCCGTAGACCGCGCCGAGCGCCGGAACGAGGAAGACCGGGAGGAGGAAGAGCGCGGAGAGAGGGTCGGCGGCGAGGAGGATCCTCCCGCCCGGCAGGGGGCTCGGGAGCTCCATTCGCACCGCCGCGCCGAAGAAGAGGATCCTCGCGACCGGGAGGAGGCCGGCCGCCGAGCCCGCGCAGGCGAGAACGGCCGCGAGCCGCTCGCCGCCGGAGCCCCCTTTCCGGGCGAAGAGCCCGGGCACGCCGCTCAGGGCGAGGAGAAGGATGGCGCCGAGGAGGACGGCCCCGTCGGGACTCGCACCTTCCATCAGGCCGGCCCGCTGGCGCCGGGGCGGCCCGCGCCCCGCAGCTCGACCTCTGTGGCGCGCGCGAGCATCACCTCGGCCGGCGCCGCGGCCTTCACACCGGCCAGGAAGGCCTCGTCGCGCAGGAGGTAGGCGAGGGCGGCGAGAAGGTGGAGGTGCCCGTGCACGGTCGGCGTGACCATCGTGAAGAGAGTCGTGACCGGTTTGCCGTCGGCAGCGCCGAAGTCGACCGGCCGCTCGAGGAACGAGAGGCTGACGATGGCCTCGTCGACGTCGAGGACGATCGGCATCCTCACGTGCGGGATCGCGATCCCGTTGCCGATGGCCGTGGAGAACGACGTCTCGCGGGCCAGCAGGACGGCCAGGAGATCCTCGGCATCGCTCCCCTCGGGGAGGGGCAGACGGTCGACCGCTCCGCGCAGGACCTCTTCGCGCGTCGTCCCCGGGACGGCGTGGTGGACGCCCCCCGCCTCGAGAGCCCGCGCGAAGGAGGGGAGCTTCTCGCCGCCCGACTCCGCTGGCCGGAAGACCCGGGCGGAGACCGCGACCTGGTTCTCGGTGGCCCACTCGAGGAGGGCCGCGCGGTTCAGGAGGGTTCGCCCTGCGATCCTTTCGGCCGGCAGCCCCCGCTCTTCGATCCAGCGGTAGACGGTCGATTCGTCGACGTCGAAAAGGTCCGCGGCGTCCGAGGCGGAGAGCCTCAAGGGAGGGGCACGCCCCTGACGTTCTTCTTGATGGAGCGCTTCCCGCGCTCCTTCACGGAGTCGAGGGAGTACTCGATCGTCGCGTCGAGCGCGAGCCACGAGGAGACGGGGGCGCCCCCCTTCCTCGCGGCGGTCAGGAGCCACCCCTTCGCGCTTTCGCGGATCCACCGGAGGATGAGCGGTTCGAAGGGCCCGACCGGAACGACCCTCTTCACCGCGCCGAGACCCGACACCTCGACGAGGGCCAGGACCCTGGACTTCAGGCGGGTCGTCTCGATCTTCAGCGGCGCCTTGTCGGGCATCGGAAGGAAATCGACGTCCTCCACCGAGAGGACTCCCGGCTCGGGCGGCTCGGGCGACGCGGGGTACCGGGAGATCCACGTGTCTCCCGGCAGCTCCCTGCCGAGGGCCGGAAGGGGGTCCTCTCTGCCCACCGGGGCGAGCTGGAACGCCGACCAGACCGCATCCTCCAGCTGGACCTCGACGTCGACGCCGTAGGTTCCCCAGCAGCGCACCGGCTGGCCGTCCTTCTTCGCCGGCTTGAAGGTCCAGCGGGGGGCCTGGGCCTGTGCAGCGGCGCCGAGTACGCGGATCGGGGGCTCGGGGGCCACGGCCTCGGAGACCTTTCCCGTCTCGTCGATCCTGACGCCGACGATGAGGGTGGTGGCCGCCTCGAGGTCCTTGAGCGTCGGCGGGGGTCCCTTCGGCGCCGCGGGGGCCTCCAGCTCCTGCCAGAGCGGGTTGACGAACGGGACTTCGGCCGGCGGGATCCGCGCCGGGTCGGGAATCGTCTCCGGCGGCGGAGCCTGCGCGAACAGGACCGGCGCCAGGAGCAGGGCCGGCAGAGAGAACACACACGGCCGGGGAAACCGGCGGCCGACAGAGGCCATCTTCAGGATTGTAGCGCCCGCTATTTCGCGGCCGCCCAGTTCGCGCCGCTCGCGGTGTCGACCGTGAGCGGAACGGCGAGGGAGGCCACTCCTTCCATGGTTTCCCTGGCGAGCGCGGCGACACCCGGCGCGTCGGCGGCGTCGCACTCGAGGACGAGCTCGTCGTGGACCTGCAGCAGCATTCGTGCCGAGGGGAACGTGGCCGTCAGGCGCCCTTCGAGCGCCACCATCGCCATCTTGACGAGGTCGGCCGCCGAGCCCTGGAACGGGGCGTTCATCGCCATCCGCTCCGCGTTCGCCCGGACGGCGTGGTTGCGGTCGGCGATTCCCGGGATCGGCCGGAGGCGGCCGAAGATCGTCTCCGTCGCGCCCGTCTCGCGAGCCGTCGCGAGGATCGCGTCGAGACAGGCGCGGATCGAAGGAAAGCGCTCGAAGTACGACGCGATGAAGGACTTCGCAGCCGCCTGCGGGACGCCGAGCTGGCCGGCGAGGGCGAACGGACCCATCCCGTAGAGGATCCCGAAGTTGATCGTCTTGGCCCCGCGCCTCTGGTCGGCCGAGACGAGGCCGGGGTCGATGCCGAAGATCTTCGCCGCCGTGGCGCGGTGGATGTCCTCGCCGCGGCGGAAGGTCTCTATGAGCGCCGTGTCGCCCGAAAGGTGGGCGAGAAGGCGCAGCTCGACCTGCGAGTAGTCGGCCGCGACGAGGAGGCGCCCCGGCGGAGCGACGAAGGCCTTGCGGATCGCCCGCCCCGCCTCGGTCCTCACGGGGATGTTCTGGAGGTTCGGGTCGTTCGAGGAGAGGCGTCCGGTCGCCGCGACGGCCTGGTCGAAGCGCGTGTGGATCCGCCCGTCCTTCGCGACGTGCCGGGGAAGGGCGTCGACGTAGGTCCCCTTCAGCTTCGAGAGCTCCCGCCACTCGAGGACGAGGCCGGGAAGCGGCCCGAAGCCCCGTACCGCCAGCTCCTCGAGGACCTCCGATCCTGTCGCGTAGCTCTTCGTCTTCGCCGTCTTCTTCAGGACGGGGTACTGCAGCTTCTCGAAGAGGACCCGCCCGAGCTGCGGCGGGGAGCCGACGTTGAACGGCTCGCCCGCGGCCGAGTGGATCTCCTTCTCGAGGGCCGCGAGGCGGGACCCGAGATCGACGGAGAGGGCCGAGAGCGTCGACGGGTCGACCGCGATTCCCGCCAGCTCCATCCTGGCCAGGACGGGTACGAGCGGGAGCTCGATCTCCTCGTAGACGCGGAGCGAGGCGGGGCGCGCCGCGAGCCGCGCGAGCAGGACCTCGCGAAGCGCGAGCGGGAGGAGGGCCCGCGGGGCGAGGTAGGCGCGGCCCGCCTCCGTCGACAGCACGGCCACCGTCTCGAACGCGTCGCTCCCGGCCACATCCCTCGGCGAGGGGACCGTCGCCGGGTCGCGGCCGAGGAACGCCCGGGCATCGCCGGCGAGGTCGTGGGCGTGGAGGCCGGGCCCGTCGACGTAGGCCGCGAGCATCGCGTCGAAGACGCGGCGGGGAGGAGCCATCCCGAGGACGGCCGCCGCCAGGTGCAGGCGCTTGCTCTCGTGCGCCACGACCTCGATCCCCTCGTGCGAGAGGAGGCGTTCGAGGAAGGCGTGACCCGCCGGGGCACCGTCCCCCGCGAGCGGGGCCGCGAGACACTCGCCTCCCGGGAGCGCCGCGGCGAGGGCGATCGGCTCTGGAGGGAAGGGACGCCCCGGCGCGCATTCGACGTGAAGGCCCACGAGCCCCGCGTCGACCGAGCGGGCCAGGAAGGCATCGAGAGAGTCCCCACCCGTCTCCCAGACGGCGAGGTCGCCGGTCGCTCCCTTTGGCGTAGCCCGGACGCCGGGCGCCCCGGGCTGGGCGGCTTCGCCGGACTCCACCCCCGGTGATGTGTCGACGGCCGTTGCGGCGGGAGCGAGACCGGCGGAATCGAGCAGCTCCTTCTTCAACCGGAAGAACCCGAGCTCCTCGTAGAACGCCGCGAGCCGCTCCGGGTCCTCTGGGGGAAGGCCGAAGGCCGCGACGAGGCTCTCGCCGCTCTCGCCTCCCGGAACCGGCGCGTCGCGCCTCACCGTCGCGAGCTCGCGCGACCGGAAGGCGTCGGCACGCCCCGCCTCGAGCGCCTCGCGCCTCTTTCCCTTCAGCTCCCCGATCCGCGCGTAGATCTCCTCGAGCCCTCCGAAGGTCGCGACGAGCTCTTTCGCCCCCTTCTCGCCGATTCCCCTCACCCCTGGGATGTTGTCGGACGAGTCCCCCATCAGGCCGAGGACGTCGATGACGCGTTCCGGCGGCGCGCCGAACAGGCCCACGACGCCCGCCTCGTCGAGGAGCCTCTCGTGCGTCGGGTGCCAGACGGCGATCGCGTCGCCGCGGACGAGCTGGAAGAGGTCCTTGTCGGCCGAGACGACCTCGACCTTCAGCCCGGCCCGCGCCCCCTTCTCCGCGAGCGTCGCGATGAGGTCGTCGGCCTCGAAGCCCGGCTCCTCCACGACGGCGAGCCCCATGGCCCGGCAGAGCGCCTTCACGTCGGCCACCTGCGGGACGAGGTCGTCGGGCATCGACGAGCGGGTCGCCTTGTACTCCGGGTCCATCTCGTGCCGGAACGTCTTCTCCGGGCGGTCGAAGCAGACGGCGACGGCGTCGGGCTTCCGCTGGGAGAGGAGCTTGCGCAGCATCGTCGCGAAGCCGAACGTCGCGTTCGTCGGCCGCCCGTCGGGGGCCGTGAGCGGGCGGATCGCGTGGAACGCCCGGTAGAGGTAGCCCGAGGCGTCGAGGAGCGCCAGTGTCTTCTGCTGCATTACGCCGTCTCCGCAGATCGCACGGATCTGATCGTCGGGGCCTGTGGGTCCCTCGGGGCGGACGGATCGGGGACCGTCCAGCCGCGTGAGGGCCAGCCCTCTGCCGGCCCGGGCTCCTGGCTCTCGAGGAGCGCGGCCAGGTCTGCCGCCCAGCCTTCCACGTCCTTCGGCCGACCGAGCCGGGATTTCGAGAGGGCCGCCTCGAAGAGCTCCTCTGCGCCCCGGGGCACCGACGACAGGAAGTGGGCGAGGGGCTCCGGGGGCTCGCACAGGAGGTTCAGGAGAACCTCAGTGAACTGCTTCCCGCGGATCAGACGCCGCCCCACGAGGGCCTCCCAGATGACACAGGCCAGGGAGTAGACGTCCGCCCGCTCGTCGAGCGCTTCGTCTCGAATCTGTTCCGGCGGCATGTACGCAGGCGTGCCGATCACCATGCCGGCATGGGTCACACGCGCGTCGAATCGGGTCGACAGCGCGACTCCGAAATCGAGGAGCTTGGCCTGAAAGCCGTCCGGGCCGGCCACCAGGAAGATGTTGTCGGGCTTGATGTCCCGGTGGATGACCTCCGCCTCGTGTGCGGCCGCCAGGGCCGCGCTCGTCTGCCGGAGGAGCCGGGCGACCTGGCGGGGTGTTCCTGGCCCGAACTCGGACAGCAGGCCGGACAAGCCACGCCCCCGGAGCAGCTCCATCACCAGGAAGGCGGAACCGTCCTCCAGCTCGCCGCTGTCGAAGAGGGCGGTGACGCCGGGGTGCTGGATCCGGGCGACCAGCTTCGCTTCCCTGGCAAGGCGGAGGCGCATCTTCGGGTCGCTCAGGAGCTGAGCTTTGATGATCTTGAGGGCGACGTCCCTCTCGAGCGTCTCGTCGTGCCCCGAGAAGACGGTCCCCATCCCGCCCTCGCCGATGAGCCTCTCGAAACGGTATCTCCCGTCGATCCGGAAAGGGAGGATGCGCGACGCGTCGAGCAGGGCTCCGTCCTCGGAGCAGGTTCTCGCTTCGATCGTGTCGTCCGTTCCGGGCGTGTCCGCAAAGCAGCGTCCGCACAGGGGACAGAGAAGGAGCGTCTCCATCCCGCGTTCGTGCAGCGCACGCCTGGTCTTCGCACGGCTCGCCTCGGCGGCGGTCAGCTGAAGCCTGAGGGATCGCAGCTCCAGCGCCGTTCCCAGGTGGTGGGCGAGACCGGCGAGCAGGCGCCGCTGCGTCTCGTCCCACGAGAACGAGGGGGCGTCGACGACGAGGGCTCCGTAGGGCACGCCGGTCATCCCGGCCACCGGTACCACTCGGGAGCCGTCCGGCACGGTGAACTCCACCCCGCCTTCGGGACCGCGCCGGCGGCTCGCCGCTGGCGGAACCGTGCCGCCGGGGGCGAGGGGGGTGACCTCGTCCCCCTCCAGTAGCCAGACACCGATCTCGCGTGCGCCCATGGCGAGAGCCACCTCGCCCGCCATCGACGCCGCCCATCCCGGCGTGGCCTCCAGCTGCCCGGCGGCCGGCTGGGAGAGCCGGACGATCTGCTCCTGGGCGGCCCGGATCTGCTCGTACGCCTTCTGCAGCTCGACGTTCTTCCTCTCCGTTTCGCGCCGGAGCCGCGAGATCTCGAGGTGGTTCTCGACCCGGACCACGACCTCTTCGACCTGAAACGGCTTGGTGACGTAGTCGACTCCACCCGCCTTGAACGCCTTGACCTTTTCGAGTGCATCGTCGAGCGAGCTGATGAAGATGACGGGGATGTCGCGGGTGGTTTCCTCCGCCTTCAGCTCCCGGCACACCTCGAACCCGTCCATGCCGGGCATCACGATGTCGAGCATGATCAGCCTGGGGAGCTGCGCCCGGATCATCGACAGCGCGGTCTTTCCGGCGTTTGCCGAGCGGACGCTGAACCCGGCCCTTCGGAGGATCTCCGTCAGGAGGGAGATGTCGCTCGGGCTGTCGTCGACCAGGAAGACGTGTCCCGGGACGTCGAGGACGGCCGGCGTTGTCTGTTCCGGCATGGCAGGGTGAGTCTATCGGGCCGCCGCGATCGTAAGATCGGTCGAGGCCCGTCCGTGTCGTCCGTCCCCATTCGCCCAGCCCCGCCGGTCACGAACGCCCGGGTCGCGGCCGCCCTCCTGGCGCTCGCCGACGCCGAGCCGCCGGGTACCCGTCCGGCCGCCGAGTACCGCTCGGCCGCGGCCACGCTCCGGCAGCTCCCGGAGGACCTCCACGGGCGACGGATCCACCTCGGGAACCTCCCGCACGTCTCGTCGCGCGCGGCCGACGCCATCTCCTCGTTCCTCTCCTGCGGCTCGGACGAGTCGGTCGGGGACCGGCTCTCGGCCCTCCTCGACCGCGAGGACCCGGCGAGCGAGCGCAAGCGCGAGTACCTCTCGCGAGCCGACGTCGACCGGATACTGGCCGCCCCCGACGGGGTCTCCCTCGCCGACTTGAGGGGAGACATCCACCTGCACACCAACCGCTCCGACGGGAAGATCCCGCTCGGCGAACTTCACCGGGCCCTCGCGGCGAGGGGGGACCGCTACGCCCTCCTGACCGACCACGCCCGGGACTGCGCCGTCGCCGGCGGGCTCCACGCGGGCGACTTTGCCGCCCAGGCCCGCGAGCTCGCCCGCCTGAACGCGCGGACCGAGGGGGAGTTTGCGATGCGGCTCGGTGCCGAGGCGAACATCGCCGAGGACGGGACGATCGACGTCACCCCCTCGAGCGTGCCGGTCCTCGACGCCGTCGTCGCCTCGGTCCACACGGACCTGCGCTCGGCGAAGGACCAGACGGCGCGGCTCGTGAGGGCGATCGAGACCCCCGGCGTCGCCGTCCTCGGCCACCCGAAAGGACGCCTCTACAACATGCGGACCGGCGTGAAGGCGAGCTGGGACCGCGTCTTCGCCGCCGCCGCCGGGCGGGGCGTCGCCGTCGAGATCAACGGCTGTCCCGAGCGACAGGACCTCCCTCCTTCGCTCGCCCGTACGGCGCTCGGGGCCGGGTGCCTGTTCGCCCTCTCGAGCGACGCGCACGCCTTCCGGCACCTCGACTTCCAGCGTTTCGCCCTCGCCATCGCGCGGCTCGCCGGCATCCCCGCGGAGCGGGTCGTCAACACCTGGCCGCGGGACCGGTTCGAGGAGTGGCTCGAGGAGCGGCGCCAGGGCTGAGTCGGCGGGACTCGGAACGCGTCCTGATATGGTCGTCTTCTCGCATCCGCGAACGAGGAGGACACCATGGGTCTGTTCGGCAAGTCACTGGAAGAGAAGACCGCCGAGGCGGTGAAGAGCCTGCGCGGCTCCATCAAGGGGCTGAAGAGCCTCGACGCCGTCGTCGAAGGGAAGATCGTCACGCTGACGGGCGAGGCGGAGAGCATCGAGGCCAAGGGCAAGGCCATGGCCGAGTTCAACAAGCTCGTGGAGACCGAGAACACGCTCAACAAGATCAAGCTCGCACAGGCGCCCGTCGCCGCGCCGGCTCCAGTGCCCGCCGCCGCCCCCGCGCCGGCCGCCGCTGCGACGGCTCCCGCCGCCGCGAAGGTCCACGTCGTGGAGAAGGGCGACACGCTCGGGGCGATCGCCAAGAAGTACTACGGCAAGGCGAGCGCCTACATGAAGATCTTCGAGGCCAACAAGGACATCCTCACGGACCCCGACAAGATCAAGCCGGGGCAGAAGCTCCGCCTTCCCGACTGACCCGGGCGTATCCGGGGGGACGCACTCGGCGGTCCGCCTGCCCGGGGGTGCGCCCCGCGCCGCCCCCGGCTTCCCGACCTAGGCCGTCAGGTCTCTCGCCTTCGCCAGCGCCCGCACGTTCGCCAGCGCCTCGGCCGTCTTTGCCGCGGCCAGTGCTGCGTCGGAGCGGAAGCCCTCGGAGAGACTTCCGTCCGTGATGCCGGGCAGGTTGATCCTCACGTTCGCGAGAGCCCCTTCGACGGCCGACGAGAGGAGGAGTGCCGCGACGAAGCCGTCGGAGGCGCAGTTCGGATTCCCCTTCTCGAGGACGACGGGAGCCTTGACGATCGCTTCCATCGAGAAGAAGGCCGTCTGCATCGGGACGGTCGTCGCGAGGATCGTCGCGTCGTCGATCGCCCGCTTTCGCGCCGCCTTCTCCTCGGGCGTCTCCTTCGGGAGCCTGCGCGCCGCCACGATCGCGTCGTAGGCGCGCGTGTCCTCGTCGACGAGCCCGAGGAGCGTGTCCCTGCCAGCGTCCATGGCGGAGGCGATCCGCTCGAGCTCCTCCCACGCGTCCTTGTACTTCTCCTTGCCGATCGTAAGGCGGCAGACCATCCCGAGGAGGGCGGCCCCCATCGCCCCGGCCGCGGCCGAGGCGGAGCCTCCACCGGGGGCGGGAGCGTCGGAGGCGAGGGCGGCGCTGAAGTCGCGGACGGCGAGAGAGACGAGATCGGTCACGGGAGTCCTCCTGCTGCGTTTGGCGGGGCGTCCGGCCCCTGGGCGCCGGGCCGGCGCGGACGGTTCAGGCGTTCACGGGGCGCGCGCCCGAGACGACGAGGCGGCCCCCGGCGACGACGTCGGTCACCGGGTTGACGCCGTAGTGGTAGACGAGGTGCTCGAGGCTGCGTCCGTCGACGAGGACGACGTCGGCCGCCTTCCCCGGCTCCAGCGACCCGCGCCGGGCCGCTTCGCCGACCGAGGCGGCGGCGTTCAGCGTCATCGCCGTGAGCGTCTCCTCGACCGTCAACCCCATCCCGATCGTCGCGAAGAACGCGACGGCAGGGAGTGACTCGGTGTAGGAGGAGCCGGGATTGCAGTCCGTGCCGAGGGCGATCGCGACACCGGCGGCGACCATCTCCCTCGCCGGGGCGTACCGGTTCATCCGCAGGAAGACCGACGTCCCCGGGAGGAGCGTCGCGACGACGCCCGCCTTCGCCATGGCGTGGATCCCGTCGGGCTGGGCGAAGAGGAGGTGGTCGGCGGACAGGGCACCGACCTCGGCCGCGAGGCGCGCCCCTCCCAGGGGCGTCAGCTCGTCGGCATGGAGCCGCGGGAGGAGGCCGACCGCCTTGCCCGCCTCGAGGATCCGGCGCGACTCCTCGAGGCCGAAGACCCCGTGCTCGCAGAAGACGTCGACGAAGCGCGCCCCGTCGGCCGCGAGGGCGGGGAGGATCTCGTCGCAGCACTCCGCGACGTAGCGCGCCTTCAGCGCCTCCGAGCCGCGCCGTTCGAGCGGCACCTCGTGCCCCGGCAGCGCCGTCGCCACGACGCCGACCGGGTGCCCGTCGGCGGCGGCCTTCAGCGCGGCGAGCTGCTTTCGCTCGGTCGCGAGGTCGAGGCCGTATCCCGTCTTCGCCTCGCAGAAGGTCGTGCCGTGGAGGAGCATCCGGTCGAGGCGCGCGCGCGTGAGGCGCGTCAGCTCCTCGAGCCCGGCGCGCCGCGTCGCGTCGACGGTCGAGACGATCCCGCCACCGGCCGCGGCGATCTCGGCATAGCTCTTCCCCTTCAGCCGTTCGTTGAACTCGTTCTCGCGATAGCCCGCCCACGGGATGTGCGTGTGCGGGTCGACGAACCCCGGGAGCGCCGTCTTTCCGCGCCCGTCGAGGACGACGTCGCCCTGTCGCGGCGCCTCCCCGTGAAGCCGAACGTACTCCTCGTCCGTTCCGACCCAGGCGATCTCCTCGCGTTCCACGACCAGCGCGGCATCCTGGACCCGGCGGATCCTCCCCTGGTCGGCGCCCGTCCGCGCAACGACTCCGAGGGGCGTGGCAAGCTGGGAGAGGTGGCGGACGACGAGGCGGCTCAGACCGCCTCCCCGTCCTTTCGCCTCGGGCGCATGACCGAGACGGAGTGGTCGAGGTCCTCCTCTTCCTTGTCGAAGTTGAGGACCTGCTGGAACATGTCGAGCATCCCCTGGAGCTTGAGGTGGAAGTTCTTCCGCTCCACCCGGAGCTCCCGGATACGCTTCTCCTTTTCGGCCGCCTTCTCGAGGGACTGCTGGACGAGCCTCTCTCCCTGGCGGTTGGCCTCTGCCAGTATCCGGTCGGCCTCGCGCTCGGAGTCGGTGCGGAGCAGCTCGGCGTTGCGCTGCGCCATCATCAGGGTTTCCCGGAGCGAGTTCTCGGACTCGCGGTGACGCGCCACCTCGTCCTTCAGGCGGGCGTTCTCGCGCTCGAGCTCGTCGAGGGTCCGCATCAGCTCCTCGAGGTCGTCGGCGACGACGTCGAGGTACTGCGTCACCTCGTTCCGGTCGAGCCCGCGGAACCGGAGAGGAAACGTCCGTTTACGGATGTCCAGGGGCGAGATGCTGGGTCTCATCACGCTCATTCTAGGCGCTTTCCGGTCTACGACGAACCCGATACGGCCTAGTGAACGCGGCCGCTCCGGTCTTCGACCACGGTGAACCGGCGCCGGCGAAACGGATTCCAGCGGCGGCGGAAGGGGCGGACGCTTCCTCCGCCGCCGCGCCGCGAGGCCCTCGAGAAGAACCACGCGACCGGGAGGCCGCCGAGGAGGAAGACGAGCTGGGCGAGCGAGCGGGACGACTCCAGCTCGCCGAAGACGACGAGGACGAGGGCGAGAAGGGCGAAGCCTTTCCGCGTCATAGGGAGGATCCCGAAGAGGTTCGCGGGCAGGCCCGGGCCGAGGAGCGCCCAGGCGACGATCATCGCCGTCAGGAGACCGGAAAGCCCCGCGCCGGCCATGGCGCCCGCACGCGGGAAGAGAAGCGCCACGCCGCAGCCGAGGACCGCCGAGGCGACGACCGACGACAGGACGAAGAGGCCGAACCGCCGCGAGCCGAAGACGCTCTCGAGCTCCCACCCGAACATCCAGAGGATGAGAAGCCCGAACAGGACGTTGAAGATGCCGATGACCGCCATCGGATAGGTCACGAGGCGCCAGAGCTCGAGGCCCGGCCAGACCAGCTCCGGAAAGACGGCCAGGAGGCGCATCCGGGAGGGGGCGAAGAGGCCGGCGAGATAGCCCGCGGCCGTCAGTGCGAGGAGGGCCCGGGTGACGTTCGGCAGGTGCGACCAGCCGGGCGGACCCGCAAAGACGACGCGCCGTTCGGGCGTGTTCCAGCTCATCGGGGTGAGGGTAGCAGGGTCAGGAGCGGCTGCCGAAAAGGGCCGACCCCACCCGGACGACGGTGGCCCCTTCCTCGATGGCGGCCTCGAAGTCGTCGCTCATCCCCATCGACAGGCCCGTGAGGCCGAGGGTGGCCGCGAGGGTCCTGAGGACCACGAAATGGGGACGGGTGTCGCCCGGGGGCGGAATCGCCATCAGGCCGAGGAGGTCGAGCTCCGGCAGCGTGCGCACCGCCTCGACGAGCGCCGGCGCACCGGCGGGGGAGACGCCGGCCTTCGTCTCCTCGCCCCCCGTGTTCACCTCGACGTAGACCGCCAGGCGGCGCGCCTCGTTCCCCGCGGCCCGGGCGAGGCGGCGGGCGACGTCGGCAGAGTCGACGGCGTGGAGAACGTCGGCGAGCCGGGCCACCTTGTTCGTCTTGTTCGACTGGATCGGGCCGACGAGGTGCTTCACGGCGTCTCGAGGCAGCTGCGGGAACTTCGCCTCGGCTTCCTGGACGCGGTTCTCGCCGAAGTGCCGTACCCCTCCCGCGTAGGCGGCGAGCAGGTCTTCGAGCGGCCTCGTCTTCGTGACCGCCACGAGCGTCACGCAGGACGGGTCCCGCCCCGCGCGACGCGCCGCCGCCTCGATGCGCTCCGTCACCGCCGCGAGGTTCGCGGCGATCTCCCCGGCCCGGCTCAGCCTCTCGCTCCGTCGAGGCGACCCGCCGTCACGGCAGGCCGCTGCCGTCCCAGTAGAGGATTCTCTTGCAGCTCTCGCACTGGAGGATCTCCCGCGATAGGCGGAGATCGGAGAGGAGCTGCGGCCGGAGCCGGACGTTGCACGAGGAGCACGCGGCGGTCTGGTTGGCGACCATCGCCACGCGCGCGACGGCGACGCCCGCGCGCATCTTCGCGATCCGGTCGAAAACCCCCATCAGGCGCTTGTCGATCGTCACGCGGATCTCGGCGGCCGCCTTCTCCGCGACCGCGATCTCGGCGGAGAGCTTCGCCTGCTCGGCGCGCCACTCGGCCATCTGCGCCTCGTAGCCCGCCTCCTCTTCCCCGGAGGTGGCGGCCAGGGCCTCCTCGTCGGCCCGGGCCAGGGAAAGGGTCTCCTCGACCTGGAGGAGCTCGTCCTCCCGCGTCCGGATCTCGCGCTGGGCGTGGTCGACCTCGGTGAGCAGGGCCGTGTACTCGTGCTGCCCCTTCACCGCCTTGCGCTTGGCCTCGGACTTCTTCAGCTGCTCGGCGTAGCCGGCCACCTGCTCGTCGAGCTCGTTCTTGCGATGTTCGGCCTGCTCGCGTCGCGACGAGACTTCCTGCCGCTTCCGCCGGAAGTCCTGCCAGGCCGCCTCGACGTGGACGAGGTGCTCGGGCGTCCTGTTTCGCCTCTCGGCCTTGGTGTGGGCTTCGAGGAGGAGCTCCTGGAGGCGGAAGAGGCGCTCGAGCGCGCCGGACGGCGATTTTTCGGTCAAAGAACGATCCCCCAGAAAAGTGAACGGGCGCCCACCGGCGCCCGTTCCGTCATTCGGATAGACCCCCGGCGAATCAAAGCGCCGGAGGACGGTTCAAAGTCTCGTGGCACGCCCGTTTGAATCTCCCGAACCGGTGGGTCCGCTCGGATTCGAACCGAGGACCCGCCGGTTATGAGCCGGTGGCTCTAACCGCTGAGCTACGGACCCACTTGCCTTCGCAGGATATCACGCACGGCGGGAGCGCCTCGCAGAGCCCCGCCCCCGGCGGTCCGGGTCCCCCATTCATTCCACGCGAGCGGAGCGAGCAGCCTTGCCGCGCGGAGGGGTGACTCGCCGGGGCCCCACCCGGGTCCCCCGGCGGTCCGGGTCCCCATTCATTCCGTGCGAGCGAAGCGAGCTGCCTCTCCGCGCGGAGGGGGTACGGGGGGGACCCGGCGGTCCGGGTCCCCCCTGTCCATTAGACGTTGACGTCGATGAACGGCCGCAGCTTCTTGGCCCGCGACGGGTGGCGGAGCTTGCGGAGCGCCTTCGACTCGATCTGCCGGATCCGCTCGCGCGTGACGTTGAAGCTCTTGCCGACCTCTTCGAGCGTGTGCTCGGCCCCGTCTCCCACGCCGAAACGCATCCGGAGGACCTGCTCCTCGCGCGGCGTCAGCGTCTTGAGCGTCCGGCGCGTCTGGTCGCGGAGGTTCGCCACGATGACCGCGTCGATCGGGGAGACGACGTTGCGGTCCTCGATGAAGTCGCCGAGGTGGCTGTCTTCCTCTTCCCCGATCGGGGTCTCGAGGGAGATCGGCTCCTGGGCGATCTTCATGATCTTGCGGACCTTCGACGCCGGCATGTCCATCCGCTTGGCGATCTCCTCGGCGGTCGGCTCGCGTCCGAGCTCCTGGACGAGAGAACGCTGGGTCCGCGTGAGCTTGTTGATCGTCTCGATCATGTGGACCGGGATCCGGATCGTCCGGGCCTGGTCCGCGATGGCGCGCGTGATCGCCTGGCGGATCCACCAGGTGGCGTAGGTCGAGAACTTGTAGCCGCGGCGGTACTCGAACTTCTCGACCGCCTTCATCAGCCCGATGTTCCCCTCCTGGATGAGGTCGAGGAACTGGAGGCCGCGGTTCGTGTACTTCTTGGCGATGGAGACAACGAGGCGCAGGTTCGCGACGATGAGCTCCTGCTTGGCCCGGTCGGCCTCCTCCTCCCCGTCCCGGATCTGGCGCAGCGTCTTGCGGATCTCGTCGTGCGCGACGCCGTACTTCTCCTCGTGCTCCTTGAGCAGCACGCGGTACTTGGCGACGCGGCGCTTGTAGAAGTCGATCCGGACCTCGTTCTTCTCCTTCTTGAGGTTGGCGAGGTCCTGCCGGATCTGGGCTTCCGGCATGGCGAACTGCCGGTCGATGTCCTTGAGGATGTTGATCATCCTCTGCAACGTGGCCGGGGTGAAGTCGATGGCGTGGATGAGCCGCGCGATCTCGGAGATCCGCCGGTCGACCGTCGGGTCGACGGCGGGCTGCGGTTTGGCCGCCGCCTTCTTCGCCGAGGCCTTCGCGGGCTTCTTGGCCGCCTTGGCCGCCCTCTTCTTCTCCTGGAGCTTGCGAAGCTCGCCGTCCAGCTTGGCGATCTTCTTGAAGTGGGAGAGAACCTCCTCGATCCGCTTGGCCGTCCGGGGGTCGACCTCTTCGGAGTCCTCGAGGGCTGCCGCGGCGAACTCGAGGAACCCGCGCGCGACGTTCTTGTCCTTCTTGGCGGCCTCGACGATCCGGAGGATTTCCTCGAGGACGATCCGGTTCGTGGAGAGGGCCTGGTAGATCCGGGCCTCTCCCCTCTCGATCCTCCGGGCGATCTCGACCTCGCCCTCGCGGTCGAGGAGCTTCACGGTTCCCATCTCGCGCAGGTACATCCGGACCGGGTCGTTCGTCTTCTCGACGGCCGTCAGGTCGGGAAGGGCCGTCCCGGAGGCGGCGGCCCCGTCCTTCTTGGGCGTCGCCTTCTCGGGAACGTCGACGATCTCGATCCCGAAGTCTCCCAGCCGGATGTAGACGTCGTCCAGCTCGTCGGGAGTGTTGGAGACGTCTTCGGGCAGGGCCTGGAAGATCTCGTCGTAGAGCAGGTATCCCCGCTCTTTTCCCAGGGCGATCAGCCCGCGCAACTCCGGATGCTTTTCTTCGACCGTCACGTTTTCCCCTGTCAGCCCGGACCTTCGTCCGGGCGGCGTAGCTCCTGCTTCATACGACGCACCTCCTCGGAAAGCTTCTGCTTCTCCGAAAGAAGGGCAGTCCGCCCGTCCCGGTCATCCCGGGCCTCGGCGGCGGCAATCATGGGTTGCAATTCGACCCCGCGCTCCTCGAGTCGTCTTATCTTGAGCTGGAGGAGTGGCTTGCGTAGCTTCTCCAGGTAAGGGGCAGCGGGTTTCTGATCCAGTTGAGGCGGGTCCGACAGGAGGAGCCGGGCCGCCAGCACCCCCGCGCCGCCCCCAAGATGGGATTGAAGTTCGGAAAAATCAAGGGTATCCGCTTTCGAGCCCAATGACTTGAGGTACGAGACCAGCTCCCGGGCGTCGGGGTGGGAGAGGAGGTCGGGCGGCAGCTTCGCCGCAATCTCGACCCCCGCCGGCCAGGTGGCCAGAAGGTAGCCGAGGACCCGTTCCTCGGCTTCCGGCACGGATCGGACGGCCGCGGGCCGGTCCGTCCCGTCCCCCTCGGGCCTGCGGATCGGCCGGCGCCGGCTTCCGTCGTGCAGGAGCTCCAGCGGAACCCCGCTGACCCGGGAGAACGCCGCGAGGAGCTCGTGCCTGTAAACCCGATCGGGCGCGACGGACAGGATCCCCTTCGCCTCGTTGATTCTCGCCGCCCGCTCCGCCGCGTCGCCCGAAGCCGGCGGTACGGCCGCGGCGAGGACGTCGAGGAGGGGGCGCGCCTTCTCGACGGTTTCCTTCAGGGCCCCTGGGCCGTGCTCGCGGAGGAAGGAATCGGGGTCGTGTCCCCCGGGGAAGGAGACGTGAAAGACCTTCACGCCCCGCTCGACGAGGAGCGGGAAGGCCTTCCAGGCCGCCGCCAGCCCCGGCGGATCGCCGTCGTAGGCGACGACGACGGTCGGGACCTGGCGGGCGAGGAGATCGGCCTGCGTCGCGGTCAGCGCCGTTCCCATGGAGGCGACGGCCCACGGCACGCCCGCCCTCTCGAAGGCGATCCGGTCGAAGTACCCCTCGCAGAGGACCAGCTTCTCGCTCTTCCTGGCCCCCTCGCGGGCGCGGTCGAGGCCGTAGAGGACTTTCCCCTTCGTGAACCGGGCGGTCTCGGGGCTGTTGATGTACTTGGCCGGGTCGTCGCCGAGGGCCCGGCCCCCGAACGCGAGGACCTCGCCCCGCGCGTCGCGGATCTCGAGGATCAGGCGGTTGCGGAAGCGGTCGTAGACGCGCCCGGTGTCCTGGTTCTTCTGGAGGAGGCCGGCCTCGACGAGGACCTCCTCGGTGAAGGTGCCCGAAAGGGCGCGCAGGAGGCCGTCCCACGCGTCGGGGGCCGCCCCGAATCCGAGGGGCTCCCACTCCTCGCGGGGAACGCCACGTCCCTCGAGGACGGCCTTCGCCGCGGCGTTGCGCGGCAGCTCCTCACGGAAGAACCTCGCCGCGGCCAGGAGCGCCTCGGCGGCGCGCGTCTCCTTCGCCCGGTCGGCGCGGGAGCCGGAGCGGCGCGTCGGGAGCGGGATTCCCGCGCGGCGCGCGAGGTAGGCGACCGCCTCCGGGAACTCGAGCTTCTCGGTCTCGCGGACGAACGTGATCGCGTCGCCCTTGGCCCCGCAACCGAAGCAGTAGTAGAAGCCCCTGTCGGGGTGGACGTGGAAGGAGGGGGTCTTCTCGCCGTGGAACGGGCAGAGCCCCTTCCAGGAATTGCCCGCCTTCTTCAGGCCCGTGACGGCGCCGACGAGCGCGACGAGGTCGGTCGCCGCGAGGACGTCGTGCTTCAGGTCGTCGGTGATCTCGTAGGAAGCGTCCAACGGGCCCTTCAGCCTCGAAACGCCATCGGCCGCGCGTTCATTCCGCTAGTCCGCAAGATCAGCGATGGTGACGGCATCGCCACCTTCCTGCGCGTCGCCGGTTCGGTGGCTTGCGACGCCCGGGTGCTCGGCGAGGAACTCCCGGACGGCGGCGGCGAGGCGGCCGGACCCGAAGCCGTGGACGATTCGCAGGCTCCCCTTTCCGGAGAGGAGGGAGTCGTTGATCGCCCGCTCGACCTCGGGGAGGGCCGCGTCGACCCGCAGGCCGACGAGGACGATTTCTCCGCGCGGCGCCATGTCCTTCGCGGATGGGGTGCTCTTCGCTGCGGACGGCACGGCGTCCTTCACCCGGGGAGACGGGGCCCACTTCGACACGGACGTCGCCGCCGCGGCGCCGGTCACGGGGCGCAGGTCCGCCGCGGCGACCTTCATCCGCTTGCCGCCGACCTCGACCTCTGCCTGCCCCTTCGCCTCGTCGAGGACGAGGAGCTTTCCGGTCGTCCCGAACGGGATGACCTTGACCCGCTCGCCGACGACGACGGGCCCTGCGGGCTCGGGCGGCGCCGCCATCTCGAAGAGCGCCTCGGCGTCCTTGCGCGCCTCGCCGACGACCGTCATCAGCGCGCCGCGGGAGACGGCGCGCCCGGCGCGCGCCTCCTCGCGGATCCGGTCCAGCTCGCGGCGGGTCCGCTCGCGCAGCGCCACGAGGGCGCGGTCGATCTCCGTCTTCGCCCGCTCGCGGAGGCGCTGCTTCTCGACGGCGAGCGCGGCCGCCTCCCGCTCGAGCGCGTCGCGCGAGGAGGCCAGGGCGGCGGATTCGGCCCGGAGCCTCTCCGACTCCTCCCGCGCCTTGCGCGTCTCCGTCTCGAGCCGCTCGAGGGCCGCGTCGGCCGCGACCCAGCCCGAGCCGAGCCTGGCGCGGGCCGCGTCGAGGACGCGGCGCGGGATGCCGGAGCGCTCGGCTACCGCGAGGGCACGAGAGCGCCCGGTGGCGCCGGGGCGAACGCGGAACGTCGGGCGCCCGACGCTCTCGTCGAACTCCATCGCGGCCGAGAGGACGTCGGCGCGGCCGTGCGCCCACTCCTTCACCGATGCCAGGTGCGTCGTGGCGATGGTGAGCCCTCCGCGGCGCAGGTCCTCTTCCAGGACCGACGTGGCGATGGCGCCTCCCTCGTCGGGGTCGGTGCCGCTCCCGAGCTCGTCGAGAAGGACGAGGCTCCTCGGCGTCGCCGCGGCGAACGCCGCGGCGGTGCGGGTCATCGCGCCGGCGAAGGAGGAGAGGTCGCCGAGGAGGTCCTGCGCGTCCCCCGCGACGACGAGGAGGCGGTCGAAGACGGGGAGCGACGTTCCCGGATCGGCGGGGACGGCGAAGCCCGACTGCGCGAGGAGCGCGAAGAGGCCGACGGTCTTCATCGCGACCGTCTTGCCGCCGGCGTTCGGTCCCGAGAGGAGGACGAGCCGCTGCGTTTCGTCGAGCTCGAGGTCGAGCGGCACGGCGTCGGAACCGCGCTCCTCGGCCCGCTCGCCGAAGACCTCCTCGCGCAGCGGCGCGAGGCGCCGGTCGAGGAGCGGGTGGCGGGCCTTCTTCAGGACGAGGGGGCCGCTCGTATCGGGGAAGACGCCCGCCGAGCGGCGCGCCAGCTCGGCGCGCGCCTGGTAGCCGTCGAGCTCGGTGAGGATCTCCACGGCGGCGTGAAGCTCGGTCTTTCTCGCCGAGAAGCGCGCGGTGAGCGCGACGAGAATCCGGTGGATCTCTTCGCGCTCCTCCTCGAAGGCCTCGGAGAGTGCGTTGTTCGCCTCGACGACGGCGAGCGGCTCGACGAAGAGGGTCTGTCCGGAGCCCGACTTCTCGTGGACGATCCCGGCGACGCTCTCGCGCCGGTCGGAGCGGACCGGGAGGCAGTAGCGGCCCCCCTTCTCCGTGACGTACTCGTCGGCGAGAACGTCGGGGCGCGCGCGGACGAGCTCCTCGAGCCGCCTCACGACCTCGCGGCGCAGGCGGACGATCGAGGCCCGGATGGACGAGAGCCGGACGGAGGCGGTGTCGCGGATCCGGCCGTCGGGCTCGAACACGAGGTCGCGCTCGCCGAGGAGGCTCTCGAGGTCGCCGAGCGGCCCGAGGAGGGCGGCCAGGTCGGGAAGGTCGAGCCCTTCGACGGGGACGGCGTGCCGCGCCTCCTCGGAGCGCTCGACGAGACCGAAGAGGTCGATCAGCTCGTCCGGAGGAAGGGCCTGGCCCGCGGCGCCGAGCCGGAGCACGAGCGGCGCGGCCTCGTCGAGGCTGAAGATGCGGACGGGGGGCTGAAGCCCCGTGCGCGCCACGAGGTCGCGCGTCACGCCGGCGCGGCGGCGGACCTCTTCCGGATTCCCGGACGGCGCGGCAGCCAGGAGCCGCTCGCGGCCCCGCTCCGAAGAACAGAAACGCCCGGCGAGCCGAAGCACGCCGGGCCAGTCGACTTCCGTGTGAATCATCGAAAGGACACCCCGGGATCAGACCCCCGTACGGCGCTCCTCGGCCAGCTTCCGCAGCATTTTCTTGCGTGCGGCGATTGCCTTCCGTTTCCGCTTGGTGGACGGCTTCTCGTAGTGCTGGCGCTTCTTGAGCTCCGACAGGATCCCCGACTTCTCACACTTGCGCTTGAAGCGGCGCAGCGCGTTCTCGAAGGACTCGTCCTCCTTGACGTGGATCAACGGCACCTGAGAATCACCCCTTTCGGGCCCGGAGTGGACCGGCCGGGAGGGCCGGACCGAGGCGGACCTGTGAGTTTACGGACCATGTCCCCCCGCGTCAACTCCAGGCGGAGAAACGGTCCATCGGACCTGCAGGGGCGCCTATAATGTCCCCTCGCGACCCCGAAGGCTTCCAGGAGAGGCGTGTCATGCCTGTCGACCCCGTCGCCAATCGCCGGTTCATCGAATCCCTCTCGACCCTGCTCGAGGATCACCTCGCAAGCTGGAAGTCCCAGCTGGCCGACACCCGAAACGAGATCAACGAGCTGATCTCGAAGGCGTCGGAGAGCATCCCCGCACAGGCGAAGCACCTCTTCCCGGAAGACCTCGTCGCGGCCCTCCTCGAGGACGCCGTCCCGCCGGCGCCCCCGGCGGAACGCATCGTCGAGAGGGTCGTCGAGAAGGTCATCGAGACGGTGACCGTCACGGTTCCCGGCCCGGCCGCGGCGCCCGACTGGGGGCTCGTGAAGGGTTCGATCTCCTCGATCGAGGGGGCGCGGACCCAGGTCGACGTCCTCACGCGGTTCCTGACCGAGGCCCAGATCCACTCCTCCCGCGCGGCGCTCCTCGTCCTCAGGAACGAGAAGCTGAGCGGCTGGAAGGCGCTCGGGTTCGACGCGTCCGGTGGCCGCGACGACGCCGTCAAGTCGCTCGACTTCGGGGTGGGCGACGACCCGTTCGTGGAAGCCTGCCTGAAAGCCGAAAAGCCGATCCTCGCGGTGCCGCCGCCCGAAGGGACGCCGCTGCGCAACGGCCTCGGCGGGCATCCCCCGGCCCGGACCCTCCTCGTCCCGATGGTGATTCGCGACCGGATCGCCGGCGTCCTGTGCGCCGACGAGCTGCCGGGCGAGGAAGGGCGCCTGAACGCGGCCGCGCTCGAGGTCCTCACGTTCGTCACCGGCCTCTCGGTCGACCTGCTGGCGGCCCGCAAGAAGATCCCTTCCCCGGCGCTGACGCCGCGCGGGGAGGAGATCGCCGTCTTCCGGACCCCCGAGCCCGAATCTGCGCCGGCCGAGTTCGCCCTCGACGACAAGCCCTTTGGGGCGCCCTCGGCTCCGCCCATGCCCCCCGTCCCGCCCCTGCCCACACCCGTCATCGCGGTCGCCCCGATCGCTCCGCTTCCAGACCGCCCGCCCCTCTCCGCGTCCCTCCAGACCCCGCCCGAGCCGGTCGGCCGTTCGCTGTTCGAGCAAACCGACCCGAGCGGCGCGAGGAGAACCCGGCGGATCACCGACGCCGGAGAGGCGCTGCGCGCCCTCGAGGAATCGGCCACCGCGAAGAAGAAGGAGCCGTCGGGCCTTTCCGGGATCGACCTGCTCACGGCCTCCGGCGCCCGCAGCGCGGCGGCCCTCGGCCTCCATGCGACTCCGCGTCCGGCCACCGCGCCACCGACGCCCGCACACGTTTCCCGAACTCTTCCGACGCCCCCTCCGGAGCCGTCGCCCGAGCCGCCCCCGAACCGCGGCGACCTGACGATGGCCTTCGACCAGATCAAGACCGTCGTTCCGGTCCCGCCGCCGGCGCCTTCTCCGGTCGTGGCCCCGGCAGCCCCGGTGGCGCCGCCCGCGCCCGCCTCCGTTCTCGACGGGGCGGCGTCCCCCTCCGCGCCTGTCGCGCCCCCGCCCGGTTTCGTTCCGCGGGCCCGCGCGTTGCGGGGTACCGACGACCCGCAGCGGGCCGTCGACGACGCGCGCCGCATCGCCCGCCTCCTCGTCTCCGAGATCAAGCTCTACAACGAGCGCAAGGTGGCCGAGGGGCGCGCAGCAGGCGACCTCTACGCCCGGCTGAAAGACGACATCGAACGGAGCCGGCAGGTCTACGCCGAGAGGACCCCGGAGCACGTCCGCGCCACGGCGGACTTCTTCCACGAGGAGCTGGTCCGGATCCTCGCCGAGGGCAAGCCGGAAGCGCTCGGCCCGGTCCCCTCCTGACGCCCTTTCGGCTCGCCCCGCTCCTGCTCGCTGCGGCCCTCCTGGCCGTCGCTGCGAGGGGGGCTGCGCCGACCCGGGAAGAGGCCCTCGCGGCGGCCCGGCGGGGTGCGCGGGAGGGTCTGGCCGACCCCTTCGCCCCATTCGCAGGCGAGGGTCTTTTCACCCTCCGCGCTTCCCTCGCCCGGGAGGTCGTCGCCGCGGGGGAGTCGAATGCTCCGCCGCCTCCCGCAGGCCTCGACGCCGCCCCTCTCGGCCTCCCAGACCTGGGTCTCTGGCTCGGGCTCGACGTGGAGGCGCGGCGCACGCGGCCCGGCACCGCGGCCGTCGGGCTCGTCACCCGTCTCCTGGCTTTCGCGCGGGACGCACGCACCGAGACCTTCGCCCGCGCCGCCCTCCTCTCCGCCTCCCGCCTCGCCCGGACGCCCGCCGAGAAACAGGCTGTCCGCGCCGCCTGGGACGTCTGGACAGAGCGTTCTCCCGGAACCGAGCGCGCGCGGATAGCCTCGGCGCTCGGCCGGTGCCGCTCTGCCGCGACGCGCGTGGAGGCGACGGCGCGGATGGCGGCTCTCGTCCGCGAGCTTCCGGGCGCCGCCGAGTCGGCCCCCGACCTCTTCGAGCCGGCGGATCGCGCGCTCCTTTGGGAGACCGTCACGCGCGGTGGGCCCGAGCTGAGGCTCCTCCGGGCCGGCGCCCTGGCGACCCGCCTTCCTTCCGCGGCCGCGGATCTCGCGGCCCCGCTCGCCAGCACCCCGGGCTTCCGCCTCGACGCCGCGGCGCTGCTCCTGGCCGGGGGACGCGCGAAGGCGGCGCGAGACGCGCTCGTGAAGCCGCCCGCGGTCTCCGGCCGCAGCGACGCCGAGCGGCTTCGGATCGAAGCGATTCTCCTGGCGGCCGAGCTGCGGCTCCTCGGCGAGCCGTCGCCACGGCCCTCCTCTCGGCACGCGAAGGGCCGAAAGGCGCCGCCGCGCCCGCCTGCCGCGCCCGGGACCCCGCGCGCCGGACCTGGGGCGGAAACCGTCGCGGCCTTTCGCGCTCTCGTGGCTCGGGCCGACATCCTTCTCGCCCGTTCGCTGGACCTTCAGGACCGTCGCCGGGTCCTGACGGAGACCATTCGCGCCGCCGCCCGTTTCGGCATTGACGACGAGGCTCTCCGCGCCCTGCCGGCTCTCCTCGCCATCGACCCGGCAACGACCCTCGGGGCCGAAGATCTCTTCCGCTCAGCCTTCCTTCCCACCCTCTCACGCTCCCCGGAGGCGTTCCGGTCTTCCGCCGCCGCGTTCCAGCAGCAGGCCGCCCTCTACAGCGACATCGCGGTCCGGCGGCGGGCGACCTACTGGGCGGCCCGCTCCCTCGAGGCGGTCGGACGGGGAGTCCCGGCGCGATCCCTCTACGCATCCCTCGTCACGACCGCCGTGCCCGACCTGTACGCCCGCTGGGCCGGAGCGCGCCTCGGCGTTCCCGTCTCCGCCGCACTCCTCGTCGAGACCTCGCGGCCGGCCTCCCTCCACCCCCTCCGCCCCGACGCTCCGTCGCTGCCGTCGCGGGAGCTCCTCGCCCTGGGTCTTGCCTCCCTGGCCGAAGACGCGGCCGAGGGGGAGGGCTCGTCCGACCCGTTTTTCCTCGCCGCCTGCGCGGCCGAGCGGGACGAGTTCCGCCGGGCGACGGCGCTCCTGAAGTCCCGCTGGCCGGAGCTCGGGACGCCCGACGAAGGAGCCGTCCCCCTCGCGGTCCGCCGTGCCTACTACCCGTTCCGGCAGGAGGCGCTCATCGTCCGGGAGGCCGCCGTGAACGGCCTGCCTCCCGCGCTCGTCTACGGCGTCATCCGCCAGGAGAGCCTCTTCCAGACCGCGGCCCGCTCCGGCGCCGGCGCCACCGGCCTGATGCAGGTGATGCCGGGCACGGGGCGCTACCTCGTTCGCCAGGAGAACGGGCGCGGCCGGCCCGACCTGAAGGACCCGGAGGTGAACGTGAGGCTCGGGGCGCGCTACCTCGCGATGATGCTGCGCGAGTTCGACGGCGACCGGATCGCCGCGCTCGCCGGCTACAACGCCGGACCCGGGAGGCCAAAGCGCTGGCGCAGGCAGGCCCCCGGCCTCGCCGCCGACGAGTTCCTCGAAGCGATGCCGCTCTTCGAGCCCCGCGACTACGTGAAACGGGTCCTTTTCTTCGAGGCGGCGTACGCCGTCCTCCACGGCGTCCCCGTGGACGCACTCCCCCTTCCGGGGGGAGCGGTCAGCGCGCGGCCCTGATCGTCGCGAAGGCCGCGAGCGCCGTCGCCCGCGCCTCCGCGTGATCGACGACCGGGGCGGGGTAATCCGCCGGCGGCGTCGAAGCCCGCCACGGCGCGTGGAGGTTCTTTCCCGCGCTCTTCCACGCCGCGATCTGGGGGACCCAGCGCTTCACGTAAGCCCCGTCGGGGTCGAACCGCTCTCCCTGCAGGACGGGATTGAAGATCCGGAAGAACGGCTGCGCGTCGGTGCCGCAGCCGGCGGACCACTGCCAGCCGCCGTTATTGGACGCGGGGTCGCCGTCGGCGAGGCGCGCGCGGAAGAGCGCCTCGCCGCGCCGCCAGTCGACGAGGAGGTGCTTCGTCAGGAACGACGCCACGACCATCCGGACGCGGTTGTGCATCCACCCCTCGTGCGCGAGCTGCCTCATTCCCGCGTCGACGATCGGGTAGCCGGTCCGTCCGTCGCGCCACGCGGCGAAGCGCTCTTCAGCCTCGTCGCCCGAGACCCACGGGAAGCGCTCGAAGTCGGTCCGGAAGCTCTCCTTCAGGACGCGGGGGAATGCCGCGAGGATCGACGCGTAGAACTCGCGCCACGCCAGCTCGCCGACGAAGACGTCGATCGACCTGCGGCCGGCCGCGTCGGCCCCCTTCCACCCCGCCCGCGCCTCGGCGAGGAGGCGGCGGATGCCGACCGTCCCGAAGCGCAGGTGCGGCGAGAGACGGGACGTGCCCTCGACGCCGGGGAGGTCCCGCGCCCCGGCGTAACGGGACAGGGCGCTCGCGCGGAACGCGTCCCAGAGCCTCCTCCCCTCGCGGGAGCCGCCGGCCGGGTTCGCGGGCGCGCCCCCGGCGCGAAAGCCGCGGGGTCGCGACATCGGGATCGACGGGAAGCGGGAATCGAGAACGGCGGGTGGCGTGCCGACCCGCGACGGCGCGGGAACGGGAGACGCCTTGTCCGCCTCGCGCCAGCGGCGCGAGAACGGCGTGTAGACGGTGAACGGCTTCCCCGCCTCGGTCCGCAGAGATCCGGGCGGGACGAGGTGCAGGTCGGGGAGAAGACCCAGCTTCGTCCCCTGCGCGGAGAGGGCCTTTCGGGCCTCGTTCGCGAGCTCGATCCCGTGCGGCTCGTGGTCGAGGTGCGAGTAGACGGCGTCGGCGCCCGTCTCGCGGGCGAGGGCGGCGAGAGCCTCGCCCGTGGGCCCCTTCCGGAAGAGAAGCCTGGAACCCTTCGCCGCGAGGTCCGACTCCAGCTCGCACAGGCTCTGGGCGAGGAACCTGAGCCGGGGAGGGGAGAAGTCCTCGGTCAGGTAGTGGTCGTCGAGAACGAAGACCGGGACGAGCCCGTCGTGCGCCCGAAGGGCGGCGTCGAGCGCGAGGTTGTCGTCGAGGCGCAGGTTCCTCCGGAACCAGACGATCGCGGGGGCCATCCGCCCCCTTTAAGCGGGAGTCGCCCCGCGGGACTTCCCCTCGCGCGCCTGACATTCGGCGCAGACCCCGCGGATCTGGTGCGAGTGCGTCGTCGCCGCGAAGCCGTACTTCCGGCAGACGACCCCCTGCAGCTCCTCGATGCGGGGGTCGACGAACTCGATGACGCCGCCGCAGGAGGTGCAGACGAGGTGGTCGTGGTGCTCGCCGACGAGGAGCCTCTCGTAGCGGTACTTCTCGTCGTTCAGGCGAACGCGCGAGACGAGGCCGCAGTCGTAGAGGAGATCGAGGGTCCGGTAGACCGTCGCCCGGCTGACCTTCTTTCCCTTCCCCCGAAGCCGCACGACGAGGTCGTCGGCGTCGAAGTGGTGGTGCGTGGCGAAGATCTCCTCGAAGAGGGCGGTCCTCTCGCGGGTTGTCTTGAGCCCGCGTCGCCTCAGGAAATCGGCGAAAAGTCGGCGTTCCTCGACGGCTTCCGTCATGACGGAGACGATATCGCAACCGGCAGCGATCCGGGAGGTCCCCGCACGGACCGGCGCGTTCGCCGCTCCGGCGCCCGCGAGATAGCCTCTGCCACCCAGGCGGAGGAACCGATGAAGTCGTACCGGAAAGAGCTCACCTTTCACCTCCCGAAGCGGATCGGGTTCGTGAACGTGACCCCCGAGGTCGAGGCTGCCGTCCGCGAGAGCGGCGTCGCAGAGGGTTTCTGCCTCGTCAACCCGATGCACATCACCGCCTCGGTCTTCGTCAACGACGACGAGCGGGGGCTGCTCGCCGACTTCGAACGCTTCTTCGAGGCGCTCGTGCCGCACGAGCCCGTCCGTTCGTGGCGGCACAACGACACCGGCGAGGAGAACGCCGACGCGCACGTGAAGAGGCAGCTCATGGGACGCGAGGCCGTCCTCGCGATCACCGGGGGACGGCTCGACCTCGGGCCCTGGGAGCAGGTCTTCTACGGCGAGTGGGACGGGCGGCGGCCCAAGAGGGTCCTCATCAAGATCATCGGGGAGTGAGCGGCAAGGCGGCGGCGGCGTCCGGCGTCCAACCTTCCGCCGTCAGCCCCAGCGCGATGAGCGACTCCGCGAGCCTCCGCGCAGAGGTCTCGTCCATCCCCGGCGTCTCGAGGTAGCGCGCCGTGACGCTCTCCTCGCGCACCGCGTCCCGAAGAGGGACGCCGGCGGCGCGCTTGGCCCCGGCGACCCTCCGGCAGAGCTCGAGACGCCGGACGACGAGGCGGCCGATCTCCCGGTCGACCGAGTCGATCGCCGTTCGCACCCTCTCGATGGACGGCGTCGCCCCCGGCAGGAGGCCGAAGTCGTCGCAGAGCCGCTCGAGCTCCTCCGGCAGGAGCGCCTGGGGGCCGTCGCACCACGCCGACTCGGGCGCGTCGTGGACCTCGATGATCAGTCCGTCGACGCCCGCGCCCCAGGCGGCGCGGGCGAGGCCCGGCACGAGCTCCTTCCGTCCGGACGCGTGGGACGGGTCGGCCAGCAGCGGCAGGTGCGTCAGGTGGCGGGCCGCGAGGAGCCCCCCGAGGTCGAGGGTTCCGCGCGTCGAGCTCTCGAAGGTCCGGATTCCCCGCTCGCACAGCATCACGCCCTTGCACCCCGCGTCGAGGAGGTACTCGGCGGACGAGAGCCACTCGGCGACGGTCGTCCCGAATCCGCGCTTGAGCAGGACCGGGCATCCCGCACCGCCGGCTTCCTTCAGGAGGTCGTAGTTCTGGCAGTTGCGCGCCCCGATCTGGAGGACGTCCGCCAGCTCGGCGACCGGTCCGACCTGTGCGGGGGCCATCACCTCCGTGACGACGGGAAGCCCGACGCTCTCGCCCGCCGCCTTCAGCCAGTGCAGCGCCTGCAGGCCGTGGCCCTGGAACGCGTACGGGGAGGTCCGCGGCTTGAAGACGCCCCCCCTCAGGGCCGTCGCCCCCGCCCGCGCCACGGCCCGCGCGAGCCGGAGCACCTGCTCTTCCGACTCCACGGCGCACGGCCCGGCGATCACCGCGCGGGCTCCGCCGCCGACGCGAAACCCGCCGACGGAGACGACCGTCGGCGGGAGAAGGTCGGTCGCGCGCGGGAGGCCCTCGACCCGCGGCCGGCGCGCGACCCCGGGCGAGGGGCCGAGCCAGACCGCACCCCGGGCCTTCGACTCGCCGAGGGCGGCGGCAACCGCCGGGAGGAAGGACTCCGGGACGACCGCGAAGCCGGCCCCCGGGCCGGAGGAGACGACCTCGAGCCCCGCCTGCCGCAGGTGCGCCGCGAGACGCTCCGTCGTCACGCGAAGGACGCGCAGGGGGGCCGTCTCCCCACCGGACGCCTCCTCCTTCGCCACTCGCCAGAAGACCGTGCCGTTGGGCCTCACGTCCGAAACGTCCTCGAGGAGCGGGACGAGTCCCGCTGCGAGCGCCGCCTCCTCGGAGCAGACGGCGGCACGCGGCCCGCCCAGGCGTGCGACGCGCACGGCCGCGTCGGCGGTGTCGTCCTCCTCCACCGCGCGTGCTCCCAGGCGCGCCAGGAGCGCGGTGCACTGACGGAGGACCGGAGGCTGCGAGTGGACCTCGACGACCGCCTCGAGGTCGAGGCCGCGAGGCACGGCCAGGACGAGGCGCATCGGGATCTCCACCTCTCCCAGGACGACGAGGCGGGCCCCGGCGTCGACGGTCTGGCCGAGCGGGGCGAGGGCCTCGACGACCGGGCCGATGACCCGGTCGATCGCGGGGAGGAGAGCCTCGTCGACCTCTCCCGAGACGAGGGCCGAAAGGAGGGCCGGAAACGTCGGCAGCGCCACCGGGCGGCCGCTCGTCGCCGCCGCCCGGGCCCCGAACGAGCCCTCCCTGCCCTGGTAGCCGGCGCGGAGGACGCGCCGTTCGCATCGTTCCCCGGGTTCGTTCGTCTCGTTCCGGTTCGTCATCGGGTCCTCCTCGCTGTCTCGTCGAAAACAGAAAAGCCCCCCTCCACCGTCTCGGGGAGGGGGGCTTCCGGATGGTCCGGTTCGTCCGCCGTGAGCTACACGCCCACCCCTCCGCCGGTCGGCGTATAGACGCCGCCGAAAGCCGTAAACGAGGGGAAGCACGAGGGCACGGTCATGACGGAGGGAACGATAACCCGGCTGTCAAGGCCGGTCAGCGCTTCCCGTCGTCGATGAGCACCCACGAGAGGAGGACCGAGACGACCGACACGACGAGGGCGCCGAGGAACGCCGTCCAGAAATCGGCGACGCGGAAGTCGATGCCGAAGAGCTGCCCGAGTCGCGCGGTCATCAGGAGCATGACGGCGTTCAGGACGAGCGTGAAGAGGCCGAGCGTCAGGACGAGGAGCGGGCAGGAGAGGAGCTTGAGGAACGGCCTCACGAGCGCGTTCAGCACACCGAAGACGAGTGCCGTGAGGAGCAGCGACGTGACGCTTCCGGCGTGGATCCCGGGAACGATGTAGGCCGCGGCCCCGAGGGCGACGGCGTTGATGAGGATGCGCAGGACCAGCTTCATCGGCGCGGTCTCCTTACAAGCCGGGAACGATACCTCGCGCCGTGCCGCGACGCCGCGTTGACTCGCCGCGCCCCGCTGCGGCACGCTCCCGGGCGAGGTGACGCTCATGGACCGCAGATACCGCCAGCGCGGCTACCAGGACAAAGGCCCTTCCGAGCCCCGCGGTCCCCAGGGTCCTTTCGACGATCGCCCGGCGCGCCTCGAGGGGGCTCCGCGCGGCAGGAGCGCGGGCCGCCCGAGCGTGGAGGTCTTCCGCTGCCGCGGCTGCGGCGAGAAGAACGACGCCGCGGTCGGCCTCGCGGCCGTCTGTGCGAAGTGCGGCACCCCGCTCCACGCCTGCGCGCAGTGCCGGCATTTCGACGGCGGAGCCCAGTTCCAGTGCCGGCAGCCGATCCCGGCTCCGATCTCCGCGAAGTCGCGCGCGAACGAGTGCACGTTCTACGAGCCCGCCGTCACGCTCGACCTGACGGGCCGGAAGGCGACCGACACGCCGGACCAGGCCCGCTCCGCCTTCGACCAGCTGTTCGGCAAGAAGTAGGCGCGCCGCAGGCGCAGCCGCGCGCACGTCGATCCCGGAGAGCGCCGCGGCCGCAGGCCGCCTCCTCACCGCCGCGGAGGGGTGGCGCGCCCAGCGCGCCAGGGGGACCCGGGCGGACCCGGGTCCCCCTATCCATTCATTTTCAGCTGCAGCCGCTCGTCTCGCCGCAGTTCAGGCACTTGTAGCAGGCCCCGTTGCGCACCATGAGGTGCCCGCACTGGTGACAGCTCGGGGCGTCGGCGCTGTTCTCGAAGGTCTGCACCTGGGCCCCCGTCCCCGCGGGGCGCTGCGGCGGCGCGACCTGGGCCCACGGACCGCCATTTCCGCCGCCGTTCTCCTCGCGCGAGATGACTCCCGCCTTCGCTCTGAGGTCCGCGGTCAGGAACCGGGACGCGAGGTAGCGGAAGATGTAGTCGACGAGGCTCTTGGCGATCGGGATCTCGGGGTTTTTCGTGTAGCCCGCCGGCTCGAAGCGCATGTGGCTGAACTTCTCCACGAGGGCCTCGAGCGGCACGCCGTACTGGAGCGTCAGCGAGATGGCCGTGGCGAAGGCGTCCATGAGGCCAGAGATCGTCGATCCCTCCTTGGCCATCGTCAGGAAGATCTCGCCCGGGTTGCCGTCCTCGTAGAGGCCGACGGTGATGTACCCCTCGTGACCGCCGACGGAGAACTTGTGGGTCAGTGCGCGGCGCTCGTCGGGCAGCTTCTTCCTGCGGGGGCCGGAGGCCGGCGCCGGCGCCGCAACCGAGGCCGGCGCGGAGGCCACGCCCCTCGTCCCCTTCACCGCGTCGTCGCTCTTGCTCGCCGCCGTGTTGAGCGGCTGGGTCTTCTTGCAGCCGTCCCGGTAGACGGCGATCGCCTTGAGGCCGAGCTTCCAGCCCTGGACGTAGACGCTCGTGATGTCCTCCACGGTCGCGTCGGGCGGGAGGTTCACCGTCTTGGAGATCGCCCCGGAGAGGAACGGCTGAACGGCCGCCATCATCCGCACGTGCCCCATCGCGCCGATGGAGCGCGTGCCGCCGACGGCCTTGAAGGCGCAGTCGAAGACGGGGAGGTGGTCCGGGTCGAGGTCCGGCGCCCCCTCGATCGTCCCCTTCTCGTCGACCCAGGCCACGATCGCGTGGACCTGCGCGTCCGTGTAGCCGAGGCGCTGGAGCGCGTGCGGGACGGTGTTGTTGACGATCTTGATCGTCCCGCCGCCGACGAGCTTCTTGTACTTGACGAGCGCCAGGTCGGGCTCCACGCCGGTGGTGTCGCAGTCCATCATGAAGCCGATGGTTCCGGTGGGGGCGAGGACCGTCGCCTGGGCGTTGCGGAAGCCGTGCTGCCGGCCCGACTCGAGCGTCAGGTCCCACACGCCGAGCTGCGCCTCGTAGAGCTCCTTCGGGACCCCCGCGCGGGAGATCCGGGCCGCCGCGTCGCGGTGCATCCCCATCACGTCGAGGTAGGCGTCGCGGTTCGGCTCGTACATCCGGAACGTCCCGACCTCCGACGCGATGCGCGAGGACGTGAGGCAGGCCTGCCCGTGCATGAGGCTCGTGACGGCCCCCGCCCACGCGCGGCCGGCGTCGCCGTCGTACGGGAGGCCGTTGTACATGAGGAGCGCGCCGAGGTTGGCGTAGCCGAGCCCGATCGGCCGGAAGTCGTGCGAGTTCTTCTCGATGGCGGGCGTCGGGTAGGAGGCCTCGTCGACGAGCATCTCCTGCGCGGCGAAGACGACGTCGACGGCGTGGCGGAACTTCTCCACGTCGAAGCCTCCGTCCTCCTTCGCGAACTTCATCAGGTTCAGGGAGGCGAGGTTGCACGCGGAGTCGTCCACGAACATGTACTCCGAGCAGGGGTTCGACGCGTTGATCCGGTGCGTCGCCTTGCACGGGTTCCAGCGGTTGATCGTCGTGTCGTACTGGATTCCCGGGTCGCCGCAGATCCAGGCGGCTTCGGCCATGCGGCGCAGGACCGCGCGGGCCTCGTGGCTGGTGAGCGGCTCACCCGTCGTCACGGCGTGGCACGCGTACTCCCGCCCCGCCTCCACGGCCTGCATGAACTCGTCCGTCACCCGGACCGTGTGGTTCGCGTTCTGGAAGAGGACGTTGTTGTAGACCTCGCCGCCGAAGGAGCCGTCCCAGCCCGCCTCGATGAGGTCCCACGCCTTGCGCTCCTCCTTCGCCTTGCAGTCGATGAACTCGAGGACGTCGGGGTGGTCGACGTTCAGGATGACCATCTTCGCGGCGCGGCGCGTCTTGCCGCCCGACTTGATCGCCCCCGCGAAGCTGTCGAAGCCCTTCATGAACGAGACGGGGCCGGAGGCGATGCCGCCGGAGGAGAGACACTCGGTCGACGAGCGCAGAGAGGAGAGGTTCGAGCCGGTGCCGGAGCCGAACTTGAAGAGCATCCCCTCCGTCTTGGCGAGGTCGAGGATCGAGCCCATGGAGTCGCCGACTGCGTTGATGAAGCACGCCGAAGCCTGGGGCTTGACCTCGACGCCGACGTTGAACCAGACGGGGGAGTTGAAGCTCGCCGCCTGGTTCACGAGGATCGCCGTCAGCTCGTCGCGGAAGGCGTCCCGGTCCGCCGCGGTCCGGAAGTAGCCCCCTTTCGAGCCGTAGCCCGTGATGGTCTCGACGACCCGCCCGATGAGCTGCCGCACGGAGCGCTCCCGTTCGGGCGTCCCGGCCCTGCCGTGAAAGTACTTCTGCGTGACGATGTTCGTCGCGGTCATCGACCAGAACTTCGGAACTTCCACGTCCTTCTGCTCGAAGAAGACCTCGCCCTTGTCGTTCGTGATCGCCGCTGTCCGCAGCTCCCAGTCGATGGCGTCGAAGGGGTGCGTGACGCCGTCGGTGAAGAGGCGGCGGAACGTGAGGCCGCGCAGCCCGGAACGGGCGGCGGCGGGCTCCGATCCGGCGTGGGTGACGGTCTGGGCGGCGGAGCGATCGGCAGAAGCGGTCACGGCAGACTCCCTTGTGGAATTCCGAAATGTGGGATGAGGAATTCTATGAGAACGGAGGGGGGGAACGCAACATGTCGTGGGTGTTGTCCGAAGGACCACTAGATTTTGTGCGGGCACCGAGAATCTGGTCCGGATCTTGCTGTCCGGGGTTCGACAGGCGCGTTGACGCCGACGGCGACACGGAGCGACAATGAAAGGTTCGTGGCTCCATGCCGTCCGCCTGGCGGGGCCGCGAGGAGGAACCGATGGCGTCCACGACCCTCAACACCGCCACCGTCTCCGTCCAGGAGACGTTCGCTCTCAGCCTCACGGACCGTGCCGTCGACAAGGTCAAGGACTTCGCGGCCAAGATGCCCGACGCGGGCGGCAAGGCTCTCCGTGTCTTCGTCCAGGCCGGCGGCTGCTCCGGCTTCCAGTACGGGTTCACCTTCGACGACGCCAAGGAGACGGACCACGTCCTCGCCGTCAGCGGGATCCAGGTCCTCGTCGACAAGACGAGCGCGATGAAGCTGAACGGCTCCACCGTCGACTGGATCGAGGACTTCCGCGGCGCAGGCTTCTCCGTCGAGAACCCGAACGCCGGCGGCGGCTGCGGCTGCGGCAAGAGCTTCGCCTGACCCGGAGCGCCCCGCGCGAGGACGACGGCCCCCGCCCGGGGGCCGTCTCCGTCTCCGGGGCCCCGACGAAACCCACAGAGTGAGCCGGCGCCTCTCCCCCCTCGCCGTCGTCTTCCTGACGGTCTTCATCGACCTCGTCGGCTTCGGCATCGTCATCCCGCTCGTCCCGCTCTACGCCGAGGCCTACGACCCGTCGCCGCTCGCCTTCGGCGTGCTGATGGCGAGCTTCTCGGCGATGCAGTTCCTCTTCGCCCCTCTCCTCGGGAGGCTCTCGGATCGGATCGGGCGGCGCCCCGTCCTCCTCTTCTCTCTCTTCGGGAGCTTCCTCAGCTACCTCCTCTTCGCGTTTTCCGGGTCCTTCGCCGGGCTCCTCGCGTCGCGAACGCTCGCCGGCATCATGGGCGCCAACATCGGCACGGCGCAGGCGGTCATCGCCGACGTGACGCCGCAGGGCGACCGCGCGCGCGGCATGGGGCTCGTCGGAATGGCCTTCGGCCTCGGCTTCGTCTTCGGCCCCGCCATCGGCGGCTTCGCCGTGAAGGTGAGCCCCGCCCTTCCCGGCCTCGTCGCCGCGGGACTCTCGCTCGTCGCCTTCGTGTGGGCCTTCTTCGGCCTGCCCGAGACGCGTCCCGCGAGCGCCGCCGCCCGGCCGACCCGGCGCTACTTTCCCCTGCGCGCCGCGATCGCCGGCCTGCGCCGCCCGGTCGTCGGTGCGCTCCTCCTCGTCACGCTCCTGAACACGACGGCGTTCTCGAACTTCGAGGCGACGTTCGCCCAGTTCGCACGGAGCCGCTTCGGCCACGACCCGTCGACGGTCTCCTGGCTCTTCGTCTTGATCGGCGTGACGGCGGCCATCGTCCAGGGGGGCCTCATCAGGAGGCTCGTGCCGCTCCTCGGCGAAGCGCGGCTCATCGGCATCGGGACGACGCTCCTCGCCCTCTCCTTCGCCGGGCTCGTCCTCGTGCCGGGGAACGGCGCGCTGATCGCGCTCGTGGTGATGACGGCGGCCGGAAGCGGCCTGACGAACCCCGCCCTCGCGGGGCTTCTCTCCCGCTCGACGGACGCCGCCGAGCAGGGGGAGGTGCTCGGGGCCGCCCAGTCCCTCTCCTCGCTCGGGCGGATCATCGGCCCGTTCTGGGGCGAGCACGTCTGGTTCAAGTGGGGCGCTGCGGGCCCTTACGGGACGGGTGCGCTCCTCGAGGTCGCGGCCGTCGTCGTCGTCCTCGTCGGTCTGCGCGCCGTTGCGTCGCCGGCGCGGAGCACGTCGTGACGCGAACCCCGGCGACCCTCCTCCACCGCGACTGCCCCGCGGTGAGGGTCCCGAGCGGAGAAGGCACCGTGCTCCCCGAGGGAATCCCCGTCTACCTCGTCCAGTCCCTCGGCGGGTCGTTTACCGTGCAGGCTCCGACCGTCGGCGGCCTCTTCCGGATTGCCGCCGGCGACGCCGACGCCCTCGGTCTCGACGCTCCAGTGCTCCCCGCCGCGCCCAGGGCCGATGCGAAGGGGCCCGCGAGCGAGGAGGACGTCTGGCGGGCGCTGAAGCAGTGCTACGACCCCGAGATCCCCGTGAACATCGTCGACCTGGGACTCGTCTACGACCTGACTTTGTCTCCCCTGCGGGGCGGGTCTCCCCTGCGGGGCGGGTCTCCCCTGCGGGGCGGGTCTCCCCTGCGGGGCGGGTCTCCCCTGCGGGGCGGGTCTCCCCTGCGGGGCGGGTCTCCCGCGAAGGGCGGCCCGGTTCACGTCAGCATGAAGATGACGCTCACGGCTCCCGGCTGCGGCATGGGCCCGGCCATCGCCGCCGACGCGCGCGGACGGATCCTCGCCGTGCCCGGGGTCGCGTCCGCGGACGTCCTGCTCGTCTGGGATCCGCCCTGGAGCGCCGACATGGCGACGACCGAGGGACGCCGAATCCTGGGGATCTGACCGCTCCTCAGGGCGCCTTCGGGAGAGTCAGGATGAAGCGCGTTCCCTTTTCGCCGAGCGACTCGCAGCGGATCGCGCCCCCCATCTGCTTCAGGAGCGTGGCGGTCTCCGGAAGCCCGAGCCCGTTCTTCTCCGGGTCCCGCGCCTGGAACGACGGAAGGAAGATCTTCTCCTGGTCGGCAGCCGGGACCGGAAGGCCGTTGTTCGTGAAGACGAGGGCCACGTAGGGGTCCTTCACGAAGGCCTCGACGACGACGAGGCGCTTCGTTCCCACGCTCGCGTCGGGGTCGCCCTCGTCGAACCGGCGGACGATCGCCTTGCGCGCGTTCCGGAGCAGGTTCACGAAGATCTCGGTCATCCGTGGCACGTCGGCGACCACCCGGGGCGCGGGCTCGTCCATGTCGTTTCGAACCCTGACCTTTGCCCCCTTCAGCACCCTCCCGAGGAGCTTCTGCGACCGCTCGAGGACCTCGGAGGGGTCGACGGGCTCGAGCTTGAGCGGCGCGGTCGCGGCGAAGCGCTCCAGCTCGGCCACGACCTCCGAGAGGCGCAGGAGTCCCGACAGGGCGTCGGCGATCTTGATCCGGATCGCCTCCCGCTCCGCCGGTGTCTCCTCGCCGCCGGAGGAGAGGACCCGTTGTACGGAGACGAGCGCCTCCGTGAGACGAACGAGGAGCGGGCTCACCTCGCGCCCGAGCTCGACTCCGAGCTCGGCGATCGCCTCCTGCTTGCCGCTGTGGACCTGCACCTCGAGGGCTGCCGGGTTCACCCCCGCCTCGCGGACCGACCAGACGACCTGCACCAGCTTCCTGTCCGTACCGAAACGGCCCGCGGCCGACACACGGACGGCGACGGCGCCGGCCGGGTTCGCGGCGCTGAGGGAGACTTCCCGGCTCGGCCGGGCCCGGAACGCGTCCTCGAGGAGGCCCGCGAGCTGGCCCCGCTCGACCGCCTCGAAGAGCTCGATGACCCGGCGCCCCTCGAGGGCCTTCCCTTCGGCCCCGAAGAGCCTCCTCGCCATCGCATTCGCGCTCCTCACCAGGCCCGAGGCGTCCGAAAGGACGATGCCGAGCGGGAGAGCCTCGGCCAGGCTGGGCCCCGAGACGCCTGGCGGGAGGGGCGGCGGCGTGTCGATCGGTCCCGTCGACTCCGCGGGCGGGGCGCCCGCGATCGGCCGGGTGGCCTGGGCGGGCGGCGCAGCAGGGGGCGGCGCGGGACGGCCGTCGGGGGAGACGACGGGGGGGCGCAGCGCAGGAAAGGCCTGTGAGAGCCGGGCGCGCAGCTTCTCGTCGGTCACGTCCCCCTCGCCGCGCAGAGCACGGTCGAGGAGGGAATCGAGGTCGTCGTCGAGATTCGGTGTGCGTGCCACCAGGACCGTATTCTCACCCGAACTGCGGTGCTAGAGTCGATCCGGATGCGTGATGTCCGTCTTCCCGAGTTCCCGTGCGTCGCCGGGGTGGAGGTCCGCTTCCGCGACCTCGACGCGATGGGTCACGTCAACAACGCGGTCTACCTCACCTACTTCGAGCAGGCCCGCCTCGCCTTCTGGCGGGCGATCCACCCCGGCGGAGTTCCGGACGAAGCGATCGACCCGGCGCGGATCGGCTTCGTCCTGGCCAGGGCCGAGTGCGATTTCGTCTCGCCGGTGCGTCTCGGGGAGCGGCTCCTCGTCGGGTGCCGCGCCGGGGACTTCGGGACCTCCTCGTTCGCGTTCGACTACCGGATCGTCGCGGCCGGAGGCGCGGTTGACGGCGAGGTCCGCAACGTCGCTTCCGGGCGGACGGTCCAGGTGACCTGGGACTGGGCCTCGGGAAAGAAGTCCCCGCTGCCGGCGGACCTGAAGGCGCGGATCGAGGCGTTCCAGGCGGCTCCACCCAAGAGCTTCCCGCGCCTGGGCCTCACCTCTACTGGATCCTGACGCGCCCCGAGAACCCCTCTTCGTACCCGTGGTAGTAGTCGAGCGCCTCCTCGGGCCACCGCCAGCACCAGTATCCGTCGCCGGAGTCGAAGTCGATGAGCCACGGCCCCTTGACCTCGATCCCGAGCTCGTTCATCTCGCGCGCCCACGCCACGAGGACTTCCCGCGCTTCGGGCCCGTCCGCCTCCGCGCCGCTCTCGGCGAGGCCTTCGATCTTCGAGAGCGCGCGCCGCGTTCTCTCCCGCACCGCGGGGAGGAGCTTGCGGGCTTCCTCGAACGTGAACGTCCTCTTCACGCCAGGATCGTAACCCGGAGGAGGGCGCGTTGATCCCGGCGCTCCTGGCCTACGGCGCCGCCGTGTTCCTGGTCGGGCTCTTCGCCGCCCGCCGCGCCTCCCGCTCGTCCGAGGCGTTCCTCCTCGGAGACCGTTCGTTCGGCCTCCTGGCGACCTGGGCCGCCCTCACCTCCACGACGATCGGCGGCTCGACCACGCTGGTCCTGGCAGCCCTCGTGGCCGCACGCGGCCTTCCCGGCTTCTGGCTCGACCTCTCGGGGGCGCTCGGGCTCCTGGCCCTCGGCCTCTTCCTCGCCCGCAAGGTCCGCGAGACGGGAGAGGTGACGCTTGCCGCTGTCGTCGGGCGGTTCTACGGCGAGAGAGTGCGGAAGATCGCGGCGCTCCTCGTCGTCCTCGCGGAGATCGTCTGGTTCGCCCTCCTCGCCCAGGCGACCGAGACGGTCGTCACCGCCCTGACCGACTGGAACGCCACCGCGGTCCTCGTCGCCACCGCCGCGCTCTTCGTCGCCTACACGAGCCTCGGCGGGCAGCGGGCCGTCGTCAGGACCGACATCCTGCAGCTCGGCCTGATGCTCGTGGGCATCGTCGGCGTCGCTCTTCCTCTCGCGCTCGCTTCGCTGGCGCGGACGGGCTGGCCGCAGGAGCTTCTCGTCTTCCCCGTCGGACCCCGTTTCGGCTGGGCCGACGCCGGCGCGCTCCTCGTCCTCGTCGGCCTGCCCCACGCGGTCGGGAGCGACGTGTGGGCCAAGCTCCTGTCGGCCCGGGACGCGGCAACGGCTCGCCGCGCCGCCTTCGGTGCCGCAGCGGGCAAGCTCGGATTCGGTGCCGCGGTGACGGTCGTCGCGCTCGCCGGCGTCGCCCTCGGGGTTGGCGGTGAGCCCCAGGCCCTCTTTCCGGCCACGGTCCGCGAGCTGGCGGGGCCGCTCCTCTCACCGCTTCTCCTCGTCGCGCTCGTGGCGACGATGCAGTCATCCGCCGACTCGGTTCTCCTCTCTGCCGCGGCGGCGACCTCTCACGACCTGCTCGGCGGAGCCCCTCCCCGCACGGCACGGCTCCTCGTCGTCGTCTACGGTGCTCTCGGGCTCGCCGTCGCGCTGGCGATGCGCGACGTCCTGGAGACGTTCCGCCTCGGCTACACAATCTTCGCGTCGGGACTCATCCTGCCCACGCTCCTCGCCTTCGTCCCCCGGCTCTCCGTGCGATCCGGGGTCGCCGGGGCGTCGATGCTCCTCGGGGGAGGCGCCGCCGTGGTCGCCAGGGTCTCGGGCTGGGGCCCGGACCCGGTCCTGACGGGAACCGCCGTGAACGCACTGGTCCTGCTCGCCGGCCTCGCCTGGCGCCCGGCCCGGGCGCCCGCGCTCAGACGAGACCGCTGAGGCGCAGCGCCGCCGCGACGACGGCGGCACGGGCCGTCTCGTCCGGGAGCGCCTGCGCCGGCGCGGGAGCGGTGCCGTCAGGCCCGGGAAGGCCTGGGTGGACTCCCGGTGCCGGCCCGGGAGCGGCGACGAAGGTCGCGTCGACGAGGGCGACGACCGATCGCGCAACCTTGCCCGCGTCCGGCGCCCGCCGTCCGTTGGACGGCGCCAGGAGAGGACGAAGGGTGTCGGCGAACCAGCGAACCCTTACGTCGGGCTCTCCCTCTCCCGCGGGCCCCGGCCCGGCAAGCGCGTCGAGGAGCGCGAGGCGCGCGAGGGTCGGACGATGGGCCCCGAACTCGAAGAGCCCCTCGACGAGGCCTGCGACCATCTCGACTCCGGTTCCGGACGGAACGTCGGGGAGCTTTCCCCGGCACGCGTTCCCTATCACGGCTCGGTAGAGCCCTTCCTTGCTGCCGAAGTGGTAGTGGAGGGTCGCGACGTTCACGCTCGCCCGGGCGGCCACGGCCCGGGTCGTCGCGCCGACGAAGCCGCACGCGGCAAACGCCTCCGCCGCAGCCCGCAGGATTTCCTGCCGGGTCTCCTCGGGGTTTCCATCTCGTGGCCGTCCAACGCCCTTCTTTTCCATCGTTCGCTTTCCGCAGCGTAGCGGCATTCGGATTCCACGTTCCAGGCTCTTCCTCCCCGGGGGCTAATATTCCCGCTCCCCCCGGAAAGGAGCCCCGAAATGAGACGCGTTCACCTGGCCGGCCTCGCCCTCCTCCTCCTGCGAGGTCCGGCCCCTGCAGACCCTCCCGCCACGACGCAGTGGATCCTGGCCACGGCAAAGGCCACGGGGCGCGGCGGAGAGGAGTTCGTCAGCTCTCTCCGGATCGCGAACCCGCTCGCCGAGGCTGCGAACGTCGACCTCACCTACCTCGCCCAGAGCCCGATCGACGAGACGTTCTCGGCGACCGGCGACAACGGCGCCGCCCCGAAGGTGCGCGTCACGGTGGGCCCGGGAGAGACGGTCGCGATCGAGGACGTCCTCGGCACGACGTTCGCGGGGCAGGCCTCTCCTTTCGGCATCCCGGCCGGTGGCATCCGGGTCGATTCCGACCACCCCGTCTCGGTCGTCTCCCGCACGTTCGTCGCGAACGCCCGGAGCGCCAGCGGGGTCCCCGGGACCTTCGGTTTCTCGATTCCCGCGCAGGGATCGGGCCAGACGGTTTCGGCCGGCGAGACGGCGTGGCTGACCTACGTCTCCTGCGCGCCGTCCGCCTCGAGCGGTTTCCGGACGAACCTGATGCTCCTCAACACCGGGACGGCGTCCACCGTCGCGAGCGTCGCGCTCCTGCGGGGCGACGGAACGCCGGCCGCCCCCGCCCGCGACTACACGCTCGGCCGCGCCTCGGCGGCCCAGCAGACCGACCTTGGCGCGTCGTTCGGCGTCGCGGGGCCCGAGACCAACCTGCGGGTCGTCGTGACGGTGAAGAGCGGCGGTCCGCTCCTGATCGGCGCCTCGCTCATCGACAACGCGATCTCCTCCGTCGCCTACGTCCCGTCCGCGAAGGTCGACGCGCCCGACGACGGCGCCTACGGGTGGGTCGTCACGCAGGGAGACGCGGCCCTGGCCTCCGCGGGGCGGCTCGACCTCTTCAACGGCTCCCCGAACTTCCTGAGCGGTCTCCTGGTAGTCGGGTGCGAAGCCGGCTCGTTCATCTTCACCGTCCTCGCCTACGGAGCCGATTCCGGGGTTGCGCCGAATACGGCGTTCACGCCGCGGACCGGGGGAGGCTGGATCTTCGAGGGGAGCGCCCCGGAATCCGGGGCCTGGACCGGAACGGTCCTCCCCTGGGTGGACGGCACCGTCTACGGGTCGGTGACCTTCACGACCCTCGCCTCGGCTCGCTGTTCCTCCGTGACGCGGTCCTACGATTTCGCCGGGTCGAGGGCCTTCGGTTTCGGAGGGACCCCGTGAGGACTCCGCCCCCTCTCCGCGCCGCGTCCGTTCTCGCACTGGCGCTCGCCGCCGCGGCCTGCCGGCACCCCGAGCCCCGGACCCTCTTCCTCAATTTCGACGCCGAGGGCTCGTCCCGCGCCCTGACCTCCGGCTGGTCCGGCTACGAGAAGACCGCCTCCGGGGACACGTTCGTCTGGGCACGGGCCCGCGAAGCGGCGCTGGCCGTCACGGCCGACGGCCCGGCCGACCGCCTCATCCGTTTCCGGGCATGGCCGTTCGGGTGGGAGGGGGCTCCTCCGCAGACGGTGACGGTCTGGGTGAACGACGTGCGCCTCGAGACCCTGACCGTCTGGGAGGGTCCGCGGGTCTACGCGACGGCGTCTCCCGGACCGGCCTGGAAGAGCGGCGTCAATGTTCTCAGGTTCGAGTTCGGCTGGGCCGAGGCCCCGAAGGACCGCATCCCCGGCGCCGCCGACACCCGTACGCTCGCCGCCGCTTTCGACTGGATAGAGATCCTTCCCATCGGCGCCGAGGATTCCCGCCAGAAATAGCGCGATCCCGTCCCGAGACGGCACGCGGGCCGGGGGACTCTCGTCCGCCCGGCCCGCGAGGTCTTCGTTCCTTGCAGCGAACTAGAGAATGACGCCCTTGAGCGGGATCCTGATCTCCTTCTTCGCGGGGTCGGTCGTCGACACCGTGACGAACCCGTCGAAGACCCCCTTCTTGACCTTGTCATCGACCGAGATGATGACCTGTGCGCGGCTCTTGTCGGACATGACGACCTCGGCCTTGACTCCGGGGACGTTCGACTCGGCCTTCGTCACCTGGAAGGCCTCGTTCTTGAGGTTGTTGTTGATGATCGTGACCGTCCGCTTGACGGGATCGGCCTTCGGCTCGAAGTTGCCGAAGTTGACCGAGAGCGGAGTGATCGAGAGCGTCGGCTTGACGTAGCCGGAGACGGCGAGGCTGACGTCGGGCTGCTTGGCGGCGCCGGTCGTCACCTTCACGTAGCCGCCGAGGAGCCCCTCCGGGGCGTCGGGGGTCGTCGTGACCGTGACCTTCCACTGGTTGGCGCCCTTGCCGGCGACCTTTTCGGCGTCGGTGGCGGGGGCAAGCGCCGCCTTGATGTAGCTGTTCGGCGTCTCCACCTTCGTCGGCTTGAAGTCGGCCTCGCCGGACGACAGGATGATCTCCGACGTCGCGGTCTCACCGGTGAGCGCCTGGAGGCGGAAGAAGCCAACCGGATGGGTCTCGATGTACGGCTTCACGTTCGCCAGGACGAAAATCGTGACCTGGGGCTTCTCGGGGTCGTCCGTCAGGATGAGCGCGGACTTGGAGATCGGCCCCTGGAAGGTCTTCGTGTCGACGTTGAGGACGATCTTGCCCTCGCCGCCCGGCTTGATGGTCTTGTCGTACTCGGGGGCGGTGCAGCCGCAGGAGGGCTTCACGTCCGTGACGTGGAGGTCGGCCTTCCCTTCGTTCCTGAGGATGAACGTCGCGTGGACGACCTCCCCCTTCGGGACCGTCCCGGCGTCCTTCTTCTCGTCGACGAGGACGAGCTTGGGTGCAGGGACCGACGACGCCGCCTTCGGGGCCTGGGCAAGGACGACGGAAGGGGCGATCACGAGGAGGGCCGCCGCGAGAGCGGCGCCCGTCCGGCCGAACCGGGCATGGAACGCGGAGAACGTCATCGAAGGGACCTCCTGTCGTGGCGGCGAAGCGCCGCCACACGAACCTCTGATTATAGCTGCCGCGGCCGAAGCCATCCCGGCGCGGTTGACGCTGACAGGAGCCCAGAAGCAAACTCCGCGCCGATGCCGCGAACCTTCTACCTGATCGCCATAGGCGGGACAGCCATGACCCCCCTTGCCGGGCTCCTCGTCGAGAAGGGAGAGCGGGTCCTCGGCTCGGATCTCCCGCTCTATCCCCCTATGTCCGATCGCCTTGCGGCCCTCGGCATCGACGTCCTTCCAGGGTTCGACGCCCGGAATCTCCCTGGCGGAGTCGACCGGGTCGTCGTCGGAAACCTCGCCGGGAAGGACAACCCCGAGCTCCTCGCGGCCCTTTCGCTCGGGCTTCCGGTCGCCTCCATGCCGGAGACCCTGCGGACGGAGTTCCTCGCGGGGAGGCACCCGGTCGTCATCGCCGGGACCCACGGCAAGACGACGACGACCGCCCTGACGGCCTGGCTCCTCGCGGCCGCGGGGCAGGCCCCCGGATACCTCGTCGCGGGCGAGCCGCGGAACTTCCCGTCCCCCTCGGCCAACGGCTCCGGGCCGGCGTTCGTCATCGAAGGGGACGAATACTCCACCTCCTGGGAGGACAAGGGGCCGAAATTCCTCCACTACGCCCCCGAGACGTTCGTCGTGACGTCGGTCGAGTTCGATCACGCCGACCTCTACGCCGATCTCGACGCGGTGAAGGCGGCCTTCCGCGCCGGCGTCGCCCTCGTCCCGCCCGCCGGGAGGATCGTCGCCTGCGGCGACGACCCGAACGTCCGGGACGTCCTCTTGCCGGCGCGCGCGCGCATCGTCCTCTACGGCCTCCGTGTCGGCGGCGACCTGGACTTCTTTGCCGACGGGATCGAGGAGGGGCCCAACGGGACGCGTTTCACCGTCCACCCGCGGGGCCGCGCCCCGTTTCCGGTCCTGTCGCCGCTCGCGGGACGGCACAACGTCGCCAACGTCCTCGCGGCCCTCGCCGCCGGAGAGGGCCTCGGCCTCTCCGCGGAGCGGCTCGCCACCGGCCTGCCCGGCTTCCTCGGGGTGAAGCGCCGCCTCGAGGTGCGCGCGACGGCGGCGGGTGTCACCGTCGTCGACGACTTCGCCCACCATCCGACCGCCGTCGCCACCACGCTCGCGGGCGCTCGGAAACGCTGGCCGGGCCGGCGGCTCTGGGGCGTCTTCGAGCCCCGCTCCCTGACGGCGGGCCGGGCCGACTTCCTCGAGCCCTACTTCGCCGCGCTGGGCGAGGCGGACGCCGTCGCGATCGCCGCGCCGTACCACGCGGCCCGCCTCTCGCGCCCCGGCGCCCCCGGAGCCCTCGACGTCCCGGCTCTCGTCGACCGCCTCGCGGGCGAAGGGCGAGAGGCCTTCTCCGCTCCCGACCCGTCCGCTCTCGCCGAGGCCCTGCTGCCGCGTCTCGCGGAGGGCGACGTCGTCATCGTCATGTCCTCGGGCGCGTTCGGCGGCCTCTGCGGAAGGCTCGTCAAGGAGCTCGTGACCCGCGAGTCGGTGTCGGCCTAGGATTCCCGCGCAACACGCACCGAGAGGCGCGGGAGCCCTTCGATCTCGACCTCCAGGAGCTGTCCGTCGGCGAGGGGTCCCACCCCCTCGGGCGTACCGGTCAGCAGGAGGTCGCCCGGCTCGAGCGTCATCGCCTGCGAGACCCAGGAGACGAGCGCCGGGAGGTCGAAGATCATCCGCGACGTCCGGCCGTCCTGCTTCACCTCGCCGTCCAGCCAGGTCTTCAGGCCGAGATCCGACGCGTCGACGCCGGTCGCGACGACCGGCCCGCACGGGCAGAAGGTGTCGAAGCCCTTTGCCCTCCACCACTGGCCATCCTTCTTCTGCAGGTCCCGCGCGGAGATGTCGAGCGCCGGCGTGACGCCGAAGACGACGTCGCCGTACGCGTCGCGTCCGACGCGGCGGGCCCGGCGCCCGATCACGAGGGCGAGCTCCCCCTCGAAGTCGACCCGTTCGGACTCGGGCGGCAGGAGAACCGTCCCCCCGTGCGGAAGAAGGGCGGTCGAGGGCTTGAGGAAGACGAGTGGCTCCGTGGGCACCTCGTTGCCGAGCTCTTTCGCGTGCGCCAGGTAGTTCCGCCCGATGCACAGGACCTTCCCTCCGGGCGGGACGGGAGGCAGGAGAGCGAGGGTCTCGAACGGCCGCGGCCTGCCCGCGTCCTCGCCGCCCGCCCACGGGGCGTCGTCGAGCGGGGTGACCATGCCCGTTTCGAACCGCCCGAAGCGGGGGAGGCCCCCGTCGTCGAAGCGCAGAAACCTCACAGCGCCTCCTCTTTCAGCAGGCCCTCGAAGACGACGCGGGCGTCGCCGGTGAGGGTGACGTCGTGCGCGAGGCTTCCCTCGAGGCGGAAATCGACGACGAGGGCGCTCCCGGAGCGAGTCGCGACGGAGACGGGCGGGAGCTGGCCGCGTTCGGCGCCGGCGACGACGGCGGACGCGACGACGCCCGACCCGCACGAGAGCGTCTCCGCCTCGACGCCCCGCTCGTAGCTCCTCACCGAGAGGCGCGAACCGCCCCGCACGGAGACGAAGTTGACGTTCGCCCCTTCGGGCAGCTCGGGGTGGCGGCGAAGCGGCGGCCCCAGGGCCGCCACGTCGAGCGTCTCGACCTCCACGTCCCCCGCGCAGAAGACGACGAGGTGCGGCACGCCGACCGTCAGGTGCGCCGCGCGGGGCTCGACCTCCCGCCCCTCGGGATCGAAGGTCTCAACGGAGGCGCCGAGCGCGATCGGCTCCGGCAGGCGGAGGGTCACGTTCCCGTCCGGCCTCACCGTCGCCCCGATCGCCCCCCAGCCCGTGTGCGCCACGAGCTCCTGTTCGGCGAGGCCCGTCAGGACCGCGAAGCGGGCCGCGCACCGCGTCCCGTTCGCGCAGAACCGGGCCGGGCCGCCGTCCGCGTTGAAGTACTCGACCCGGACCTCGGGCCGCGCCCCGGCCGGGGCCTCCTTCCCGGAAACGAAGAGGACCCCGTCGGCGCCGACCCCGGTCCCGCGGCGGCAGAGCCGCCGGATCGTCTCGGCCTCCCGCCCCCCGACCGTGGCGGCTCCGGCGAAGACGAGGAAGTCGTTTCCGGCACCCGCCATCTTCCAGAACGACCGCGAGAGTCCCCCGATCGTGGCCATCGTCACTTCTCCTCCCGCGGACTCTCGTTCCCCGCGGCGTCGACCGCCGTCACCCCGTACCGCCGCCCGCGCGGCGCGCCCGCGTCGTAGAACGAGGGGTCCGCCAGGCTGTCGGCGAGCCGCTTCCAGGCCCCCTCTCCGTCGCGCGCCCAGACCCGGTATCCCGTCAGGTCGCCCGAAACGACCGGGTTCCAGACGAGGCGGTTGCCGGCCTCTTCCGAGAGGACGATCAGCCCGTCCGGCGTTTTCGGGGGGAAGACGTCGCGCGTGTCGGCGACGATCTCGTCGCCCGCCGGCCCGAGAACGGGGGGCAGGTCCGCAGTCGGCGCCCCGCGGACCGTGTAGACGTATCTCTTCCCGGGCACGACCGATTCGTCCACGTACGGGGAGGCCGGGGAGACACCGATCCACGCGTCGTACGCCTCCTCCCCCTCGTCGCGGCGGTAGATCGCGTAGGCCGCGACGCGCGGAGGGCTGGTGCCGTCGAGCATGGCCACGGGCGGGAGCCACTCGAGGCAGACCCGCCCCTCCTCGACCGTCGCCGAGAGGGCGAGCGGCTCCGCCGGCGGCACGCGCGGGACGATCGCGACGAGGGGAGAGAGGGGCGACACCCGCTTGCGGTCGCGCGTCGCGGTGACACCGTAGCGGAGGAAGACCCGTCCGATCTTCTTCTCGAGGAACAGCGGCAGCATCGCGTCCCGGACGACGATCTCGCTCCCGACGGTCACCCCGTCGAGACTGGCGCGGTCGAGCTCGCGGACGATCTCGGCCCGTTGCCGGAAGAGCTTCTCCTCCCGCTCCCGGTCGGCCGACTCCTTCGCCGGCTCGGGGGCGCGGGCCTGGGGCGGCGCCGGGACGGCCTCGCGGAAGACCGTGACCTTCGTCAGGTTCGTCAGCGGAGCGCCCTGGACGGTCTTCGTCGGAAAGGGGAAGCGCAGGACGACGTCGCCCCCCTCCTGCGACACGCGCAGCGGCTCCGGGCGCGCGGGGATCACGAGGAGGGGCGCCTCGGGGGCGATCTTCCTCCCGCACCCCGCGGCGAGGGCGGCGGCCAGGAGGAGCGGGACGGCGCGGCGGGCTCTCAAGGGCTCAGAGGACGAAGCGCGAGAGGTCGCGGCTCGCGACGAGGTCGGCCATCGCGCGCGTCACCGCCGTGTGGTCGACGACGATCCGTGCGCCGGCGGCGTCGGGGCCGGCGAAGCTGACCTCCGAGAGGACCCTCTCGAGAATCGTGTGGAGGCGGCGGGCGCCGATGTTCTCCAGGCTCCGGTTCGTTTCGGCCGCCGCCTTCGCGATGTCGGCGAGGCCGTCGTCGGCGAAGACGAGCTCGATCCCCTCCGTCGAGAGGAGCGCCTGCGCCTGCTTCGGGAGGGAGTACTCCGGCTCGGTGAGGATCCGGAGGAAGTCGGCCTCGGTGAGCGCGTCGAGCTCGACGCGGATCGGGAAGCGCCCCTGCAGCTCGGGGATCAGGTCCGAAGGGCGGGCGACGTGGAAGGCCCCGGCCGCCACGAAGAGAACGTGGTCGGTTCGGACGTTCCCGTGCTTCGTCTTGACGGTCGTCCCCTCGACGAGCGGGAGGAGGTCGCGCTGGACCCCCTCGCGGGAGACGTCGGGCCCGCCCGTCTTCCCCTCGCGACCGGCGATCTTGTCGATCTCGTCGAGGAAGACGATCCCCGTCTCCTCCGCGCGCCGGATCGCCTCCTGCGGGACCGAGGCTTCGTCGGAGAGGAGGTCGGCTTCGCGGTCGACGAGGATCGCGCGCGCCTCGGAGACCGGTAGCCGCGCCTTCTTTTTCTTCGGGCCGCCGAAGAGGTTCGGGAGCATCCCCGGGAGGTCGATCCCCATCTCCTCGACCCCCTGCGGCGTCATGACGGAGATCTGGGGCGTCCTCTCGTCGACGACCTCGACCTCCACCTCGCGCGCCTCGTGCTTTCCGTCGCGCAGCTCGCGACGGAGCCGCTCCTTCGAATCCGGACCCGGCACGAAGCCCGCCGGGTCGACCTGCGTCGCGAGGAGGTCGACGAGCTTCTCTTCGGCCGCGGCCTGCGCCCGGTCCCGCACGCGCTCGCGCCGCTCGTCCTTCACGAGGCGGATCGCCGCCTCGACGAGGTCGCGGGCGATCGACTCGACGTCGCGGCCGACGTAGCCGACCTCGGTGAACTTCGACGCCTCCACCTTCACGAACGGAGCGTCGACGAGCCGCGCCATCCGGCGGGCGATCTCGGTCTTGCCGACCCCCGTCGGGCCGACCATCAGGATGTTCTTGGGCGTGATCTCGCGCGCGACCTCAGGCGGGAGCTGCTGACGCCGCCACCGGTCGCGCAGCGCGACGGCCACCGCCTTCTTGGCCTTCCCCTGGCCGACGACGTGCCGGTCGAGCTCGGCGACGATCCGCCGCGGCGAGAGGTCCCTGAGGTGCGCGTCGCGCGGGGAGGCGGGCCGGCTCACGGGAGGGTCTCCACGACGATCGCATCGTTGGTGTAGATGTCGATCTCGGAAGCGATCTTCAGCGCGGCCCGGACGATCTCGGCGGCGGGCATCGACGTGTTCCGGTAGAGGGCCCGCGCCGCTGCGGTGGCATAGGGGCCGCCGGAGCCGACGGCGAGGATTCCCTCGTCGGGAGCGATGACGTCGCCCGTCCCCGACAGGAGGAGCGTCTTCTCGCGATCGGCGACGACGAGGAGCGCCTCCAGTGTCCGGAGCATCTTCTCGGTCCGCCAGTCGGTGGCGAGCTCGATGGCGGCGCGCTCCAGCTGCCCGCTGAACTCCTCCAGCTTGCGCTCGAAGCGGGTGAAGAGGGTGAAGGCGTCGGCGGTCGAACCGGCGAACCCGGCGAGGACCGTCCCGCCGGCCAGCCGGCGGATCTTCGAGGCCCCCTGCTTGAGGATCGTCGTCCCGAGCGTCACCTGGCCGTCGCTTCCGAGGGCGACGGCGCCGTCCCTGCGGACGGCGAGGACGGTCGTGTGCCGGAATACGGGCGTTTCGCTCACGGCCGGAAGTCTACCCGCGCCCCCGACCGGGCTCGGACGCCGCCGGGAAGTGAGACGATGTGCCCCGTGCTTCTGGCGCCGATCGCCCTTCTCGCGCTCGCGGTTTCCGGTCGCGCAGAGGCGACACCCGAGTCACCGGCCGAGCGTGCGGGCAAGGCACGGCTCGTCGAGAAGCTCCACGCCGGTATCCGGAACGACCAGCAGCGCATCGACGAGCTGCGTGCGTTCCCGCGGAAGGGTGGAACGCTCCCGACCCCGGGTCCGGGGCCCTGGGCCATCGACCCCGAGGAGCTGCGGCGGAATGCTCTCGAAGAAGCGACGCGTCGCCAGAAGGCGTGGCGCGCCTTCCTCGGGGTCGTGGAGCAGGAGGAGGCCGGCCGTGTTCCCGGGCGCCTGAAGTCGCTCCTGCTCTCCTGCGGCCCGCGCGGGTGCCGGGACGGACTGACCTTGCCGGACGTGGAAGACTTCGTCGCCGCCTTCGGGGTCCCCGCCCTGCAGGCGCTTCTGGACGGCTTCGGCGAGCTGGACGCCGCGAAGAAGGAGAACGTCCTGAATCTCCTGCTGCGCGTCGACCCCCGTCTCTGCCCGAAGCCCGTCCTGGAGGGAGCGCTCTCCGATCCGGTCTTTCGGGTCCGCGCCGCGGCCCTCGGCGTTTCCAGGCGCAACTGCCCCCCTGGCGATTTCCAGAAGAGCCTGGAGACCCTGCTTGCCCGTGAGTCCGACCCGGAGTTCCTGCTCCACCTGCTCGAGCAGGTGTCAGGCGGGAACGGGCGGACCGCGTGGAGATTCAACGCGCTGATCCGCCTGGTTCAGGACGGGCGCATCCCGGCCGGGAAGGCCTTCGGGCAGCTCTGTTCCGCGACCCTCTCCGGTCAGAGACCGGAGGCCGCCCTGGACGTCCCGTTCTGGCTGAACGTCTTCGAGACCACCCCGTCGAGGAGAGCCTGCCTGGTCCAGAACCTGTTCCTCGCGGTCGATCAGGAACGGCAGCTGGTACAGCTGCGCCGCCTGCTCGTCGAGGCGGCCGAACATCGCTACGGCTTCGGCTCGGTGCGGGGTCTGTACGGCCCCGCTTCGCCAAGGGCCTCCTCGTACTGGGATTCCATCCCGGGAGCGGCCGATCGGATGCTGGCCGCGTTCCGGGCGCGCCTCGGCCCGCAGGCGATGCGGTCCTGGGAGAGCACGCGGGAGACCCCGCTCGGAGTGAAGCTCCTGCTGGGCCAGTGGCTCGGCAGCGACCCGTCCGGGCGCATCCCGGGGACGCTGCGGCTGCGGATCGAGGTGCGTTCGCCCTCCGCCGTCGTTTCCTCGGGAGAGCGGGACGTCCCGCTCGGCCGGCCCTTCCAGTTCACCCTCCCGTCGCTCACGCCCGGGTTCCAGGATGTGGACTACCGGGGAACGGTCACCTTCGACCCGGTCGGCCTGAGCTTCGGGATCCGCGATTTCGTCGTGGGCCTGGCGCCCTCCGGGGCGGGCTTCTCCCCTGTGGTCCCCGTGGACGGCAGCTTCGAAACCCGGTTGAGTTCGCAGGGAAGGCAGCACCTCTGGAAGATCAGCCTCTCGCCACCGTGAGGCTTCCCGCGCGGGGCCGTTTGCCCGCCCCCCTGGCCTTCCTTCACCCTCAGCCCTTCTCCTCCGCCTTCGGGTGGGCCTTCCGGTAGACCTCCATGAGCCGCTCGACGTCGAGGTGCGTGTACTTCTGGGTCGTCGCGAGCGAGGCGTGGCCGAGGAGCTCCTGGATCGTCCGCAGGTCGGCTCCGGCGCCGAGGAGGTGCGTGGCGAAGGAGTGGCGCAGGGCGTGCGGCGAGGCGTGGCGGGAGACGTCGGCGGCGGAGAGGGCCGCGAGAAGTACCCGCCTCACGCTCCGGTCCGTCAGCCGCCCGCCACGGGCATTGAGGAAGAGCGGCTCGCCGCGCACCCGGCGGCCCTTCGAGACGGCGAGTCGTGCCGGGAGCCAGGCCGCGAGAGCCTCCGCCGCCCTCTCGCCGAACGGGACGATCCGCTCCTTGCGCCCCTTGCCGATCGTCCGCACCTGCCGCGCCGGCAGGTCGACGTCCGACATGGAGAGCCCGACGAGCTCGGAGACGCGCAGCCCCGTGGCGTAGAGGAGCTCGAGGAGCGCCCGGTCCCTGAGGCCGAGATCGGTCCCGGCCGATGGCGCCTCCACGACGGCGGCCGCCTCGGCGACCGACAGCGTGACGGGGAGGGGCTTGTCGGTTCTCGGGGTGGCCACGCCGCGCGCCGGGTTGCCTTCGACGAGCCCCTCCCGCTCGAGGAAGGTGAAGAAGCTGCGCAGCGCCGAGAGGCGCCGCACGATCGAGCTGCGGGCCAGGCCGTCCGCACGCAGGGAAGCGAGCCAGGAGCGGACGGCGAGGGCATCGACATCCGAGGCCT